>Ga0182743_1001905_pt1 | contig 19304 bp, 16 predicted proteins | sample eDN3rd30CKraftOP_FD_128522 | JGI IMG/M metagenome (GOLD analysis project Ga0182743, IMG submission 128522) | Enriched Organic Plus compost microbial communities from Emeryville, California, USA - eDNA 3rd pass 30_C Kraft OP (version 2) (version 2) ... | reverse complement strand
TTGCAAATCCGCCATCGTCGGTTCGACTCCGACCGGCGCCTCTCTTTGCAGATCGCGCAACAAAGCCAGTCATTCGGTAAGGCCGGATGACTGGCTTTGTTCGTTTCTTGTCGCAAGTGTTGCTGACATCCGGTGTTGCTGTCGGCGACGATTGCGGCCATTAAGGGACAGGGTGGGCTTACGGCAACACGTTCGATAACGCCACGCTTCTCGCGCCAACGCCAGAGCCGGCAACGCTGGCGATCTGGGGATTAGGAACGCTCGGCTGTATGGTCGTGGGATATCGCAAGCGGAAGCGGTTGTAAAACTCGTAACTCTAGTGAGATGCGAGAAGGGCAGCGTCGGCTGCCCTTTTTGTGCGCCGATGGCGACGCGTGCCGGTTCAGGGCGAGGCAGGACACTGCCTTCGGTTCGCCATATCGCGGGCGAAGCGTCGCTTTCTCGCGCCACACGTTCTAGAATTGTGTCAACTGCCGATCGCAGTCAGCACGTTGTAGGGTAGTGGCAATTGCGTTTCTTCGAAGCAGACGCTCGAGGAACCAGCGCGCAGGACTTGGTTGGGCTCTTAATGGAGGTAGCGGCGATGGTCCGTGTGGCGCTGGTTGCTTGTTTGTTGCTGCTTGGTGGCTGCGGCGCCAAGCGTGAAGCGCGGCTTGTTGAGGCGACGGCGAAGCTTGAGGAGGAGACGCTGCGGCTTGAGCAGCTCGTCGAAGAGCGTGAGGATCTGAACAAAACGCTGCGGGAAAGTGAATTTGCCAGGCAGACAGCCAGCACGCTGAAGGTCGAGATCTCGCCCGAGGCGTCGGCCCAGATTGACGAGCATTTGCAGCGGTACCAGACGCGGATTCAGGAGCTGGATACCGTCATCGGCGTGCAGCGGACGCGCGTGGAGGATGCCAAGCAAGTAGTCGAATCGCTCCGGCCGTGATTGCGACGGGCAGCCTGGGCAGTATTCGTCTCTCTAGGTCGTCGTTTCAGAAGCAAAACCCGCTCCACGCGCCGGCCAACGTCAGCCGGCGGGGGCATCGCGTTGCGGCAACCGCCTTGTCTCTAAGTTCCGGCCTTGGTTGTTCTTGCTCGCCAAGCCGCGAGGGCGCCAAGGAGGCCAAGGCAAGATCAGGAGCCTGCAGCAACTTCTGCCTTCCACTCGCCTGCGTCTTCGCGTCTCTGCGCCTTGGCGTTCAAAAACAACCGGGCCAGCTCAAACCGAATTCGCCTGTGGGGGCACACAGCGGCAAACGGGACGCAAGCAAGCAGCCGCAGCGAACAAGAACGAAGCGGCAGCGCGATGGAAGATGCGCACGATCTGGCGCAGCATCGCGGAGGTGAGCGGCGGCGGGTGGGTGGATGCGTTGCCGCAGCGTCGGGGGGCCGCGGTGTTACGAGCAGGGCCGCGGCCCGGAGAGGTGGGATTTGAGTTGTGGGCCGGAGTTTGGGTCCGGCTGGCGGGCCTTAGGCGGCCTGCTTCTCGTTCAGCTCGTTCTGTAGCCGGTCGCGGATCAGGGCGACGACCTGGCGGATTTCGTCTTCCGTCCAGGTGGCGTCCGACCGCAGGCGGTAGACGAAGTTAGCGATCGGCAGGGCCAGCGAGCCGGGCGTTTGAAGGCAGCGATTCCAACCCTCAGTGGCGGCAGCGACAATTCGATCGGTCGGCATTTTAGGTAACTTTGAAGTGGAGAGATAACTTAACAATACCCTAGCAAGATAAATGGGCGTGAACAGCTAGGGATTGTTACATAATCGACATAATGCGCGGGAAAATTCCCGCGCCAAGCCAATTACGGCAGGTTCGCCCCCGCAAAACGGCAAGTTCTGCCATGGGAAACCCGCATCCATCTAAAACATAGGTTGCGAAATGTAGAGCCTGTCCCCAATCCGCGGAAGGCGGTTTCGAGCCGGTTTTTCGGCTGGGGCAAACTTTAATGGCTATCCTTCGGCTCGCGCCGGCCGCCGGCTAGAGCCAATCCAACAAAAAACCCGTAACCTTCGCCGGAGCAAAAGGTTACGGGCTGGCCTAGGGCGTTGTTAGGTTTCTCGCGACACCCGTTGAAACAATTTTCCCGGCGTCGCCGCGGCGGAGCAGCTACTTCTGCTGCATCCGCTCTTTCTTGATCATCTCTTCGTACTCCTGCCGCTTCTGCTCGGCGGTGGCCTGATCCAGATCGGGCACTTTCACCTCTCGGCCGCAGCCGATGGTGAAGATCGTGGTGGCCAGGAGGCTGCCGAGCAGGACTCGGCGATGGACATCGAACAACTTCATGGGGCGGTTACCTGTTTCGGACTGTGATTTCGTTGCTAGAGAGGGGCGCTGTCCGCGCGGCTTAGTCCAGGTTGACGGTTTCGCCGCCGTTGCGGGTGCCGAGCGCGGTCCAGACGTTGCCGTCGATCGACGAGCTGAACAGCGCGACGCTACCATCGCACTTCACGGCTTGGGCGCCGCCCGCGTGGTAGCTGCTGGCCGGCGACACGATCTTGGCGTAATCGCCCGGTCGCCAGGCCGGTTGGTTCGGCGGCAGCAGGTGGTTGTACCAGTTGCGCCACACGCTCCCTTCCGACCACGGATAGCCGCGCCACCGCCAGTTGCCGTCGGCGATGTTTTCGTTCCGCCAGTCCTTGGCGAGATAGCCGTTGCGGGCCGACACGAGGTCGGTGGTGCTCGTCGTGCCTTCATAGACGTCCGACTTGTTCTTCGCAGCGCCCGAGTAGCCCGATCCGAGCGACACTTCGGCGAACAAACAGGTGTTGCTCAGGCCGTCGGTGATCGCCGAGAAGGTGATCGGCTTGAGGGCCTTGGCCGCGGCATCGCCGTAGCCGTCGTAGGCGGGGCCGAACACGCCGTCCCAGCTCTTCGTCACGACGACCCAGCTACCGCTGTTCGACAGGTAGTTGGTCCAGCCCATCGACTGGGTGCGATCGGGGAACGGATCGCTCGGGCAAATGAACGCCTTCGGCTGAATGCGCGAGTACGTGGCGTTCGGCTCGACGTACGAGTGGGTGTTGAGGTCAAAGCCTTCGAAGGTGCTGCTCAGTTCGAGGTAGGGGAGCAGCATGACGTGCGGCGAGAGGATCGCTTCGTACTTGTGCATGCCGGCGGGCAGGCGTCCGTTGGCGCTTTCGAAGTTGTGCAGCGCCAGGCCAAGCTGCTTCAGGTTGTTCGAGCAGCTCGAACGGCGGGCTGCTTCGCGAGCGGCTTGAACTGCGGGTAGCAGCAGGGCCACCAGCACGCCAATGATCGCAATCACCACCAGTAGCTCGACCAGGGTGAACGCGTTCCGAAAACGACTCTTCATCTATTCCGCCTCCAACTCTAAGGAACGAATCATGCCGGCAGTGGTGGGGACCCGAAGAAGCTGCCGCCCGTTGCGTCCAATAAAATCGCAAAGAGCGCGCCCGGGGAAGTTGTGAGTTGCCGCAGCGCAAACGCGCATAAATCGCTCGGCCTGTGGCGCGAACGCGAGCGCGGAGGAATCGCGCGACGCGGAGTGCAGAAAAGTGGGCCGTTTTTGCCGCTAGAACGGCGGGGTCTTCGCCAAAAACGCGAAGAGAGCGATGGTTCGCTTGCGGCAATCTTCGCAAGCGATTTTGCGGTATTTGCAGGGCTTCGTTGGACAGCGCCATTTTGTCGCGCGCCGAAATTTTGCGCGCGATTGATGCAGCAATGTGCAACGCTTAAGCAGCCCTCAGGCTGCGAAATGCCGCAATTCTTGCGGCTTGCCGAAGTCGCTTAGAGCGCGACTTCGGTCACATTCATCGTGGCGTTTGCCGCGCGGCGCTTCGTCTTCACGACGATCGGCTCCTCTACCGCGCCGCTGGAGCGCGGCAGCCAGGAGAGCAACCGATCGACGACGGCTTTCACCGTCTCCGGATAGAGGAACGCGGCGTTGCCGAAGATCATCGCCAGACCGAACGTCTTCATGCCCAGGCAGAGCGCAATGCCGCCGTGCACGGCCACCGCCATGGCGAGGCAGATCGGACGCGTCAGTCGCGGCCAGACGAAGAAGCAGTAGAACGTTTCCCAGAAAACGGTCAGGTGCGTGAGGATCGCGATGATCCAAGGCCAGTGGACCATCCAGGTCATGTCGAGCGACTGGTATTCGAGGTTCGAGAACGCGAACCACACGGCGCTGCCATCCCACCAGGTGTCGCCGCGCATTTTGCCGATGCCGCCGAACAGGTAGATGATGCACATGTGCAACTGGAGCAGCCGGATCGAGACGGTCGTCCAGGAACTGGAAATTGCCGGCAGTTTCACCCCCGCGCGCCGCTCGGCGAGCCAATGATCGACCGACCAGACGGCGCCGCATGGGCCGACCATCAGATACATCGCGAACATCGCGTTGACCTGATCCAAGCCGAACTGCGCGCCGATCAACCGATGGCAGTACGACAGCGTGATGATGCACGCCAGGATCGACGTCACGCGGGTGTAGAGCCCCACGGTCAGCATCGCGAAAACAACCAGTGCAGCGATGTGCGCAATCCAGAGCAGGGCAGGGGACTCAATCGCCCAGAGGTAGCTCCAGACGAAGACTTGCTGGTCGAGCCCCTGGTTGAGCACGTAGCTTGTGCTCGGCGAAACGAGCGCCTTGGGCCCCAGCATGGCGTCCATGTCGAGGGCGTAGACCAGATGCGTATAGAACAGCATCAGGCCGGCGCAAATGCGGAGCATCGCGAGCGTGTAGGGCGCTTGCGGCTCGAACCAAAAACGGTTCCAGCGGTCGAAGGCTTCGGACGCGTAACTGCGCAACAAGCTGACGAACCCGTTCACGATCACTCTCCGTCCGTTTCTTTCAGTTCGCGATAGGTTTGCGGCGCGGTGAGCGGCATTTTGTCTTCGCTCACTTCAGCCGGGGCGGCTGGGCGATGCTCAAGCCGCGTGATGGTGACCGTTCCGCCGGGGTACTGGCTTTCGAGGTGGCGAACGATCGAGTTGCGGAGGGCTTCGTATTGCGTCCGCCGATGCTGCCAGAACGCCTTCTCGCGGCGATAGGCTTCGACGGCTCGTTGGTGGTTGCGCTGCTCGGTCGACGAGACGCTCGCGTTGATCGGCGGCGGCGAAGGCTCCGGCGGGGCCTTTTCGGGCACATAGGCGTTGTTCAGCGCCGTCGACACCATGAAATAGCGGTGATAAAGCAACCGCGGCTGCTGCTCTTTCAGGTTCGGAAACACGCCCTCGACCGGTTCGCGCCCGTCGGGGTATTCCACCTTGTACTTCACGAGGAAGCTTGGCCCAGGATTGGGCGCGAAGAAGAAGTAGCCGTGGTCGAGGTACATCATCGAGATGTACGGCCGCAGCCACGGGAGCAGGTTCTCGGCAAACGGCGACGACGAATCGGCCCCCACGCGGCAGGCGAACGTGAACGGCGCCCAAAACACGGCCGTGACGTGAAAAAACACGATCACGCTGACGATCAGCCGCATGCGCGGCGACATCCAACCCGCGTCGGGTTGGTACGGATCGGCGGCAGCCTGCGAGGAGGCGGCAGCCGGCTGAGAGGGAATGCGCGTCGACATGGTCAAGAACATCGACGCGCCGCCCGTCCGGTGGTAAAGCTTTCGGACTGGGTAGGATTAAGCGTCAGCGCAGCAAAAAACCCTCGCGCCGGTAAAACCGGCACGAGGGTTCGATTGGTCAGATCAATTGCGACCTAGCGCCCGACTTAGCGAGCGGCCACGCGATCGCCGTTGACGTCGAAGTGCAGCTCCAGCGATTCGCCGGCGCCGAGGTTGATCTTCTCTTCCTTCACGACGAGCTGGCCGTCCTGCTCGAACTCGACGCGAACGGTGTAATCGCTCCAAGCCTTGCCGTTGGACAGGCTGGTGGTGCGGAACACGCGGGTTTCACCCTTGGCCGAGGTTTCGCGGCCGGCCAGATAGACGCGGGCGTTTTCCGGCACGTGCAGGGTGAGCGAGGTTTCCACGGCCGAAGCCGGGGCGAAGTCGAACGCCAGTTGAGCGTTCTCACCGGCCCGCAGGTCGACGGTCTTCACCTGTTCGATGGTCTTGCCGTCGCGGACGACTTCGGCGCGAACTTCATAGCTGTAGTTCATGCCGGGCTGCAGGTCGCGCGAGACATACTGGCGGAGGTCGCCGGTGCTGCTCGTGGCCTGGCCGTTGACGTAGATCTTGGCGTCTTCCGGCACCTGCACGGTCAGCAGACCGTTGGCCCGCTGGATCGAAGCGCCGTCATTGGTCGCAGGCAGGGCGCCAGTCGCGGGAGCGGCGTTGGTCGCAGGAACGACGGCGTCGTAGGCCGGAGCGTAGTACAGCGTGCTACCGCCGCTGCTGCCACCGCTCGAACCCCAGCCGCCCGACGAGCCACCGCTGCTGCCGCCGCTGGATCCCCAGCTACCGCTGCTGCCGCCGCTCGAACCCCAGCTACCCGACGAGCCCCAGCCGCCGCTGCTACCCCAGCCACGGCGATGACGGTGCTTGTGGTGCCAGCCGCCGCTCGATCCGCCGCTGGAGCCCCAGCCACCGCTGCTGCCCCAACCGCCGCTCGAGCCGCCCCAGCCACCGCTGCTGCCGCCCCAGCCGCCGGACGAACCGCCCGACGATCCCCAGCTACCGCTCGAGCCACCGCTCGAACCATGCCAGCGCCAACCGGCGAAAGCGTCGCCAGTCGTGGCAACCACCACGCCGACCGCAACCGCCGCAGTCAAAACAAGATGCAATTTACTTCGCGTCATCAGCGCCACCCCTTGTGAAGGAACCAAAATGTTTCCATTGAACGCAAAATTGAGAGGGTTTACCCCCAAATCAATCCAACCTTAGCTTGCAAATCAGCGCGGATTGGGGGTTCCCAGCCATCTGCAAATTTTGCGGAGCCAGGGAAGACTTTTCCGGCGTATCGTACGACCGTCGGTCATGTTATGCCGGTTATGACGGGATTTCCAGCGGCTGTCCGCAAGAAAAAGTCGCACTCCGGGGGCGCGTAAGAGAGACGCCGTCGCTAGAGACTTGCGCAATGCCGCACGGCCGGATCCGGCTGTTTTCAGGGAGACGCAAACCGCCGCGCACGTCGTTCCGCGGCGGCGGGCTTACCTGGCGTCGATTTTCTGTAGCCGAACGTCGTCGACCGAGAGCGTGCCGGTCGCGCCAAACAGACCCACGCGCAAAATCCCTTCCCGGGCGGTGGGAGGAATCTTGAACCTCTTGGCTTCGCGATGCCAGTCGCTGGTCCCCAGGAAGGGGCCGATCATGAGATGCCCGAGCTCGCGCCGCTGGTCGTCGTAGAGCGTCATCGCCAGGTAAGGGCGCTCGTCCCGATTCGGCCCGCCTACGACGTCGGTCGTTTTGATCTCGGCGGAAAGCTCCACTTCGCTCACGTGCCGGCCGTCGATCGCAAAGCCTTGCAGCAGGTGCGCCGACAGGCCCGGCTCGCTGTTTTGGAACGTGATGTAGTGCTTGCCGTCGGGGGCCGCCGAGTCTTCTTCCCACTTAAGCTGCCGTTCGTAATACCAGCCGGGCTGAGCGCCGTTGGGGAACGCTTTTTCCTCAAAACTGCCGTTTGCGACCTGCGGATTGGCCGGGTCGGGCTTCACTTCGCGCGCGTCTTCAGCCTTGCCGGTCATTGGCACAAAGAGAGTGGGGAGGAGCGCTTCCGATTCGAGCTTGCCGTCCTTTTTGCGGAACAGGTAGAGCGTCTGCTGATAGCGTTCGCCGACGGGCACGACCATCAGGCCCCCTTCCTTGAGCTGATCGGCGAGCGGCTGGGGCACTTTTTCCGGCGAGCAGGTGACGATGATCTTGTCGAACGGCGCATGTTCGGGCCAGCCGAGATAGCCGTCGCCGATCTTGGTGTGCACGTTGTCGTAGCCGAGCCGCTTGAGCGTGCGCGCCGCGCGCTGGCCGAGCGGTTCGACGATTTCGATCGAATACACCTCCTTCACCAGCGGGCTGAGCACGGCAGCCTGATAGCCGCTGCCGGTGCCGATCTCGAGCACCTTGTCGGTCGGCTGCGGATCGAGCGACTGGGTCATGAAGGCGACGATAAACGGCGACGAAATTGTCTGCTGGTCGCCGATCGGCAGCGCCATGTCGAAATAGGCGTTCTTGCGATGCTGCTGAGCGACGAACTCGTGCCGCGGAATCTCGCCCATCGCGCGCACGACGCGCTTGTCGGTGATCCCCGAACCGATGATCACTTCCTCGACCATCTTCTTGCGGGCCGCTTCGAACTGGGCCCGCGTCTGGGCGCTGGCGGCGCCCGCCAGACAGAGCAAACCGAGCAGCGACGCGACGAAGACGCGGCCGAGCGGGCGTGAAACGTGCAAAATCGCGGTCATGCGAAGCTCCCAAACAAATTGCGACGCTTCGCCAATCGAAGCGGCAAGGTTCACCTCATTATAGGGCACTCGCGCTCAAACCCCGCCAGCTGTTTCGTGACGATCGAAGCGGATATTTGGCGCGTAGCGGTTATTCGAATTCAACCGACGTCAATCCGCCGTGTCGTACGCCTCGCGCTCGAACGGATTGTCGAGGTACGGATGTCTCCCGCGCAGCCATTGCCAGGCCGAGCAGGCGAAGTAGGCCGGGATGAAAAGGAGGCCCCAGCGCTCGTACTGGGCAACGTGCACCGCTTCGTGGGCCCGAGTGCGTTCGATGTCGTGGTGCGTGCGGCCGATGACGACGTGGCCGAGCGTCATCGCCGAGGCGCCGCCGACGATCGGCGCTTTTGAAAGGAGCCAGTGCAGCACGCCGCCGTAGCACTCGATCACTTTGCCCGTCCGCTGGATCGCGCCGCCCGTCGCCAGCGCGAGCAGACCCGCGAGCAGCCCCAGCACCGTCCACGGGGAGGCCCAGACAATCGCCAGGAGCAACAGAAGGCGGCGGCACATCGAAGTCGTCAGCCGATTGCAGCGAAGGTGGAAACGATTAGGCTACTGTGCATTCGCCTGGCTTGCAAAAGTGCCCTGCAAAGTTTGGAGCATCAGTTTCGAGCATCAAATTGCATTGCAAGCGGTGCGAGCCAGAACACGCGCTGCGTCCGTCGCAGCCGAATCCATCCTCCCCATTCTAACCACGAAGCATGCGCACCAATCCCGTTAAGCAAAAACTTCGCCGCGGCGAACCGACGTTTGGCACCTGGCTTTCCCTTGGCGATCTGACGGCGACGCGCGTGCTCGCCCGGCTGGGTTGGGATTGGCTGACGCTCGATATCGAGCATGGGCCGATCGATTGGTCGCAGGCGGCGATGGTTTTCGCCGTCGTTGCCGACGCCGGCTGCGTTCCGCTGGCCCGCGTGCCCGAGGCGAACCATCACCTGATCAAGCGCGTGCTCGACGCGGGGGCCTGGGGCATCGTCGCGCCGATGATCGACACGGTCGAGCAAGCCCAGGCGGCGATTGCGGCAGCCAAGTATCCGCCCGAAGGAAATCGGAGCGTCGGCGGCGGCATGCACGCGATGAACTTCGGCGCGACGGCTGCCGACTACTACGCCCGGGCCAACGACGAAATCCTCGTCGTGCTGCAGACCGAAAGCCCGCGCGGCGTGGAGAACGCTGAGGCGATCTACAGCCTGCCGGGGTGCGACGCCATCTTTATCGGCCCCAACGACCTTCGCTTTCAGATGCGAGCCCCCGACGGAACCTTCCCGACCGCGGAAGAACACGAAGCGATGGTGCAGCGGGTAATCGAGGTCGGCAAGAAGACCAAGTGCCCGACCGGCATCCACACGTTCGACGTCGAATCGGCTCGCCAGCGGGCCGAACAGGGGATGCAATTCATAGCCGTCGGCAGCGATCTGATGTTCCTCAGCAAGGGAGCCCAGCAGGCCGTCGTCGGCGTGAAGGGGGATGAATCGAAGAAGGACGTTGTGCGGTACTAAGCCTGAAGGTTGCTCATGCCGGTCTATTTGATTGCCACGCTCGACACCAAAGGCGCGGAAGCGGCGTTGGTTCGCGAGCGTTTGCAGCAATTGGGGCTGCAGGTGACGCTCGTCGACGCGGGCGCGATCGGCACGTCAACCGTGCAGGCCGATATTTCGCGCGAGGAGGTTTTCGCCGCGGCGGGGCGCTCGCTCGTGGAGGTCGTCGCGCAGAACGATCGCGGAGCTGCGATCAGCGCGGCGGCTGCGGGGGTGGAACAAATCGTTACCGCAGCCTTCGCAGCCGGCCAGGTCGATGGCGTGCTGGCGCTCGGCGGCTCCGCGGGCACCACGATTGGCACGCAGACAATGCGGGCGCTGCCGATCGGCGTGCCGAAACTGATGGTCAGCACGCTCGCCTCCGGGCAGGTACGGCCGTGGGTCGGCGACAAAGACATCTTGATGCTCAATTCGGTGGTCGACATCGCGGGCATCAACCGCATCAGCCGGCAGATTCTCTTGCAGGCTGCGGCGGCGATGGCTGGCATGGTGCAGCATCGGGCAAGCGACGTCGCTGCCGCGACCGACAAGCCGCTGATCGCGGCGACGATGTTCGGCGTGACGACGCCTTGCGTGCAGCGGGCCCGGCAGGCGCTCGAGGAGGCGGGCTACGAGGTGCTCGTCTTTCACGCCACGGGGAACGGCGGCCAGGCGATGGAATCGCTCATTGCCGAAGGCCTGATCTGCGGCGTGCTCGACATTACGACCACCGAGCTGGCCGACGAGTTGGTCGGCGGCATTTTGACGGCGGGGCCTGATCGCCTGACGGCTGCGGGGCGGCGCGGCATTCCGCAGGTCGTTTCGGTTGGCGCGCTCGACATGGTCAACTTCGGCCCGCGTGCGACCGTGCCAGCCAGGTTTGCGGAGCGGACGTTCTACCAACACAATGCGAACGTCACACTGATGCGAACGACTGCAGAAGAGTGTGCTCGCCTGGGCGAAGAGATCGGCCGCAAGGTGTCAGCCGCGAAGGGACCGGCGACGATCCTGCTGCCGCGGCAAGGCGTTTCGGCCATCGACCGCGCGGGACAGCCGTTCGACGATCCGCAGGCGCGCGAAACGTTGTTCGCCGGAATTCGCAGCACGGCAGGCAATACGGAGATTGTTGAACTCGACGCTCACATCAACGACGACTCGTTCGCCGTAGCCGCAGCCCAGCGGCTGCTCGAAATGCTCGCTGCGACTCGCAAATCGTAGCCGACTGACTTGAAGATAGAACCCTTTTTAACTTCCGACGTGAGTTACCGCCGTGGCCCTCTTCTCCCGCGAACAGATTCTCTCCCGCCTGAAAGCCAAAGTAGCAGCCGGTCAGCCGATTATTGGCGGCGGCGCCGGGACGGGCATTAGCGCCAAGATGTCGGAGGCTGGCGGCATCGACTTGCTGGTGATCTACAACTCGGGCCGGTTTCGGATGGCGGGGCGCGGCTCCCTGTCGGGGATGATGCCCTACGGCGACGCCAACGCGATAGTCATGGAGATGGCTCGCGAGGTAATTCCAGTCGTTCCCAATACGCCCGTCTTGGCTGGCGTCTGTGGAACCGATCCGTTCCGCTTGATGAAGCTCTTTCTGCGCGAAGTTGACGCAGCCGGCTTTTCCGGCGTGCAGAATTTTCCTACGGTCGGTCTGATTGACGGCAAGTTCCGGCAAAATCTCGAAGAGACCGGCATGGGCTACGGCTTGGAAGTCGACCTGATTCGCACCGCCCACGAAATGGGGCTGCTGACCACGCCGTATTGCTTCAATCCCGACGAAGCGGCCGCCATGGCTGCCGCCGGGGCCGACATTCTCATTCCGCACATGGGGCTGACGACGAAAGGAAGCATCGGCGCCGAATCGGCTGCCACGCTCGAAGAGTCGGTCGTCGCCGTGCAGGCGATGCACGACGCAGCCAAGCGCGTGAACCCCGATATTCTCGTGCTTTGCCACGGCGGACCGATCGCCGAACCGGCCGACGCTCAGTACATCCTCGACCACACCGAAGGCATCGTCGGCTTCTACGGCGCGAGCAGCATGGAGCGTCTGCCGGTGGAGCCGGCGATCCGCGATCGAGTGCGCGAGTTTGCATCGCTGAAGTTCCGCCGCTAGACTTCGGCATGGTTGCGGGAACGAATCGCGGGGATCGAACGGCGCCTTTTAGAAGGATCGCGCATGTCTTCGGAAAATCCGTACCGGTCTCCCGAGCAGGCACAGCCGCCGATCCTTGCTTCGTACGCCCCGTCGTTGCCCACGCTCGTTAAACCTTTTCAATCGCTCCAAGGATTGGGCGCAGCCGTCAAGGCGTTGCTTGGAACTGTCGCGTTCGCAAAAATGGGAGCGATTGCCGCGAGCGTCTGGCTCGTCTCCGCGCTCAGCACGGTTGGGGAATTGTCCTCACCGCAGGTTCAGTTGCCTGCGACGCTTCAAGTGGGCATCGTCGTTTTGGGCGTTTTGCTCTCCATGGTCGCGGGGGTCGTCTACTTGATATGGCTCTACCGGGCCTATCAAAACTTGCCAGCCCTCGGCGTGGGGAAGCTGGAGGCCTCGCCCGGCTGGGCGGTGGGGTATTACTTCATTCCCTTCCTGAACTTGGTTCGCCCCTACCAGACGATGGTCGAAATCGTGCGCGGCAGCGCCCCGCAGACCGACGCGATGAACGGCAACGTGCGGACAAGCATTGTCGGATGGTGGTGGGCCGGCTGGATTCTGGCGGGAGTGCTCGGTCAGGTAAGCGGCGTGATCGTCCAGGGAGATGTGCCCGACCTGGCCACGCTGCGCGTTGCTGGCTCGTTAGACGTAGCGATGCATCTGATTTCGCTGTTAACCGCGATCCTGGCGATTCGGATTGTGCACCGGGTCACAAGCGGCCAGGAAGAGAAAAGTCGCTTAGTGCGGTCTCTGCCCGGGCAGCCGCCCGCCTTTCCGCCTGTCGCGAACGATCCCTTCGCCGCCCCGGCCTACGCGCCGGCGCCTGCTGCCCAAGAGAATCCGTTCAGCGACTTTCGCGGGCCGTAGATGAGATGGCCCTCTCGGGCGATCAGATCTTCTGACCGAGTCCCTTCGTCAGGGCCATGAACGCCGATTCGAGGTTCACGTCCTCTTCGCGGAACAACTTCAAGCGATGCCCCGCGCCGACGAGGATGGCCGACAGCTCGCTGTACTCTTCCACGCCGTCCTTAAGCTCGACGATGAGCTGACCTTTTTCGATCCGGACTTCGTTGACCGTCGGTTGCTGCCGCAACAGGTTGGCAGCCGATTCCAGGTCGCCGGTCAGTTCGATGAACAGCTTGATTCGACCGCGGACTTCCTTGATGAGCTGCTCGACGGTGCCGTTCCAGCTCATGACGCCCCGGTCGATGATGCCGACCTTGTTACAGACGTCGGCCAGCTCGGGCAGGATGTGGCTGCTGACCATGATCGTTTTGCCTTGCTGGCCGAGGCGGCGGAGCACGGCGCGCATTTCGATACGGGCCCGCGGATCGAGACCGCTCAGGGGTTCGTCGAGCAGCAGCACCTGGGGATCGTGCAGCAGCACGCGCGCCAGGCCCAGTCGCTGCGTCTGACCGCGCGACAGCGTATTGGCGTAGGCGTCGCGTTTGAAATCGAGATCGACCAGTTCCAGCTTTTCGTTGCAAACCTCGCGGCGGCGCGAGCCGCTGATGCGGTAGGCGGCGGCGAAAAATTCCAGGTACTCAATCACCTTCATGTCGTCGTACACGCCGAAGAAATCGGGCATGTAGCCGACCAGGCGGCGAATTTCCTTCGGATCGTGATAGATCGAATGGCCGCAGACGTACGCCTCGCCGTAGGTGGGATTGAGCAGCGTCGCGAGGATGCGCATCGTCGTCGTCTTCCCCGCGCCGTTGGGGCCGATGAACCCGAACAGGTCGCCGGCGGCCAGATCGAGCTCAATCGAGCGAATGGCGTACATGTCGCCATATTTCTTGGTCAAGTCGTGCGTCTTGATCACGGTGCAATCCAGGCGTTGGAAACTTTTCGACTAACGTCGATCGTTGCTCGTATCGACGGGCAGGACAATGCGAATCCACGACCAGTTCTGAACCTGGCCCATCGCGGCGTCCGCGTGCGTCTCGGACAATTTCAATTGGCTGACGGGACTGGGCATCCGGCCGACGAACACGGCTCGGCCGCTGCGCAAATGTTCGGTGAGATCGAGATGCCCCAGATACTTATGGGTCAGGCCGGTGTAGTTTCGGCCGCGGGCCGTCTCGTGGAAGAGCATGATCTGCACGATGCGCGGCACGTCGAACGAGTCTTGCTCCCAGGGAGTGGTAATATCCTTGGCGTCGACGACGGTCCGCTGCGTCAGGCGGGCTTCGAGATTGAGCGAAGCGAAATCTTCGATCGACACGCTGCCGCCGGCGGGGATTTTTTGCAGGCGGAACAACCATTCGTCGTAGGCCAGCAGGCACTCGTCGAGATCGAAGTCGAACGGGTTGCGCACTTCGCCGCGCGGCAGGCCGAACTCGTTGGTGGTGAGCGTGGCGATCGGTTCCAGTTCGCTGCGACCCCACCAGCGCCCAGCGAGCGCTTTCGACGACGCGACCGGCACCGGCAGATGTTCGATCCCCATCTTGGGGCCCGGCGGCAAGACTTCGTACGTCGGCGACTCGGCGAGCGATACCTGTTGCGAACTGAGGCCGCCGAGCCCGGAGCCTGGCAGGCCTTGCCAGCTTAGCCAGCCGTGCGGTTCGCGGCCGGCTTGAATGCGGGGGGCGTCCACGTCGAGCGACAGGTCGAACTGGTCGGCAACCGGGGAATAGAGATGATGCCAGGTGGTACCGCGTATGACACCCGACATGGTATCGACGTCGATCACTTCCGCCTCGTTCAGCCGCAGCGAGCGACCGTGCGCCGAACGGGCCATGTACCACGCGGCGCCCGTGAAGGCGAGCACGATTAGCGGAAAGGTGATCCACGCCCCATAGGCGGGCAAGCCGGTGCGACGGAACAGCAAAAAGTCGGCTGGGCCGATCAGCAGCAGATAGACGAGCGTCAGGACCGCGACGGTGGCGACGTTCACCACTGTGATGCCCGGAAACTGCTCCAATGCCGCCCGCATTTGCCCCGACAAGTCTTCGAAGCCCAAGTGCTGCACGGCCTGGCGCGTTTGCCGGCTGGTGTCTTCCGACGAGCCTTGCCAACGCTGCAATAGATTGCTCAGCAGGCGAGGTCGGCCGGGCCAAGAGGCCAGTTGAGGATCGTCGAGGTCGAACGACAGGAACACGACATGGCCAAAACCGAGCGGGCGACGCGACGCGAGCGGCTGCCCCTGGGCCACGCCACCCTCATCGAACTCGACGCGTCCCTCCGTCGCCTTCAGTTCTGTCACCAGCGGTCGCGCGCGCTGAAAGTCGTCGCTGTCCCACGGCAATTCGGTGTTCGTGAACGCTTCGAGCCCGGCCCGATCGCGCAGCGGACGCACTTCGGCCAGCTCGCCAGGAGCGAAAACCCGCCACCGGCTGTCGTCGGCGAGCACCGTCTCGCCGCGCGAGCCGACGCTTAGCACGAGTCGGCCCCCCATGAGCACCCACTGGTGAATCGCTTCGAACTGTTCCGGGGTGATGCTATCGAGCAGCTTCGCGTCGCGCGTCGGCAGGAAGATCCAATCGACTCCTTCATAGCCCCACCAGCGATCGGGCAACTCCGCAGCCGATTTCACCCGCGCCCCAAAGGCGGCGAGCGCCTCGGGACGGCGAGTCAGCTTCAATGCGGCGTCGACGCCCAGATCGGGGCCGATCGTCACGAGCAGTTCCTGCGTCGCAGCGATCGGCGGCGGAACCAGATCGCGAAGCGACTCCGACCAGACGACCTGACCGTCGCTGGAGCGAAGTTCCGCCCCCAGTTTGCCGCGGATCGGACCCATCCGCACGTAGCGCAGCTCGGCGGGAGCGTCTTTGGCGAGCGAGAACGAGGCGTTCTCCTCGGGCGGGTAAACCACCGGCACATTGTCGCCGTCGCTGCTCAGCGTGCTGAGTTGCAGCTTGGAAGTTTCGCCCGCAGCCGACTCGCCCGAGAGCGTCAGCCAGACGGGGGCCCAGTAGCCCGACTTGTATTTGCCGTCGAAGCCGATGCGGGCCTTGGCGATTTGAATGGTCTCGCCGAGGGGCGTTTGCGATGCGCCGGCGCCGTCGTCCTTTTTCTCCGGCTGCGCAGACGCATGCCCGGCACTACCAACGAGCAGCGATAGACCGAGAAGAGCGACGAACCGGAAGAGACGAGGCGTCATCAGCGAAGTTGTAAACGCGTGTGGCGGCGTCGGTTGCCGCGGGTGGGTGAGGCGTCCCGTTCAAACCTTTCAGCATATCTACCGCCAGCGGCCGCGGGAATGGCCGAGGTTGATCCGCAGGGCGGAACCGGCCGATTTCCTGAGGCCTGCGCGGATCGACGGGCCTACGGCTTCTCTTCCGGGGGGCAATCGCAGACAAACTTGCCGCAGCCTGGGCAACCTGAGCCGTATTTGCGGGCCACGGCTTCGGCCAGATCGACCCCCATCACGTTGGCCATCGTCGTCAGCCAGGCGAGGACGTCGGCGAACTCTCCCAGCCGCTCCTCGTGCGTGCCGTCGCGCAGCGACGTGGCCAGCTCGCCGACCTCTTCCATGAACCACAGGAACGTGGCTTCGACCCCTCGGGCGAGGTCCTTTTCCAGGTACATGTCGCGAATGAGTTGCTGGAAATCGTTCAGCGATACGGTCGGCTTGGCGCCGCCGGCTGCCTCGGTTGGGGTACTCACGTTGGCTCCTGGTTGGTTTTGCTTAGTCTTTGTTCGTTTGATCTTGTTTAGCGATCGAGTTGTTTTGCGACGGCCCGTTCCTCGGCGGCTGCCGCGGCTTCGCCCTGCCCATCGAGAGCCAGGGCCAGCAGCCGATGGGCTTCAGCGTCTTCGACGTCGAGGCAAATCAGTTGCCAGGCCCAGCGCCGGGCAGCCGAAAAATCGTTCTGCTCCAGGGCCAGTTGGGCCAGCTTGCGACGGATGGAAACGCTGTTGGGGTCGCGCTCGGCCAGTCGGACGAGGATCGGCTGCAGCTTTTGCGAGTCCGCTTGCTTCAAGTAAACGCTCGCCAGCCCCTTCGTCCAGCGGTCGTCGCCGGAAAAATGCCGCTCACCGAGCGCGAAATATTTTTCAGCCCCTGCGAGTTCCCCTTGCTGCAGCTTGATCGAAGCGAGCAGCGCCAGCGACGGCGAATGGGGCTGGTCGTCGTCGTGCGCGGCTTCCAGGAGTTCGAGCGCCCGCTCCGCGTCGCCAATCGACAGTTGCAGCCGGGCCAGAACGTAGTTCGCTTTGGCGTTTTTCGCCTCTTTCGCCTCCAAGCCGAGCGCCTTCTGCGCCCACTGCCGCGCGCGAGGCTTGTCGTCGCGACTGAGATACGCAATCGCCACGTCGGCTGCGGCATTTGCGTCCTTGGGATTGGCCTCTACCGCTGCGAGCGCGGCGTCGAGCTTGAGCGGCGGGCTGCCTGAGCTTTTTTGCCGCTCGGCGACCACCTCGCGCACGAACTGGGCGTAGCCCTGTTCAAACTCGGCCTGCGAAACGCCGAACGCCTTTTGAATGGCTTCAGCCGTCGTCAGACGGTCGGCGTAGGCGGCCAGCAGGCGAGCAATGGCGTCGTCGCCGTGCGTTTTGAGGCTGTATTCGACGTACAGCTCAGCCTGGCAGTAGGCGAGCGTCCAATCGTCCCGCTGCTGCGGCCGAACGAAGCCGAACAGGATGTTATCGAGGTTGAACAGCGTCCCGGCTTCAGCCCGTTTGGCGAGCAACTCGCTCCAGTCGTTCGGCCGCGGCTCGTCTTCCAGGTGGACCGCGATTCCCTCGGTCAGCCAGTGCGGCACGTTGAAGTCGGTCTGCTGCAGATTGACGACGTGCACAAACTCGTGCCCCAGCACCTTGGCCCAGTTGTATTTCGAGGGCGCCTCGCGCGGCGTCGTAATGGCCACCATCTTACCGGCGCACGCTCCGACCGTCCCGATCGCCGGCAAACCGACCATCCGGGCGCTGAACCAGCCGTGGCCGCTCGTGTTTTTGGCTCGGCTGAAAATTTCAAAGAGCGTTTTCTCCGGCGGTTCGAAGCCGAGCGTCTCGGTTACGCTTGGATAGACGACTTCTTCCAGATACCGAGCGATGTAGCGCGCAAGCAACTCGTCCTGTCCCCGGTCGAATTTCAGGACGAAGTGGTCGGTCTCGAGCACGGCGTAGCCCTGCAGCAGGTCGAGCACTTCGAGCATGTTCTTGACGCGCACATGAAACGGATCGGCCGTAAACGCTTCTTCCAAGACGCTCGCCGCTTCGGCTTCGCTTCCCAGCCGCATGAGCGTCATGCCGAGCTGCGACCGCGCCGTGGGAAGCTGCGGCATGCGGCGGTGGGCTTCGCGATAGAAATCGGCAGCCGCCGCATAGCGCCGCATTCGGTCGAGCGCGTCGCCCGCGGCGAGAAAGAGTTCGCCGCAGTGCGGATTGCGCTTTGTGGCGTCGTCGATGAGCGTTTGCATTCGCGGCGACGGTTTGGCGAGCGTGCAGCCATCGAGGGCCGCGTAGCAGCCGAGCATCCGGCCGAGCGTTTGCTCGTCGCCGGGCCGGAGCTTGAGCGTCGCTTCCAGCGTTTCGACCGCTTGGGCTGGATCGGTGTTGATCATGTGAACGTCGGCCTGCAGTTGGCCGGCCCAAACGTGCCGCGGGTTGATCTCGCGGGCCCGCTCGAGCGAAGCGGTCGCCACGACGACGTCGAATGACCGAACGGCGATCGCCGCCCGCGCCGCGTGCAGATCGGCTGCGTTAGGATTGATCGCCAATCCCGCAGCCAAGGCGGCCAAAGCTTCCGGCTCGTTGTACTTCTCGTGAAAGAGGAGGGCCGTCTCAAGATGCGCGGGCCAGTAGTTCTTGTCCGCCTTGAGGGCTGACGGATAGAGATCGTTGACCAGCGTGCTGAACATCCGATGGTTGCGCGTCCAGCGGGCGTGCTGCGCGGCGGCCAGGCCGATCCAGTGGAGCGAACGAGCGTCGATCGCCTCCTCTTTTCCCGCGAGCTGCCGCTGCCGGTCGATGAACCAGCGATACGCCTGCTCGGCTTCGGGCAATTTGCCCGCCAGGCGAAGCAATTCCGCCGCGACCCAGCGGGCTGCGAGGCAATTGGCGTCAATCTTTAGCGCCGCAGCCGACTCGCTCTCGGCCAGCCTTAAGTCCCCCGTTTCGAGGCCGATCCGAGCCAACTCGGCGTGGAGCGAAGCGTCGTTTTCGTGCTGGGCGATTGTCGGCAGCAGGATGCGAGTGGCCGCGTCGGTTCGGCCGGTCTCCGCGTAGCACCGAGCCAGGCCAAGCGCGCCGGCCGGCGTGGCTGCGTGGGGGCGAAAGAGTTCTTCCGCTTCCTGGTAGCGGCCGTGGAGCAGATGGTCGTTGGCGGTGGCGAGGGATGCGGCGATCTGCTCGGCGGCGGGCTCGGGC
>Ga0182743_1001904_pt1 | contig 19306 bp, 17 predicted proteins | sample eDN3rd30CKraftOP_FD_128522 | JGI IMG/M metagenome (GOLD analysis project Ga0182743, IMG submission 128522) | Enriched Organic Plus compost microbial communities from Emeryville, California, USA - eDNA 3rd pass 30_C Kraft OP (version 2) (version 2) ... | reverse complement strand
GACGCGGTCTTGCGTTGGGAATCCCGTTCTTCTCTCCCAACTAGACTTGTACCCGTTTGCGTCCACTCGGACAGGGAGTTGGGAATCCCGTTCTTCTCTCCCAACTAGACTTGCTCCGCCTGTCAGGACGCTCGCGGGTACGTTGGGAATCCCGTTCTTCTCTCCCAACTAGACTTGGCCTTCGGGTAGACGTACTCGCGCGGCCGTTGGGAATCCCGTTCTTCTCTCCCAACTAGACTTGTCGTCAACCTACGGAGCGGCCGGACCAGGTTGGGAATCCCGTTCTTCTCTCCCAACTAGACTTGGCGACGAGTTCCTCATCGCCGATGAGGAGTTGGGAATCCCGTTCTTCTCTCCCAACTAGACTTGAACCCCCGGGGGTGGTGAACGGTGGCCAGTTGGGAATCCCGTTCTTCTCTCCCAACTAGACTTGAGCGGCGAACGGTACGGACGGGTTCAACCGTTGGGAATCCCGTTCTTCTCTCCCAACTAGACTTGTCCAGCGCCGCGACCGGCGGCTCCACCGGTTGGGAATCCCGTTCTTCTCTCCCAACTAGACTTGGTACGCGAATGACTGACATCACCCTGCCGTTGGGAATCCCGTTCTTCTCTCCCAACTAGACTTGGCCTTCAGCTCGTCCGCGATCAACGCGTGTTGGGAATCCCGTTCTTCTCTCCCAACTAGACTTGGCGGCCAGAGCGGCCCTGAGGCGTCCGTGTTGGGAATCCCGTTCTTCTCTCCCAACTAGACTTGGTCAGGATCGACCGGGCGGCGATCGCCGGTTGGGAATCCCGTTCTTCTCTCCCAACTAGACTTGCTTCGGGCCAGCCCATCATCCACTCGGTGTTGGGAATCCCGTTCTTCTCTCCCAACTAGACTTGTGATCGCGTTCTGATCCGCCTTGCGAAGGTTGGGAATCCCGTTCTTCTCTCCCAACTAGACTTGGGAGCACCGGCTCCCCGCGGTCCGGGTCGTTGGGAATCCCGTTCTTCTCTCCCAACTAGACTTGAACGCGGACGCCCCCGCGGGGGTCGTGGGTTGGGAATCCCGTTCTTCTCTCCCAACTAGACTTGGTCACGCAGGAGCAGGTGAACGCGCTCATGTTGGGAATCCCGTTCTTCTCTCCCAACTAGACTTGTCGGCCGGTGTCCGTTGCGATCGTCATAGTTGGGAATCCCGTTCTTCTCTCCCAACTAGACTTGGCGTCCGAGCATCACCAGCGCTGGGGGAGGTTGGGAATCCCGTTCTTCTCTCCCAACTAGACTTGACAACTCTGTGAATTCACAACCCTTATGGTTGGGAATCCCGTTCTTCTCTCCCAACTAGACTTGCTCATCGACGACCGTCCCTGAAGAAGAAGTTGGGAATCCCGTTCTTCTCTCCCAACTAGACTTGTCCTGCGTGTACGTGATGAGCCGGGAATGTTGGGAATCCCGTTCTTCTCTCCCAACTAGACTTGGGGATCGCAAAGGGCATTGGGGACGGGGGTTGGGAATCCCGTTCTTCTCTCCCAACTAGACTTGCATTTCTCATCCACCTCTTCGAGTGCGGGTTGGGAATCCCGTTCTTCTCTCCCAACTAGACTTGACGAGCGGGTAGAGGCCGCACGTATCGCGTTGGGAATCCCGTTCTTCTCTCCCAACTAGACTTGCCTACCTCAACGGCACCGGCTCGCTCGCGGTTGGGAATCCCGTTCTTCTCTCCCAACTAGACTTGAACGCCCGCAGGACTGCGGTCGCGCTGGGTTGGGAATCCCGTTCTTCTCTCCCAACTAGACTTGTACCGCCAGGGTGTAATGTCTTTCCCGTGTTGGGAATCCCGTTCTTCTCTCCCAACTAGACTTGCCGATCTCCTGGGCGCGGGATCGGGGGTGTTGGGAATCCCGTTCTTCTCTCCCAACTAGACTTGTCAGGAACGAGGTGAACGAACATGGCCGGTTGGGAATCCCGTTCTTCTCTCCCAACTAGACTTGGAATTTCTCCGCGGCCCGGCACCGCGTCGTTGGGAATCCCGTTCTTCTCTCCCAACTAGACTTGGCGTACGCGTACGCTGCGACCGAGGCAGGTTGGGAATCCCGTTCTTCTCTCCCAACTAGACTTGCGTCGCGGCGAACACCTCCGGGGCCGACGTTGGGAATCCCGTTCTTCTCTCCCAACTAGACTTGAGCAACCGCCTCGAGCCCAGTGAGTACAAGGGCTCGAGGCGGTTGCGAGGCCTGGAAAACGGCTGGGCGCAGCAGACTCGTCGTCACGGCTCGACTCAGAAGAGCAGCAGCTGTTCAGGGGGCTCCTCGACCGGGAGGTACTTGGAGCCATAGAGGTGCCAGCCGCCGGCCCACTGCCGGTCGCTCAGCTGGAGGATCCTGACATAGCCATCGTCTGGGACCGTCTCCTTCAGGTAGTTCAGCACCGGAATGGAAGCCGTCGCGTTGATCATGTAGCGGCTGTAGACGGAAAGCTGCACACGAGAGAACCCCCTATCGAGGAGAAGCTTCCGATAGGCGTTCGCGTTTCGCCGTTGCTCGGCTTCGAGCACCGGAAGATCGAACATGACGAGCAGCCACACCGGATCAGCCAATGGCGAATTCATCCTCTTCACGGACTGGCAGCCAGGCCGGCGGGTCGAGCGAGTCTCGTTCGCCTTCGATATAGAGCGCCAGCGCGGCGGCCAACTCGTAGATCCTTGTCGCAATCGTCGCCCCCGTGCGATCCATCGGACTGGAGGTGACCGCAACGAGTTTGCGCTTGACCGAGGAATCATCAAGGTCGGCGCCATCGCCGAGGTGTTTGACGCAGAAGTCAACCGCTGGTCGGAATGGCTCGATGAGATCATCGGCAAGCGCGAAGGTGTTCGATCGATTTCGGTGCCAGATGCCGTAGGTCGGCCAGAGGCCAGCGACACAGATCGCCTGGATGACGAAGCCGCGCATGACTGTGTAGCCGTAGTTGAGCAGTGAGTTGATGCGATCCTGGGCGCCCGGGACACGTTTGAACTCCTCGGGAGCGAAATAGGTCTCCCAGTAAATTCGGGCCGCTTGCGCTTCGCAGTTCGCGGGATCGCCAGAGCGGACCTCACGGCGCAGCACGTCCAGCCGCTTCGACTGTTCCACGCCCGCTAGCTCGAGATTCCGTTGCTGGCCGAGGATCTTCGACTTCACGATCATCTGCCATGCGCTCTTACGTCGCGGCAGGCTGAGCTCAGCCTGCCGACGATGGCGTGTGGCGACGCGCGAGTTGTCGATCCAGGCATAGCCAACGAGGTCCGGCACACCTCGCCAGTCGCAGTTGAGGACGATTACGTCGTACCTGGCGAGCATGGACAAAGCCCCGCCGGAGATGGTCGCACGATTGCCGAGGAGGATGACCGCGACCTCCTCGAGCGGGATCCGATTCCCCTGAATCTCGATGCCCCCGCGAGAGGAAGTGATTGCGCCCTCCATGCGAGTCGCGTCGATCACTTGGCGGGAGCGCACAGTCAGTCTCCGAACACGGCCCGGTGCGGGCTCCACGACATCGGCACGCCTGTCGTTGCTTCGCGGGGCTCTCCAAGCGCTGTGCGCCGCACGACGCGGGTACTCGGCGTCTTCCACAGCCAGGAAGGGGCCACGCGGAGCGTCCGCTTTATGATGTCCTCTTCTGTCCTGGAGATCCGGACGAGGCGCGAGTCCGGCTCCTCGTCGTCACTCGCCAGGGTTGCTCCTTCGAGTGCCAGGTACATCGGGCGAAGGTTGAGGACGCCCTCTTGCTCCCAACCTGTGAGTCGCCAGCGCCGTTCTGGGAAGCGAGCGAAGAACTCGCCGGCCTTCCCACTGGTTCCCCACTCGCTCGGGACGATCTCGATCTCATCGCCGATGACGAACGAGCCAACCTGCTCGGCGATCCCGCGTTCAATCGCTTCCCGGACGGGCAACTGTGAGCGCCGGACGGCACGGCTCCGGGCCAGGAGTGGTGCGCTCAGGATGGGCCCCTCAACACCGCCCTCGAGGTCGTAAAGGTCGGAGGCGAAGACTCGGACAATTCCTGCGTTCCAGGCGCCCCCTTTCCCTGGCCATCTGAACAGCCGCGCGTGATGAACCGATCCGCCAAGCGGCGCGGACGAGGCATTCGGCAGAGGATGACGGGCCGATCCATCCGGGAAGATGAAGATCTCGTCATCCGCCGTCAGCATCCGACCGCTTGGGAGCCGCAGCGTGCGAGCATCGTCCTCGGGGAGGGGGTCGCCAGCCTGCAAGCCGGCGGAGAGCGCTTCGTAGACGCGATCGTCGACGATGCGAGCACGATCGACGCTCGTCCATGCGGCGCCCAGGCGACGGCGGGCGTGCGGCGCGCGCCCATCCTCGTGCAGCTTCGAGTGCCTCCCAGAGAACCGCACGGGCTGCATCACCACGACCTCATCGGCGCGGAGCTTCTCGTCGACGAGCTCGGCGAGGCGGATCATGGCGGTCTTCCATTGCCGGAAGCGCTCGATCGCCCTTGGGCTCGAGCCCTCGTACTCGCGCCAGCCGTTGTCGACACCCGTGAGCTTGGACTCCCGTCGCAAGTCGTCGCGCTCCGCGAGCGTTCGAGCGACGGAGGGATTGAGCATCGCGGCCACCGCAGCATCGATCGCATGATGCCGACGGTCGAAGCGGCTCTTCGTATCGATCCCCTCGCGGATCGTGATCGCCTTGTCGATCCCGGAGGCGTGTCGCGCCATGCTCACGATGCGGCCCGAGTAGACGGGGACTCGCTCGGGGCCGAGGCCCAGGCTCATCTGGATGCGCTCTCGCATGTCCACTGCGGCGTACGCGGTGGAGGCGAGGGCGCGCTCGTCGATCGCCTCGTCCTCCTCCGTCTGCTTGAGCCGTCGCTTCATCTCCTGCTTTAGACGCCAGAACTGCCGTGCGTCGATTCGCCCTCGGTCCATCTCCTCGACGCGGCGCAGCGCGTCATCGATGCTGACGACGGGCCGGTCACCGGATTGGGCGAACACCGCGAAAGGCCGCTTGCCCTTCGCCGCGTTGCACAGGCGGCATACCGCGACAAGGTTCGCCTGGGTCGAGTTGCCTCCGCTCGCGCGCGGGACGATGTGATCGAGCTCGAATCCGGACCAACCCGGTGTCGCACCGCAGTACAGGCATGCGGAATTCTGACGGCGGATGGCCTGGAATCGCCGGAGGTCGGCGTCGCTGGCATTGACGAGGCCGAGTCCGGCGTTCGCGATGTCCTGCTGGGCGAGCTCCCGATCGCGCCGGTTGCGGAGCATACGCAGGGCTGCCTCGCGCTTCGCCTCGAATCCGAGGAACGCCTCGCGGACGTGCTCGATAACGACCTGCTCGGGGTACTCGCCGTGGCGCCGCTTGAGCGCGAAGAGGAAGCGTCGGAGCGGTGGCAGGATGCGCTGCAGGGTCGGATGGTCGGCCTGAGTGTCGAGCGATGCGAGGTCCTTCGGACGGATATCCTCCCCGCCCCCGAACAGCCGGTTGCGGACCTGGACGTACGTGTCTCCACTAGCCTCGATCTCGGCGTTGATCCTCCTGAGCGCTTCGATGGAATGCCCGGAACGCCCAGAGGAGAAGCGCAGCTTCTGCGCCGCCTCGAGTTCCTTCTCGTCGAGCGACTCGAAGATCTGCTCGAACGCCGCCTCAGATTCGGACCGGATCTCGATCGCAGCCGGGTCTGCGAACCACCTGACGAACTCGCTCCGGAGCTCGGCGTCCGCCCCCTGCCACCACGCGAGTACCGGGTGCTTCTTCGGCAAGGAATGGATCGCGACGACGGTGGTGTTGATCGGCGCTCGGCCGGTGAGCTGCTCCTCGGGCGAGGCGTGCACGAGCAGGTGCGGCGCCACCCCGACCCACTCGGCGACGTCCTTCCAACTCGGCGCCTTGTCCTTGTCGACTTCTCCGAGCAACTGATCGGCGATGAGCCGCTGGTCCTCAGGCGAAAGCCGGCTCCGCTGGTTCGAGCGCGCGCTCTCCCGAACGGCGAGGTTGGCGACCGCCTGACGAATCTTGAACTCCTGGTGCTCCATAGATGCGACGATCGCGCGCTTGCGATTCGTGTATCCGGGCAGCCAGTCGTTGCCGACGCGCTCGATCGGCACCTTCGGCTTCTCCTGACCGAACGCGACGCGCGCGAGGCTGAGGAACGTCCCATCGTCGACGCCCTGCACTCGGCAGATCTGGCGCCACTCGCGCACGACGTCGACGCGTCGTTGCACCCCGAGCAGATTGTCCCGGCCACCGCGTTGGCGAATAAGCGTCCGATGGTCGAGTGCGAGTGCGGCGAGATCCGCCTGGTATCGGAGCGATCGGGGATCGACCGTGCCGAGGCTGTCTGACTCTGCGGCCGCGGCAACGGCGCGCTCGAACTCCTTGGAAGGCTCTTCCTTCCACACGTACGAATCGATCGAGACCCAGGCATTGGCCCAGCCGCGGTGATTCGCCATGTGCCGGATGGCGATCGACAAGAGCCTCCGGCGTTCGCGATCGTCTTCGACGCGATCCTTGAGGAGTGCGATACGCGCCTCCCAGGGCTCATAGGTCGAATCCCCGTACGACTCGGTCGGGAAGCCGATTTCAGCGAGCAATCGCTCGAGCGCGAGGCGTCGCCTTCTCCGGTTGCGGAATAGCCGACGCACGCGTCGCGCCATTCCACCAGACGCCTTCCGGCTAACCGAGGACGTCTGATTCGACGCCATGCCGTCTTTCCCGCCGTCATGGAGCACGACGAGCAGATGCGGTACAGCGACGGGGAACCCGTCCCCGTCCTTCTCGATCGCCGCTAGACCAAGCGAATTCTCACCGACGTCCACCCCGACGTGGACTGCCCCTCCGAGCACCATGCGTCTTGTCTAGCGCAATCCGAGGGCAAACTGCTCGATTAAGCGGGAAACCCTCCCGAGCCGGCTGAGCCGGAGGGAGGGCGAGAAGTCATCGTTGCAACCCGAAGGCCAACGACTTATTGGGAATCCCGTTCGGCGAGAGTCTATGGAATCGACCGAGAGCCGTCAACGAGAGCGCTGTCGCACGCTCGCCCTAGAGTCGCGCTATCGAAGGGAGCGCGCATGGCCAGCAAGCGAGACCCGTTCACGATCCGCACCCTCCGGCTCGTCCTCGCGGACCGGTCGGACCAGCGCCGTCTCGAGCGCTACGTGCGCGAGGGATGGGAGGTCGTGGCGACGGCGCCGGTCGCCCTCAGCCGCTCGTCGATAGTCACGCTCCGGCGGCCGAATCCCCGGTTCGGGCGGTCGCTCGAGGACGCCGCTGGCACCTCGGGCAGTAGTGCGAGCCGCGATTCATGAACGCCTCGCGCACCAGCGAGGCGCCGCAGCGCTCGCACGGGAGGCCGTGCCGCCCGTAGGCGCGAAGCGACCGCGAGAAGTAGCCGGACTCGCCGTTGACGTTGATGTACAGCGCGTCGAACGACGTCCCGCCCTCGGCGAGCGCCCGGAGCATGACCTCGCGGACCTCCTCGATGAGCCGGCGGGCGCGCGACGCCGAGAGCGTCGCGGTCGGCTGCTCCGGGTGGACGCGGGCGCCCCAGAGCGCTTCGTCGGCGTAGATGTTGCCGATGCCGGACACGAGCGTCTGGTCGAGCAGCGCACGCTTGACGGTCGTCCGCTTCGCGCGGAGCGCGGTGACGAATGCGCGGTCGTCGAAGGCGGGCTCGAGCGGGTCGGGCGCGATGTGCGCGACCTGCGCCGGGACGAGCCGCGCCGGGTCGAGCGGGTCGAGCGCGAGGGAGCCGAACGTGCGCTGGTCGACGAAATGCAGGGCGAGCGGGCCGTCCGCGGGAGTGTCGAGACCGATCACGACGCGGGTGTGCCGCAGCGGCGGCTGCTCCGCGGTGCGCAGGAGCGCTTGCCCGGACATGCCGAGGTGGACGAGGAGGGCGAGCGTGCCGTCCTCGAGCGGGATCCACAGGAACTTGCCGCGGCGCCGCGGCTCGCCGAGCACCGCATTCGTCAGGCGCCGCTCGAAGTCCGCCGGACCGGCGGCGTGGCGGCGCACGCCGCGCGCGTCGAGCACCTCGACACCGCTGACGCGCGCCCCGGCCACCGCCGGCGCGAGGCCGAGCCGGACGACCTCGACCTCGGGGAGCTCAGGCACCTCGACCCTCCGCGAAGGGAGGAGGAATGCGCGGAGGGAGGGCGGATGGGACGGGAAGGTCCGGCATTCGCGGGATCCTCCTCCCCCGGCGGCGCACGGCTACGCGCGGAGCCGCTCGACCGCGGCGAGCGCGGCGGCGGACTCGGCGGCCTTCTTCGAGGTGCCCTCGCCCGTGCCGTAGACCTCGTCGCCGAGGAGCGCCTCCGCGGTGAAGACGCGCGCGTGGTCCGGTCCCTCCGCGGTCACGCGATAGAGGGGCGCGCCGAGGCCGCGCGCGACCGAGATCTCCTGGAGGCTCGTCTTCGGGTCCATCGTCACGCCGAACCGGTCCGGGTCGCTCATGAACGGCTCGATGAGCCGGAGCACGAGCTCGGACGCCTCGCCCTGGCCCCGGGAGATGAAGCACGCCCCGATGATCGCCTCGACCGCGTCGGCGAGGATCGAGGACTTGTCGCGACCCCCCGTCAGCTCCTCGCCGCGGCCGAGGCGGAGGAATGCGCCGAGCCCGAGACCGCGGGCGATCTCGGCGAGCGCGAGCGTCGACACGAGCGAGGCGCGGCGCTTCGCGAGCCCGCCCTCGTCGAGCTCGGGGAAGCGCCGGAACAGCATGACCGTGACGGTCTGCCCGAGGATCGAGTCGCCCAGGAACTCGAGGCGCTCGTTGTGCGCCTCACCCGAGTGCTCGTACGCGTAGGAGCGGTGCGTGACGGCGACGCGCAGAAGCCCGGGGTCGATCTCGACCCCGAGCCTCTCGGTGAGGTCGCTCAGCTTCGACACGGACGCTTCGCGAGCGGATCCCTCCGGGAACGGCGAATCAGACGTCGGCGACCTTGCGGCCCTTGTACTCGAGGTACAGCTCGGTGCCGACCGAGTCGGTGACGACCTTCGCGCGGTGCGGGAGGCTGTAGACGGTCTTGCCGTTCTCGACGGTCTTGACGAGCGGCGGCACGTCGGCCTTCCACTGCGCGCGGCGCATCCGCGTGCTCGCCCGCGACATCTTGCGCTTGGGAACTGCCATGGCTCTCTCCTACTTCGAAGTCTCTTCGTCGGACGCGAGCCCGTGCAGCGCGGCCCACCGCGGATCGGTGGGGGCCTCGTGCTCGTGCCCCGGGACATCCAGCAGCCGCACCCCGCACTCGGGGCAGAGGCCTTCGCAGTCCTCCCGGCAGACCGGCTGGAACGGCAGTGCCGGCACCACCGTATCCCTGACCACCTGCTCCAGATCGATCGCGTCGTCCCGGACGTGGTAGTCGAAATCCGACTCCCCAGCGTACGCGAAAAGCTCCTGGAATTCGACCTGGAGCTCGTCGCGGACGGGCGTGAGGCAGCGGACGCACTCGCCGACGATGTCCCCCGCGACGCTCCCGCTCACGAGGATGCCGTCGTGGAGCGACTCGAGCCGCGCGTCGATCTCGATCGTCGCGCCCTCCTCGAAGCCGATCACGGCATTCCGCAGGTCGGCGGGCGCGGGGACGTCGAGCTCGACGTCGCGCGTCTCCCCCGGCCTGCGCACGAGGTCGTGCACGGGAATGCGGAAGGGGCTCGGTGCGGACACGGTCGACAAGTCTACGCCCGCCGGCTCGCGCCTCGCCGGGCGCGGGCGACCGTCAGGCGATCGCGGTGAACGCCTCGTCGTAGATCGCGAGGGCGCGCGCGACCTCGTCGGGCGTGACGGTGCACGGCGGGACGACGTGGAGGCGGTTGTCGGCGGTGAACGGCAGGAGCCCGCGCTCGAGCAGCGCGTGTTTGAGCGCGCCGATCGTCGCGGCCGGGACCGGCTCACGCGTGTCGCGGTCGACGACGAGGTCGAGCGCCCAGAACACGCCGAGCCCGCGGACCTCGCCGATCATCGGGTGCTGCTCGGCGAGGGCGCGCAGGCCCGGGCCGAGGTGCTCGTGACCGATGCGGGCGGCGTTCTCGATGACGCCCTCCTCCTCCATAGCGTCGATCGTCGCGACGATCGACGCCATCGCGAGCGGATGCCCGGAGTAGGTCAGGCCGCCCGGGAAGACGCGGTCGTCGAACTCGGCGGCGATCCAGTCGGGGATGATGACCCCGCCGGCCGGCACGTAGCCGGAGTTGACGCCCTTCGCGAAGGTGACGAGGTCCGGCTTGATCCCGTCCGGGTTGACGACGGGATGCTGCCACGAGAACCACGAGCCCGTGCGGCCGAAGCCCGCCATGACCTCGTCGAGGATGAGGAGGATGCCGTACTCGTCGGCGATGCGCCGCACCCCGGAGAGGTAGCCGGGCGGCGGGACGAGGACGCCGGCCGTCCCCGGGACGCCCTCGAGGAGGATCGCGGCGAACGACGCGGGCCCTTCGGCCTGGATGACGCGCTCGAGGTGGTGGAGCGCGCGCTCCGTCTCCTCCTCGACCGAGGTCGACCAGAACTCGCTGCGGTACGGGAACGGCCCGAAGACGTGGACGTGGCCGCGGGCGTACTCGTTCGGCATTCGGCGCCAGTCGCCGGTCGCGACGATCGCGGCGCCGGTGTTGCCGTGGTAGGAGCGGTAGTGCGACAGGACCTTGTCCCGGCCCGTCACGAGCCGGGCGAGCCGGATCGCGTTCTCGTTCGCGTCGGCGCCGCCGTTCGTGAAGAACACCTTCGCGAACGGCGCGCCCGCCTTCGCGAGGATGCGCTTCGCCGCCTCGCCGCGCGCGAGATTCGCGTGGCTCGGGGCGACCGTGGGCAGGATCGCGGCCTGCTCCTGGATCGCGGCGACGACCTTCGGGTGGAGGTGGCCGATGTTCGCGTTGACGAGCTGGCTCGAGAAGTCGAGGTAGCGGCGCCCCTCGAAATCCCACACCTCGGTGCCGAGGCCGCCCGCGATGACGAGCGGGTCGAGGCTCCCCTGCGCGCTCCACGAGTGGAAGACGTGCGCCCGGTCGAGGTCGCGCGTGTACTGGTTCGTCGTCATCTCTTCCTCATGCGGGTGCGGGGGCCTCCCGGCCCCCGCACCACATTAGCCATCGGGCTACTGGCCGCCCTCGGTGAGGACGACCTCGATCGGCGTGTACGTGCCGCCGACCTCGACCCCCTCGGCCTTGAGCGCGTCGAGCGCCGCCTGGATGTACTCGTTCGAGTACGCCGTCTCCGACGGCTCCTCGGTGATGAGGTTGAGCCCGTCCTGGTTGACGGCGATGAGCGCGCCCTCGACCGTCTGGTCCCACGCCGCCTGGTCGATGAGGCCGAAGTCGCCGCCCGTCCAGATGAGCTTGTTCGTCTCGTTGAGCATCCACAGCTGGTGGACGGGACCGACGGGGAATGCGGCCTCCGCCGTCGAGGCGACGTCCCACACGAGCGCGGCGGCGTCCTCGACGTTGTCGCGGGCGTACACCCAGCCCTTGATGACGGCCTTGAGGAACCGCACCGCCGCGTCGGCGTACGCCGGGTCGCTCTCGAGGCGCTCGGTGTCGGCCCAGATCGCGTCCTGGAGCATCGCGCCGCCGGTCTCCTCGTACGCGATGATGTTGACGTCGTCGGGGCCGTAGAGCTCGCCGTCCTCGGGGTTGACGACCTCGAAGAGCTGCGCGAGCTCGTTGTACGTCATCGCCTGGGCGGCGTCGACGTCGCCGTTGAGGAGCGCGTTCATCGAGAAGTCCTGCGTGACGATCTCGACGGTCGTCGAGTCGAGGCCCTGCTCGGCCATCGCCGCGAAGATCTCCCACTCGTTGCCGAAGCCCCACGACCCGATGCGCTTGCCCTCGAAGTCGGCGACCGACTCGATGCCGGAGTCGGCCCACGCGACCTGGAGCGTGCCGGAGGCCTGGAACGTCTGGGCGATGTTCGTCAGCTCGATGCCCTCGGCCTCCATCGACCCGAGCACCTTCGGGACCCACGCGACGGCGAAGTCGGCGTCGCCGTCGATGAGGGCGTTCTGCGGGACGATGTCACCGCCGGAGGGGACGATGTCGACGGACGTGAACCCCTCCTCCTCGAAGTAGCCCATCTCCTGCGCGACGTAGTAGCCGGCGAACTGGGCCTGCGGGAGCCACTGGAGCTGGAGCGTGATCTCGGTGAGCGGCTCGAAGGCCGCTGCGCTGTCGCTCGGTTCGGGGGTCGTGCCCCCGGAGGAGCAGCCGGTGAGCGCGAGCGCTGCGGCCGCGGCCGCCGACGCGGACGCGACGAGGAAGCCGCGCCTGGTGCTGTGTCGCATGGTGGTCCTTTCGTGTTCGGTGATTGCAGGTGCAGTGTCGCAAGGAGGTGTTGCGGCCGTGTTGCCGCCGTGTTGCGAGTCTCGATCGCGGCGCATTCGTCACACCGGGAGGCGTCGCGCGACGATGCGCTCGACGAGCACCGTCACGAGGAAGAACACGAGGCCGACGAGGATCGCGGCGCCGACGAACGCCCACGCGAGTCCCGCGCGACCGGATTTCGCGTACGTCGCGATCGACGTGCCGAGGCCGTCGGCGGGACCCCCGAAGTACTCGGCGACGAGCGCCGAGATGACGGCGAGCGAGCTCGCGATGCGCAGCCCCGTGAGCAGGTACGGGATCGCGGTCGGGAGCGTGAGCTTCCGGAACGTCTGCGGCCCGGTCGCCGCGGAGGCGAGGAAGAGGTCGCGCTGCACGGGGGTCGCTCGGCGCAGCCCGCGGAGGACGTTGATCGTCACGGGGATGAATGCGGCGATCGCCGCGATGAGGATGCGGCCCGTCTGCACGGACGCGCCGTACATGTTGTTGAAGACGGGCGTCAGCGCGACGATCGGGATGACGGCGAGCGCCGCGATGACGGGCGCCGCCATCCAGTCCACGATCCGGATCCCCGCGGCCAACGCGGCGAGCACGATCCCGAGGATCGCGCCGATGACGAGCCCGAGGAGCGCGTTGCCGCCCGTGATGAGCGCGTGCCCGAGGATGATGCCGAACTTGTCGACGAACTCCTCGCCGATGAGCACGGGGCTCGGGACGGCGCGCGGGAGCACCTCGGCGGCGTCGAGCCCGATCCACACCGCGACGAGGAGCACGCCGACCGCGATCGGGGCGACGATCCTCCCGGCGAGCTCGGCGCGCATTCAGACCTCCTCGGCCCGCACGACCGGGTTGCCGTGGAGCGCCTCCCGGACGGCCGTGACGCGCTCGAAGAACTCCGGCGACTCGCGGAGGAGGTCGGGCCGGTCGTCCCCGAAGGGGACGTCGAGGACCTCCGTGATGCGGCCGGGGCGGGGCGACATGACGACGACGCGATCCGAGAGGTACACGGCCTCCGGGATCGAGTGCGTGACGAACACGACCGCGGCGCCCGTCTCCGCGGCGATCCGCGCGAGCTCCGTCTGCATGCGCTCGCGCGTCATCTCGTCGAGCGCGCCGAACGGCTCGTCCATGAGGAGGAGGCGCGGGTGCTCGGCGAGCGCGCGGGCGATCGCGACGCGCTGCTGCATGCCGCCGGACAGCTGATCCGGGTGGTGGTCGGTGAAGTCGCCGAGGCCGACGAGCCCCGCGAGCTCCTCGGCGCGGCGCTGCCGCTCGTGGTACGCGACGCCGTGGAGCTCGAGCGGGAGCGCGATGTTCTGCACGACCGAGCGCCACGGCAGCAGGCCCGCCTGCTGGAACGCGATGCCGTAGTCCTGGTCGAGCCTCGCCTGCCGCGCGGTCTTCCCGAACACCTCGACCGTGCCGGTGCTCGGCTGCTCGAGGTCGGCGATGATGCGCATGAGCGTCGACTTGCCGCAGCCGGAGGGGCCGATGAGCGAGACGAACTCCCCCGCCGCGACCTCGAGGTCGACGCCCGCGAGGGCGCGCACCTCCTGACGGCGCTTCCCGAAGACCTTGTCGAGACCCGCGATGCGCACGGCGGGGACGCTCGCCCGCTCCGGGGGGTTCCTCGTCGCGAATCGATTCATGCCACGGCCTCCCCGCGTCGGTAGTTCTTGAGGACGAAACCGAGGAGCGCGACGGAGCCGGCCGCGACGAAGCCGAGCACGACGGCGCCGAACATCGGCGCCCACGGGAGCGCCGGGTCGGCCGAGGCGGACGACGCGAACTGGATGAACATGCGCCCGAGACCGCCCGGCATGCCGATCGAGACCTCCGCGACGATCGCGCCGATGACGGCGTTCGCGGCGGCGAGTTTGAGCGCGGGCAGGAAGTACGGGATCGCGGCCGGGACGCGCAGCTTCCGGAGCGTCGCGCCATACCCGGCGGCGTACGTCCGCATGAGCTCGAGGTGGATCCGGTCGGGCGCCTGCAGGCCGCGGAGCACGCCGACGGCGATCGGGAAGAACGCGAGGTAGCTCGCGACGACCGCGACGGAGAGCCACTCCGGGAACGGGAAGCCGCCGCGGTCGATCTGCTTGCCGATCGTGCTGATGACGGGCGCGAATGCGATGAGCGGCACGGTCTGCGAGACGACGACCCACGGGAGGATGCCCCACTCGAGGACGCGCGCGCGCTCCATGAGGAGCGCGAGAAGGACGCCGACGACGAGACCGATCGCGAGGCCGAGCGCCGCGATCCCGAGGGTGACGACGAGGCCCTGGAGGACGGTGAGCCACAGCGGCGGCGTGCCCTCGCCGAGCGTCGGGGCGGCGAGTCGCGCGAGCATGTCCCACACGTGCGGCATGGAGCGGTCGTGGGCGCGCGGCAGGATGAGCATGCCGCCGACGGTCACGCCGTCCGCGGGACCGAACGCCTTGTACAGCTCCCAGATGCCGATGACGGCGCCGACGCCGACGACGCCCCAGATCCAGGGCCAGGCTCGTCTCACGGGTGCTCCGTCGTCATGACTTCGCCCGGACGTGCTCGGCGACCGCGGGAATGACGGTCTCGCCGTAGACGCGGAGCGTCTCCTCCTTGTTGTCGTGCTGGAGGTAGCCCGCGAAATGGTCGACGCCGATCGACTTGAGCTCCTCGAGCTTCGCGACATGATCGGCGGCGGTGCCGAGGACGCAGAACCGGTCCACGATCTCGTCGGGGACGAAGTCGACGTGGTCGTTGTCGGCTTTGCCGTGCGTGTTGTAGTCGTAGCCCTTGCGGCCTTCGATGTAGTCGGTGAGGGCTTTCGGGACCGTCCCGCCCGGACCGTACTTCGCGACGATGTCGGCGACGTGGTTGCCGACCATGCCGCCGAACCACCGCGTCTGCGAGCGCATGTGCGCCCAGTCGTCGCCGATGTAGAACGGCGCGGCGACGCAGAACGTGATCGAGTCCGGGTCCCGGCCGGCCGCCTCCGCCGCATTCCGGACGGTCGTGATCATCCACTTCGCGATGTCGACGTCGGCGAGCTGGAGGATGAAGCCGTCGCCGACCTCGCCCGCGAGCTTGAGGGCGAGCGGCCCGTACGCGGCGACCCACACCTCGAGCTCGCTGCCGACCGACCACGGAAACCGCAGGGTCGACCCGTTGACCTCGACCGAGCGGCTGTTGCCGAGCTCCCGGATGACGTGGATCGACTCGCGGAGCTCGGCGAGCGTCGTCGGCTTGCCGTTCGTCACGCGCACCGCGGAGTCGCCGCGGCCGATGCCGCAGATCGTGCGGTTCCCGTACATCTCGTTGAGCGTCGCGAAGATGCTCGCCGTGACGGTCCAGTCGCGCGTCGCCGGGTTCGTGACGAACGGCCCCACCTTGACCTTGCGGGTCTCGGCGAGGATCTGCGAGTAGATGACGTACGGCTCCTCCCACAGGAGGTGCGAGTCGAACGTCCACACCGTCGAGAAGCCGAAGTCCTCGGCCATCTTCGCGAGGCTCACGACGCGCGAAGCGGGCGGATTCGTCTGCAGGACGACACCGAAGTCCATAGCGCTTCCCCCTAGACCAGGTACTGCGAGAGGCCGCGCTTGAGGAACCGCCCGTCGCCCTTGCTGCCGAGATACTCGCCGCCGTCGACGATGACCTTGCCGCGCGCGATGACGGTGTCGACGTGCCCGTCGATCTCGAAGCCCTCCCACGCGGAGTGGTCCATGTTCATGTGGTGCGTCTTGTCGACGCCGATCGACGTGTGGCCGTTCGGGTCGTACACGACGACGTCGCCGTCGGCGCCCGGCTGGATGACGCCCTTCCGGCCGTAGAGGCCGAACATTCTCGCGGGCGTCGTGCTCGTGAGCTCCACCCAGCGCTCGAGCGTGATCTCGCCCGAGACGACGCCCTGGTACATGAGGTCCATGCGGTGCTCGACCGAGCCGATGCCGTTCGGGATCTTCCGGAAGTCGCCGATGCCGAGCTCCTTCTGGTCCTTCATGCAGAACGGGCAGTGGTCGGTCGAGACCATCTGGATGTCGTTCGTGCGCAGCGCCTGCCACATGTGGTCCTGGTGGCCCTCGGCGCGACTGCGCAGCGGCGTCGAGCACACCCACTTGGCCCCCTCGAAGCCGGGGGCGCCGAGCTGCTCCTCGAGGCTGAGGTACAGGTACTGCGGGCACGTCTCGCCGAAGACGTTCTGGCCTCTGTCGCGCGCCCACGCGAGCTGCTCGACCGCCTGCTTCGCCGAGACGTGGACGACGTAGAGCGGGGCGCCCGTCAGGTTCGCGAGCATGATCGCCCGGTGCGTCGCCTCCTCCTCCATCTGCCACGCGCGGGCGATGCCGTGCCAGTACGGGTCGGTCTTGCCCTGCGCGACGAGCTGCTCGGCGAGGACGTCGATCGCGGGGCCGTTCTCCGCGTGCATCATCGTGAGGAGCCCGGTCTCCGCCGAGACCTGCATCGCCTTGAGGACCTGCGCGTCGTCCGAGTAGAACACGCCCGGGTAGGCCATGAAGAGCTTGAAGCTCGACACGCCTTCGTCGAGCAGCCTCGGCATCGCCGCCAGCGACGCCTCGTCGACGCCGCCGATGATCTGGTGGAAGCCGTAGTCGACCGCGCAGTTGCCGGCCGCGAGCTCGTGCCAGTGCGCGAGGCCGTCCTCGACGCGTTCGCCCGTGCGCTGCACCGCGAAGTCGATGATCGTCGTCGTCCCGCCCCACGCCGCCGCGCGCGTCCCCGTCTCGAACGTGTCGCTCGCGAACGTGCCGCCGAACGGCAGCTGCATGTGCGTGTGCGCGTCGATGCCGCCGGGGATGACGTACTTCCCCGTCGCGTCGATGACGGTGTCGACCGCGCGCTTCAGGTCGTGCCCGAGGAGCGTGCTGCCCGGTTCGAGGACCGCGACGATCGTGTCGCCGTCGATGAGGACGTCGGCCGGTCCGCGGCCCGTCGCCGAGACGACCGTGCCGCCCGTGATGAGTGTCGTGGGCATTCCGATCCCCCCTTGTCAGGCCTGCGCCGTGCGCGTGTACGTCTCCGGGCGCCGGTCGCGGTAGAACTGCCAGTCGTCCCGCATCTGCTGCACGAGATCGAGGTCGAGATCGCGGACGAGGAGCTCCTCGTGCTCGCTCGACCCCACCGAGCCGACGAAGTTGCCGCGCGGGTCGATGACCTGGCTCGTGCCGTAGAAGAAGACCGCCTCGTCGCCGTACTCGTTGTCCTCGAGTCCGACCCGGTTGGGCTGGAGGACGAAGTAGCCGTTCGCGACCGCCGCGGCCGGGCCCTCGACCTCCCACAGGCGGTTCGAGAGGCCGGGCTTCGTCGCGTTCGGGTTGAACACCATGTGCGCGCCGCCGAGCCCGTACTCGCGCCAGCCCTCCGGGAAGTGCCGGTCGTAGCAGATGTACGTGCCGATCCTGCCGACGGCGGTCTCGAAGACCGGGTAGCCGAGGTTGCCGGGGCGGAAGTAGAACTTCTCCCAGAACTTCTCGACGTGCGGGATGTGCACCTTGCGGTACTTGCCGAGGACCGTCCCGTCCGCGTCGACGACGACCGTCGTGTTGTAGTACACGCCGGTCTGCTCCTCCTCGTAGATCGGGAGGATCATGACCATCCCGAGCTCCTTCGCGACGGACTGGAACCGCGTCACGATCGGGCCGCCCTCCGCCGGCTGCGCGAAGCGGTAGTACTTCTTGTCCTGCGTGATGCCGAAGTACGGCCCGTGGAAGAGCTCCTGGAAGCACATGACCTGGGCGCCCTGGGCGGCCGCGTCACGCGCGAAGCCCTCGTGCTTGTCGATCATCGAGGCCTCGTCGCCCGTCCACTTCGTCTGGCTGATGGCTGCGCGAACGATCGTCATGTCGATCCCTCCTCCTGGTATTCCCCATTGAACGCCACGGCAGGTTTCCCAGACGTTACGCCCTGTGACGCGCCAGTAAAACCCCCGATCAGGAGGGGCGAATCGGGCGCTCCGCGCGTCGCGCCTCCAGGCGCGCCATGACGAGGAGGAACGCGGAGACGATCGGCAGGTAGAGGTCCGAGTAGAGGATCGGGCCGGAGTTCGCGAACGCCTGGTCGCCGTTCGCGAGCTGCTGCCAGATGTGCCCCGCACCCGCCCCGAACAGGAAGATCGCGGGCGAGATGACGGCGACGAGCTTCGCGATCCAGCCGGAGCGGCGCGGGAACGCGATGAACCCGGCGACGGCCATGCCGAGGCTCGCGAGCGCGACCTCGAGCTGGAAGGGGCTCTGCGCCCAGCCGATGAGCGCGGCGGACTGGTCGCCGAGGAACGAGTGGAAGACGAAGTTGACGGCGTTCGCGACGCCGACCGCCCACAGGACGTGGTGGTCGAGGAGCGTCCGCCAACCGCTGCGACCCGGCCGCCGCCAGCGGTGCCGCACGCCCGCGACGATGAGCCCGATCACGAGGCCGATCGCCGCGAACGTCACATAGTAGTCGCCGACGAGGAACCAGATCGCGCCCTCGATGATGCCCTGCATGTCATTCCCTCCGTCGCCGTCCACGGTGACGGCCCGCGCCCTACGCTACTGGGGTGGCTCCCTCGATCGTCGTGCTCGCGGGGGGCGTCGGCGGGTCGCGATTCGTCCTCGGGGTGCGCGAAGCCGCGCGGCGGCGCTGGCCGGACGGCTCTGGCGGCACGCTCGCCTCGATCACGGTCGTCGCGAACACGGGTGACGACCTCTGGCTCACGGGCGTGCGGCTCCAGCCCGACGTCGACTCGCTCCTCTACGCGCTCGCGGGCGTCAACGACGCCGAGCGCGGCTGGGGCCGCGCGGGCGACTCGGAGCGCGTCGCGAGCGAGCTGCGCGAGTGGGGCGCGGGGTGGCCGTGGTTCACGCTCGGCGACCTCGACCTCGGGACGCATCTGGCCCGCACGGGCTGGATCCGAGAGGGCCGCTCCGTGTCCGAGGTCGTCGCGCGCCTCGCCGCCCGCTGGCCGCTCGGCGTGCGCCTGCTGCCGATGACGGACGCCGAGGTCGACACCCACGTGCGCGTCGACGCCGAGCACGGCG
>Ga0182743_1001903_pt1 | contig 19316 bp, 16 predicted proteins | sample eDN3rd30CKraftOP_FD_128522 | JGI IMG/M metagenome (GOLD analysis project Ga0182743, IMG submission 128522) | Enriched Organic Plus compost microbial communities from Emeryville, California, USA - eDNA 3rd pass 30_C Kraft OP (version 2) (version 2) ... | reverse complement strand
GTGCAATTGTTGCGCTCCGGCTCAAGTCCGGCCGAATGCTGCTTCGCGACATGGCTTCTGCCAGGCGCGTGTCTGTGAGGAGGTCGGTGCGACCGCTTCGAAGTTGCTCGAGCGCGGCCTCTGCTACGTTTCGATCCGCTTTTCGGGCGGGCATGAGCTGTCGGATGATCTCGGCGCCTTCGAGAGCGTCGACGCCGATCTCCTGTCCCGCATCTTGTTTGAGGAGAAAGCCTTTTCGCCACGAAGCAAAGCGGTCGGACCAAGTTTCGATCTCGAATTGGTAGCGTCCGGTTTCGGTCGGCGCAAAGCTGCCATGCCAGCGGTCGTTGCTGTGAAGCGCCATTGGCGCCGTCTGCCATTCACGCGCGCCGTTCCGCCGCCAGCGGATCGCGGCAGCGATCACATCATGTCCGTCGGCGATGACGTCGGCCCAGACGTCGACTGTCTCGCCGACGATCCGCTTCACTGGATAGCGGCCGCCATCGACGGAAGGGTAAATGTCCTCGATGCGAAAGCGCGAGGTTGAACCGTGCGGTGCCCCCTCGGCCGCAGGCATCCAGAAATCAGCGGCCATGCTGAAAAGATTACCCATCGCTTCACCCGTTGTTTCAGAACGGGCAAAAATGGTTGTTGTTCCGAGTGTCTGCGAAACAACCGCCGGCGGGTCGCGTTAAGCCCGGCATCGAATGGGAAGCCCGCCGCGGTAGTTTAAAATGACGCAAAATGATGCAGCACGTATGTGGGGGGTGGAGAAGGGCTACCACGACATTTTCGGCAACTGGCGTGAGACGGACGACGCGACGTTGTCCAAACTGATCGATGCGGTTTCCGCAGGGCGGATCTCGCCCGCAGCGCCGCCATTTCCAGAACACATGCGGGCGTTTCAAGGTGACGGCGCGGGGCGCTGGGGCCTCGCGGTTCAGCTCTATGCCGTACGGTCTGCGCGGAACTGGGGCATCGGCGACTTCTCCGACCTCCTGGCCATCATTGACGTCGCGGCGCGGAGCGGAGCGAGCGCTGTGGGGCTCAATCCCTTGCACGCTTTGTTCTTGGACAAGCCGGACCAGAATAGTCCCTACGCGCCGAACAGCCGGCTCTTCATCAACCCCCTCTACATCGATGTGACCGCGATTCCAGAGTTTCTTTCCGCAGGCGAACCTGCTCCCGCCGACCGAATCGACGAACTGCGAGCTTCAAATCTCGTCGATTATGCAGGAGTGGCCGCACTGAAAGTGCGCATGCTGCGCATCGCCTATGACAGGTTCTACGAAGAAGGCGATCCCGCCCGAAAAGCCGCGTTCGCGGCTTTCAAGACCGAGCAAGGCGAGAAGCTGAAGCGCTTTTCCTGCTTCGAGCTGCTGCGAAGGCGCTATCCTGAGGTTTCATGGCGAGACTGGCCGGCGCCCTGGCGCTCCGCCGATGCGCAAGCGCTTGCGGAACTACGCGCGAGCGAGGATCGGGAATGCGGCTTTTATGAATTCCTGCAATGGATTGCGACTCAGCAACTTACCGCGTCCAAAATTCGGGCGCGCGACCATGGCATGAATTTTGGCCTCTATTTGGATCTCGCGGTGGGTGTCGATGCGGGCGGCGCGGATTCATGGAGCAATCAGCGGGCAGTCTTGAGCGACTATTCGATCGGCGCGCCGCCGGATGAATTCAATCCCGGCGGTCAGGACTGGGGATTGGCTCCGTTCAATCCGCATGTCCTAGCGGACAATGACTTTGCAGTGTTTCGCGAACTGCTCGGCGCGACCATGCGCCACGCTGGCGCCGTGCGGCTCGATCATGTGCTCGGCCTGATGCGTCTGTTCCTAGTGCCTCACGGCGCCCACCCATCACAGGGCGCGTACCTGCGTTTTCCCTTCGAGAGCCTCTTGCGCGTCATTGCCGAAGAGAGTCACCGCTACCACTGCGTTTTTATCGGCGAAGACCTCGGAACCGTGCCCGAGGGGTTCCGCGAGACGGCTTCGCGCTGGGGTGTATGGAGTTATCGCGTCATGATGTTTGAGCGGTGGGGGCCAGGCGAATTCAAGCCGCCGCACGAGTATCCCGCCGAGGCGCTGGCCACGTTCAACACCCACGATTTATCCACCTTTCGCGGCTGGATGAGCGGCGATGACCTCGCGGTTAAGCGGGCGATCGGAATCGATCCCGGCGAGAACAACGAGGCGCGGCAATACGCACGCAACGCATTAACGCACGCCCTGGCTCGGCTCGATGGCGGGCTTTCAGCGGAGGATTTTTCAGCCATCGCATATTTCCTTGCAGCGACGCCTGCGCGGCTCGTCATGGTCGGCGTCGAGGACATGCTCGACATGGCCGAGCAGGTGAATATTCCTGGCACGACGGATCAACATCCGAACTGGCGGCGGAAGCTGCCGATCTCGGTAGAGGATTGGGCTTCAGGTGAGACATGGCGCAAGGTCATCGCGGCTTTTGATCGCGCCGGTCGGAACGCGCCGCGCTAGCCAACCGGCACCTGCCAGATTTCGTCCGCATATTCCCGCACGGCACGGTCCGAGGTGAACCACCCCATTCGGGCGGTGTTCAGGATGCTCGCGCGCCACCAGCTTTGCGGGTTCTGCCACCGACGCTCGACCTCACGTTGGCATTCCCAATAACTAGCAAAATCCGCCGCGATCATGAATGGATCGTGGCCCAGGATAGATTCCACGAGGCTGCCATAACGTGTGCGATCATCAGGCGAGAACGTCCCGTCCGCCAGCGCCTGCAATGCGACCTGCAGACGCTCGCATTCCCGGACCGCCTGTAGCCCTTCGAATGAGTTCTCCCGGAGCTCTTCGACCTCATGGGCCTTCAGCCCGAAGAGGAAGAAATTGTCGGCACCGACCCGTTCGCGAATTTCGATATTGGCGCCGTCAAGCGTCCCGATCGTGAGTGCGCCGTTGAGTGCGAGCTTCATGTTTCCAGTGCCGGAAGCTTCGGTGCCGGCCGTCGAAATCTGCTCCGACAGGTCGGCCGCCGGCATGATCGCTTCGGCCGCGCTGACATTGTAGTTCGGAATGAAGACCACCTTCAGCCGGTCGCGCACCAGCCGATCGGAATTAACGACCTGCCCGATGTCATGCGCGAGCTTGATCAGCAGCTTTGCCCGCTGATACCCCGGCGCGGCCTTCCCGGCTATGATCTTCACCCGTGGCACGAACGAGCGGTTCGGATTTGCGCGGATTTCGCGGAACAGCGCGACGGCTTCTAGGAGGTTAAGGGTCTGGCGCTTGTATTCGTGGATGCGCTTGACATGAACATCAAACAGGGCCGACGCATCTACCGCGATACCTGTCTGCATTTTGATTAGCTTGGCGAGCTTGATCTTGTTGGCGCGCCGTACGTCCTCGACGCGCAGCCTGAAAACGGCGTCTTCGGCAAACCGTTCTAGCCGCGTCAGCTGTTCGGGATTGTCCAGCATATCCTCGCCGATTGCTTCTGCAACAACGCGGGTGAGCCCGGGATTGGCCTGAAAAAGCCATCGACGGAAGGTGATGCCGTTGGTCTTGTTGACGATTTGCGTGGAGGAAGATTGCGACAGATCGCGGAAAGTGGTCCTGAGCAACTCGGTATGCAGCGCGGATACGCCATTGACATGATGCGAACCGACGAAGGCGAGATGCGCCATCCGGACCGAGCGATGGCCCGCTTCGTCGATCAGAGAGATATTGGCAACGAGATCCGGGTCTCTAAGACCGCGGCGCGTCGTCGCTTCTTCGAGGTGATACCAGTTGATCAGATAGATGATCTGAAGGTGTCGCGGCAACAGCCGTCCGAACAGCGGCACCGGCCATTTCTCCAGCGCTTCGGGCAGCAGTGTGTGGTTCGTGAAGCTGATGGTTGCGCGCGTGATCTCCCATGCTTCCGCCCAGGCGACGTCGTGTTCGTCCACCAGAAGGCGCATCAGCTCCGCGACCGCGATTGCTGGATGAGTATCGTTGAGCTGAATCGCGGCATGATCCGCGAGCAGCCGGATCTCACCAATCTGCTCGATGTGGCGGCGCATGATGTCGCGCAAAGAGGCTGCTGTGAAAAAATATTCCTGTCGCAACCGGAGTTCTTGCCCCTGCGCCGTTTGATCGTTCGGATAGAGAATGCGTGTGATCGCTTCTGCTCGGATGCGGGCCGACATCGCGCCGATGTGATCACCCTCGTTGAAAGCGGAGAGCAGGATCGGATCAGCAGCGCGGGCACCCCACAGGCGCAGGATATTTGCGGATGTTCCACGCCAGCCGATGAGCGGAATGTCGTGCGTCGTAGCGATCACCGTATCGCCCGGATACCAGATGGCCCGCGCGGTAGTTTCATCTCCACCCAGGTATTCAACGGCGCCGCCGAACCCGATTGGGTATTCCCGATCGCGCGGCAGTTCCCAAGGGTTGCCGGTTCGAAGCCATTGCTCGGGGCGCTCGTCCTGCCATCCCTCGCGGATGGACTGGGCGAACAGGCCGTGCTCGTAGCGTATCCCATAGCCGTACGCGGGAATGCCGAGCGAAGTCATGCTGTCCAGGTAGCAGGCGGCCAGTCGTCCAAGGCCGCCATTGCCGAGTGCGGCATCAGGTTCCGCATTCTTGACCGCTTCGAAGTCAACGCCGAGGCTCTTCAGCGCGGCGACCGCTTCGTCCAGCAAGCCGAGATTTGTCAGCGCGCCACATAAAAGTTGGCCTACCAGGTACTCGATCGAGAGATAGTACACGCGCTTCTTGCGCAGACGCCGGTTTTCGGGGCGGACCTCGAGCCAGCGCGCGGTGATCAGGTCGCGCACAGCGAGTGCCGTCGCCATGTACCAGTCGTGGCTCGACGCCTCTCCGACAGCTTTTCCGAGACCAAAGGTTAGCCGCGCAACAATCGCCGCGCGGAGGTCATGTTCTGGGGAACTCAATATTGCTGCTTTCCGGTCGAAAGCGGGAGGAATAGGAAAAATAAAGTCAGGATTGGGGCACGCCCAAATTGGAACCTGAAAAAGGCGAGAAGTCATTCCATCGCGGATTATACGCCAGGCGCGCTTAGGAAAATTTGGCTATCTACACCCTGCCCATTAAGTGGAACTACCTTGCCTTTCATAAAGTTCGCTTGAGAGGCGAAATCCATGTTTGACGAGTCACGGCCTCCCGATCGGCCGGCTAGGTTAGTGGTCTCGGCTCGCGGACGGACTTTACGAATGTTGCTGCAGCGTTGGTATCGGCAGCAGTGATCATTGCCGGTCTGTACTACGGCCGTGCAATATTCATCCCGCTCGCAATATCGTTTTTGATCACCTTTGCGCTCCGTTGGTGACGTGGCTTGCCCGTCGCGGACTGGGACGGCTGATAGCGACCTGTTCCGTGATGGTGCTCGTTGTGCGTGGTCTTATTGGAGCGGGCATTGTTCTGGGTGCACAGGTACGCTCAATCGCCGTTGAGCTGCCGGCCTATCAATCCACGACACTGAAAAAGCTGTCGGATCTGCGCGAGAATTTCAAAGCGCCTGGGTTCCTGGACGATGTCTTGCAAACATTGCAGCGCGTGCAGAAGGAGGTCGAATGTCATGATGCCTAGATGCGCTTGCTGTCGGACTGAGGCTGATTATTATGCGGATACGACCGGCTCTTAATCAGCGGGTCCAAGGTTCGAATCCTTGTACACCCACCACACTGGGAATGCGGTCACAAATTTTCTGGTTTCCCGATAATTTCATCGCGAGGACGACCGAGTTGTCGGTGCCGGTAGCCTTTGTTCTCGACTATGGCTCCTCACTGTGTTGACCCCGCCGCGAGCGCTTTGGCGAAATCGTCGATCCTTTCAAGGCCCACTTTGAGCTCCTGTTTGCGCAAAGCATCCAGATAACCGGGATGATCCTTGCCGATCAAATCAATCGCATCAGTGGCCTTCTTCACAATGACATCAGGTGTTTCGGAAAGCGCAATCGGGCCGACCGAACGTCAATCGCGAAATTGGGAACGGTCTCGGCGATCGCCGGCGCAATTCGGAATCTCGGATGCACGTTCGCGAGTACCGGTCGCGATCACCTTAAGCTGCTTGGTCCCCTGATACTGAGCTACTGTACCGAGAGTGTTCAAGAAAGCATCAATGCGACCGCCAATGGCGTCGGTGATAACTTGGCTTCAGACCCTCCATTGGCCTCCACGCGGTTCCGAAGACACCGAGTTAGGTGCTTTACTGGGACAGGAGGGGCGCGTGGAGAGACCGAAGTTCGCGCGAGAGTTCAAGCTTGAGGCGGTGCGCCTGATCAAGGATCGGGGCGTGTCGTATGTGCAGGCGTCGAAGGATCTCGGTGTTCACGCAGCCCGATTGCGCGATTGGGTGAAGAAGTTTTCTGACGATCCTCAGCACGCATTTCCCGGCAATGGCAGATGAAACCCTGAGCAACTCGAGATCGCGCGGCTGAAGCGCGAGGTCAACAAGTTGAAGGCCGACCGGGATATTTTGAAAATAGCCGCGGCCTACGTCGCGAAGGAATCACTGTGAAGTTCTCCTTCATTGATGAAGGCCGATCATGGCGTCGTCTGCTCAATGAGCCGGTCCGGTAACGTCTGGGACAATGCGGCGATGGAGAGCTTCTTCTCCTCGCTGAAGACCGAGCGCGCAGCTCGAAAGCTGTATCGAACGTGAGGCGAAGCGAAGGCTGATGTGTTCGATTACATCGAACGCTTCTACAATCTAAAGCGACGGCATTCGACGATTGGATATCTGAGCCCTATGGAGTTTGAGAGGAAGGCAGGATTAGCTTAAGTGCGCGTCAACAAAACCGGGAGCAGGCCAAACTTCCGCTCGCATTGAGCGAAGCGAGGCGGGAGATTGAATGTCAGCGTCACATGGGGTTGCGCGACACCGGTCGCGGCCCGGCTCATCCGATGCTACTATCGAGCGTTACCGGTGATAATCGCAACTGTAGCGGGTCTTTCGCGCATTGTTAATTGTCTCCCGGACGCGGGCAGGCAGCGGACCCAGATCGTTTCAACCTATGCTGCGCACGATATCGAGGCAGGTGTCGAAAATTGCGGCGCAACAACCGCATTGAACTGCAGTACGACATCGTTGCATAATTCCCGCGACGAGGAGGAGCCTGCATTCTCCTTAGCGATCACCAGCTTCGGAGCTAATCTTAGATGCGTCTGTTGTCGAAATTTTCAAAACGCGCAGCCTGCACAATGGTGCTCGGCGCGGTATTGTTGAGCGGCTGCGGACGCGACCAAACCGACGTCACGAAGGACGAACAGGGCGTTACCAAGGACAAGATCCTTGTCGGCGCGAGCATGCCGTTTTCCGGCCCGCTCGCGGTATTCGGTCTCTACTCGAAGGGCGTCGAAGCCTATTTCAACTACGTCAATGACAACGGCGGCGTTCACGGCCGCAAGATCGAATACAAGGTCTATGACGACGCCTATGAACCCGGCCGTACACTCCAGAACGCAAAGAAGCTGGTGGAGAGTGATGGCGTTTTCGCGGTGGGATTCATCGTCGGTACCTCGCACAATCTTGGTATCCGCGAATACATGAACGACAAGAAGGTCCCGCAGGTTCTTGCAAATAGCGGGCAGAGCGAGTTCGGCGATCCCGCTTTCGTAAAGAAATTCCCGTGGACCACAGCCTGGCTGCCCGCCTACGATCTCGAAGCCGCAGCGGTTGCGGGCTACATCAAGGACCGGTTGCCGAACGCGAAAGTCGCCATTCTGCATCAGAACGACGATCTCGGGAAAAGCCTCGTCGCGGGTTTCCAGAAGGCGATCGAAGGCAGCGGTGTCAAGATCGTCGGCATCCAAGTTTACAACAACAGCGACGCCAGCGTTGCCGGCCCCACCCAGGTGCTGGCGCAAACCGGAGCCGACGTGTTCCTGAACTGGAGTTCGGGCACGTTCACGCCGCAGACGATCGCCAAGATGACCGAGCTGAACTGGAAGCCCATGACCTTCCTGATCAGCTGGAATACGTCGCTCAACACGCTGCGTCCCGCCGGCCTCGATAACTCCAAGGGCTTCCTCGCGCCGGGTTATCTCAAGACGACGACCGATCCGGCCTGGAAGGATGATGAGTCGATGAAAAAATATCGCGAGATCATCGCGAAATACGGGCCGGGCACCGATCCGGATCAGCACAACGTTGCCTACGGCTTCACCGAGGCGGAAATCTTCGTGACCGCCCTCAAGAAGGCGAAAGCGCCAACGCGTGAGGCTCTCATGAAGTCGCTGCGGAACATGAACGGCGAAAAGATGATGATGCTGCTTCCGGGCATCGAGGTCCGGACCGATGAGGCGAAAGGCCAGAACTGGCCGATCAACTCGCTCGGCATGCGTGAATTCGACGGCCAGGGCTGGAAAGACACCGGCAAGGTGTACTCGATGAAATAGCTTTGGGCAGATGATTGCCTTGTCCGAAAACGGGGGCGGCCCGCAGAATGCGAGCCGCTCTTTTCTCGATATTGATGCGGTGAGCCTGCGCTTCGATGGCGTGCAGGCGCTCGACAGCGTTTCGTTCTCGATCCCCAAGCGCCTGCGCTGCGGCCTGATCGGCCCGAACGGTGCCGGGAAGACGACGCTGTTCAATTGCATCAGCCGCCTTGTCCATATCAATTCGGGTGGCATCCGCTTTGCCGGGCACGATCTCGTGCGTCGCGCGCCGCACGAAATCCATTCCCTCGGTATCTCGCGCACATTCCAGAGTGTGGGTCTGGTTCCAACCATGACCGTGCTCGAGAACGTGATGACCGGGGTGGGCGCGACCGGGCGAAGCGGATTTTTCCGTTCCGGGATGACGCTCGCCGAATGCTCGCAACTCGACCGGTCCGTTCGCGAGCGCGCCTATGACGCACTCGAACGGATCCAGCTTGCCGACGTCGCGCATCTGCACCCGACCGAGCTTCCTTTTGGGACGCAGAAGCGTGTCGAACTCGCCCGCGCGCTGATCTCGCGTCCAAGCCTGCTCATGCTGGACGAGCCTGCCAACGGCCTGACCGCGACAGAGGTGAACAATCTCCGCGACCTCCTGCTGAAGCTGTGGGAAGAGAGCGATCTCACGCTGCTTGTGGTAGAGCATCACATGGGCTTCGTGATGAGCATCTGCGAGGACATCGTGGTGCTTGATGCCGGACGACTTCTCGCGCGCGGCGCGCCGGAGCAGATACGCAACAATCCAAAGGTGATCGAGGCCTATCTCGGCCGTCGCGGCAAAGGCGGAACGGCGTGAGCGGGCTCGTCATCACCGAACTCTTCGCCGGATATGGCAGGGCCGATGTCCTGCACGGCATTTCGCTGTCGGTCCCGCCCGGCGAAGTCGCCGTTGTGCTCGGCGCCAATGGCGCCGGGAAGACCACGCTCCTTCGCGCCATATCCGGATTGCTGCCGAATGTGCGCGGCACGGTCACCGCGGATGCGGCGACGATTTCCGGTGCCGATCCAGCCTATATTCTGCGCTCCGGCATCGCGCATGTACCGCAGGGCCGCGGCACATTTCCCGACCTCAGCGTCGAGGACAATCTGCGCATCGGCGGACTGACGCGTCCGAAACCCGATGTCGAACGCGATCTGGTCACCTGGTACGACAGGCTGCCCAAGCTGGGCGAGCGCAGGAAGCAGGCGGCCGGCAGTCTTTCGGGCGGCGAGCAGCAGATGCTGGCGGTCGCGCGTGCCTTCATGTCGCGGCCGAAATACGTTCTGCTCGACGAGCCGAGCCTTGGACTGGCACCATTGATTGTCGAACAGCTCTTTCAGACGCTGAAGACATTGCAGGCCGAGTTCCACATCGGCATGCTGATCGTTGAGCAGAATGCGGAACTCGCGCTCGAGATCGCGTCGCGCGGCTTTGTGATCGACACCGGACGGATCGTGGATCGTGGGCCAGCCGAAGTGCTGGCGCAAAAGGATTCGATCCGCCGCGCCTATCTTGGACATTGATCGATGCTTCTGAATTTCCTGCAAACCCTCGCAAGCGGCATCGCTGTCGGCTCGATCTATGCCTTCCTGGCGCTGGCCCTCGTGCTGATCTATCGCTCGACCGGCATCGTCAATTTCGCGCAGGGCGAGATGGCGATGTTCTCGACTTTCATCGCATGGACCCTCGTCCAGATCGGGATTCACGTGGCGCTGGCTGTCCTCGCGGCAATGGCCTTGTCCTTCGTCTTTGGCGGCATCCTGGAATACACCGTGATCCGTCAGGTCGTGCGCCGATCCGACGAACACGGTCCGGTCATCCTGACGATCGGCCTGTTCATGATCTTCAACAATCTGGCCGGCGCCATCTGGCTTTATGATCCTCATGTCATCCATGTCATGCCGGAGGGCGTTCTGACACTCGGTCCGGTCCGCATATCCTATCAATCGGTCGGAACGATTGTTGTGCTGCTGCTGACGCTGCTGCTCCTGTTCCTGCTGTTCCGGCACACCCGGCTCGGACTGAGTTTGCGTGCCGCGGTTTCGAACCGCGAATCCGCGAACCTGTGCGGCGTCAAGACCGGACGCATGCTGATGTTCGGCTGGTGTCTCGCGGCAGCGCTCGGTGCACTGGCCGGCGCTCTGGTCGCGCCGGCGCTGTTTCTGTCGCCGCATATGATGGCGCCCGTGCTCGCCTACGCATTGGCAAGCGCCGCACTCGGCGGCTTTGACAGCCTTCCCGGTGCCGTCATCGGCGCGATGATCATCGGAATTTCCGAAGCCCTGGCCGGCGCCTATATCGGCTTCATCGGCACCGACCTGAAGGTGATGATACCGGTCGGGGTGTTGTTCGTGGTGTTGCTGTTCAAGCCCGAAGGCCTGATGGGCCGGAAGTCGGTGAGCCGTGTCTGATAACAAAGGCGCCGACACGGATATCGTTCGCCGTCTGCGCGGCGACTGGCGTGTTGCAGCGGCCGGGTGGCTGTTGCTTGCGCTCATCGGCATCATCTTTCCGCTGGTCCAGCCGCCTCACATCGTGGCGCTTGCGACGCTTGGGCTCGCCTATGCGATCGCGATTGTCGGCCTGAACATGCTGACGGGGTTCGCGGGGCAGGTGAGTCTCGCGCAATCGCTGTTCGTCGCGACCGGTGCCTATGTCACGGCCATATTGGTTCAGCGTTACAACTGGCCGTTCTTCGCAACATTGCCGCCGGTGATGCTGGTGACCTTCGTCCTCGGCGTGCTGGTCGGAGCGCCCGCGGTGCGGCTGAGCGGGCTCTATCTCGCTGTCGTCACGTTTTCGCTCGGACTTCTGGTGCCGCCGATCATTATCCGGCTCGAACCCTGGACAGCCGGTGCGAACGGTATGCCGATCAGCAAGAAGATGGTGCCGACCGGACTTTTCGCCGCCGATCAATGGAAATACTACATTGCTCTCCTCTTCACCTGCATCGCCTTCTATTTCGTGCGCAATATCCAGCGCGGCGGATTGGGGCGGGCGCTGGTGATCATGCGTGCGAATCCGCTGGTTGCTGCGGCGATGGGTGTCAACGCCGCGCGGCTGAAGGTTTTCGCCTTCGCATGGAGCGCTCTGCTGGCTGGTGTCGCAGGCTCGCTCATCGCCCTGGTGGACCAGTTCGTCGCGCCTCAGAACTTCACGTTCATGCTGTCGATCCTGCTGCTGGTCGGGGCGGTGATCGGCGGCATCCATTCCATCGTTGGCGCGCTGATCGGAGGGCTCATTCTCGTCATCTTGCCGCAACTGACCGATCGCGCGGGGCTGGGCTGGGTCGGCGTTATCTATGGTGCTGCCGTGGTCACCTTCATCATCGTCGCGCCCAACGGCATTACGGGGCTCGTTCGTAGCGCCTGTGACTATGTGCTGCGGAGATTGCGCAGGCGCGTGCCCGCGACGGCGAAAGCGGTTCAGGCAGATCGGGATTCGCAACAAGGTATTCGTTGATGGGCCAGGTTCTCTTTCTCGGGCAAATGAATCGCGAAGACGTGGCCCGCGTCGCCGCCGCTGCAATCGCGATTGTGCCACTCGGAGCCACCGAACAGCATGGTCCACATCTGCCGCTCCTGACCGACACCATCATCGTCGAGGGGATCAGCCGCAGAGCCCTGGATTTGCTGGAGACCGAGTCGGATATTGTGGTCACGCCAACCTTGCCGATGGGAAGTTCCCATCATCATCTGTTCGCGTGCGCGCTTTCCTTCAGCACCGACACCTATATCGGCATGTTGCGGGATATCTGTGTGTCACTGATCCGCTCCGGGTTCCGTCGCATCTTCTTTGTGAACGGCCATGGCGGCAACGATCTGGCCATGAGAATGGTCTGCAATGAACTTGTCCTCGCCGCGGACGTGACCATTGCGGCCTGTTCGTATTGGACGCTCACGCCGGTGGCGCCGGGTGGGCCCGACAACGCGATCGATCATGCCGGTCGCTACGAAACATCGATCATGCTTCACCTTGCGCCGGACCTTGTCGGCAAGCCCGCGTCCGAGACCGGAAAGACCGCGGCCTTTTTCGATGCCGTCCTCAGCCAGGGGCTTCTGATCAACCGCCACGGCGAATGGTCCCGGATCGGCGGTGTCACGATGCCACCTCATGACGCATCCGCGGATCTCGGAGCGCGCATCGTTGCCGATCGGGCCGCGGCCCTCGCAGAGGCCATTCGCCGCTTCGACGAAGCGTCCCGCAATAAGCAATAAGGTAGTGAAATGACCGACGTGTGGAACAACGTTCCCAGCGACCCTGCCTTCGACAAGGCCGAGCTGACGAAGCGCGTGCGGGAGGTTCAGAAGAACATGGGCGAGGCGGGCTTCGACCTCCTGCTCGTGTCCGACTTCTCGAACCTGTACTACCTGTCCGGTCTCGACAGTATCGCCCAGCACGACTTTCTCTGCGTCGTCGTTCCCGCCGAGGGAGAGCCTGCGGTCGCCATCAACGAGTTTTACGAGGGCGTCTACCACCACGTTTCCGGTGCGTTTCCGGCGCTGCCCTATAACGAATTCCAGGATCCGGTCGCGGTGATCATGGAGGGTGCGCGGAAACTCGCGCCCGGTGCGCGGATGGTTGGCTTCGATAATGCGTGGCCGGCCATGTCGGCGCGCATCGCGGCCGGGCTTGAGAAAGCGTTGCCCGGCGCCGTGCTGAAGGACAGTTTCGGCGTCGTCGAGCGCGCACGGGTCGTCAAGACCGAAACCGAGCTTGGCTATATGAGGAAGGCGGCGGAATTTACGGAGGCGGGCGTCAAGGCCGCCATCACTGCACTGTCGCCTGGTCGCGTCGATCGAGACGTCGCGGCCGAGGCGGTCGCCGCGATGTATCGGGCCGGCAGTGACAGCGTGCCGCTCGGACCGATCGTTTGCGGGGGCTATCGCGGTGGCGTGCCCTACAGCAGCTTCGCCGGATACACCCTCAAACAGGGCGACAACATTTTCATAGAGCTCACCGGCTCCGTGCGCCGCTACACCGCGCCGCTCATGCGCACCTTTGTCCTCGGCAAACCGGACCAGGAGGTTGAGGACGCCGCTCGTGCGACCAGCCGGGCCGTGGATGCAATCATGGCGACCGCGCGCGATGGCGTTTCGGCCAAGGAGGTCGCAAACGCGGCGCTCGGGGAATTGTCGGCTGCGCTTTCCGGCAAGCTGTTCCACAACATCATCGCCTACCCGGTCGGCATCGCATACCCGCCGACCTGGGTGGAGAAACTCGGCTACACCATCAAGGCCGACGCAGATTTCAGGCTGCGCAGCGGAATGGTGTTCCATTTGCCGATGTCGCTACGCAAGCTTGGCAGCTGGGCGATGGGTCTCAGCCAGACGATCGTCGTCGGGCCGGACAAGGCCACGGCCCTGACGACGTCACCGGCGCGTGTGCAGATCCTTTGACGACTGCGGCTCGCGTCAGGCGGTTGCGCCGGCCAGGTTCCTTGCCGGCTTGGCCTCGAAGCTTTCAAGCGGATCGAACAGCAGATGGTTGGTGTTCATCACCGACATCTGCACGATCTCGTCTTCCTTGATTCCACGCTTCTGGAATTCGCTGAAATACTCGCGCATCGCATCGCCGACGGTGGGCGAGAAAATCTGTCCGACATCGGAGGACAGGATCACGCCCTGCGGTCCGACTGTCCGAATGACCTCGATGTATTGCTCATAGGTCAGATGGTCCATCGCGAGATTGACGAAGCACAGCTCGCTGAAGGCCCCGTACTTCTCCCACATCTCCGCCATCTTCTCCGGCTCCAGCTCTGTCGATTGGAACAGCGGATGGGTCATGATGATGCGGCGGATGCCCTTCTTGTGGGCCGCCTGCACCAGCGTCACCGTTTCCTCCCTGTCGAAATGGCCGGTCGCGAGGACGAGATCATATTCCGCGATCAGGCTCAATGCCCGGTCGAGCGCCGCCATCTTGCTGCTGTCGCCGGTATCGAGCGTGTAGCCGGTGCCCTCGGCAAAGAACCGCGTGTATTTGGGAAGAACGCCCCAATCCACCGAAATGTCGCGACGGTTGTAGAGGCGCAGATGCGCTTCGCAGCACATGGTGGGCATCCACACCACAAAGCGTTGTGGATCGGGATCGGACGCCGTCACATCGCTTTTCCAGCCGGACAGCGCGGCTCGCACGCCATGGTCGTCGACACCGCCGCAGTTAAAATTCAGTGCCACCGAGCCGATCAGCGGCACCTTGTCGTCGGGCCTGCGGATCTGGCTCACCTGCCCAGTGGTCGGCTGGAAGTGATTCTTCATCACAACGCCGAAGCCTTCCCGTCGCGCCTCCTCGGCAAGTGTGGCGGCGCTGTATTTGCGGCGAAGAAATTCCGGACCGATATGCACATGCATGTCGATCATGCGCTTGTCACCGACGTGCGGCAGGGCTTTCATTTCGATGTCGTTCCTTCTTCGATAGACGCTGTCCGGGTTTAATCCAGGACAGCCTCGGCCTCGATTTCGACCGGAATGTTGAACGGTAATTCCGCCACACCGATGGCGGAGCGAGAGTGCTGGCCTCGCTCCGGCCCGAAAACCGAGAGGATCACATCCGAGAACCCGTTGATGACGGCGGGTGTGCTTTGAAAACCCGGCGCCACATTCACCATGCCGAAGGCGCGGAGCCAGGTGATATGGTCAAGGCTTCCGAGTTCCCGGCGGAGGCTTGCGAGAATTCCCAGGGCTGTCAGCCTGGCCGCCTGATATCCCTGTTCGAGGGTCACCTCTTGTCCAACCTTTCCCAGAGGCCCGGCGATCGAGCCGTCCGGCAAGCTTGGTCCGTGTCCTGAAATCGTCACCCGCTTGCCGACGACCCTTACCCAGCGAAACGGCAGCCGGACGCCTGCCGGGATGCTGGTCGGTGCGGGCAATTCAAGGCCCAATTCCGCGAGTTTCTGCTCAATAGACATATCGAAGCGGGTTGCCTCCATTGTTACGCCAAGCTCTGGCTCGGCGCGGCCATCGATAGCGATATCCCACTAAAAACCCAACTACGTGCAAGCGTCCGACTTGCCCACAGAAAACTAGCCTACTTTCGTGGTCAACCTCACGGCCTCCACCAGCAACGATGACCAGTGGCCGGCGATGGTGTACGCGGCCCATATATTGTCGCGCAGCCTATCGATGTGCGCCACCATCTCACCGCGGCCGGCAGGATCGCGGACCTTCAGGCCGTAGTGCGGAAAGAGCTTCTGCACGAGGACGTTTCTCGCGTCCAACGCATCCGCGAGCACGGTGTACAGGTCTTCGGAGATTTGCAGTTTTCTCCGGACAGCATGAAGTGACTGGCTAGGGTCTTGCTGTCTATCGCTTCACGCAGCCGCAGATAGGCGTCGTCATCGGGCTTGATGTGGCTGCCCGTCTCCCGCGCGTCGAGCGCCAGCAGGCACGTGCCTAACTCGGTCTCCAGCAAGTTCGCGGCCTCCAGCGCTCTGCCAGCGTCGGGGTAAACACCTTCCTGTGTAGCCATCGGCGTGTGCCCCCGGATTCAGCTAACGAATAGAGCGGTAAGGTCTAGAAGCGGCGCAGGATTAGAATTCTAATCGTTTGGTCTCACTTGCTGCGCACGCCAAAGTGCTCCGCAGTGGGCTAGACCAGCCCGCGCCGGACGGCTTCAACGGCGGCTTCCGCGCGTGAGGAAATGTTGAGCTTGCGGTAGACGTTTTTCACGTAGCCGGCGACGGTGTGTGGCGTCAGTCCGAGGACGCGGGCCGCCTCGCTGACCCTCAGCCCACGACCGAGCAGCCGCAAAACGTCCATTTCCCGCGGTGTCAGCGTCTCGTCTGCTTCATCAGGCAACACCGGCATCGCAGACCGCGGCTGCGAAAAATGCGCAAGCATGCGTCTTGCAATGGACGGCGACAAGGGAGGCTCACCCTTGTCGATGCGGTGCAGATACTGGATGAATGTATCCGGATGCTGGTCCTTGAGCAGATAGCCTTGGGCGCCGGCGGCGATCGCGTCATACAGGTTTTGGTCGTCGTCGTAGATGGTCGTAACGATTGGCGTGACGGCCGCGGGGTATTTGGACAGCTCGCGAACAAGGTCGATGCCCGAGCCGTCGGGCAGGCCGATATCCACCAATGCGATATGCGGCGTAGCAACCGCTCGAGACAGTTCCCGTTGGTGGGCGGCTATCCAGTCCAGAGCGGCATGCAGTGTCGGCGCCTCGACAACGTTGATGCCATGAAAGGCAGAGTTGAGCATCTGGGCCAGCCAGGCGCGCGTGTCGGCCTGATCTTCCACGATCAGGCCCCATCGGCTTCCATTTTGCGTTTCTGGAGACAGCATCAAATCAGCTCGGAATGCCCGCAGGACATCGATTTGCAATCATCACACTAGGTGCAAGATGACACACCCAATACCCCTCAAATGTGGGGGAGAGGCGTGGCGTGAGGCGCTTCCGCGACGGAATTTGCAGGCGGAATGGTCGCATCGGCTCGCAACGGCAACGTGATTTCGACGAAAGTCCCCTTGGCCAGCGGCTTGATCGTGACGGATCCGTTGAGTTCTCCAATGCGACGTATCAATCCGCTGATGCCATTTCCGTGAGGGCTGCCCGTCACGTAAGCCGGGTTGATGCCGACGCCGTCATCGACGATGACGGTGTTGAGCCAGCCCTTCGCCGCGCTCACGCGGATATCGACATTGCGTGCCTTGGCATGACGTATGATGTTGCTGATGATTTCGCGATGGGCGGAGGTCAGGGAGCGGAAGATCACATAGTCCAGCGGAAGCTGAACATCGTCGATTTCGCCAATGGGCCAGTTCATATCGAGGCCAGCCGGCGTGAGCCGCTCGCCGGTCTCATGGCGCAATGCGGCGATCATCTGTCCCAGCAGGGGTTGATCGGTGGACAGGCCGCTGACGATGGTGCGGATATCGGCAATCGCCTCGCGAACGATACGTTGAGTGTCGCGGAGATCGGTCTTGTACAGCCCGGAGAGCAGGCGGGCACCGACATCGTCGTGCAGATCCCGCGCGATCCGCCGGCGCTCGGCAAGGCTGCCGCGCTCGTAGGCAGTCCGGCTTTCCTCCGTATAGCGCATCAGCCGCACCAGCTCACCGGCCAGCTTTTGATGCGCGGTCCCGAACAGGCGCTGGCCGCGCCATGGGTAACGCAAGACCAGAGCGGGGGAATCGGCAACGGCCGGAAGCAGCACCTCCAATCCTTCGTCGCGAATGCGAACAGCATCGACGTTCGAGGCCGAAGGCTCGATCGCCAGAGGATCGAACAGTTGCTCCAGCAATTCGCGCCACCGCTCCGACCGCTCTGGAGCCGAAGCGGCCAGAGATACGTCGATGACGGAACGGAACAGTTCGTGTTCTTCCAAATTCTTGCGGGTGACAAAGCGATCCCAGAGCTTTCCGCGCAGCGGCAAGTAAATGAAGCCGACGGCGAGGAGCGCGATGCCGAACGACGTGGCATGCTGCAGATGCAGAAGCACGATCAGCGAAGCATCGATAGCCAGAAGCAGAAGCGTCCCGCCGGTATAGAAGAGAATGCGGAAGGCCCATTCCGAAAGGTCGAAGAGACGATAGCGCCCGACGCCAAGCGCAAGACCTGCATAAATCAGCAGGAAAAACCCGAAGGCGTAGCCCTGTTGCATCGCTGGTGGAGTAGCGAACAGGACCGGGGCGGTGATGAGCGATACAAAGGCACCGGCGCCGACGACGACGGAGAGGCCAAGCCAGCTCAGCGCGGCACGCGCGCGCGGATCCTTGCGATTGACGAACCATTGTAAGCCGACGATGCCGACGATCAGCAGCATCTCGATCAACGTCGGCACTTGCATGCCGATCGTCTGGCTGGGGAGCAGGTGCAGGATGTCCGCCGCGAGCCAGGGTGCAAAAATGGCGGGGACAAGCCATAGCGACCACAACGGTACGAGCCGGCGCGGGTAAACGAGGAACATGGCAATCATGGCCATGCCAAAGCCGAGCGCACCGACATGATTGAGCGCCGACAGGGTCCGGAACAAGCCGCCGTCGATCGCCAATTCGCGCGAGGAATAGATCGCAGCCGAATAGGCCGACACCAGGATCATCAGGCCTGACAGAGCGAACAGACGGGTGACGATGTCCCCCGGCCGCATCGCCATGACCCACGCTCCGATCAACAAGGAGCCCGCGCCGGTGATGATCTGGACCCAGAAGGCCAGGGGGAGATCGGCGAGGGGCCGTCGGGACGGAATGAGCGTCGCCGTGGATTCATGGCCGGCGCGGTCGATGTCCAGAGCGAGTTGTCCGTCTCGCAGGAGTGCAGCGAGGGCGCTTTGCCGCTGCATGAAGCGCTGAATTTGCTCGTAGCTCTCGAACGTATCGGGCTCCTCCACGAGATCGCTTGCTTCGAGCGCGATGGTCGGGGCGCGGTTGTCCGTCGCACCGAGGGCAATCAGCTTTGCAGAGGAGGGGAGTGACTTCGCAGGGCCCGAGGAATGGACGCCCGTAATGAGCGCGCCATGACTGTCGGAATCGGCCGCCAACGTCAGGCCAAGCCAGGGCTGGCTGAGGGTGATCCATAAAACCAGAGCAACCGCGGCCATACACAGCAATATCGCGCCCTGCATGACGCGATTTGGCAGCCACAGTCCCATCCGATCCCCGCCACCCCTCGAACACGGGGTACGACAACCCCCCGCCGGTCTCCATAACGCAAAAAGGAGCCAAATCCCAAATGTCGAAACCGGCTTGCGTTGTCCTGTTGTGCGTCGCAGAGGGGCTGGTGGCATTCTGCGCGCTGGCCTTCGAGATTATCGCCGCCCGATTGCTGGCGCCCTATGCCGGGATGTCCACCGACACATGGACGGCGATCATCGCGGCCTTCCTGTTGGCGATGGCCTTGGGCAATCGGATCGGCGGATCGCTTGCGGGAAAAGGCGACATTCAGCAGACGCTGCGCCGTGCTGCGCTGGTCACCGCTGTGGGCGGCGTTGCGATGGCG
>Ga0182743_1001900_pt1 | contig 19338 bp, 21 predicted proteins | sample eDN3rd30CKraftOP_FD_128522 | JGI IMG/M metagenome (GOLD analysis project Ga0182743, IMG submission 128522) | Enriched Organic Plus compost microbial communities from Emeryville, California, USA - eDNA 3rd pass 30_C Kraft OP (version 2) (version 2) ... | reverse complement strand
CGTGAGTTCGTGGCGCTGTGCTTCGCCAAGCAGCCTGACGCCGATACGTTCCAGCGCCTGTTGGCCAATGCCGCGATGGCGTCCGAGGCCATGCAGAATGCGGTGCACCGCATGTCGGTGGACGCCCCCCAGGGGCAGGCAGCTATGCACAAGCCGCTGTTGCTGATCTATGGCGCACGCGATGCCCTGGTGCAGGCGGCGCCTTCCTTCAATCGCGCGAAAGCCTTGAACCCCGATGTCACCGGCAGGTTTTACCCGGACTCGGGCCATGCGCCGTTCCTGGAGGAGGCCGACCGCTTCAATCGCGACTTGTCCACCTTTGTCGAGGCCGTGACCCGGCGGTAGCTGTCAGTCGCGGCTACCGCCGCCGGCACGATGGCCTAGTCCTGCGCCGGGAAGAAGGCATGTCGTGCGCGCGGACAGTGTAAAAAAAGCCCGGCTCTGGGGGCAGCTTCCAGGGCCGGGCCGTCTTTGCCGCAAGCGGTCCGTCAAAACTTATAGTTCAAACCGATTTTGACCGTATGCACCGACAGATCGGAGCGTACGTTGAAGGTGGTGCCGTCGGAGCCGCCCCCGACCCCTCTTCCACGAAGGGTGGTATGTCCAAAATCCATGTACGCATATTCAGCCTTGACGGTCCAGCGACGGGTGAAAGCGTGCTCCACGCCCGCACCGAGCTGATAACCCCAGCCCACCTTCTTGCTGGCGTCTATCGTCGAATTGCCACAAGGGTCGGTCGTGCAAGTGTCTGAAAAACCCAGTTTGGCCGTCGAATAGACAACGCCCGCCTTGGTGTAGAACAGGGTGCGGTCCAGCGCGTATCCCAAACGGGCGCTGAGGCCGCCATACCAGCCTTTGTCCACGGACCCGTAAGCATCGTAGGGAAGGCCAAGCACCGGATCCTGCCCGGGTTGACGCCTTCTGCCGCTAAGGTTCAAGCGACCAATCTCGCCTTCTATGCCAAAGACCAGATTGTCGTCACGCCAGTTGTGGCCGGCGTTGATGCCGGCCAGCAGCCCATCCGAACGGGTCCGCCACTTGACGGTGGGGGAACGGAGCGAGGCCGTTGTATTCGCCATCCACAAAATCCGAGTTACCCCATCCATATCCGAGTTGGATGCCGACATAAGGTCCGGCCCAATCGAAGGGCGCTGTTGTTGTATCCGCAGCCGGCTCATTATTTGCGGCGGCACCAAAACCCGCGCCCCCAAGCATCAGCGCGGCAACCATCCGGGCCATCTTCATATAATCCCCTGCTGAGTGGATGACGATATATAGATAACACGGGTTTCGTGCGGGGAAGGGGCTTGCTCATTCTCCGATAGCGGCCATCAGTCCAGTTGTCGCGTGATCGCCACAACCTGCTGCGCGAATCATCGCAGTGTTGGTCTCTTTACATACAGACTGTCGCCATCGCGATAGCGATGGATCAAAGGTCTTGAATCGTCTTGGCACGTCCTGTGCCGGGTCGTGGCTTCTGCGGATTCGTCAGCGCACGGCCGCCGCATCCCAAACCGCCATTACCTGCGTAATGGCCGCGTCGATGGCGGCATGCCGTACCCCGTCGCGATTGAGCGTGGAAAGCCCCAGCAGGAACGCGTCGAATACGGTTGCCAGGCCGGCGGCATCGGTATCCGGGCGCAAGACGCCGCTGTCGATGCCCCGCTGCACGCAGGCGGCGATGCCGGCCCGGGTGCGTGCGCGCGAACGCGCCAGCGGCACCGTGACCGCCGCATGCTGTTCGGACGGCGCGCTCATCACGCCCAGGCCCACCATGCAGCCTTTGGGGTGACCACGTTCGGATTGCATCTTTGCCGAGCTGCGCAAGGTGTGCTCGATGGCGTCGCGCGGCGCCAGGCTGGTGTCCCACAGGTGTTCCGTGACCTTCGCATAGGTGGAGAGATAGCGTTGCACGCACTCCTGGAACAGGGCTTCCTTGGAACCGAAGGCCGCGTAGAAGCTCGGCGCGGAGATGCCGTTGCCGATGGCAGCCTTGAGTTGGCTGAGCGACGTGGATTCGTAGCCGTTCTGCCAGAAGATGTGCATGGCCTGCTCGACGGCCTTGTCCCGGTCGAACGTACGAGGGCGCCCCATTGTCGCCATGGCGAACTCCCGAAGTGGCGGATGAAATACATACTAATCGATATAAAAGTAGTTGACAACGCCGGGCTGCTACCACTAATGTACTGATCAATACAAAATTGGTGGCGTGCACCCACGCTGCCACGTTGTATTCAGCTTCCCCTCCTGTGTGGGGAAAATTTTTCGCCATATATATATCGATCGATATATATATTGGGGTGAGATGGCTGGCCGGCCATCCCGCCCGCATCGATTCAGGAAACGTTGTGACGACCTTGACTTCAACCGCGCCCGCAGCCCAGCAGGATCGCCTGCCCCTGATGGCGCTCCTGGCCCTGGCCATGACCGGGTTCATCTGCATCATGACCGAGACGCTGCCGGCGGGGCTGTTGCCGCAGATGGCGCAAGGCCTGGGCATATCGACGGCATTGGCGGGGCAGACCGTGACGGCCTATGCGGTCGGATCCTTGTCGGCCGCGATTCCGCTGACCATCGCCACGCAGGGCTGGCGCCGGCGCAATGTATTGCTGCTGGCGATTGCCGGTTTTCTCGTCTTCAATTCGGTGACGGCGCTGTCTTCACACTACGGGCTAACGCTCGTGGCGCGGTATCTTGCCGGCGCAGCCGCCGGGCTGGCCTGGAGCCTGCTGGCCGGCTACGCGCGTCGCATGGTGCCGCCGTACCAGCAGGGCAGGGCGTTGGCGGTGGCGATGGTGGGCACGCCGATCGCGCTGTCGCTGGGCGTGCCTTTCGGCACCTGGCTGGGCACCGCCATGGGTTGGCGCAGCGCCTTCATTGTGATGTCGGCGCTGACGCTGGTGCTGGTCGTCTGGGTGCTGGCCAAGGTGCCGGACTATCCCGGCCAGGCCGGCCATGCGCGGCTGCGGCTGCGGGAGGTCTTCACGACGCCCGGGGTGCGTCCGGTGTTGGGCACGGTGATCGCCTGGATGCTGGCGCACAACATCCTCTACACCTACATCGCGCCCTTCGTGGCGCAGGCGGGCCTGGCCGCGCACGTGGATGTGGTGCTGCTGGTCTTCGGCGCCGCGGCGCTGGTGGCGATCGGTATTACGGGCCGCCTGGTGGACCGCCATCTGCGCGTCACCGTGCTGGCCAGTCTGGCGGTCTTTGCGCTGGTGTCCTTGTTGTTCGTCTGGCTGGCACGCATGCCCACTGCCATCTATGCCGGCGTGGCCGTGTGGGGGCTGACATTTGGCGGTGCGGCAACGCTGCTGCAGACCGCGCTGGCCGATACCGCCGGCGAGGGCGCCGACGTGGCGCTGTCCATGAACGTCGTGGCCTGGAACAGTGCCATTGCCGGCGGCGGCCTGGCGGGCGGCGTGCTGCTGGACGCCTGGGGCGCGGCGGCGTTCCCGCCGGTGCTGGTTTGTCTGCTGGTTGTGGGGTTCGGTATTGCCTGGTCGGCGCGCAGGTACGGCTTCAAGGCTGGAGCGCGTCACGCCCATGCCGGCACGCATTGAGCCCAGCTCGCGGCCTCCCGGCCCGGTTGTTCCGACCGGCCCTGGAAGGTTGCCGCGATCGCTTCCCCGAGGGCGCCCTGACGCAGGGTGCTCCCTCCAACCCCGTTTTCAGGAGCTTGTATGAACACAGAAGGCAAGACAGTGGTGATTTATGTGACGTACCAGGGTACGTTCCAGACCCGTTTCGATCGCGAATACTACGTGCAGCACCATCTGCCGCTGGTGATGGCGGCGTGGCGGCAGTACGGTTTACGTAGCGTGGCCGCGTTTTATCCGGCGGCCGGAGGGCAGAGCGGGACCATCGCCATCTGCGAGTGCGCATTCCGCGATGAGGCAGCCGTGAATGCTGCGTTTGCATCGCCGGAATCGGCGCAGGTGATGCGCGACGTATCCCGGTTTACCGATGTCGCCCCGGTGCGCGTGCGCGCCGTCGCGCTCTGACGCGGGAGAACAGGATGACGGAATCCAATGTTTTCGCGCCGTGGGCAACGGCGCCTGTGAGGACGATGCGGCGCGGCCATTTCTGGATCCCCGGCGACCGTGTGCGGCAGGACGGCCTTACATATCAGCGCGGCCCGATGTACGTCGAGTGGGAGGCGCCCGCGGCCATCACGCGGCCCTATCCGGTGGTGCTGATGCATGGCGGCGGCTTCCAGGGCACGGAATGGTTCGACACCCCCGACGGCCGGCCGGGCTGGGCCCAGCGCCTGGTCGAGGCAGGCTATGCGGTGCTGGTGATCGACCGCCCCGGGCATGGCCGTTCCCCTTTTCATGTCCGCACGCTGGGTGAAATGGGCCCCCCGTTTTCCTACGAGGGCGGGCAACACATCTACTTCCCCGGCGATGACGCGCGCCACACGCAATGGCCGTTTGCCGCCGACGACGCGCGGGCGATGGACGAGTTCATTGCGGGCTACGGCCCATTGCCCGCGGATCTGGCGCTGTCGCAGACCCTGGATGCCGATCGCATGGCTGCGTTGCTGGACCGGATCGGGCCGGCCATTCTGGTCACGCATTCGGCATCCGGCCCGGCAGGCTGGCTTGTCGCGGATCGACGGCCACAGCTGGTGAAGGCCATTGCTGCCATCGAGCCAATGGGGCCGCCGTTTGCCGACATCCCGAACATCGGACCGATGCGTTGGGGGCCGGCCGCGGCCCCGCTGCGCTTCGATCCGCCGGTGGTCGATGCGCAGGTCGTGCGCGCGGCGGCACCGGGCGACCTGCGGCTGCCGGCGCTGGTGGGCCTGCCCATCCTCATCGTCACCGCCGAGGCGTCGGCCTTCGCGGCAGCCAGCCCGCCGACGGCCGCTTTCCTGAACGCTGCGGGCGCGTCCGCCGAGTTGCTGCACCTTCCCGACCACGGCGTACACGGCAATGGCCATGGCCTGATCTATGAGAAGAACTCCGATGCGGCGTTGGCGCCGGTGCTGCAGTGGCTTGCCGAACGTACGGGGGACGAACCCGCTGCTTCGCCAGCGTCGGCATGAGGACCGTGCGGAGGATGGTGGCAGTCCGCCATCGCCGTCCCCGTCGATCGATCACAGCGGGCCGTCAATCGGCGGACCCGCGCATACCCGGGGAGAGTCATATGGAAATCGGAATCATCGGTCTGGGCGCAATGGGCCGGGAGATTGCCCGCAACCTTGCCGCCGCGGGCCATGCCGTCAGCGCCTGGAACCGCTCCGGCGGGCAGGTCGAGGGCGTGCGCAGGGTCGATACGCCAGCCCAGGCGCTGCAGGCGGACATGGTCCTGACGATGCTGGCCGACGACGCGGCCATCCGCAGCGTGCTGCTGGACGCGAACGTGCTGTCGCAGGCTCGCGCGGGGCTGGTGCATGTGGTGTCGTCGACGATTTCGACGGCGTTCGCGCACGAACTGGTGGCGCGCCATCGCGATGCCGGCATCGATTATGTGGCCGCGCCAGTGCTTGGGCGGCCGGACGTGGCGGCCAAAGGCGAACTCAACGTCCTCGTCGCGGGCTCGCCGCCGGCGGTGGGCAAGGTGCGGCCGGCGCTGGAGGTCATCGGCAAGCGGGTCTGGGAGATGGGCGAGGCGCCTCCCATGGCCCACGCCGCCAAGATCGCCTGCAACATGATGATCACGATGGCCATCGAGGCCATGGCGGAAGCCGTGGTGCTGACCGACGCCAACGGCCTGGCGCGGGAGCAGTTCTTCGATCTGATCCTGAACACCCTGTTCGGCAGCCGTTCGTACCAGGTCTATTCGGCCAACATCCTGCACGACCGCTACGAGCCCGGCTTCAAGGCCGTGCTGGGGCTGAAGGATTTGCGCCTGGCCCACGAGGCGGCGGCGCAGGCGGGGCGCAAGTTGCCCATGCTCGATGCCGTGCGCGGGCAGATGGCCCAGGCCGTCAGCGCCTGCGGCCCCGAGAAGGATTGGTCGGTAATGGCCGACTACACCATACGGAACCTCGGCGTGCGGGGTTGAGCCGAGCGCGCCGTCATGGTGCCTGACATCGGCAGCGGGCCGCTGTCGTACACTGGCCGGCCCGAGCGAATGGCGCCCGTGCCCCGTGGTTCATCCTGGATTTCGTGGCAGCGGTGCGCCATGCCGCTTCGACCCCGCAACGCCGCGAGTCCGCCATGAAACTCAAGATGTCCCGCAACTCCATCTTCGCCATCCTGCTGCGCTCGCCGTGGTGGATGAGCGCCGGGGTGGCGCTGCTGCTGTGCGTGGTGGGTTTTGCCGCGTTGCCCAAGGACCTGGCGGCCTTCGGCGTGTTCGCCGCGGTGCCGTTTGCCGTCATCGCCGTCATTGCGGCGTACAAGCAATGGAAGCGTCCGTCGCAAGCCCGCGTGCAGGCCGTGGCGCAGGCGGCCGCCGGCATGTCGTGGGCGGCGTTTGCCGACACGCTCGCGGCCGGTTTCGTGCGCGACGGGTGCGAGGTGCAGCGCCTGGATCTCCCCGGCGCCGACTTCGCGCTTACCAGGGCCGGCGCTTTGGCGATCGTCAGCGCCAGGCGCTGGAAGGCCGCCCGCGTCGGCATCGAGCCCTTGCGCGAGTTGCAGGCAGTACGGGAAAAGCGCGGCGCGCGCGAGGCCATCTTCATCGCGCTCGGCGAGGTGTCGGAAAACGCCCGGCAATACGCCGCGTCGCAGGACGTGTCGCTGATGGCCGCGCCGGAACTGGCGAAGTTGCTGCGCGATCTGTAGCCTCCGAGCGGTCTTCGGCTAGAGGTTGTCACGCTGCCGTTTTGGTGCGTGCCAGGAAACACGGTGAGCCCGTTTGCGGGCCTACCGCCTGATGTCCCTGCTATCTACGATGAACACATCCCGGCAACTTGCCGCGATCGTGCCGACAATCCCTCCGAGGAGACTTCATCATGCTTAGCCTGGACACCCCCCTGAACCCCAGCAAGGCCCGCCCCGAAGACCTGGTCCCGTCCCGTTATGCGCTGCAGGTCGGCGAGATTGATGTGATGGTAGTCAGCGACGGCGTGCTGATGCTGCCCACCGCGACGATGGCGACCAATGCCGATCCGGCCGAGCGCGCAGCCTGGCTGGAGGAAATGTTCTTGCCGCAGGACCAGTTCGGTTGGCCGCTGAACGTGCTGGTGGCCCGCAGCGGCGACCGGACCATCCTGGTCGATGCCGGACTGGGGGCGGAGTATCCGGACTTCCCGCGCGCGGGGAACCTGCCCGTGCGCCTGAAGGCCGCGGGCATTTCCCTGGGCTCGGTGACTGACGTGGTCATCACGCACATGCACATGGACCACGTCGGCGGGCTGCTCGTCGACGGCGTGAAGGCGCAGTTGCGTCCGGACGTGCGAATCCACGTGGCCGCCGCCGAGGTCGACTTCTGGGTCTCGCCCGATTTCTCGCATACGGCCATGCCGTCGGCGGTGCCGCCCGTGCTGCGCTCGGCCGCCACGCGCTTCTTCGACGAGTACCGCGGCCAATTGCGGATCTTCGAGGAGGAACACGAGGTGGCGCCCGGGGTGGTGGTGCGCCGCACCGGCGGGCACACGCCGGGCCACAGCATCGTCTGCCTGGCCTCGGGCGGCGATAGCCTGACCTTTGCCGGCGATGCCCTGTTTCCCGTCGCGTTCGACCATCCCGATTGGCAGAACGGCTTCGAGCACGATCCCGAGGAGTCGACCCGTGTGCGGATCCGCCTGCTGCGCGAGGTGGCGGAGACGGGCGGGCTGCTGGCGGCCACCCACGTGCCGTTCCCGTCCGTCGGCCGCGTGGCCATCGACGGCGACGCCTTTCGCTGGGTGCCGGTTTTCTGGGACTACTGAGCGCCCCGGGCGCGTGGCTTATCTGCGCACTTCGGTAGCCTGGGGCGCCAGGACGGCGCCGTCCGGGGCCTTGGGCGCCATGAAGGGAATCGGCTTGCCCGTGCGCTTGTCGACCAGCAGGGAATGGTACTCGCCACGCCCGTACAGATGCTGTTCGCCCCATTGCCGCAGCGCCACCACGATGGGGAAGAGGCTCTCTCCCTTGGGCGTCAGCACGTATTCCTGGTAGGCCGTGCCGTCGGAGGCCGCCTGCGTCTCAAGGATGCCGGCCTCCACCAGCTTGCGCAGACGGTCGGACAGGATGTTGCGGGCCATGCCCAGGTTGCGCTGGAAATCGCCGAAGCGCCGCATGCCATCGAAGGCATCGCGCACGATGAGCAGCGACCACCGATCGCCGACGAGCTCGACGGCGCGTGCGACGGGGCAGGGTTCGCCGTTCAGAGTTTTTTTGCGGGGCATGGCGCGGATTCTCGCAGAGTGTCTCGGCTCCTCTTTCTGGTTGCATTTTAAAACTGCGCGATCTATCCTTCAACCAGTTTTAATTTAAAACTAGATTGAGGGATGCGAAATCATGAAGTGTGTCATCGCTACACCGGCCTCGATGTGCCGCGCCACCGCGTCGGCACGGCCGGCGGACATGTCCCGCGGCCTCGTGCTGCTGTTTGCCGTCGTCAGCGGCCTCAGCGTCGCGAATGTCTACTATGCGCAGCCCTTGCTGGATGCGCTGGCGCTGGAATTCGGCATCAGCCAGGCAGCCGTGGGCAGCGTGGTCACGGCCACGCAGGCCGGCTGTGCACTGGCCTTGCTGTTGCTGGTGCCGCTGGGTGACCGGGTGGATCGCCGCCGCCTGATGGCGGCGCAATTGCTGGCGCTGGTGGCGGCGCTGGCCGCGGTAGGCATGGCGCCGTCCGCGCCCGCGCTGTTGGCCGGCGTGTTTGCCGTCGGCCTGTTGGGCACGGCGATGACGCAGGGGCTGATCGCCTACGCGGCAAGCGCCGCGGCGCCGCACGAGCGGGGAAGCGTGGTGGGCGCGGCGCAAAGCGGCGTGTTCATCGGCTTGCTGCTGGCGCGCGTGTTTTCAGGAGGCATCAGCGACCTGGCGGGCTGGCGTGGGGTGTACTTCTGCTCGGCCGCATTGATGCTGGCGGTCGCGCTGCCGCTATGGCGGCGGCTGCCCGCGTTGGCCGTGGCGCCGGATGTGATGAGCTACCCCCGCCTGATCGCTTCCATGCTGACCCTGCTGCGGCAGGAGCGGGTGCTGCAAGTGCGCGGCGTGCTGGCGCTGCTGATGTTCGCGGCGCTTAACATCTTCTGGGGCGCGCTGGTGTTGCCGTTGAGTGCCCCGCCGTACCGCTTTTCCCACACTGCCATCGGCGCTTTCGGGCTGGTGGGTGTGGTGGGGGCCCTGGCGGCCGCGCGCGCGGGGCAGTGGGCCGACCGGGGATACGGGCAGCGCACCAGCGCGGCGGCGCTGGCGCTGTTGTTGCTGGCGTGGTGGCCGCTGTCGTTGATGGAGTGGTCGCTGGCGGCCCTGGTGGTGGGGATCGTGCTGCTGGACGTGGGCGGCCTGGCGCTGCACGCCACCAACCAGAGCCTGATTTTCCGTACCCGGCCCGAGGCGCACAGCCGGCTGGTGGGGCTCTACATGCTGTTCTATTCCGCCGGCAGCGGGCTGGGCGCCATCGGCACGACGGCGATGTATGCCCGCGCTGGCTGGCAAGGCGTATGCCTGTTGGGCGCGGCCGTCAGTCTGCTGGCGCTGCTCTTCTGGTGGGCGACGCGCAAGGCCTGATCCGGGCGCGGACCTATGCCTGCGCAAGCACCTGCCGGATGGCCTGCTCGAACGCTTCCACCGGCTGGCCGCCGCTGATGAGGTAGCGGCCGTTGAGGATGGTGGCGGGCACCGAATGGATGCCCAGTTCCAGGTATTTCTGTTCCTGCGCGCGCACGTCGTCGGCATAGTCGCCGTCGGCCAGCACGCGGCGCGCCCGGTCGGCGTCCAGGCCGACGGCCTGGGCGGCGTCGAGCAAGACCTCGTGGTTGCCCGGGTCCTTGCCGTCGGAGTGATAGGCGCGCAGCAGCGCCATCTTCAGGGGCAGTTGCTTGCCCTCGAGGGCGGCCCAATGCAACAGGCGATGCGCGTCGAAGGTGTTGTAGACGTGCGTGCGCGGGCCGAAGGCAAAGCCCACGCTGGCGCCGCGTTCCCGGATCATGGCCTGCGATTCGGCGATCTGCTCGGGCGTGCGGCCGTATTTCCTGCCGATGTAGTCGACGATGTTTTCACCTTCGGGTCCCATGTCAGGGTTCAGCTCAAAAGGGTGCAGCGTGATCTTCGCGTCGACGGCGTCGCCGATGCGGGCCAGGGCGAGCTGCAGCGACGACAGGCCGACCGCGCACCAGGGGCACGCGACGTCGGAGACGACATCGATCTGGAGCGTCTGGGTCATGGTTTTTCTCCCGAGTGGGTGGCGGATGCGCGGGCGGTGTCGCGCGGCAGGGTGTACTGGGTGATGACCCATGCCGTCACGGCGCAGGCCGCGATGCAAATGACCATCGGCTTGGGAGCGCCGTTGGTGGCGAGGGCGGAAAGCGCCATCACGGCCGCCCCGACGACGAACTGCAGGGCGCCCATCAGCGCCGAGGCGGTGCCGGCGATCTCGCCGTGGTCTTCCAGCGAAAGCACTGCGGTCGTGGGCAGCACCAGGCCCAGGAAACCATAGCCCACGAACAGGCTGACCATCATCACGGGTAGGCTGTCGAGGCCCGCGACGAAGACGGCCGCGCCGACGACCAGGGTCGCCGCGAAGCCCCGCACGGCCACGCGGATGACGCGCGGCAGGCCGTAGCGGGCCGTCATGCGCGCCGTCAGCTGGCTGACGCCGAAGAACGACGCCGCGTTCAGGGCGAAGCACAGGCTGAACACCGTGGGCGACAGGCCGTAGTGGTTGATGATGACGAACGAGGCGTTGGCCAGGTAGACGAAGAACGAGGAAATGCCGAAGGCGCCGATCAGCGTCAGGCCGATGAACGTGCGGTCGGTCATCAGCGTGCGGTAGCCGGCCAGCGCACCCGCCCACGAGCTTTGCGCACGATGGTGCGGGGCGCGGGTTTCCTTCAGCTGCGTTAGCGCCAGCAGGAAGGCGACGGCGGCTGCGATCGTCAGGGCCCAGAACACGGCGCGCCACCCGAAGGCGGCGATGATCAGGCTGCCGGTCAGCGGCGCCAGGATGGGCGAGATGCTGACCACGAGCATCAGCAGCGACATCAGCCGCGTCGCGTCGTGGCCGGTGTACATGTCGCGCACGATGGCGCGCGGCACCACCATGCCTGCACAGGCGCCCAGCGCCTGCACCACCCGGAAGGCGATCAGCGTGTGGATGTCCGGCGCCAGCGCGCAGCCTATGCTGCCGGCCGCGAAGATGAGCAGGCCGGCATAGATGGGCGTCTTGCGGCCGATCATGTCTGCCAGCGGGCCATAGACCAGCTGGCAGACGCCCATCGTGATGAAGAAAGCCATCAGGCTCATCTGCACGGCGTTGGCCGAGGCCTGCAGCGTGCCGCCGATGGAGGGCAGGGCGGGCAGGTACATGTCGATGGCGAAGGGGCCGACGGCGGTGATCAGGCCAAGGACGATGGCGGGCAGGACGAAATGGCGTGTCATGGAGGTGCAGCGGGGAAAACGGGTGTTTCCCGAAGCATAGCGGGATTCGATGACCGCCGTGACCGCGCCGCGGCCGGGCGGGCGCGTGCCGCCCGATGGATGCGACAGCCACAGCCTGGCGCCGCAAGCCGTTGCTGGCATCATGCTCAGGTCACTTGTGAGGCGCCGCGGCGGGGCCGGCAGGAATCGGCTCGACCCCGTCGGGCTTTACGACGTGCAGCGTGGTGACATAGTTGATGCTGTCTCCAGGCCCTTTGCGCCGGCACGCTCGCCCGGGGTGCGGTCGATGTGCGCGGTTTCGAGCACATAGCTGCCTTTCCAGGGCATGTCGAAGCTCACCGTCCCCTGTTCGTCGGAGCGCGCTTCCTTGGTCCAATCCGACTGTACGACGATGGCGACTTTGGCCTTGTGCAGCGGCTGGCCCTTGAAAAAGACCTTGAATTCACCGGGTTTGCCGGCGGGCACGATGTCCAGGGCCAGGCTGGGCTTCAGTGCGTCGAAGGCGCTCGCATAGCGCGCCGCCGGGTGGTACCAACTGGTCACTTCCTTCTCGCCCTGCTTGTACCTGCGCAGAGGGAAGGCCGCGTCCTCGGCCACGATCGTGTCGCCCTGGGGTGCCTTGAAGGGCAGCGTGAACCCGTTGGCGGATTTCGTCGCCTGGACATTGCGCTCGCCCTTCGCCGCGACGAGCGTCGCGGTGGGCGCGCGCAGGTTGTCGCCGAACTCGCCGAAACGGATCACGGCGGACCCGCCGTCGGGCTGTTCGAGCCAGATCTGATGAGCATTGGCGCTGGCGGCGGCACCGGCGGTGGCGAGCAGAAACAGAAGTCTTTTCATCGGAAGCGCTCCAGGGGAGAGAAGCGCAGAACTATAAATAGATAATACGTATTATTAATTTTGATAAATACGCGGGTGTATTGACCCAGTGAAATCCTGCTCACGTCATAATTGAGGAAACGACGTTGAGCACGAAGATGGAAGAAGACATCAAACGCTGGACGGCCAAGCGCAAGAGTGCGCTGGTGCTGGACATCATTCAGGGCAAGACCACCGTGGCCGAGGCAAGCCGTCAGTACGACCTGTCGCCGTCGGAGGTGGAACAGTGGGTCGATGACGGCAAGCGGGGCATGGAGAACGCCCTGCGCGCGAATCCGCAGGACGTGCGCGAACAGTACGAACGCCAGCTCAAGGACCTGCAAGAGGCCTATGGCGAGGCGATGCTGGAGTTGCGCGCCAGAAAAAAATTGCAGTCCCTGCTGGGCGAGGACGAGAAGTGATCGAGACGATCCGCCAGGGACTGCAAGCCGACGGTATCACCGTCTCGATCGCCAAGTTGTGCCGCTGGTTCGGTGTTCCGCGCCGCACGGTGTACTACAAGCCGGTGAAGTCCGCGCCCAAGGTCGATCCCAAGTTCGCCGTGCCGATCAAGGCGATGATCGAGGAATCGCCGTCGTTTGGGTACCGGACGGTGGCGCACTTGCTGGGGTTCAACAAGAACACCGTGCAGCGCGTGTTCCAGTTGATGGGCTGGCAGGTTCGCAAGCGGCCGATCGGGCTCAGGCCTCGCATCCAGGCTCTGCCATCGGTAGCGACGATGCCCAATGAACGCTGGTCTACGGACCTGTGTCGCGTGTGGGCCGGACGGGACGGCTGGGCAACGCTGGCGCTGGTGATCGACTGCCACACACGTGAGTTGCTTGGCTGGCACCTGTCGCGAAGCGGTAGGGCCTGCACGGCGGGCGCTGCACTGGAACACGCTCTGATCGCTCGCTTCGGAACGCTGGGACGCGTGCCGATGCCGTTTCTGCTGCGCTCGGACAACGGCTTGGTTTTTACCTCGCGCAGCTACACCGCCCTCGTGCGCAGCTACGGCTTGCGCCAGAAGTTCATCACGCCGCACTGCCCTCAGCAGAACGGCATGATCGAACGGGTGATCCGCACGCTCAAGGAACAGTGCGTGCATCGGCACCGCTTCGAGACCATCCAACACGCCAGCCGCGTGATCGGCGATTGGATACGCTTTTACAACGGCCGACGCCCGCACCAGGCGCTTGGCATGAAGACCCCGGCTGAGGCATTTGCATTAGCCGCTTAACCTGAGCAGGTTCTGCTGGGTCAATACACGGGCTTCTTTCGTCCCAGGCGTATTCGACGCGCTCGAACGCACCCTTAGAACATTTGAACTGGACGCTGCGGAGGGGCTGGCGCAAACCGTCGCATGGGAGGCCGGCGGATCGGGCAAGGGATCTGACGAGGCGAATATTTACCCGGGTAATATTGATGCTGGATTTTTATCCAGGTATTATTTGCACCGTTCTCTTTTCCTGGCAGCGCCATGACATCCCTTCGCGCCTACACCAGCTTCGACGGCACGCGCCGCCTGGCCACCGGACCCCTGCAAACGAATGCCCTGGCCGTAAAGCAGGCACTCGGGCAGGGGACGGCCGGTCCCGTGCTGATCTTCGACGACGAGACCGGCCGCTCCATCGACGTGGACCTCCGCGGTTCGGACGAGGAGATCCTGGCCCGGCTGGCCCGTGGACCGGCCGCCGCGCCGGCTCCTTCCGACGGCGAAGCGGATGCGCCCGGCCAGCCCGGTCCGCGCGGACGCGGAAGGCCCCGCCTGGGCGTGGTGCCGCGCGAGGTGACGTTGCTGCCGCGCCATTGGGACTGGCTGTCGGCCCAGCCCGGCGGGGCGTCCGTGGCGCTGCGCAAGCTGGTCGAAGAGGCCCGGCGGGCCGGCGGTGAGAAGGACCGGCAGCGCCGCGCGCACGAGCGGGCGTATCACTTCATGCTGGCGCTGGCGGGCGAACTGCCCGGTTTTGAAGAGGCCACGCGGGCGCTGTTCGCCAACGACGCGGACAGGTTCCGCGGGCAGGTCGCCGCCTGGCCCGCAGACGTGCGCGACCATGCCATGCGGCTGGCTTTCGGCCCGCCCGGGCCGCAGGCCCCGCTTTCCGCATGACCGCGCAACACGCCGCGGGCCGTCAGAGCATCATGCCGCCCGAGGCTTCGACGCGCTGCGCGTTGATCCAGCCCGTGCCGGGCGCCAGCAGCGCGGCCACCACGGCGCCGATGTCGTCGGGCTGGCCCGCGCGCCCCAGCGCGGTCACCGATGCGACGAACGCGTTGGCCTGGTCGTCGTCGCGCACCGTGCCGCCGCCGAAGTCGGTCTCGATGGCGCCCGGGGCCAGCGTGTTCACGCTGATGCCGCGCCCGCCCAGTTCCTTGGCCAGGTAGCGCGTCAGCACTTCGACGCCGCCCTTCATCATGGCGTAGGCCGCGAAGCCGGGGAAGGAGAAGCGGGTCAGCCCCGTGGACACGTTGAGGATGCGGCCGCCGTCGGCAATCAGCGGCAGCAGCGCCTGCGTCAGGAAGAACGGCGCCTTCAGTTGGATCTTCACCAGTTCGTCGAACTGCGCCTCCGTCGTGTCGGCGAAGGCCGCGTGGACGCCGATGCCGGCGTTGTTGACGAGGTAGTCGAGGCGATCGCGCTGCCAGTCGGCCAGCACGTCGCGCACCCGCGTGGCGAAGAACGGAAACGCGCCGCTGTCGGCCACGTCCAGCGGCAGGGCGGCGGCACGGCGGCCCAGCGCCTGGATCTCGGCGACGGCCGCGTCGGCTTCCGCCTGCCTGCTGCGGTATGTGAGGATGACATCGGTGCCCTGGCGGGCCACATGCAGGGCGGCGTTGCGGCCCAGGCCGCGGCTGCCGCCGGTGATGAGGGCGATGGGGGTAGGGGTGCTCATGCTGGGCTCCTGGTTCCGGTGCAGGCGAATGGACTGCGATGAGGAACACTATGCCGGAGCTTCGTCGAAGAATAATCGTGCTGTCGTGGCAAGAACAGTCCAATAAATCTCAACAATTAAATCTCAACAATTCGCGGTGCCGACCGGTAGGCGTGATCGGCGGACCGGGAGGCCAAACGGTGAGCCGGTCCGCACGATCGTCCCGCCACGATGTCGCTCAGTCCGCCAAGTAGCGCGGCGCGGGCGCGTTGCTCGACAGGCTGCCCGCCATGGCCTGGCGCGCGGCCTCGTAGGCGTCCCATTGCTCCACCGGGTGCAGCGACGGGATCGTCACGCGCTCGCGCCGGTCGAAGCCGACCAGCGCGGCATCCACCAGGTCCTCCGCGCGCATCACGATGCGCGGATCCAGGTTCTCGACCGGCAGGCCGCCCGTGGCCCAGAACTCGGTGGCGGTGGCGCCGGGCAGCACGGCCTGCACATAGACCTCCCGGTCGGCCAGCTCGTGCTGCAGCGACTGGCTGAACGCCAGCACGAAGGCCTTGCTGCCGCCGTACACGCCGTTCAGGATCTCCGGCGCGACGGCCACGATGGAGGCGATGTTGACGATGGCGCCGGCGCCGCGCGCCGCGAAGCCCGGGGCGGCGGCGTAGGCCAGCCGCATGGGGGCGGTGACGTTCAGCGCGATCATCCGCGTCATGGCGTCGACGTCGCTTTCGAGCAGCGGCGTATGGGTGCCCGCGCCGGCGTTGTTGACCAGCAGCGTGATGCTGGCGTCGTGCCGCAGCTTGTCTTCTACCGTGGCGAGCTGGGCGGCGTCGCCCAGGTCGGCTACCAGCACTTCGACATTGCGGCCCGTGCGGGTGGTGAGATCGCGCGCCAGCGCATTGAGGCGCTCGCGGTTGCGGGCGACCAGGATCAGGTTGTGTCCGCGCCGGGCCAGGCGGTCGGCGTAGCGCGCGCCGATGCCCGAGGAAGCGCCAGTGATGAGGGCCGTGCCCAAGTGTGCTTGCGTCATGATGAGGCTCCGTGTTTTGAAGAGATGACGGGAGCCATGTTGCGCGATCCTGCGAATGTCCGAAATGACGTTTATAGTACGTTTTCAGGACATGGCTTGAAAAAGGGCGGCGCATGCATCGGGTGGGCTACGTATTGTCGGAGGGCTTCCAGGTCATGGCGCTGGGCAGCCAGTCCGTGTTCGAGTTCGCCAACCTGGTCGCGGGCGAGGCCTGGTACGCGGTGGAGAACTACTCCGCGGCCGGCGGCGCGGTGCGCGGATCGATGGGGCTGTCGGTGCAGACGCGGCCGCTGGCGCGCAGCCGCGCGGACACCTGGATCGCCGTCGGCGTCATCGACCCGCTGGCGGTGCCGTCCGATCCCGCGGTGCTGCGCTTTTTGCGGCGCGTGGGGCCGCGCGCGTGGCGCACGGCGGGCCTGTGCACGGGCGGTTTTGTGCTGGCCGAGGCCGGCCTGCTGGACGGCCGGCGCGCCACCACGCACTGGTGTTATGCGGGGGTGATGCAGCAGCGCCACCCGGCCATCCAGGTCGAACCCGATCGCATCTTCATCGTGGACGGCCCGTACTGGACCTCGGCCGGCATGACGGCGGGGCTGGACCTGGCACTGGGCATGGTGGAGAAGGACCTGGGCGCCGACGCCGCGCGGTCGGTGGCGCACCACCTGGTCATGCACCAGCGCCGCTCGGGCGGGCAGAGCCAGCATTCGGAAATGCTGCGGCTCGCGCCGCGTTCGGACCGCATCCAGCAGGCGTTGGAGTACGCGCGCCGCAACCTGGCGCGCCCGCTCAACGTGGAAGAGCTGGCCGAGGTGGCGCACCTCAGCCCGCGCCAGTTCAGTCGCGTGTTCCTGGCCGAGACGGGCCAGTCGCCGGCCAAGGCGGTGGAAGGCCTGCGGCTGGAGGCGGCGCGCCTGATGATCGAGCGGAGCCGGCATTCCATGGACGTGATCGCGCGCGACTCGGGCTTCCGCGACCGCCGCCACATGCGCGAGGCCTTCATGCGCGGCTTCGGCACTGCGCCGCAGGCGGTGCGGCGCGAAGGCCGGGGGCAGGGGGCGGCATAGCGGCCAGGGCGCCGCCAGCCCGCACCCCTAGGCCGCCTGCCTCGCCATTTCCGCGTCGCGGCCGGGCGGCAGGCCGAACATGCGCCGGTACTCGCGGGTGAAATGCGACACGCTTTCGTAGCCGACCGTATAGGCCGCGCTGCTGGCCGATGCGCCTTCGGACATCATCAGCCGGCGGGCCTCGATCAGGCGCAGTTGCTTCTGGAATTGCAGCGGCGACAGCGAGGTGACCGAGCGGAAATGCTGGTAGAACGACGAGGGGCTCATGTCGGCCGCCGCCGCCAGCTGCTCGATGGGCAGCGGTTGCATGAAGCGGTCGCGCAACAGCGTCACGGCGCGCGCCACGCGCTGCACGTGGCCCTCGGGCCAGCCCAGTTGCCGGATCGCCTCGCCGTGGCGGCCCGACAGCAGCCAATAGTGCAGCTCGCGCACCAGCTGCGCATGCAGCACCGGCACGGAGGCCGGGCGTTCCAGCAGGCGCATCAGCCGCATGGCGGCGTCGGCGACTTCGGCGTCGGTGGGATCCACCCGCACCGCGGCGCCGTCGTCCGGCACGGGAGGTTCCTGCATCTGTGCGCCGAGGTCGGCAATGATGGCGGGGTCCAGGTCGAGCACGATGGAAAGATAGGGCGCCTCGGGGCTGGCGCGGGTGATCTGGCTGACGGTGGGGACGTCGGCGGTGATCAGCAGCGAATCGCCGGCATGGAACGTGAAGCTGCGCGTGCCCATCGCCACGTGCTTGCTGCCCTGCAGGACCAGGCACACCAGCGGCCGCGAGATCGCATGCACCAGACCGCTGGGCGCGATGGAGCGGATGACGGTGAGGCCGGCGATGGGCGTCTGGGCAAGTCCGTCGGGATTGGCGTGGGCCGCGACATAGCGGCTGACGACGTCGAGCAGGGTGTCTGGCATGGCGTGATCCTAACCGGTCGGGAACCGGCCCGGAACCCCGTTGGAGGATTGGGCAAACAACGTCGAGGTTTCGGTAACGACGCCGTGCGGGCGCGACGCCACAATCTGTTCACCTTCAAACGCCGACACAGGAGTCGCACCATGAGCAAGATTGCACTCGTTACCGGGGCCAGCCGTGGCCTGGGCCGCAACACCGCCCTCAGTATCGCCCGCAAGGGCGGTGACGTGATTCTCACCTATCAGAGCCGTGCCGACGAGGCTCAGGCCGTCGTCGCCGACATCCGGGCCATGGGCCGCCAGGCGCTGGCCTTCCAGCTCGACAGCGGCAGCGTAGCGGCCTTTGGGCCGTTTGCCGAACGCCTGCGCACAGCACTGCGCGAGACCTGGCAGCGCGATACCTTCGACCATCTGGTCAACAACGCGGGCCATGGCGACTATGCCCTGATCGAGCAGACCACCGAAGCGCAGTTCGACCGGCTGGTCGACGTGCACTTCAAGGGCGTGTTCTTCCTGACGCAGGCGCTGCTGCCGCTGATCGCGGACCATGGCCGCATCGTCAACCTGTCCTCCGGATTGACGCGCATGTCGTATCCCGGCTACGCCGCCTACGCGGCAGCCAAGGGGGCGGTCGAGGTGCTGTCCGTCTACCTGGCCAAGGAGTTGGGCAATCGCGGCATCGCGGTCAATACCGTGGCGCCGGGCGCCATCGAGACCGATTTCGGTGGCGGCGCGGTGCGCGACAACGCGGAACTGAACCGGACGTTCGCGGCCATGACCGCGCTGGGCCGCGTGGGCGTGCCCGACGACATCGGCCCGATGATCGCCGGCCTGCTGGGCGACGACAACCGCTGGGTCAATGCCCAGCGGATCGAGGTGTCGGGCGGGCAGCTGATCTGACGCGACCGGCCGGATCTCCATTGTGGTGCGCCCGGGCGCCAGGATGTGGCGCAGCCTGCGCCGCCTCGGTGCCTGGGCGCGCCTAATTCCCATGCTGTGGGACTTAGGCTGCATAGGAGTGCGTTAAGGGTTATCCCTTAATTTCCATATTCTTCTAGAGAATCATGGACTTGCTCGGCAGCGGCGGCTGCCGGGCGGCGGGGCGAAAAAAAAGG
>Ga0182743_1001896_pt1 | contig 19362 bp, 18 predicted proteins | sample eDN3rd30CKraftOP_FD_128522 | JGI IMG/M metagenome (GOLD analysis project Ga0182743, IMG submission 128522) | Enriched Organic Plus compost microbial communities from Emeryville, California, USA - eDNA 3rd pass 30_C Kraft OP (version 2) (version 2) ... | reverse complement strand
CGGGGTCGCGGCCGTGCTCTGGACGCTCGACCACTACGGTGCGGCGGACCGCCCGATCAGCGATCGCCTCAACGGTCCGCCGGCGATCGCGCGCCTCAGCCTGTGGGAGGGACTCCTCTCCGTCGTCGGCGTCGCCCCCGTGAGCTCGCCGAGCGAAACGCCGCTTCCGCCCGCGATCGCGCTCGCGCTCGCCCTCGCCGTGTCGGTCGTGATCGCCGCATTCCGGCGCGAACTCCGATGGCTCGTCGTCGCGTACGCGCTCCTCGCGGTCCTCTACCTGCTCGCCTCGACGTCGAACGCCGACTTCGCGAAACTCGCGACGGGACTCTGGTACAAGGACAAATACCGGCTCGTCGCCGCGATCCCCATCGTCGCGATCCCGATCCTCGCCGCCGGAGCCGACCGGCTCGCGACCGTCCTCCGCGCGCGCGCGCCGCGCACGGCGACGCTCGCGACCGCCGCGATCGCGATGGTCGTCGCGGCGCTCACGTGGACGGGCCCGACGCTCGCGACGCTCGGTCGAGAGGTCGCGACGAACTTCGCGATCGACGAGTCGGACAAGCACGGCGGGGCGATCGACCTGGACGCCGTCGCCGTCCTCGAGCGCGCGAGCGACGTCGCCGAGCCGGGTGAGCGATTGCTCGGGGACCCGTGGGACGGCGCCGTCCTCAGCTGGGTCGTCGCGGGCGTCGAACCCGTGTTCCCGCACTTCACCGGCAACTGGGATCCCGATCGCGCGCTGCTCGCCGACCGCCTCGACGCCGCCGCATCGGACCCCGAGGTGTGCGCCGCGCTCGAGCGACTCGGGGTCCGCTACCTCTTCGTCGACAGCGAGGCCGAGATGTGGGGCGGGCCGCCCGAGGGCGCCCAGCACTTCCCCGGCATCGACCGCGCCACAGCGGCCGGGGTCGGCGAGATCGTCTTCCGCCGAGGGAGCGCCGCACTCGTCGAGATAACGGCGTGCGACTGATTCCCGTAGACTCGCTCGCGCTGTTCCGGCTGAAGGGGGTCGGACGTCGAACCACGGGGAGAGGCTTTCGTTGACTTCCGAAGGAAGACGAGCTGGCGACCCCGGGCTCGTCAAACCCGGCCGCAGTCGGGGGCTGCTCGACGTCCCGCGGTACCGGTACCTCCTGTCGCTGCTCGTGCGGAAAGAGGTCAGCATCCGCTACCGCGGATCCGTCCTCGGCTGGATCTGGTCCTTCGCCAAGCCTGCCGCGATGTTCGTCGTCTACTACCTCGCACTCGGCGTCTTCCTCCGGCTCAACGACGCGATCGAGGGGTACCCGATCTACCTCTTCTCCGGCTTCGTGCTCATGAACCTCTTCACCGAGTCGTTCGGCAACGCGACGCGGTCGCTCGTCGACAACGCCGCGCTCATCAAGAAGATCTACATGCCGCGCGAACTCTTCCCGGTGTCGAGCACGATCGTCGCCCTCGTGAATTTCCTTCCACAGGTCGTCGTGCTTTTCGTGGCGGCGCTCATTCTCGGATGGCACCCGACGTGGGAGGCGCTCGGCGCGTTCCTTCTCGCGACCGTGATCGCGATGGTGTTCGCCACCGGGCTCGGGATGTTCTTCGGCTCGATCAACGTCTCGTTCCGCGACTCGCAGAACTTCGTCGAGCTCATCATCATGGTTTCGACGTGGGCGTCGCCCGTTCTCTATCAGCTCGCCCTCGTTCGCGAGGCGGCTCCCGAATGGCTGTTCGTGCTCTACCAGCTCAACCCGCTCACGCCCGCCGTGGAGCTCATGCACCTCGCGTTCTGGGAGCCCACGCTCGACCAGCCGCTGCCCGAGCCCGGAGCCATCGGGATGTTCTCGCTCATTGCGTTCCTCATCTCGTTCGCCGTGCTCTTCTTGGGTCAGCTCGTATTCCGGCGTTTGGAGGGCCGCTTTGCCCAAGATCTCTGAGCGACTCGCCGTGCACGTCGACAGCGTTCGCAAGACCTTCGTGCTCCATCACACCCACTCGCTCAAGGAGTCGTTCGTCGCTCTGCTGCGGCGGAAGCGACTCACGTCGACGTTCAACGCACTGGAGTCGATCTCCATCGAGATCCATGAGGGAGAGTCCGTCGCGCTGCTCGGGCTCAACGGGTCAGGCAAGTCGACGCTCCTGAAGCTCATCTCGGGAGTGCTCAGGCCCGACAGCGGCGAGATCGGCGTACGCGGTCGCGTCGCCGGGCTCATCGAGGTCGGCGCCGGCCTCCATCCAGACCTGTCGGGCCGCGAGAACGTGTATCTCAACGCAGCGATCCTCGGCATGACGCGGGAGGAGACGGAGGCGCGATTCGACGAGATCGTCGAATTCGCGGGGATCGCGCCGTTCATCGACCAGGAGGTGAAGCACTACTCCTCCGGCATGTTCCTGCGACTTGCATTCGCGGTCGCGATTCACACCGAACTCGACGTGCTCCTCGTCGACGAGATCCTCGCCGTCGGTGATGAGCCCTTCCAGAAGAAGTGCCTCGCTCGCATCGCCGAACTGCAGCAGGCGGGCAAGACGCTCGTGGTCGTGAGCCACGACCTCGGCATGGTGCAACGCGTGTGCGAGCGAGGCATCGTGCTCCGCAAGGGCGAGGTCGTGTTCGATGGGCCTTCGGCGGAAGCCGTCGAGTTCATGCGCGCCAGTTGACGCGAGCGCGCTTGCTACCCTTGATCGGCCGAATCGCGGCCATCGAACGGATTGGGAATCCATGAACCCTGACCTCGTCATCGTCGGCTCCGGATTCTTCGGCCTCACGATCGCCGAGCGCGTCGCGAACGAGCTGGGCCGGAACGTCCTCATCATCGAGCGCCGCTCGCACATCGGCGGCAACGCCTACAGCGAGGCGGAGGCGACGACGGGCATCGAAGTGCACCGGTACGGGGCGCACCTCTTCCACACCTCCAACCAGCCCGTGTGGGAGTACGTCAACCGCTTCACGAAGTTCACCGACTACGTCCACCGCGTCTACACGAACGTCGGCGGCGAGGTGTTCCCGATGCCGATCAACCTCGGCACCATCAACCAGTTCTTCCGGGCCGCCTACTCCCCGAGCGAGGCGCGCGCGCTCGTCGCGCAGCAGGCGGCCGAGCTCGAGGGCCGCGAGGTGACGAACCTCGAGGAGAAGGCGATCAGCCTCATCGGCCGGCCGCTTTACGAGGCGTTCATCAAGGGCTACACGGCCAAGCAGTGGCAGACCGACCCGAAAGACCTGCCGGCCGAAGTCATCTCGCGACTGCCGGTCCGCTACAACTACGACAACCGCTACTTCAACGACACCTACGAGGGCCTCCCGGTCGACGGCTACACGGCGTGGCTCGAGCGCATGGCCGACCACCCGAACATCGAGGTGCGACTCGACACCGACTTCTTCGACGCGAACCAGCCGGTCAACAAGGCCGCCGTCGTCGGCAGCGTCCCCGTCGTCTACACCGGCCCGGTCGACCGGTACTTCGACTACGCGCACGGCCGCCTCGGCTGGCGCACGCTCGACTTCGAGGAGGAGGTGCTCGACGTCGGCGACTACCAGGGCACCTCCGTCATGAACTACGGCGACGAGTCCGTCCCGTACACCCGGATCCACGAGTTCCGGCACTTCCACCCCGAGCGCGACTACCCGAAGGACCGCACGGTCATCATGCGGGAGTTCTCCCGGTTCGCGAATGCGGACGACGAGCCGTACTACCCGGTCAACACCCCGGACGACCGCGCGCGCCTCCTCGAGTACCGCGAGGAGATGAAGTCGCAGCCGCAGGTCTTCTTCGGGGGCCGGCTCGGCACGTACCAGTACCTCGACATGCACATGGCGATCGGGTCCGCACTCACCATGTACCGGAACGAGATCGCACCGCTCTTCGGCTGACGACGCCGCGCGACCGGGCGCCGCTCGAGCGCGCCTACTCGGCCGGCTCCTCGACCGGCGGCGCCGTCGCCGCCGCGATGATCTCGTGGATGTACGCGTAGTCGGGCCACTCCGGATCGATGCCGCCGACAGGCGTGAGCTCGATCCGGACGAGCTCCTTGTCCTTCGCCTTCATCGCGAGGTCGACGATCGTGCCGAGCATGCTCTGCGGCACATCCGTCCGCACCACCTGGGCGCCCGCCGCCGCGATCTCCTGGAATCGCGCGAGCACCGTCGCCGGGTCGAACTGGCGCAGGATCGCCTCCTGCACATTCCGCTGCCGGACCATGCGGTCGTAATCGCTCGTCGAGTGCCGGGACCGCGCGTACCAGAGCGCCGTGTTCCCGTCCATGTGGTGCACGCCCGGCTCGATCCACGCGCCGACGTCGCTCAAGTCCTCCGAGCCGCCGATCGGCAGGCGCTCCTCGACGTTGATCGTGATGCCGCCGAGGGCGTCGATGAGGCTCGCGAAGCCATACATGTCGATCAGCACCGTGTACTGGATCGTCAGGCCCGTCACCCCCTCCGCGGCGTCCTTCGTCGCCTCGATGCCGGGCGAGCTCCCCCGGCTCGCGGCGTCCGGGTAGCGGTCCGCCCAGTACAGCTCGACCTCCGTGTAGATCGAGTTGAGGTAGCAGACGTCGACCTCGCAGCCCTCCGCGCCGTAGCCGTTCGGGTACAGCTCCGCCATCGGCGAATCCGCCGAGAACGGCGCGAAGGCGAGCTCGCGCGGGAGGCCGATGAGCACCGTCTCCCCCGTCTCCGCGTCGACGCTCGCGACCGTGATCGAGTCGGGGCGCATTCCCTCGCGATCCGGGCCCGCGTCGCCGCCGAGCAGGAGGACGTTGTACCGGCCGTCGATCGGCGGCTCGACCTCGGTCCCCGCGAACACCTCCCCGACCGTCGTGCGGGTCACGCCGAGCGCCATGACGCCGTACGCGCCCGCGCCGCCGATGCCGACGAGCAGGAGCACGACGACGAGCGCGACCGGGACGCGCCAGGCCGGCGACATCCGCACGAGCCGCACGAGTCGCAGCGTGTCGATCGTGAGGATGATCCACAGGACGGCGTAGAACACGACGATCCCCTGCACGACCCACAGCGCCCAGGCGTTCGTGAGCACCGTGATGAGGACGTTCTGACTCGCGAACCACACGACCGCGGTCGCGACGATGAGGATCCACCACGCGATCGTCGCGCCGAGGCCGAACCTACCGAGGCGGCGGTTGCCGGCGAGGACCTGCGCGGAGCCGGGGATGAGGAAGTTGAGCGCGAGGAGCCACCACGCGCGACGCGTCATGACGTGCGGAGCGCCCGCGTCCGGGTATCGGATCGGCTGCGCGAGGCGCTGCGCCGTCGACGGGGTCGTCACATCGACTCCGCGAGCGACCTGTTCTTCTCCTCGACGAGCTCGGCGAGGTCGGACGCGTGCCGCGCGAGGCGCTCGGCGAGTCCCGCGTCCGAGGTGGAGAGGATGCGGGCGGCGAGCAGTCCCGCATTCCGGGCCCCGCCGATCGCGACCGTCGCGACCGGGATGCCCGCCGGCATCTGCACGATCGAGAGGAGCGAGTCGAGGCCGTCGAGCGTCTTCAGGGGCACCGGGACGCCCACGACCGGGAGCGTCGTGACCGAGGCGAGCATGCCCGGCAGATGCGCGGCACCGCCCGCTCCGGCGATGATGACGCGGATGCCGCGCCCGGCCGCCTCCTTGCCGTACGCGATCATCGCCTCGGGCGTGCGGTGCGCCGAGACGACCCGGACCTCGTGCGGGATGCCGAACTCGTCGAGCCCGACGGCGGCGGCTGACATGACGCCCCAGTCCGAATCGGAGCCCATGACGACGGCGACGAGCGGCGCGGGATTCACGCGCCAATGCTAGGGGCCTCTCGCTCCGACCCGCCCGAGCCACGCCCCGAAGTGCATGTTCTCGACGAGCGTGCATGGTGCAACACGCACGCTCGTCGACAACGTGCACCTTGGCGGGCGCGGGGCGCGCAGGCGGGCGGGGCGGGGCGGCGGGAAAGGGTCAGTCGAATGCGGCGGCGGCGGCGCGGGCCTCGTACGCGACCTCGTCGAGGTCGGCGCCCGCGACCGTCACGTGGCCGATCTTGCGGCCCGGTCTCGGCGCCTTGCCGTACAGGTGGACCGCGGCGCTCGGCTGCGCGCCGAGCGCGCGGCGGCGCGCGCGGCCGAGATCGCCGTCGGCGGGCCCGCCGAGGACGTTGACCATGACCGTCCACGGCGCGCGGGCGTCGACGCTCCCGAGCGGGAGGTCGAGGACTGCGCGCAGATGCTGCTCGAACTGGCTCGTCACGGCCCCCTCGATCGACCAGTGGCCCGAGTTGTGCGGGCGCATCGCGAGCTCGTTGACGAGAATGCGCTCGTCCTCCGTCTCGAAGAGCTCGACCGCGAGGATGCCCGTCACGTCGAGGCCCTCCGCGATGGCCGTCGCGATGCGCGCCGCGGGCTGCGCGACGCGCCCCGCGCTCGGCGCCGGCGCGATCACCTCGGCGCACACCCCGTCGCGCTGGAACGACTCGACGAGCGGGTAGACGGCGATCTCCCCCGAGGGCCGCCGCGCGACCGATTGCGCGAGCTCGCGGACGAACGGCACGAGCTCCTCGAGCAGGACGGGCGACCCCGAATCGAGCCAGTCATCGATGTCCCCGGCCGCCCGGACGACGCGAACGCCCTTGCCGTCGTACCCGCCGCGGGGCGTCTTCGCGACCGCGCGGCCGCCATGCTCCGAAAGGAATGCGGCGACGTCCGCGCGAGAGCGCGCCTCCGCCCACTCCGGCACCGGGATGCCGAGCTCGGCGAGTCGGCGTCGCATGATGAGCTTGTCCTGCGCGTGCAGGAGCGCCGCGGGGCCGGGGCGCACCGCGACGCCGGCGTCGAGGAGCGCCGCGAGGACGTCCTGCGGCACATGCTCGTGATCGAATGTGAGGACGTTGACGCCGCGCGCGAAGTCGAGGACGGTCGCCGCATCCCGGTAGTCCCCCACCGCGGTCGCGGCGATCGACGCGGCGGCGCCGTCCTGCTCCGCGAGCACGCGGAGCTCGATGCCGAGCTTGATCGCCGCCGGCACCATCATCCGGGCCAGTTGCCCGCCGCCGACGACTCCGATGATTCCGCTCACGGCAACTCCCTCACGGCGCTTCAGGGTCCTCTCAGCGCGCGTTCACGCCTCACCGAATAAACTTCCAACTCCGCGAGTGTCGCGGTTGCACCAATCCATACTGGCCCACCGAGGGAGTCCATGCGCGCGCTCCTCATGCAGTTCACACGCTTCGGGGTCGTGGGACTCGGCGGGCTCGTCGTCGACGTCGCCGTCTTCAACATCCTCCGCATGACGGTCCTCGACCCGAGCGAGGTCGTGGGCGGCTCGATCATCGCGAAGGTCATCTCGACCGGGCTCGCGATCGTCGCGAACTGGCTCGGGAACCGCTACTGGACGTTCCGCCACGAACGGCGGCGCGAGCTGTTCCGGGAGGGCTTCGAGTTCGTGCTCGTGAGCGTCGCCGGCTCCCTCATCGGCGTCGCGTGCCTGTGGTTCTCGCACTACGTCCTCGGCTTCACCTCCGTCCTCGCCGACAACATCGCGGGCAACGTCGTCGGGCTCGCGCTCGGCACCGCGTTCCGGTTCGTGTTCTACCGCCTCTGGGTGTTCCGCCCCGACCGCGGGACGCCGGTCGTCGCGCGGATCCGGGAGCCCGCGGCGGTCGACGCCGATGCCGCCTGAGGATCCGGCGTGCGCATGCCCCCCGCGAAGACCCTCGTCATCATGCCGACGTACAACGAGTCGGAGACGATCCTCACGACGGTCTCGCGGCTCTTCGAGGCGAACCCCGACGTCCACCTCCTCGTCGTCGACGACGCGAGCCCTGACGGGACGGGCGCGATGGCCGACGGGCTCGCCGCGATCGATCCCCGCATCACCGTCATGCACCGGACCGGCAAGGACGGTCTCGGTCGCGCGTATCTCGCCGGGTTCGCGGAGGCGCTCGCGCGCGGCTACGACGTCATCGTCGAGATGGACGCCGACGGCTCCCACCCCGCCGACGCGCTCCCCGCGATGCTCGAGGTGCTCGACCGCGAGCCCGACGTCGGGCTCGTCATCGGCTCGCGCTGGGTCGAGGGCGGCGGCGTCGTCGGCTGGCCGCTCCACCGCCTGGCGATCAGCCGCGGCGGGAGCTGGTACGCGCGGACCATGCTCGGACTCGACGTCCGCGACGTCACGGCGGGCTACCGCGCCTATCGAGCGGACGTGCTCCGCGAGATCGGCGACCGCGTCGCCTCGCGCGGCTACGCCTTCCAGATCGACATGACGCTGCGGACGGCCCGCGCGGAGTGGCGCATCGCCGAGGTGCCGATCACGTTCCGGGAGCGGGAGGCGGGGACGTCGAAGATGAGCCTCGGCATCGTCGTCGAGGCGATGGCGCTCGTCACGCGGTGGGGAATCGGCCGTCTCGTTCGACCCGCTGCGCGTCGACGAGGTCGCTGATCGCGCCCTGCACGAGCCCGGGCGAGCGGACGCCGCGCAGCACCGCCGACCGGCCGCCGCCGAACTCGAGCACGACGTCGCCGCTCCCGATGATCGCCTGCCCCGCGCTGCGCCGCACCGTCACCTCGAGGACGCGGCTGTGCAGGACCTCGCGGCGGCTGCGCGAGAACACGCCCTCGCGGATGATCGTGCGGCGAGTCGTCACGACGTAGCGGCGCGACAGCCAGCGGATGAGCGGGACGACGAAGGCGACGAGGACGAGCAGCGCCCCGCCGCCGAGCGCGCTCCACCGCATCCACGACTCCGGGAGCCGGAACACGAGCGTCCCCGCGGCCGCCGCGGTCGCGACGAGGAGGATGCTCGGGAACGCGAGCACGGCCCCGTTCGCGCGGAACTCCGCGACGACGGTCTCAGGCGCTCGATCGCCGTGGGTCACCCCTCATTGATAGCGCAGGTGCGTCACGTCGCCCGCAAGGATCGCGGTGGGCTCCTCGCCGCGCTCGTCGGAGACGACGCTCAGCGCGCCCGCGGCGCCGATGCCGATGGCGCGGCCGGTGAAGCTCTCGCCGTCCGGGAGCTCGACCCGCACCCGGCGCCCGATCGTCCCGCACGCCCGCTCGACCTCGAGGCGCAGGCCCGAGGACTCGACGTCGCCGTCGGCCGCCTCGAAGCGTCCGACGAGACCGGCGAATGCGGCGAGCAGGTGCGCGAGGAGGCGGTCGGCGAGCTCCTCCGGCGTCGAGTCGAGCTCGCCGCGCTCGATCGCGATCGAGGTCGCCGAGTCGACGGGCCGCTCCTCCTCGGTCATCGCCGTGTTGATGCCGATGCCGACGATGACGGCGCCCGTCTCGGGCACGAGCTCCGCGAGGATCCCCGCGACCTTGCGTCCGCGGACGAGGACGTCGTTCGGCCACTTGAGCGAGACCTCGGCGTCCGGGAGCTCCGCGGCGACGGCGCGCCGGACCGCGAGCCCGCCGAGGAGCGTGAGCCAGCCCCAGCGCGACATCGACGCGCTCGGGCGGACGACGATCGACACGGCGAGCGCCGCGCCGCGCGGCGCGACCCAGCTGCGGCCGAGCCGCCCGCGACCCGCCGTCTGGTCGAGCGTCGCGAGGGCCGTGAAGTTCGGCTGGGGGGCGAGGCGCTCGCGGCGCGCGAGCTCCGCGTTCGTCGAGGCGATCGAGTCGACGATCTCGAGACCGGGGGCCATGGCTCGAGACTGCCAGAAGTCGCCGAAGAGGGGGCCCGAGACCGTCGTGGGCACACGCGTCGCTGGGAGTGTGGGGGGCACGGAAGATGACGGTATCGCGACGAACGGGTGAACGACAGGAAGAACGTGAGCCCAATTCAGGTGTCACCCGTGTGGGGGGCATCGACAAGAATCCTGATGATTCACGTGCCGCCGCGACAAACCCGGCGAACGCGGCCGCGGATATCGTGTTCCCGTGACGGACGACGCGACGCCTGACCTCTCGACGACCGCGGGCCGCATCGCGGACCTCAAGCAGCGCTACCACGAGGCGGTGACGGCGAGCGGCGAGGCCGCGATCGCGAAGCAGCACGCGAAGGGGAAGAAGACCGCGCGGGAGCGGATCGCCGGCCTCCTCGACCACGGCTCCTTCGTCGAGCTCGACGAGTTCGTCCGCCACCGCACCCACGCGTTCGGGATGGAGCGGAACCGCCCGTACGGCGACTCCGTCGTCACCGGCATCGGGACGATCCACGGACGGCAGGTCGCCGTCTACGCGCAGGACTTCACGATCTTCGGGGGCTCGCTCGGCGAGGTCGCGGGCGAGAAGATCGTCAAGGTCATGGACCTCGCGATCAAGACGGGGGTCCCGATCATCGGTCTCCTCGACTCGGGCGGGGCGCGCATTCAGGAGGGCGTCGTCGCGCTCGGCAAGTACGGCGAGATCTTCCGTCGCAACACCGCCGCGAGCGGCGTCATCCCGCAGATCTCCGTCATCATGGGGCCCGCCGCGGGCGGCGCCGTCTACTCCCCCGCCCTGACCGACTTCGTCGTCATGGTCGACAAGACCTCGCAGATGTTCGTCACCGGCCCCGACGTCATCAAGACCGTGACGGGCGAGGACGTCGGCATGGAGGAGCTCGGCGGCGCCCTCACCCACAACAAGGTCTCGGGCGTCGCCCACTACCTCGCGAGCGACGAGGAGGACGCGCTCGACTACGTGCGGGCGCTCGTGAGCTTCCTGCCCGACAACAACCTCGCCGAGCCGCCCGTCTACCCCACCGAGGCGGAGCTCGAGATCACCGACGAGGACCGGCGGCTCAACGCCATCATCCCCGACAGCCCGAACCAGCCGTACGACGTCCTCACGATCATCGAGCACGTCGTCGACGACGGCGACTTCCTCGAGATCCAGCCGCTCTTCGCGCCGAACATCGTCGTCGGCTTCGGGCGCGTCGAGGGCCGCACCGTCGGCGTCATCGCGAACCAGCCGAACGTCATGGCGGGGACGCTCAACATCGACGCCGGGGAGAAGGCGGCGCGGTTCCTCCGGTTCTGCGACGCGTTCTCGATCCCGATCCTCACATTCGTCGACGTCCCCGGCTACCTGCCCGGCACCGACCAGGAGTGGACCGGCGTCATCCGGCGCGGCGCCAAGCTCCTCTACGCCTACGCCGAGGCGACGGTCCCGCTCGTGACCGTCATCACGCGCAAGGCGTACGGCGGCGCGTACATCGTCATGGGCTCCAAGCAGATGGGGGCCGACCTCAACTACGCGTGGCCGACGGCCGAGATCGCCGTCATGGGCGGGCAGGGCGCCGTCAACATCCTGTACCGCGGCGAGCTCAAGAAGGCCGAGGAGGCGGGCGAGGACGTCAACGCCGTCCGCACGCGCCTCGCGAACGAGTACACGTACAACGTCGCGTCGCCGTTCCTCGCCGCCGAGCGCGGCGAGCTCGACGGCGTCATCGAGCCGGCCGCGACGCGCGTCACCGTCGTCAAGGCGCTCCGGGCGCTGCGCACGAAGCGCGCGAGCCAGCCGCCGAAGAAGCACGGGAACATCCCGCTGTGACCGCGGCAGGAACCGCCGCCGGAGGCGGGCAGCGCGACGCGAATGCGCCGGGCGACCTCGACCTCCGCGTCCACACGCCCGGCCTCACCGACGAGGAGATCGCCGCCGTGACCTCCGTCGTGTCCGCGATGCTCGAGGAGCAGCGGCGGGACGTCGCGGTCCGGCCGCGACCCGACGGCTGGCGGCACTCGCTCGGTCCGCTCGCGCGCGAGCGCCGCTCCGGATGGGACGACCGGGCGCACGCCGTCCGCTGATCGCGAGGCCCCTCGAAGGGGCGGCGCGAGCGCGGAGCCGCTTTGCTATCGTGGAGTTCGCCGAAAGGCGCTTCCCAGCGAAGCATCCATCGCCGTCCCGCGCATTCATCTGCGGGATCCAGGCGTGGGGGCGGATCAGGTCGATATTCGGGTTGTCGTTCTGATCCGGAAGCGGGGTGGCTCGCGGGCTCTCCGCGGGCCACCTCCCCCGCCCTCACACGGGGAGGAAGGTCGCGACCGCCTCGACGTGATGCGTGTGCGGGAAGAGGTCGAAGGCCCGCACGCGCTCGAGCCGGTAACCGGCGTCCGACAGCGTCCTCGCGTCTCGAGCGAGCGCGACCGGGTCGCACGCGACGTACACGAGCTGCGCCGCCCCGAGCCGCGCGATCCCCTCGACGACCTCCCGCCCCGCACCCGATCGCGGCGGGTCGAGGACGATCGTCGCCCCCGTTCGCGCCCCCGACCGCACCGCGTCGCGCACCCAGCGGTCGACGCGCGCTCGCGTCGCGACCGCATTCGGCAGACTCGCGAGGTTCTCCGCGGCGTGCGCGGAAGCGGCGGCATCCGCCTCGACCGTCTCGACTCGCGTGCCGATCCCGCCGACGTCGGCGATCGCCGCCGCGAACAGCCCCACCCCGCCGTACAGGTCGAGGTTCGCCGCGTGCGCGTCGAATCGCGCCGGATCGATCGCGGCGCGCACGGCCTCCGTGAGGACACCCGGCGCCTGACGGTGGACCTGCCAGAAGCCGGTGTCGTCGACGCGGAACACGCGTCCCCCGACGCGCTCGACGAGCGTCGTCGCCCGCTGACGGCCGACGACGAGTCGCGCCTCGCCGCCCGAGTCGATGACGTCGACGTGCTCCTCGCCTGGGAAGCGCTCGCCGAGGACGCCCGATCGCGCGATCGCGTCCGTCGCGAGCGGGAGCGACGCGACCGGGACGACGCGGTGCGAACGCGCCGCGAACGGACCGGGCACGCCCGCATCGTCGACGTGGAGCCGGACCCGCGTGCGCCAGCCGAGCCCCCCGCGCTCCTCGTCGCCCGGCGCCGGCTCGACCTCGATCGGGAGCTCGAGCCCCGCCATTCGGCGGAGCGCGTCGGCGAGGACCTCCGCCTTGAGCGCCCGCTGCCGCGCGAGCGCGATGTGGCCGAATTCGGCGCCGCCCGCGCGCTCCGCCGGGTCGCGGTCGACGGCCGCCTCCGGCCACACGTGCGCCACCCGGTCTGGACTCGGCTCGAGCACGCGGACCGCCTCCGCGCGCCAGTAGCGCTCCTTCGAGTCGGGGCGGACGCGGGCCACGACGCGCTCGCCGGGGATCGCGTCGGCGACGAACACGACGCGCCCCTCGTGGCGCGCGACCGCGACGCCGCCGTGCGCGATGCCGGTAACGTCGAGCTCCAGCAGCGTCCCGGTGATCGAGCCAGCCACCTCACGAGCATAGGAGCCCGCCTTGCGACTCGTCCTCGCCTCGACCTCCCCCTCGCGACTCGCCCTGCTCCGCATGGCCGGCGTCGAGCCCGCGGTCGTCGCGCCCGGGGTCGACGAAGAGGCGGTCGCGGCGGCCGCAGGACCGCTCGCGCCCGGCGCCTACGTGCAGCTCCTCGCGACGGCGAAGGCCGACGCGGTCGCCGCGAGGACGGAGGACGGCGCGCTCGTCCTCGGCTGCGACAGCGCGTTCGAGCTCGACGGCGTCGTCTACGGCAAGCCGCACCGCCCCGAAGTGGCGGCCGCTCGGTGGCGCGGCATGCGCGGGCGGACGGGGGTCCTGCACACGGGGCACTGCCTCGTCGACACGGCCGCCGGCGAGCGGCGCGGAGCGGTCGTCAGCACGGCCGTGACATTCGCGGACGTGAGCGACGCCGAGATCGACTGGTACGTCGCGACGGGCGAGCCGCTCCCGGTCGCCGGCGCATTCACGCTCGAGGGCCTCGCCGCCCCGTTCGTCACGCGCGTCGAGGGCGACCCGCATTCGGTCGTCGGCCTCTCGCTCGCGGCCCTGCGATCACTCGCTCTCGAACTCGGTCACGCGTGGCCCGAGGTCGCGCGATAGGGCGCCGTGCACAGCGAAGCGGCCCCGTTCTTGTGGGTGCCCTCCAATTGGGCGGGACGCGGCGCGCATAGGCTGGAAGCCCTATGGCGCGCATCACGAAGGTGCTCATCGCGAATCGCGGCGAGATCGCCGTCCGGGTCATCCGGGCCGCACGGGACAGCGGCATCGCGACCGTCGCCGTCTACGCCGACCAGGACCGCGACGCGCGCCACGTCCGCCTCGCCGACGAGGCGTACGCGCTCGACGGGACGACGAGCGCCGAGACCTACCTCGTCATCGACAAGCTCCTCGCCGTCGCGCGCCGCTCCGGCGCCGACGCCGTGCACCCCGGGTACGGCTTCCTCGCGGAGAACGCCGCGTTCGCCGAGGCCGTCATCGACGCCGGCCTCATCTGGATCGGCCCATCACCAGACGCGATCCGCGCCCTCGGCGACAAGGTCTCCGCGCGGCACATCGCCGAGAAGGTCGGCGCACCGCTCGCACCTGGGACGCTCAACCCCGTCGCGACCGCCGACGAGGTCCTCGCCTTCGCCGACGAGCACGGGCTGCCCGTCGCGATCAAGGCCGCGTTCGGCGGCGGCGGGCGCGGGCTCAAGGTCGCTCGGACACGCGACGAGGTCGCCGAGCTCTTCGAGTCGGCGACGCGCGAGGCGACCGCCGCATTCGGTCGCGGCGAGTGCTTCGTCGAGAAGTACCTCGAGAAGCCCCGACACGTCGAGACGCAGTGCCTCGCCGACGCGCACGGCAACGTCGTCGTCGTCTCGACGCGCGACTGCTCCCTCCAGCGGCGCCACCAGAAGCTCGTCGAGGAGGCGCCCGCGCCGTTCCTCACGCCCGAGCAGGAGCGGCTGCTCCGGGAGAGCTCGAAAGCGATCCTCCGGGAGGTCGGCTACCTCGGGGCGGGGACGTGCGAGTTCCTCGTCGGCCGCGACGGGACCGTGTCGTTCCTCGAGGTCAACACGCGCCTCCAGGTCGAGCACCCCGTCTCCGAGGAGGTCACCGGCATCGACCTCGTGCGGGAGCAGTTCCGCATCGCCGAGGGCGGCGCACTCGACTACGACGACCCCGTCGCGCAGGGGCATTCGATCGAGTTCCGGATCAACGGGGAAGACCCCGGCCTGAACTTCATGCCGGCGCCCGGCCCCGTCCACGCGCTCCGATTCCCGGGCGGTCCCGGCGTCCGCATCGACTCGGGCGTGACGACGGGCGACGTCATCTCCGGCGCCTTCGACTCGCTCCTCGCCAAGCTCATCGTCACCGGCGCGACGCGCGCCGACGCGCTCGAGCGCGCGCGTCGCGCCCTCGACGAGTTCGAGGTCACGGGACTCCCGACCGTGCTGCCGTTCCATCGCGCCGTCGTGCGGGACCCCGCGTTCACGTCGGAACCGTTCGCCATCCACACGAGCTGGATCGAGACCGAGTTCGCGGGCGAACTCGAGCCGTGGAGCGGGTCGCTCGGGGAGCCGACCGCCGAGGCGCCGCGGTCGCGCGTCGTCGTCGAGGTCAACGGCAGACGCGTCGAGGTGAGCCTGCCCGCCAAGCTCGTCGGCTCGAGCTCGACCGCCGTCGCCGCGCCGCCGCGGCGCCGCGCGCACGGCTCCGTGAACACCGCGACGGGTGCCGCGATCACGGCGCCCATGCAGTCGACGATCGTCAAGGTCGCGGTCGAGGACGGCCAGCGCGTCGTCAAGGGCGAGACCGTCGTCGTGCTCGAGGCGATGAAGATGGAGCAGCCGCTCGCCGCGCACAAGGACGGCGTCGTGCGGCGCGTGAGCGCGACCGTCGGCGCGACCGTGCCCGCGGGGCACGTGCTCCTCGCGATCGAGGACGAGTAGCCCTTCCACCGAGTCGCGGGCATTCCCCGAGACGCCGATGGGAGACCGCGAGAGTCCGCGCCTCGAGCGGGAATGCGGCCCCGGTCAGACGGCGGCGACCGCGTCGATCTCGAACGGCGCGCCGAGCACGAGGCCCGCGACGCCGATGAGCGTGCTCGCGGGCTCCTCCCCCGCCGTGAGGAACCGGTCCCGCACCGCGCGGTAGGCGGCGAGCCGCTCGCCGTCGAGCGCGACGATGTAGGCGTTGACCCGGACGATGTCGGAGAGCGACGCCCCGCCCTCGCGGAGCGCCCGCTCGAGCTCCAGGAACGCGAGCTCCACCGACCGCTCGAACTCGGCCGGCACCGAGCCGTCGGCCTCGAGCCCGATGACGCCCGAGACGAAGAGCAGGTCGCCCTCGCGCACCCGGACGCTGTCCGAGATCCCGGGGAACACCGGCGCCTTCCGCCGCGTGATCCGCGCATTCGCGTCGCCCATGACGCTCCCTCCCTCGCGAGGTGCGGACATCCCCGCCGACACGCCGATCCTAGACCGGGAACGTCCGCACCTCGAGGAGGGGGTCAGCGGCGGACGATGTGCATGGCGCGAGCCGCATCCGTGATCGATCCCGCGAGCGAGGGATAGACCGAGAACGCCTGGGCGAGCTCATCGACCGTGAGGCGCTGCTCGACCGCGAGCGAGATCGGGAGAATGAGCTCCGAGGCCTTCGGTGCCACGACGACGCCGCCGAGGATCTGGCCCGTCGTCGTCGTCGCGATGAGCTTCACGAAGCCGTCGCGGATCTCCTGCATCTTCGCGCGCGGGTTCGCCGAGAGGTCGAGCTTGAACACGACGCCCTTGACGCGGCCCTCCTCGACGTCCTTCTGCTGCCAGCCGACCGTCGCGATCTCCGGCTGCGTGAAGATGTTCGACGTCACATTCCGCAGCTCGGCGGGCCGGACGACGTCGCCCATCGCGTGGTACACGGCGGTCCGTCCCTGCATCGCCGCGACGGAGGCGAGCGGCAGGAATGCGGAGCAGTCGCCCGCCGCGTAGATCGACGGCATCGACGTGTTCGCCACCCGATTGACGCGGATGTGACCCGAATCGGTCAGCTGCACGCCCGCCTCCTCGAGACCGAGGCCCTCGGTGTTCGGAAGCGAGCCGACCGCCATGAGACAGTGCGAGCCCTCGACCGTGCGGCCGTCGGCGAGCGTGACGAGGACGCCCGACTCGGTGCGTTCGACGCGCTCGGCGCGCGACTTCCCGAGGACCTCGAGGCCGTTGCGCTCGAAGACCTCCTCGAGGACGAGAGCGGCGTCGCTGTCCTCGCCCGGGAGCACGCGGTCGCGCGACGAGACGAGCGTCACGCGAGCGCCGAGCGCTCGATACGCCGAGGCGAACTCGGCGCCCGTGACGCCCGAGCCGACGACGACGAGATGCTCCGGCACCGCGTCGAGCTCGTAGAGCTGCTTCCAGGTGAGGATCCGCTCGCCGTCCGGTCGCGCCGAGTCGAGCTCGCGAGGGCGCGAGCCGACGGCGATGACGATCGTGTCGGCGTCGACCTCGTCGAAGTCGACGCGCTTGCGACCGTGGCCGGTCGAGACGACGATGCGCTGCGGACCGTCGAGGCGGCCGTCGCCCGTGATGATCCGGACGCCCGCCTTCTCGAGCTGTCCGCGCATGTCCTCCGATTGGGCGCTCGCGAGCTTGAGGAGCCGGTCGTTGACGGCTGCGAGGTTGACCGTCACCTCCGGGCGGACGGCGCGGTCGCGGTCGTTGCGGACGAAGAACTGGACGCCGAGATCGCTCGCCTCGGTGATCGAATGCGCCGCCTCGGCGGTCGCGATGAGCGTCTTGGAGGGCACGACGTCGGTGAGCACGGCCGAGCCGCCGACCCCCTGACGCTCGACGAGCGTCACCTCGGCGCCGAGCTGGGCGCCCGCGAGCGCGGCCTCGAAGCCGCCCGGCCCGCCCCCGAGGATCGCGATCCGGCGCTTGCGCTCGAACTCGTAGGCCATGCTCCAATTCTGCCCGCCGCTCCCCACCCGAACGTGCACGTTGTCGACGAAAGTGCGCGATGCATCGTGCACGCTCGTCGAGAACGTGCACCTTGAGGGGGGCTACCAGAGGCGCGAGCTCGCGAGCGCGGCGCCCTCCGCGAGCGCGCGGAGCTTCGCCCACGCGACATCGCGGTGCACGCGACCCCCGAGGCCGCAGTCCGTCGAGGCGACGACCGCCTCCCGCCCCACGAGCCTCGCGAAATTCCCGATCCGCTGCGCGACGAGCTCCGGATGCTCGACGACGTTCGTCGCGTGGCTCACGACGCCCGGCAGGATGAGCTTGCCCTCCGGGAGCTCGACGTCCTCCCAGATCGTCCACTCGTGCTCGTGGCGCGCATTCGCCGCCTCGAACGAGTACGCGCCCGCGCGCACCTCCAGCATCGTCCCGACGATGTGCCGGAACTCGAGGTCCGTCGTGTGCGGTCCGTGCCAGGACCCCCAGCACAAGTGGAAGCGCACCTGCTCCTCCGGGATGCCCTCGAGCGCCCAGTTGAGCGCCTCGAGTCGAATGCGCGTGAAGGCGAGGTAGTCCTCGATCGCCGGCTCCGGATTGACGGCGTCGAAGTTCTCCGCCATCGACGGGTCGTCGATCTGGAGGACGAGACCCGCATCGGTGATCGCCCGGTACTCCTCCCGAAGCGCCGCGGCCCACGCCCACACGTGCTCCTCGTCGGTCGCGTAGAACTCGTTGACGATGCGCGCCGCGCTCCCCGGCGAGATCGACGTGATGAAGCCCTCGTCCTCGCCCGTCGCCGCGAGCGCCGCCTTCAGATTCGCGACATCCGCCGCGACGAGGTCGTGCCCCTTGTACTCGATGGGTCCCGTCACGGACGGGAACTGCGTCGCGACGCGACCCGTGTCGAGCTCCGCGTAGAAGTCGGGGAACGCCTTCCGGTCGCGGCGGCCGTGGAACGACGTGAGCCGCACCCGGCCCGGCTCGGAGAGGTGCTCCGGCTCGTTGAACGCGTGGACCTCGCTGAGCGACAGGCCCGTCACGCGCTGGAACGAGTAGACCCACCAGGCGCCGTAGTCGGTCGGGTTCGAGCTCGCCTTGCCGAACTCGCCGTCGCCGACGACCGTGACGCCCGCGTCGATCTGGTCCCGCACGAGCCCCGTGACGGCCTCGCTCAGGAGGCGATCGAACTCGGGCGTCCGCTTGAGCGTGAACCCGTCGTCCTCGAACTCGCGCGCCGCATTCGCCGCCACGAGCTCCGGGGTGCGGGGCAGGCTCCCCGCGTGGGTGACCTGGATGCGGTCCGTGCTCGCCTTCATGCTGCCTCGTTTCGTCGGCTCGATCTGGACGGGCAGCGCGGCCGAGACGGCGCGAGGCTTCGCTTGCGCGCTGCTCCCGCCAGTGTCGCACGGCTCCGCTTCTAGAGTTGGAGCATGACGCTCGATGACGCAAATCCGCTCGACGACCCGACCGCAGACCCGAAGGCGATCGCCGCCGAAGCGGCCGCGCAGATCGCCGCGGCGACCGGCGTGGAGCGGCACGACCTGGCGCTCACGCTCGGGAGCGGTTGGGCGCGCGCGGCCGACCTCATGGGCGAGACGGTCGCGACGATCCCGGCGACCGAGATCGTCGGATTCAGCGCCCCCGCCGTCGTCGGACACGTCGGCACGCTCCGCTCGGTGCGACTCGCGGACGGCCGGCACGCGCTCGTCATCGGCGCGCGGACGCACTTCTACGAGGGACACGGCGTTCGCCGCGTCGTCCACTCGGTGCGCACCGCCGCGGCGACCGGCGCG
>Ga0182743_1001895_pt1 | contig 19363 bp, 19 predicted proteins | sample eDN3rd30CKraftOP_FD_128522 | JGI IMG/M metagenome (GOLD analysis project Ga0182743, IMG submission 128522) | Enriched Organic Plus compost microbial communities from Emeryville, California, USA - eDNA 3rd pass 30_C Kraft OP (version 2) (version 2) ... | reverse complement strand
CTCGATCCGGTTCAGCCATTTCTGCCATGCGGCCCCCGGATAGCCCGGCGTCACGATCCGCAACGGCCCACCATGCAGCAGCGGAAGGGGCTCGCCGTTGATCGCGAAGGCGATCATCGTTTCCGGCGCCAAAGCCTTGGCGATCGGAACGCCACGCGACAGCGCCGGGCCGTCTCCGTCAATCGCCCGGTCGGGGCTGTGGTGTGCGGTATAGACCGCCTCGGGGAGGACATCGCAGGCCCTCAGCACGTCGGCGAGCCGAACGCCGGTCCAGCGCGCGCAGCCCACCGCACCGCGAAACCAGATCGCGCTGCCGGTCTTCTCGGTGAAATAGGCGCGGCCGTTGCCGGCGCATTCCATCACCACGGCCTGGGTCACGGTCTCGAACCGCTCTTTGAGCTCATCCAACGTGAAGGATCGCGGCGTCCGGACGAATCCGTCCACCGTCAGCGTCCAACGCGCGACATCGGCCTCGGACAGGTCGGGAACCCGGCCCGTGCTTCGAACGAACAGGCGATGCAGCGGCGTGATATCGTCATCGAGGCAATGGGCGGGCGTTTCGGCATTGGTGTCCGGCGTATCCAGCAGCCTCAACTCAGGCTTGCTCGCCGCCACTAGCGCCCGTTCATCGGATCGTTGCATAAGCGGGTCTGAACTCCTGCGAAAGACGCAAGCCTATAGCATGTCTGAGACACTCAAGGCCCGCGATACCAAGGATGTGGAGGACGCCGTGGGCTGGGCCGTGACCCAGGGCAAGGCGCTCGAGATTCTCGGCCGTGGCTCCAAGCGCGGTCTTGGGCGACCGGTCGCCGCTGATCTGGTGCTCGACCTTTCCGGCCTGTCCGGCGTGACTCTCTATGAACCGGACGAACTGGTACTGACGGCGAAGGCCGGAACACCGGTCGCGGACATCGAGGCACTTCTGGATCGGTACGGCCAGGAGCTGGCGTTCGAGCCGATGGATTACGGGCCGCTGCTCGGAACCGAATCTGGAAGCGGCACTTTGGGCGGCATGCTCGCAGCCAATCTGTCGGGCCCGCGACGCATCAAGAGCGGCGCAGCGCGCGACCATCTTCTCGGGGCCATGGCTATCTCCGGGCGCGGCGAGCGCTTCAAATCGGGCGGCCGCGTGGTGAAGAATGTGACGGGCTACGACCTGTGCAAGCTTCTGACCGGCTCGTTCGGCACGCTCGCCGTCATGACCGAGGTCACCGTCAAGGTCCTGCCCAAAGCGGAGACCCAGGCCACGCTCATGGTCCCCGGCCTCGATGACGACAGCGGCATCCGCGCGATGACGGCGGCGATGGGCTCGCCGTGCGACGTGAGCGCCGCGGCCCATCTGCCCGCCCATGTCGCACCTCGCTTCGAGGGTCTCGATGCAAAAGGGCCGACGACTCTGCTCCGGCTCGAAGGCGTCGCGCCCTCCGTCCATCATCGCAAGACCGTGCTGGCAAAGCTGCTGGGTGAATTCGGCGCCGTGGAAGACCTGGGCGAGGCCGGCCCGCTCTGGCGGGCGGTCCGCGACGCCAAGATCTTCGCCGCCGATCGCGGCGATGGCGAGCGGCATGTCTTTCGCGTGTCCACGCCGCCGGCCCAGGCGGCCGCCTTCGCGGCGGCGGTCTCGCCCAGCGCGCAGATGTTTCACGATTGGGCCGGCGGCCTGATGTGGATCGCCGTGCTGCCTCATGATCGGGTGGCGCCGGCCTCGATCCGCGCCGCGATCGCCCAGTTCGGGGGCCACGCCACGCTGGTGCGCGCGCCCGCCGAGGTGCGCGCCGAAGCCGATGTGTTCCAGCCGCAGGCGGAGCCCGTGGCCGCGCTGTCCCGGCGCATCAAACAGGGCTTCGACCCGAAGGGCGTGCTCAACCCCGGGCGCATGTGGGCGGGAGTGTAGCCATGCAGACCTCGTTCTCGCTGGCACAGCTTGCCGACCCGCAGATCGCCGAATCGGAAAAGATCCTGCGCTCCTGCGTGCATTGCGGATTTTGCACCGCGACCTGCCCCACCTATGTGCTGCTCGGCGACGAGAACGATTCGCCGCGGGGGCGAATCTATCTCATCAAGGACATGCTGGAGAACGACCGGCCCGCGACGCCGGAGGTCGTGCGGCACATCGACCGTTGCCTGTCGTGCCTCGCCTGCATGACGACCTGTCCGTCGGGCGTTCATTACATGCATCTGATTGATCACGCCCGTGCGCATGTCGAGAAGACCTACGAACGTCCGCCGTTTGACCGGCTGATGCGCAATTTCCTGCGCATGGTGATGCCCTATCCCGGTCGGTTGCGCGCCGCCTTGCAAGCCTCGATCCTGGCCAAGCCGCTCGCGCCGCTGATGGAGCGCATCGGGCTCACGCGCCTGGCCGCCGCCGTGCGCCTTGCGCCCATGCGCCTGCCCGGTCACCGGCTGGCCAAGCGCGTGTATCCGGCATTGGGCCAGCACCGTGGCCGGGTCGCGCTCCTGTCGGGCTGCGCCAACGAGGCGCTGGCGCCGCACATCATCCAGTCCACCATCCGCGTTCTCAACCGTCATGGCATCGAGGTCACGATCCCCCCTGACGAAAGCTGCTGCGGCTCGCTCGTGCACCATATGGGCCACGAGCACGAGGCGTTCGATGCCGCCCGCGCCAACATCGACGCCTGGACCGAGGAAATGGAGGGCGAAGGCCTCGACGCCATCCTGGTGACGATCTCCGGATGCGGCACCACGGTGAAGGATTACGGTTTCATGCTCCGCAGCGATCCGGATTACGCCGACAAGGCGGCCGCGGTCTCGGCAAAAGCCCGCGATGTCAGCGAGTATCTGTCCCAGATCCCATTGCAGCCGAGTGAGGCACCGCCCATCACCCTCGCCTATCACTCGGCCTGCTCGCTTCAGCACGGCCAACGCGTGCATCGCGAACCGCAGGCGCTGCTTTCGCGGCTGGGTTTTCAGGTCCGCGACGTGCCGGAGGGTCATTTGTGCTGCGGCTCCGCCGGCACCTACAACATCATGCAGCCGGAGATCGCCTCGCACCTTCGCGCGCGCAAGGTCGCCAACATCGAGAGTCTTCATCCGCACGCCATCGCGGCGGGCAATATCGGCTGCATCACACAGATCGCTTCCGGAACGGCTATTCCGATCGTTCATCCTGTCGAACTGGTGGATTGGGCGACCGGCGGTCCAAGGCCGGCCGCGCTGGCGGCCTTGGCCGAAACGACCGTTTCGGTTCGGTGAAACAGCCCAAACATTTTGGAACGGATGCCTTGAGCCCGCGCTTGCCCGGAGGCCCCAATGGCCCGGGGTGCAGCCCGCCGCCGCGCATTGCGCGGCTCCGGGGACCACAATAGCATTGCCTCGATGGGCGGATGGAACACCGCCCATTCATTCGCAACTCTGGGAGCAGTCAAGCCATGCCGGGCAAATTGAACATCCTCATCATGGGAGCCTCCTACGGATCGCTCCTGGCGTCGAAGATTTTGTTCGGTGGCCATTCCGTTCATCTCGTTTGCCTGCCAGCGGAAGCCGATCTGATCAACGAGGACAGATTTCGCGTCCGGTTGCCGGTGAAGGGTCTCGATGCGCCGGTGGAACTGGATTCGCGCAAGCTCCCCGGCAAGGTGACCGCGGGCGGCACCGACGGCGTCAAGCCCCGCGACTATGACCTCGTCGGGCTCGCCATGCAGGAACCGCAATACCGCTCGCCGGGCGTGCGTGAATTGCTCGATGCCGTGGCGAAATCCGGCGTGCCCTGCATGTCAATCATGAACATGCCGCCGCTTCCCTACATCAAGCGCATTCCCAACCTTGATTACGAGGAGCTCAAGGCGGCCTACACCGACCCGAGCGTGTGGGATTCCTTCAATCCCGAGACGCTGACCCTTTGCAGTCCGGACCCGCAGGCGATCCGCCCGCCGGATGAGAAGATCAACGTGCTGCAAGTCACGCTTCCGACCAATTTCAAGGTGGCGCGCTTCGCCAGCGAGGACAGCACCGCGGTGCTGCGGCAGCTCGAGAGCGAGATCGACGCGATCCGCTACGAGACAGCCAATGGCGCGGTGGAGTTGCCGGTCAAGCTGCGGGTGCACGATTCCATCTTCGTCCCGCTGGCGAAATGGGCGATGCTGCTGGCCGGCAATTATCGCTGCGTGACGCCGGATGGCATGCGGACAGCCCAAGAGGCGGTGCACTCCGACATCGAGACTTCACGCTCGGTCTACAATTTCGTCTTCGATCTCTGCGTCCGGTTGGGCGCCGCCCCGAAGGACCTCGTCCCGTTCGATAAATATGCCGCCGCGGCCCAGAGCCTGACCCGCCCCGCGTCGGCAGCGCGGGCGTTGCAAAACGGCGCACCCAATATCGAGCGGGCCGACAAATTGGTGCAACTCATCGCCCGGCAGCAGGGCATGAGCCATCCTGCGATTGACGCACAGGTTGCATTGGTGGACGCACGGCTTGAAGCGAACCGCAAAAAGGCGGCCTAGAACAATTTCGATCCGACCAGCATCGCCCAACGTCCGGAGATCCATCCGGCCGTTTTCTTTGATGCTTCGCCCACACAACAGACCGGAGGACCTGCATTCCGGGATGCCTTTTCCATCGGGCAAGGCACCGCTCGAAAAATTGCGACGGCGACAGCGGACTTCACGTCCGAACCGTGACAATTTTGTAACATCGATTCCCGATTCAGTCGTCCCATGTGCATGATGCAACCGCTTTGCCTAATAGGGCGGCAACTGCTTCTGCTTTCACCTTGCCGCTTTCATACAACGAGTGATTGCCTTGCTGTCATAAACAAGGGGTGGGGTTGGCTCGGTTGGTGTCCGGTTGCGAGTTCAGCGGCAATGCTGACGCGACCGCCTTCCGGTCCCCGCGCCCGCAAAGACGGGAAGGGACTCGACAATGAAAAAGCTCATTCTGGCGGCCACCACCGCCGTTGCTTTTACGGCCGGCCCGGCACTCGCGGCCGACCTGTACAAGGCGCCGCCGATGGAGCCGATGCCGGCGGTCGCGGCTCCGCCGATGTTCGATGTGTCGTTCGGAGCGGCCTTGACCACCGACTACATCCTGCGCGGCATCTCCCAGTCCAACCGTCGTCCGGCGGTGCAGGGCTACTTCGAAGGCCAGTTCATCCCCAGTGAATATTTCACGATCTACGCCGGCGTGTGGGGCTCGAGCCTGGCGACCTATATCGCAGACGCCGAGTTCGACATCTACGGCGGCGTGCGGTTGAGCTACGACCGCTTCGGCCTCGATATCGGCTACGTCCACTACACCTATCCGGGCGGCTCGGTGAACGGAGTGTTCGATTACGGCGAGTTCTACGCCAAACCTTCGTTCAAGGTCACGGAATGGCTGACGATCGGCGGCTCTGTCTACGGCACCGACAACATCTTCGATTCCGGTTTCTCCGGCTGGTACTACACCGGTAACGTTGCGATCACCCTGCCGCAGTTCATGCCGGTCGATATCACCACCGTGATCTCCGGCGAGATCGGCCGCCAGACCTTCGGCTCCGGACTTGGCTCGGACGATTACACCACCTGGAACGTCGGCGTCGCCTTCGGCTACAAGGCCATGACCCTCGACCTGCGCTACTACGACACCGACCTGCGCGGCACGAAGGCTGTCTTCTCGCCGACCGGCCGCAACCTGGCCAACTCGACCTTCGTCGCCACGCTGAAGTTCGACACCTCTCTGTCGAAGCTTCCCTGATCGGAATCTCTTGCGACGGAAGCACGGAAACGGTGGCCGGAAGGCCGCCGTTTTCGTTGAACAGGTCCTCGGGAAGGCCAAAGCGGCAATCATGAGGATCGCAATCGACAGCCGACAGGCTCAGCGATCCCACAGGCGACACACGCGCTCCACGAACGGCCATCGGCTCCGGCGCGGCAATCGCGCCCAATGCAAGCCCGCGCTGGCGCAGAAGACGAGGAAGCTTCGCTCGATGCCGTGAGCCAGCGTCGCATCCCTGGTCCCCGTGTCGTGATCAACGAAGCCGTCGAAGCCGGCGAAATCATCCCACGTCAATCCGAGATCGAGCAACGGCAGAACGGCTTCGCGCCGGAACCAAAACATCGATCCGCTTGGAAACGCGATCGGCTGGTCGGCCGCGATCGACAATCCGGCCCGCGTCAGCACCGTCTGAACCGGCGCATGATTGTGTCCCAGGACGTGAAGCTGCCGACCGAGGCCCGGCCAATGATGCGCCATGATGACGCCAAGGCGCGGATCGGCGGCAAAACAGTCCATGGCGATCCTGGCCCGGTCGCCGTCTCCGACAAGCTCCGACAGAAGATGGCGGCGCCAGGCGTTGCCGAATTGCGGCGGCTGATGCGTCGACCGCTTGCCGTGCAGCTTGATGCCGATCGGATGACGCCGGATTTCATCCGCAAACCCGAGGAGAAACGGCGCGATATCCCAACCGCGATTCGGAACGATGCGAATCTGCGTCCGTTCGCCGAGCCGTGCCCGCTCGAAACATTCCGCTATCGCGCGACCTTTATGCTCGCTGTCGGTGCTCACATAGACGCGCAGGTCCGCAGGGATGGCCGTGATGGAGGCCGCCATCTCGTCCGCCATCTCGGCATAGAACAAATGCACGAAGACACCGATCGGCGCGTTCTGCGCCCCTGTCGAGGCTGGCCACAACGGCAACCGGCTGCGCCAGCGCAAAACCTCGACGGCCTCGCCCCGTGGACGGACATCTCCGCGCGAGCCGTCGATCGAAGTCGATGCCCGCGCGGTCATGCCCGTGCCCTGCCACGCCCGCCAAGAGACGCACGCGCTGCTGTTTCAAGCCGTGGCCAGCGCACCGTCGATGGCCTCTCTCGCATAGGCATAGAACTCGATATCCAGCGCCAGGAGATCGCGAACCTCGCGCACGGACTGAAGCCTCGCAACCACCTCCTCGGTGCCGGGCACATCGAACGGTTGCTCTTCGCCCAGCCCGTCGACGCCGATCGCATCGCGCAGCATGGACTTGAAATCGTCGAAGCGGCTGCGCAACCCCACCACATCCATGGCCGCCAGATTGTCGAGCGCGCTGCTGACATGGAAGCGGTCCGGACGTTCATCGACATCGCAGGCCAGCGTGCGGAGATAAGGATTGGCGAGCGCCTCGCGTTGCGGCGTGTTCAAGGACCGCATGGCGGCGGCATAGGAGGCCTCGTCACGCAGATCAATCGCAGCAAGATGAGCCACCAGCGGTTCGAGATCGGGGGGACAATCGAGCATGGAGCTCATCGTGTTGCGCGCCTGAAGAGCGTGGCACAGCATGATCCGCTCCGCCAGCTCATCGAGCGGATCCTGAAGGACCGTCGCAAGGATGAAGCCGCGCTCTTTGAGGGCCGGCTGATAACGCAGCATGAGCGGGCGACCGGCCATGAACACGGACATGTTGTGCTCGTTGTCGATCACGCTCGACAGCGTTTCGCCGCCATGCCGCTCCATCCCGTAATAGCGCGCCGCGAAACGGCTCTCGAGCGCCGCCTGGACGCGCGGCTGCGGCATGGCCTGCAACTGACAGAAGAACAGTTTCTTTCGCAGGTGCCTTTCGGGATCCGACCGCTGATAGATCAGAATGCCGCTATCGGCCTCGCGAACGGCAAGCTCGGCCGCGCTCTTGATGCCACGACAGTTCTTTTCGTTGAGACGAAAGCCGGCCATGCCGGTCGTATGGAGGCCGCGATTCTTGAGGCCCGGTCGCTCCTGATTGGCAGCCAGTTCGATGTCGTCCTGATCCGGCATCGAAATGAGAATCCGCGGCACGAGGCTCGGATTGTCCAGAACCACCCATCCGGTGATGGAATCGCCCGAATCCTTGTCGATGTGAAAGCGCATCGGCAACCTATCCCGGTCGATCCGGTTGTTGTCCTGGAGGGGTCGGCGAGGATGTCGCCGACGCAGCGAATCATCGGCCCGCGAAGGGCTTGCAGTCTAGCGGCAGCGCCGTAGACGGAAAAGCCGATGAAGGCTGAGGCTGACGGGTGTTTTGAACGTTCAGCGGGCCATGATAGAAGCGCGCGGCCCAAAGGGTCCTCTCGCATGGCGACCCTTTCAAGCCGGAAAGAGGTTCATGGCCAGGGTCGTTCTTCACATCGGAACGCACAAGACCGGGACGACGACGATCCAGCATGTCTTCGCCCGTAATCGCGAGATATTGCAGGAGGCCGGCCTGATCTATCCCGAGGTCGGCCGCCAGCCAGGCCACCATGCCCTGATCGCCCCTTGGGTCAACCTGCCGGCGGTCTTCCACGTCGGTGACGATCCGGACCCGCTTTGGGTGGCGCTCGCCGAGCGGCATGCCGGGGACGAGGGCGTCGTGTTCCTCAGCAGCGAGGAGTTTTCTCGCGCCACCAAGAACCGGCGCGTCGATTTCGGCCATGTGCGCAAGCTGCTGGCGGGCTTCGAGGGCGTAAGCGTGGTCTGCGTCCTTCGCGATCAGGCTTCGTTTCTTCAATCGGTCTTCCTTGAGGTCGCGAAGAAAGCCAGTCAGCCGCCCTCCTGGCAAAGCTTTTTCACCCGGTCTCTGGCCTCCGACCTCACCACCGGCCTGCATCTCGACTACAATAATCTCTACGATCAGCTCCGGGCCGATTTCGCCGAGGACGAGATCGCCTTCGTCTCCTACAACGACGCCTGCGTCCATCCCGATGGCCTCGTCGGGGATATGCTGGAGCGCATGGGCACCCGCGTCTCGGCCGGCGAATTGACCGGCAACCGGTCCGTCAACGTCTCGCCGGAGCCGCTCGCGGGCTGGATGGCGGCGGCCATGGCGGAAAAGGAGGGCGCGCCGCCTGTCGCGGTCGAAGCCGCGGTGACGGCCCTGCGCGCCACCCACGGCTCGGACGTCCGCACGACGATCTACACCCGCGAGGAGCTGGACGCGGTGCTGGCGAAATACCAGGCGCCCAACGCCACGTTCGAACACCGCATTCGGGAGCGCGACCCCAACTTCCGGTTCCCGGATTGCCGGATCGGCCCGGACTGGATCGGCCGGGACCGGCTGGACGAGATCGTTTGGATCCGCTTTGCCCGGGAAATCTACTATCGCCTGCCCGATCAGGAGCCGATCTGAACGGCGCCAAAAACAATTTCCGGTTGCATTTTGCGATAAGTCTTGACCGGACGACTCTCCGGGGCCAATGAAGGGGCGCTCTCAAGAGCAGTGAAATGCCGATCCGCCGACCGGTCCATGAGGCCGGAGGTCCCCGCCCGACAGCGCGATGCGCCCTCGGGCGTCGCATTGTTTGGAACTTCAGTCCGTAGGGGACACGATGTTCGACAGCCTGTCCGATCGCCTCAATGGCATCCTCGACCGCCTGACGCGGCGCGGCGCGCTGTCGGAGGCCGATGTCGAAGCGGCGCTGCGCGAAGTCCGCCGCGCGCTGCTGGAGGCGGACGTGGCTCTCGATGTCGCCCGCGCCTTCGTGGAGCAGGTGAAGACACGGGCCGTGGGCGTCGAGGTCATCAAGTCGGTCACGCCCGGCCAGATGGTCGTCAAGATCGTCCATGACGAGCTGGTCAACACCCTGGGCGCCGATGCCCAGCCGGTGAGCCTGAACGCCCCCGCGCCGGTGCCGATCATGATGGTCGGCCTGCAAGGCTCGGGCAAAACGACCACCACGGCCAAGCTCGCCAAAAGGCTGACCGAGCGGGATCACAAGAAGGTCCTGATGGCCTCGCTCGACACCCGCCGTCCGGCGGCCATGGAGCAGCTCGCCATCCTCGGCCGCCAGGTGAATGTCGAGACCCTGCCGATCGTCGAGGGCCAGACCCCGATCCAGATCGCGAACCGCGCGATCCAGGCCGGCCGGCTCGGCGGCTACGACGTGGTCCTGCTCGACACCGCCGGCCGCATCACCCTCGACGAGGCGATGATGGCCGAGGCCGCCGAGGTCAAGAAGGCCGCCCAGCCCCACGAGGTGCTGCTGGTCGCCGACAGCCTGACCGGCCAGGATGCCGTCAACCTCGCCAAGTCCTTCGACGAGCGCGTCGGGCTGACCGGCCTGGTGCTCACCCGGGTGGACGGCGACGGCCGTGGCGGCGCGGCGCTCTCCATGCGCGCGGCCACCGGCAAGCCGATCAAGCTGATCGGCGTCGGCGAGCGCATGGACGCGCTGGAGGACTTCGACCCCTCGCGCATCGCCGGCCGCATCCTCGGCATGGGCGACATCGTCTCGCTGGTCGAGAAGGCCGCCGCCTCCATCGATCAAGAGCAGGCCATGCGCACCGCCGAGCGGCTGCGCAAGGGCGCCTTCGACCTCTCCGACATGCGCCAGCAGCTCGCGCAGATGCAGAAGATGGGCGGCGTCGGCGGCCTGCTCGGGATGATGCCGGGCGTCGCCAAGCTCAAGGGCCAGATCGCCGAGCGCAACATCGACGACAGCGTGTTCAAGCGTCAGATGGCGATCATCGACTCGATGACGCCCAAGGAGCGCCAGACCCCCGACATCCTCAAGGCCAGCCGCAAGAAGCGCATCGCCTCCGGCTCCGGCACCAAGGTCGAGGAGGTCAACCGACTCCTGAAGATGCATCGCGGCATGGCCGACATGATGAAGGCCATGGGCAAGGGCGGAAAGCGCGGCCCCATGGCCGGCCTCGCCCAGATGTTCGGCATGGGAGGCGGCATGGGCGGCGCAATGCCCTCACCCGACGAGTTGGCCAAGCTCGCCGGCCAGATGCCCGGCGGCGCGGGCGGCCCGACCGGCTCCCCACCCGGACTGCCGCCAGGCATGCCCGGCCTGCCACCGAAATTCCCTGGCCTGCCCGGTCTCGGCCCCAAGGGCCCGGGCGGCCTGCCCCCCGGCTTTCCCGGTTTCGGGAAGAAGAAATGAGTTTGAACGCAACCAACCCGGCTTCGACCGCTTGCGCCTGTGGCGCGCCGGCGATGCCGTTTCTCTCTTAAGGAAAGGACTCTCGCATGCCCGTCGTGATCCGCCTGGCCCGTGCCGGCACCAAGAAGCGCCCGTTCTACCATGTCGTCGCCGCCGACTCGCGCGCGCCGCGCGACGGCCGCTTCATCGAGCGTCTCGGCTATTTCAACCCGCTGCTGCCGAAGGACAAGGAAGACCGCCTCAAGCTCGACCTCGACAAGATCAAGGAATGGCTCGGCAAGGGCGCGCAGCCGTCCGACCGCGTGCTGCGCTTCCTGGATGCGGCCGGCGTCGCCAAGCGTCCGGCGCGCAACAACCCGAAGAAGGCCGTGCCGCGCAAGGAGCGCAAAGCCGCTGAAGAGGCCGCCAAGGCCGGTTGAGGCATGATCCCGAAAAGCGCGCAGCGGTTTTCGGATCAGATCATGCTCACGCAAACAGATGGAACGGCCGACCCGGCGACAGCCCGGTCGGCGCCGTCCCGAGGCATGACGATGGCCGTGTCGTGAGCCGCCGCATCTGTGTCGCGCGTTTCGGCGCCGCGCACGGCGTACGCGGTGAAATCCGTCTGACGTCGTTCACCCATGATCCGGCCGACGTCGCCGGCTATGGCGCGCTGGAATCCGAGGATGGCACCCAGCGCTTCGAGATCGAGGCGCTGCAACCCTCCAAAGGCCAGTTCGTCGCGCGCATCAAGGGCATCGACGACCGCAACGCCGCCGAGCGCCTGGTGAACATGCGGCTCTATGTGCCGCGTGACCGCCTGCCGCCGGCCGAGGACGGCGAATTCTATCACGCCGACCTCGTCGGGCTCGCCGCCGTGACCGAGGGCGGCGCCCCGCTCGGCAAGATCGTCGCCGTGCACAATTTCGGCGCCGGCGATCTGCTTGAAATCAAGCCGGACGGCGGCGGCGAGACCCTGCTGGTGCCCTTCACCGAGGCGGCCGTGCCCGCCATCGACCTGGAGGCCCAGCGGCTCGTGGTCATCCCGCCCGCTTTGGGCGCATGATCCCGAAGCGCATGATCCCGAAAAGTGGGTACCGGTTTTCGGACAAGATCATGCGCCCTCCAAAGCGCGGCGCAGTTTAGGATCGGACCATGCGTAAAACGACTTGGCAGGCCACCGCGCTGACGCTCTTTCCCGAGATGTTCCCCGGGCCATTGGGCCACAGCCTCGCCGGGCGGGCGCTCGGTGCCGGCCTGTGGTCGCTCGACACCGTCGAAATCCGCCGGCACGCCACCGACCGGCACCAGAGCGTGGACGACACGCCCTCCGGCGGCGGCCCCGGCATGGTCATGAAGGCCGACGTCCTGGCCCGCGCGCTGGATTCGGTGCCCCAGGACGACCGCCCCCGCCTCCTGATGAGCCCGCGCGGCCGGCCCCTCGCCCAGAAGCGCGTCGCCGAACTGGCGCAAGGTTCCGGCGTCGTGATCCTGTGCCCCCGCTACGAGGGGGTGGATGAGCGCCTGATCGAGGCCCGCGCCCTGGAGGAGGTCTCCATCGGTGATTACGTGCTCTCCGGCGGCGAGATCGCGGCCCTGGTCCTGATCGACGCCTGCGTGCGGCTCCTGCCCGGCGTCATGGCCAAGGAGGTATCGGGCGCCGAGGAGAGCTTCTCCGACGGGCTCCTGGAATACCCCCATTACACCCGCCCGGCCCTGTTCGAGGGTCGGCCGATCCCCGACGTGCTGACAGGCGGCGATCACGCTAAGGTCCGCGCCTGGCGGGCCGCCGAATCCGAGCGCATCACGAGGCAGCGCCGGCCCGACCTCTGGGGCGCCCGCCGGGACCGGCGAGAATCGTGAGCCTCGAGCCTCTGTCATGCCGAAGGACCGCGTGACAAGCCGCTCGGATTGCTTTAGAAGCACGCCCGAACCCGGACATTGAGCCCTTTCGCGCGACGAAAACCGGCGCGCCGCCGACGGAGATACGTGCCATGAACCTGATCCAGACCCTCGAAAAGGAACAGGTCGAACGGCTTTCAGCCAACAAGACGATCCCGGATTTCGAGCCCGGCGACACGCTGGTGGTCAGCGTTCGCGTGGTCGAGGGCGAGCGCACCCGCGTGCAGGCCTACGAGGGCGTCTGCATCGCCCGCGCCGGCGCCGGCATCAGCCAGAATTTCACCGTCCGCAAGATCTCCTACGGCGAGGGCGTCGAGCGCGTGTTCCCGCTCTACTCGCCGATGCTGGATTCCATCAAGGTGGTCCGTCGCGGCAAGGTCCGCCGCGCCAAGCTCTATTACCTGCGCAGCCGCCGCGGCAAGTCGGCGCGTATCGTCGAGGGCACCCGCCACGCCGGTTCCGCCGACGCCGCGAAGGCCGGCAAGAAGAAGGCCGCCGCCGCGGAATAGAATACGTTCGATCCGAACACGGAAAAGGCCGGGAGAATCGCCCGGCCTTTTTCTTTTGTTTCTTTTGCCGGCTTTCTTTTCCCGCTGCGCCCGAACGCGATCGCTTCAGCGGCACCCGTCGACGAGGCTCCCACCGGGCCGAAACCCTGCGGACATCCTGTCCTGCCAATCTGTTGTCGGGCGCGCGGCAGATGGCTATATCTTAGAGCATGTCGAAGGTTTCCAAAGCCCGCCGGATCATCCTGGACGACCATGTCCGTCTGCCCAGCCGTTTCTTCGGCCGGATGACGGCGTCGGTCCAGGCGGAGCTTTGACGGCCGCATCAAGCGCCGCTGCGCGGCCTTCGCCGCTCCTTTTCGATCCCCAGATCCCCCAAGGGTTCCCCGCGATGAAACCGCAAACGTTCTACGACAAGATTTGGAATGACCATCTGATCGACGAGCAGCCGGACGGCACCTGTCTGCTCTACATCGACCGGCACATCGTCCACGAGGTCACGAGCCCGCAGGCGTTCGAGGGCCTTCGTCTCGCCGGCCGCAAGGTGAAGCACCCGGAACGCACGCTGCTGGTGGTCGATCACAACGTGCCGACCAGCGACCGCAATCTGCCCAATCCGGACCCGGAGAGCGAGGCGCAGATCGCCTATCTGGCCGATAACGCCAAGTACTTCGATCTCGAATATTACAACGAGTTCGACGTGCGGCAGGGCATCTGCCACGTCATCGGACCGGAGCAGGGCTTCACGCTGCCGGGTGTCACGCTGGTCTGCGGCGACAGCCACACCGCCACCCATGGCGCGTTCGGCGCGCTGGCCTATGGCATCGGCACCTCCGAGGTCGAGCATGTGCTCGCCACCCAGACGCTGATCCAGACCAAGTCCAAGAACATGCGCGCCATCGTCGACGGCAAGCTGCCCGAGAACGTGACCGCCAAGGACATCATCCTGGCCATCATCGGCGAGATCGGCACCGCCGGCGGCACCGGCTACGCGCTGGAATATGCCGGCGAGGCGATCAGCGACCTGTCGATGGAAGGCCGCATGACGATCTGCAACATGTCGGTCGAAGCTGGCGCCAAGGCCGGCTTCATCGCGCCGGACGAGAAGACCTTCGACTATGTGAAGGGCCGCCCCAAGGCGCCGAAGGGCGCGCAATGGGACGCCGCCGTGCGCTATTGGGAGACGCTGCACACCGATCCGGACGCCTATTTCGACCGCGAGGTCCGGCTCGACGCCGCGCGCCTGCCACCGATCGTGAGCTGGGGCACGAGCCCCGAGCAGGTCACGTCGGTGACGGGCCGCGTGCCCGTGCCGTCCGAGATCGCCGACGAGAACAAGCGCCGCGCGGCGGCGCGCTCGCTCGAATACATGGGCTTGAAGGGCGGCGAGAAGATCACCGACATCGCCATCGATCGCGTGTTCATCGGCTCGTGCACCAACTCACGCATCGAGGACCTGCGCGAGGTGGCGCGCGTGGCCGCCGGCAAGCATGTCAACGGCAACGTCAATGCGATGATCGTGCCGGGCTCCGGACTGGTGAAGGAGCAGGCCGAGGCCGAGGGTCTGGACAAGATCTTCAAGGCCGCCGGCTTCGACTGGCGCGAGCCGGGCTGCTCCATGTGCCTGGCGATGAACCCGGACAAGCTGGCTCCGGGCGAGCGCTGCGCCTCGACCTCGAACCGCAATTTCGAGGGCCGCCAGGGCTTCCGGGGACGCACGCATCTGGTGTCACCGGCGATGGCGGCCGCGGCGGCGATCACCGGCCATTTCGTGGACGTGCGCGACTGGCACTGAGCCGAATATCGGCGACAATCAAAATGAAAGGCCCGCTCCACGGCGGGCCTTTTCGTTTCATGAGCCAGACATAGCGCGCTCAGAACCAGAACGGGAAAATCGGGAAGAACGGCGCCGGCACGGGACGATAATAGGGTCGGTAATAGTAGGGGCGGTAATAGGGCCGATAATATCGTCGCGGATAATAGACGCGGTACGGCTGGTAATAGCCATGGAAGAACGGGCGGACATAGGGCCGGTAATACCGGCGCTGATGGGAACGCCGGTGCCTGTACCGCCGCCGCTGATCGCTGATCTCCCATTGGCCAGCTTGCGGATGGGCCTGCGAGATGCCGCGCATCCCGTCCGACGCCTGATCGGCGAAAGCGGCAGACGGTGTCATGGCCACCATGGCGGCGAAGCACACCGCGGCCATGCCCCCTGTTGGTTTGAACATCGGTGACATGGTTCGATCTCCTTCCACGCCGCATGGAACACGGCGCAAACTGAACGCTTGAGACCGATACTGGTTCCCCTTGGCCGGGCCGGCCAACGGCCGGTATGACAGCAAGCCATTGGTCAGCCGTTGGACGCGATCAGGCCGGTCATGGCATCCGACGCCGGCCCGGCCTATTTTATCGGCATGTCAAAGCCCGACGAGACCCGACCTGAAGACTGGCGCCTCAAAACCGCGCCCTCCCTGGCCGAGTTCGAGGCGATCGCGGCCGAGGCGTTTCGCCTTCTGCCGCAGCCCTTCCGCTCATCCTGCGAGGGGGTGGTGATCCAGATCGACGATTATCCCACCGACGAGGTGCTCGAAGCGATGGGCATCGAAAGCGAACTGGACCTGCTCGGCCTGTTCCAGGGCGTCGGCCTGCCGTTCCAGTCGGTGAGCGCGCCGGCGCCGATGCCCAACATGGTGTGGCTGTACCGCGTGCCGATCCTGCTCTACTGGACCGAGCACGAGGAAACGCTGGGTTCGATCATCACCCATGTGCTGGTCCATGAGATCGGTCATCATATGGGTCTGTCCGACGCCGATATGGAGGCCATCGAAGCCGCCGCCGGTTGAGACCGAAGAAACGCCAAGAGTAACGCCGAGAGAGAAACGAGGACGCGCCATGAGACTGAACGGACGCTGCGCCTGCGGCGACATCACCTTCGAATGCGATGCCGACCCGGCCAAGGTTTCCATCTGTCATTGCACCGACTGCCAGACCAGCACCGGCTCGGCCTTCCGGCTCAACATCCCGGTTCCGGGCGATGCCTTCCGGCTGATGAGCGGCACCCCCTCCATTTTCGTCAAGACGACGGCTGAAAGCGGCAATCCGCGCGCCCAGGCGTTCTGTCCGCGATGCGGCTCGCCGATCTATTCGACCACGCCCGGCGACGGTCCCAAGGCCGCCTATATGGTGCGTGTGGGACTTCTCGAGCAGCGCGAAGCCCTCTCGCCCCAGACCCAGAACTGGACGCGCTCGGCCCTGCCATGGGTCACCGGGATCGGGGCGGTCAAGGGCTACGAGAAGGCGCCCGGCTGAGCGGCCCGAGGAGCGCGGGCGGCGGGGCTTGACCCCACGCCGGGAAGCCGCCATTCAGACCCCAGGAGAATTCCGATGGAAAAATTCACGACGCTGGAGGGGGTTGCTGCGCCCCTGCGGATCATCAATGTCGACACCGACATGATCATCCCCAAGCAGTACCTGAAGACCATCAAGCGCACCGGGCTCGGCAAGGGCCTGTTCTCGGAGCTGCGCTACAAGGAGGACGGCAGCGAGAACCCGGACTTCGTGCTCAACCAGCCGGCCTACAAGAAGGCCAGCATCCTGGTGGCCGACGACAATTTCGGCTGCGGCTCGTCGCGCGAGCACGCGCCCTGGGCGCTGGTGGACTACGGCATCCGCTGCGTGATCTCGACCCAGTTCGGCGATATCTTCTATAACAATTGCTTCAAGAACGGCCTGCTGCCGATCCGCGTCAGCAAGGAAGACCTCGCCAAGCTGTTCGACGACGCCGAGCGCGGCGCCAACGCCACGCTGTCGATCGATCTGGAGAAGCAGGAAATCCGCGGCCCCGACGGCGGCGTGGTGCATTTCGACATCGATCCGCACCGCAAGCATTGCATGCTGAACGGTCTCGACGATATCGGCTTGACCCAACTCAAGCAGGATCAGATTTCCGGCTTCGAGAGCCAGATGCACGAGCAACGGCCCTGGATTTGATCATTGCCGCCACGGCATGGTCGTGACGCAGCGACACTGCGAATACGATGAACCCGCGCCTTGCGATCCTGGGCGCGGGTTCATCGTTTAAAGTCTGATGCCGTCAAGGCACGACCGGCTTGCCCAGATGCTCCTCGAAGAATGCCAGCGTGCGCGTCCAGGCCAAATCCGCCGCCGCCTTGTTATAGCGCGCGGCACCCAGATCGTTGTTGAAGGCGTGCTGCGTCCCTGGATAGCGATGGACCACGACGATCTTCTTGTTGGCCTTTAGCGCCGCCTGATAAGCATCGATCCCCTTGTTCACGCCGGGATCGTTGTCGGCATAGTGCAGCATGAGCGCGGCATTGATCTTCGGCACCTGTTCGGCCGGAACCTGACGACCGTAATAGGCGACGCCCGCATCGAGATCGGGGCTCGCCACCGCGAGCCGGTTGACCATCATGCCACCGAAGCAAAAGCCGACGGCACCGACGCGGCCGGTCGATTCCGGATGCGACTTGAGGAATACGACGGCAGACACCAATGCCGCCACGCCCTCGTCCGCGTTCAGCTTCGAGTGCAATGCCCGCGCCGCGTCCTCGCTCTCGGGCGTGCCACCGACGAGCGAAAGCAGGTCCACGGCATAGGCGAGGAAACCCGCCAGCGCCAAACGCCGGGCCACGTCCTCAAGATGCGGATTGAGGCCCCGGTTCTCGTGGATCACCAGCACCGCCGGACGCTTGTCCTTCGCTTTGGGCCGCGCGAGATAGCCGCTCACCTGGCCGTGCGGAGATTCGAAGGACACACGCCCGGTCGCGAGCCGCGCGTCATCCGCCGGCACGATTGCGGCTTGAGCGTAATCGTTCTGCAAGATGGGCAAGAGTGCGCTGGCCGCCGCCGTCGATCCCACCAGCGCCGTCAGCCGATCCAGGAACCGGCGGCGCGTCATGCCGCCATGGGTGTAGTCGTCGTACAGATCGATGATGCGCTGATCCATGGATGTCCTCCCGCGGCGTTGCATCTCATTGAGCATGAACAGACGGGGTAGCGGCAATATTCCGCCGAGCGCGCCTCGTCTGCACGGCCTGCGACATCGTCACCGCGCAGGATTGCCGCGAACAATCGCTCCGGCCTGAACGGGCCTGGTGACCACGCTGCCCGCGCCGATGATCGCATCGTCGCCAACGCAGATGCCGGGCAGAATGATCGCCCCGCCGCCGATCCAGACATTGCGGCCGATGCTTATGGGCCGCCCGAACTCCAGTCCGGAACGGCGCAGGGCCGGGTCGCGGGGATGATCGGCCGTGTAGATTTGCACGGCCGGGCCGATCTGGGTGCCGTCGCCGATCGCCACCTCGACGACATCGAGGATGACGCAATTGAAGTTCAGGAACACGCCGGCTCCGAGCCGGATGTTGAATCCATAGTCGCAGAAGAACGGCGGACGGATGTCCGTGCCATCGCCAACGGTTCCGATCTTCTCTCGCAAAAGGCCGGCGCGCTCGCTGATCGTCGCCGCATTGTATCGTGCCAGCCATTCGGCCGTGGCGGCGAGGTCGGCCTGAATCTCCGGATCGCTGGCGCGATAGAGATCGCCGCTCAGCATCTTGTCGCGTTCGGATCGCGGCATCGGTGGGTGCTCCTTCCAGGGCCGATCATCGGCATCCGCCGATGTCGGCCATTCGGCGCTTCGGACGTCCGCGAGGACAACGCCCGCCAAACGAAAAAGGGCCCGGCTGAACGCCGGGCCCCATTCGTCTGGAAGGACCTGAGCTTGGAAGACTTGAGCTTAGAAGCCCATGCCGCCCATTCCACCCATGCCGCCGGGCGGCATCGCGGGGCCGGCGGCGGCCTCCTTCGGCACCTCGGCAACCATCGCCTCGGTGGTCACGAGCAGACCGGCAACCGACGCCGCGTCGGTGAGCGCGCGGCGCACCACCTTGGCCGGATCGACGATGCCCTTCTCGATCAGATCGACATACTCTTCGCTCTGCGCGTCGAAGCCGTAGGTCTCGGACTTGTTCTCGAGCACCTTGCCGACGACGATCGAACCCTCGACGCCCGCGTTCTCGGCGATCTGGCGCACCGGAGCCTCAAGCGCCTTGAGCACGATGTTGATACCCGCCTGAACGTCGGCATTGTCGTTGGTGATCTTGCCAACCGCCTTCTTGGCGCGCAGGAGAGCCG
>Ga0182743_1001893_pt1 | contig 19370 bp, 19 predicted proteins | sample eDN3rd30CKraftOP_FD_128522 | JGI IMG/M metagenome (GOLD analysis project Ga0182743, IMG submission 128522) | Enriched Organic Plus compost microbial communities from Emeryville, California, USA - eDNA 3rd pass 30_C Kraft OP (version 2) (version 2) ... | reverse complement strand
CATCGTGCTGACCGAGGCGGAAATCAACGAGGCACGGCGCGCCATCAAGGAAAAGCGGCAGACGTTGGACGAAATTGCCGCAGGTTATCAGATCTCATCCACCACCCTGAGGCGGCGGCTGGAGACGGCTCTGACCCGAGAGCGTGGCAAGGATCACATCCTGGCAAAACATGCGAACAGCCCACGTATGGCGAAAAGCCGGGCTGAAAATGAGAAAGATGGATGCCGCGACCTCGAAATGAGCAAGGGCGCTATGGCAGACACGCAGCAATCCTTCGATCTCTGCACATCTTCAGAAGACAGCCGGCAGTTGCTTGCGGACGCGAGAAAAGGCCCCCGCCTGTGTCCGGGTGACAGGTGGAATCGGCCCGCAAAACTGGATACCGGACGGACAGAGAGGACAAAGCCATGTGCTCCTCCACCGTGCTGATCCCGTATCCCTTGGCGGTATCGGCTGCAACCGGCCACTGTTCGCAACGGCCCCGGCAATGGCCCGCATTATGGTCAATCGCAGGGACCGACCTGTGGCGGTTGTCAGTGCTGTTGCTGCCCCTTCATCCCCAATACACCGCCCGTACGAAGCTGCGGCAATAGGACGAACCGGGGACAAGCCGGGCAGCGCCCTTTCTTTCCCTGATGGCGCGGCATAGTCTGACCCGCGAATCCGCATGGGCGACAGCCCCGTCATCACCCACAAGAAAGGAGATCTCATGGCGGTCAGTCCTCCTGTCTGTGAATTTGGTGCCAAGGCGCCCGCCTTCACCCTGCCCGATCCCGATGGGCGCATGGTCTCATGGGCCGATATCGCGGGGCCGCGCGGGACGCTGGTGATGTTCATCTGCAATCACTGCCCCTATGTGCAGGCCGTCATCGACCGCATCCGGCGCGATGCAGCAGATCTGCAAAAACTGGGCGTCGGAGTCGTTGCGATCTCGGCGAATGATGTCAGCCAGTATCCCGAGGACTCGCCCGGGAAGATGAAGGCGATGGCCAAGGAGCACGGCTTTACCTTCCCCTACCTCTATGACGAAAGTCAGGAGGTTGCGCGCGCTTATGGCGCTGAATGCACCCCTGATTTCTTCGGCTACAATGCGGCCGGAGAGCTGCAATATCGCGGCCGGCTCGATGCCTCGGGCCGCAATCCTGCGCCCCCCGACGTAAGGCGCGAACTTTTTGAGGCCATGGTGCAGATTGCAGAAACCGGTCAGGGCCCGCGCGAGCAGGTCGCCTCGATGGGCTGCTCGATCAAATGGAAGGTGTGAATGAACGTTTGTCTTGCCCCCCGCCCGGTTATCTTTGACCTCGACGGCACGCTGATCGACAGTGTTCCCGACATTCATGCCTGTGTGAACGCGGTCCTGCGCCTGCATAACATCCGGCCGCTGACACTGGATCAGGTGCGCGGCTTTGTCGGCGGCGGCGTCGATCTCCTCTGGCAAAAGATCTCGGGCGCGACGGGCTTGCCGCGCGAGGCGCATCGCGACCTCGTCGCCTCATTCATGACCCGCTATCACGGCGCAACCAACCTGACCCGGCTTTATCCCCATGTGACCGAGGCGCTGGGAGTGCTGGCCGATCGCGGCTATCCTTTGGGGATCTGCACCAACAAACCGCTTGGCCCCACACAAAAGGTGCTTGACCACTTTGGCATCGCCCAGCTTTTCCGCGTGGTGATTGGCGGCGACTCGCTGCCCCAGCGCAAGCCCGACCCCGCACCGCTGCGCGCGGCATTCGCGGCGCTTGGTGCCGACTCCGAACAGCCACGCGGCGTCTATGTCGGCGACAGTGAATTCGACGAGGAATGCGCCCGCAATACCGGCGTTCCGTTCCTTTTGTTCACGCGCGGTTACCGCAAGACCCCGGTCGAGCAGATGACCCATCAGGCTGCCTTCGACGATTTCGCGACCCTGCCCCTGCTTGTCGAAGAGGCGGCCGCCATCGCCTGACATCCTGGTTCATGCGACGCTTGACAGTCGGGCGAAACAGGACGATCCGTCCTTCATGGCGCCTCGCGGCGCAACCATAGCCGCCCAATCGAAATCAGGGAGCCCCGCATGGACCTGCGTCAACTGACCCCCGATCTTGCCGTCTCGGCCCAGATCCAACCCGAGGATCTGCCCGCTCTGGCCGAGGCCGGGTTCCGTGTGCTGATCAACAACCGCCCCGACCAGGAAGTCGGACCGGACGAGGATCACGAGGCGATGCGTGCCGCAGCCGAGGCCGCAGGGCTTGCCTATCATTATAACCCCTTCGTTCCCGGCCAGATCACACCCGAAATGATCGCGGCACAGGCCGAGGCGCTGGCCACCCCCGGACCGAAACTTGCCTATTGTCGCTCGGGCAACCGCTCGACCGTCCTGTGGGCCCTGTCGCGCGCAGGCCAGGAACCAGTCGAGGATCTGCTGACCACGGCGGCCAAGGCGGGGTACGATATCTCGGGCATCCGGCCGCTGATCGAATCCCTCGCAAAACAAGAGGTCTAGGCGGCGACGGCCGGAACCTTTTTTACTTGCGGCGGGTTTTGTCAAAGACACCGTCCATCAACGGGATGGGGCATCTAACGGTCACCCAAGGGAGGGGAAACCGCCATGAACTCGATCATCTATCTTGTCGGCCTTGTCGTCGTGGTGCTGTTCATTCTCGGGCTTCTGGGACTGCGCTGACGTCGATTGGCGCTGGTGTTTTGCGGCACTCTGCGCTACCGGGGGCGCAAATTCTGACAAAGGCCCCCAATGGACATCCGCAATATCGCGATCATCGCCCACGTTGACCACGGCAAGACCACGCTGGTCGACCAGCTCCTGAAGCAGTCGGGCAGCTTCCGCGAAAATCAGGCCGTGGCCGAACGCGCGATGGACAGCAACGACATCGAGCGCGAGCGTGGCATCACCATCCTTGCCAAGGCCACTTCGGTCGAGTGGAAGGGCACGCGCATCAATATCGTCGACACCCCCGGTCACGCCGATTTCGGCGGCGAGGTCGAACGCATCCTCGGCATGGTTGACGGCGTCTGTCTGCTGGTCGACGCTGCCGAAGGCCCGATGCCACAGACGAAATTCGTGACCTCCAAGGCGCTGGCGCTGGGGTTGCGGCCGATCGTCGTGCTGAACAAGGTCGACAAACCGGCCGCCGATCCTGACAAGGCGCTGGATGAGGTTTTTGACCTCTTCGCCAACCTCGGCGCAAGCGACGAACAACTCGACTTTCCGCATCTTTATGCCTCGGGCATCGGCGGTTGGGCGGATGAAGCCCTCGACGGGCCGCGCAAGGACATGTCGGCGCTGTTCGATCTCATCCTGCGTCATGTCCAGCCGCCCAAGCAGATCTCGCGCACGGACGAGCCGTTCCAGATGCTGGCGACGACGCTTGGCGCCGACCCGTTCATCGGCCGCATCCTGACCGGTCGGGTCGAGGCCGGCCGTGCACGTGCAGGCGACACTGTCAAGGCGCTGTCGCGCGACGGCCAGCGCATCGAACAGTTCCGCATTTCAAAGGTTCTGGCCTTCCGTGGCCTGACCCAGCAACCGATTGATGAGGCGGTCGCGGGCGATATCGTAACCATCGCCGGCATGTCCAAGGCAACCGTGGCAGACACGCTTTGCGCACCCGAGGTCGATGCCCCCCTGCCCGCCCAGCCGATCGACCCGCCGACGATCAGCGTCACCTTCGGCATCAACGACAGCCCGCTGGCTGGCCGCGATGGCAACAAGGTCCAGTCGCGCGTCATCCGCGAACGGCTGATGAAAGAGGCCGAATCAAACGTCGCAATCCGTGTCGAAGATACCCCGGGCGGCGAGGCTTTCATCGTCTCGGGCCGCGGCGAATTGCAGATGGGCGTTCTGATCGAAAACATGCGCCGCGAAGGGTTCGAGCTTTCGATCTCGCGCCCCCGCGTCATTTTCCAGGAAGAAGACGGCCAGCGGCTTGAACCGATCGAGGAAGTCATCATTGATGTTGATGACGACTACACCGGCGTCGTGATCGAAAAACTGACCGGCGACCGCAAGGGCGACATGGTCGACATGCGCCCGGCAGGCCATGGTAAGACCCGCATCGTCGCACATGTGCCGTCGCGCGGGCTTATCGGCTATCATGGCGAGTTCATGACCGACACGCGCGGCAATGGCGTACTGAACCGCATCTTCCACGGCTGGGCGCCATGGAAAGGCCCGATCCAGGGCCGCCGTCAGGGCGTGCTCGTCTCGATGGAGGACGGGGTCTCGGTCGCCTATGCGCTGTGGAACCTCGAAGAACGCGGCAAGCTCTTCATCGGCGCACAAGAACAGGTCTATCAGGGCATGGTCATCGGCGAGCATTCGCGCGACAACGACCTTGAGGTGAACCCGCTCAAGGGCAAAAAGCTCACGAACATCCGCGCCGCCGGCTCGGATGAGGCGGTGCGGCTGACGCCCCCCGTGCGGATGTCGCTCGAAGAGGCCATCGCCTATATCGACGACGACGAACTGGTTGAGGTCACGCCGAAAAGCATCCGTTTGCGCAAACGCTACCTCGATCCTCACGAGCGCAAGCGCCAGGCCCGCGCCGAAGGCTGAGAAAATAGTCTCCTGCAAAATCAGAATACAGGCTTCCGCAATAGCGGAAGTCTGTTAAGTTTCCAGATGCGTGGCGTCAGGAGCAAACGATGGAACGCCCAGGCAACCTCTATCAAAAACTGATTTTTGCAGCACAGTCATTTCTTGAAGAAACCGGCCGCATGCCTGCCGATGCAGGCGAGCTGGCCCGGCACATTGATATGGATGAGGGGGAGATCCTTGAGGTCTTTCCCTCAGTTCAGGACCTGCACGAAGGTCTCGTCTACCACGCCGTGACACTGCTTAATGACCGGCAGAATCGCGACCTGGCAGACGCCAATATCACCGACCCAATCGAACAGCTGAACTGCTTTCTGCAGAGCTATCTTGACTGGGCCGACGAAAACCCGGTGTTTTTCGAGGTCATGGCCAGGGGGCTCAGCAGTCCGATCAAACCCGACGGCACGCTTCAACGTTACACCTTGTCGATGCGCGATCTCTGCCTACGCAAACTGCGCGAGGCACAGCAGCTCGGCATCCTGTCTGCGGATCTGGATATCGAAACCGCAGTGATGATGATGCACTACCTCGTCAAAGGCACAAACATGGTCTTTGCGACCCGCAGCATTGATCCATGGCTAAAATGTGACCCTCGCCCTTTCCGCGAACTGTCAGGGCACATCTTTTCCGAATTCATGCGCTACATGACCCAAGCCAACGCGCCGGCGAGTACCGAAAACGCGTAGGCCAAGGATCAATCTCAGATCTGGCGTTCGGGCAGGTTCACCACCAGCCCGTCCAGTTCAGGCGTCACCTTGATCTGGCAGGTCAGGCGCGAACGCACCGGATCAGGCTGCCAGGCAAAGTCAAGCATATCCTCTTCCATCGGATCCTTGGCCGGCAGGCGGTCTACCCATTCCGCTGCAACATAGACATGGCAGGTCGAACAGGCACAGGCCCCACCGCAATCCGCATCAATCCCCGGAACGCCATTGTCACGCGCTCCTTCCATGACAGTCATGCCGGGCTTGACGTCGATTTCATGGACGGTGCCGTTGTGCTCGATATAGGTGATCTTCGCCATGGGTGCCTTCCTTGGTTTTCCCTGCGCAAATAGGTCATCGCGCCAGCAGAGAAAAGCCCCAGATCGACGCACCCAGATGATTGAGCACAACCCCCGCTTCTTTCGTGCCCAAATATCCCGGGGGATGAGGAGCGGCAGCGACGAAGGGGGCAGAGCCCCCTTACCTCACGCCTTGCGCAGCGCGATCACCGCATTCAGCCCGCCAAAGGCAAAGGCATTCGACAACACCGCCTCAACCTTCGCCTCGCGCGCCTCGTTCGGAACCACATCCAGCGCACATTCCGGATCCGGCTCCTCATAGCCGATCGTCGGCGCGATCACCCCGTCGCGCAGCGCCATGATGCAGGCCAGCAGCTCGACCGCTCCCGTCCCGCCAATCAGATGACCATGCATCGACTTGGTCGACGAGATCATCAGCCGGTCGGCATGATGACCAAAAGCATGGGCAACCGCCGCGCATTCGGTCTTGTCATTGGCAGCAGTGCCGGTGCCATGGGCATTGATATAGCCGATCTCGTCGGGCCGTATATGCGCATCCAGCATTGCACCGGCAATGGTACGCTGCGCACCGATAGCCGAGGGCATGACGATGTCCTGCGCATCGGCCGACATAGCAAAACCCACCACTTCGGCAAGGATATCAGCACCACGCGCAACCGCGTGTTCCCAATCCTCAAAAACGAATATCCCAGCACCTTCGCCCTGCACCATACCGTTGCGGGTGGCCGAAAAGGGCCGGCAGGCGTCCTTGGACATCACGCGCAGACCTTCCCAGGCCTTGACGCCGCCAAAGCACAGCATCGCCTCGGACCCGCCGGTCAGCATCACCGTCGCCGCACCCGAGCGCACCATGTTAAAGGCAAGCCCCATCGCGTGGTTCGAGCTGGCACAGGCAGTCGCAACAGTAAAGCTGGGCCCCAGCAGCCCGTACTCCATGCTCAGATGCGAACATGCCGCATTGTTCATCAGCTTGGGGACGACAAAGGGGTGAACGCGGTTCTTACCCTCTTCGTAAACGGTGCGGTAATTTTCGTCCCAGGTGTTCATGCCGCCCGCCGCGGTACCAAGAACCACGCCAGATTGCGTGCCCAGCTCACCCTCGAAAATCAGGCCGGACTGCGCCACCGCCTCACGCGCGGCCAGCAGCGTGAACTGGGTGAACTTATCGTAAAGAACGATCTGCTGACGGTTGAAATAGGTCTCTGGCTCCCAGTCGCGGACCTGACCGCCGATGCGGATCGCCAGCCGCTCGACATCGCGGAACTCCAACGGGCCGATGCCGCAGCGCCCTTCCCGCATGGCCTCAAGCGTTGAGGGCACGTCGCGTCCCAGCGCATTGATGGTGCCCATGCCCGTGATCGCAACGCGGCGCATCCCATTGGCATGGCGGCCCATGATGACGCGGCCCAACATGGCACGCGCCAGCTTGGTGGCGGTCTTGACCTTTCCCTTGACCTTACCGGCCTTGCGTTCGGACTTGGGCTGCTTTTCGCCCTTGATCTTTTTGGCGCTCATGCCTTTTCGGCAACCAGTTTTTCCACGGCGCCGATGATGGCGCCAAGGCTGGAAATGTCGAAGTCCGACTTTTCGGGTTCATTGGCGTTAAAAGGCACCGAGATGTCGAAGGCTTCCTCGATAGCAAAGATGGATTCGACCAGCCCAAGACTGTCGATACCGATTTCCTCCGGCGACATTTCAGGCTTCAGCTCGGACGGGTCCAGCATCGCCTGTTCTGCGATGATCTGGATGATGCGCTCGCGGATTTCTGTCATCTCGGCCTCCGTTCTGTCCCGGTCAGGGACGATTACCTGCGGAAATGCTATCCCGCGCCGCCCTTGTCGAGCAGTTTCTTAACAGTTTCACGAAGCTCGGCCACTTGCGCATAGAGTCGCGGCAAACGGCGGATGTTCTTTTGCGCCTCAACATGGGTTTCCATCTTTACCGCGGGACTGCCCAGCAGCACGCGACCGGCGGGGGCATTGGTAAAGATCTTGGTCGCTCCGCCCGCAATCACATCGTCACCGACAAAGATATTGTCCGAGACACCGACCTGCCCGCCCAAGACCACGCGGTTGCCGATCCGGGCCGAGCCCGCGATACCGACAAGGCCGCATAGCAGGCAATCCTCGCCCACGATGCAGTTATGGCCGATCTGGACAAGGTTATCGATCTTGGTGCCGCGCCCGACACGGGTCGCGCGGATAGTGCCGCGATCCACGGTCGAATTGGCCCCGATCTCGACATCATCGCCGATCTCGACCCCGCCCAGAGAATGAATGCGGGTCCAGTGCTGCTGGCGAATCTCGTTTCTCGCGCCAAGGGTCTCGCGGATTTCCTCCACCCCCGATTTCTCGGGCGTGACAAAGGAAAACCCGTCTCCGCCCAGCGAAACACCAGGGTTCAGGATCACCCGGTCGCCAAGGGTGACACCATGGGCAATACGCACACCGGGATGAATCAACACATCGCGGCCGATCACCGTATCGGCCCCGATCGAAACATGAGACGCGATGCGTGCCCCAGCGCCGATCCGCACACGTGGGCCAATCACCACAAAGGGTCCGATGGCCGCGCCTTCGCCCAGTTCGGCGGTCGGGTCGATCACCGCAGTGGGATGGATGCCGGGTGCGATCCCCGGACCGGGGTCAAAGGCGCGGGTCAGCCCGGCCATGGCAAGGCGCGGTCGCGCGACCAGAATCGCTGCGCGCAGACCCAGCGCCTCGGGGTCCGAGCAGTCGGCCAAAAGCGCCATGCCACCGGGGGCAAGCTTTGCGGCATAAGCCTCGGTCGTGGCAAGCGCGATCTGATCTTCACGCGCCTGCCCGGCCTCGGCCGCTCCACGGACGATCAGGCTTCCATCACCCCACAGGCGGGCATCAAGGGCGCGGGCCAGTTCCGAGATGGTCAGTGTCATGCGGAGACTCCCCCTTGGTTGGGTTCATCTATTCATCCATGGCAGCAGAATCCAGCCCGGCCTTGACCAGCGCCGCATGGATCAGCGCATCACGGCCATAGATGTCGGGGAAACGATGGATCTGCCCGGTTTCATCCGGGAAAGCGGTGAAATAGACCAGATGCACAGGCAACGGAGGCCTGATGTTCAGATAGGTCTCGCGTCCTGAACGCAGCGCCTTGTCAAAGACCGCCGCCGGATCGGCGACCTGTCCGCGCAGCAGTTCATGTGCAAGATCAATCGGCCGTCCGACACGGATGCAGCCATGCGAATAGGCCCGGCTCGACTGATTGAAAAGATGCCGGGTCGGGGTGTCGTGCAGGTAAATGTTCCACGGGTTGGGGAACATGAACTTGACCTGACCCAAGGCATTGTCGTCGCTGGGCTTTTGCCGCATGCGATAGGGAAAGGTCTTGGCGGTGTATTGACGGAAATCGATGCGGTCGCGCGGGATCACGTTCCCCGCCCCGTCCACCACATCAAGATGGCTGACCGCGTTACGATTCGCCTGCAACCGGGGCAGATACTCTTTGACGGTGATCGAGCGCGGAACGTTCCAGCGCGGATTGACCACCATATATTTCATTGTCTCGGTGAATTCGGGCGTCTCGAAATCAGGCTTGGCTTTGCCGATTACGACGCGGGTCTCAAAGATCTCTTGCCCGGCCTCATAGATGCGGGCGTTGAATTCGGGCAGGTTTACCCAAACGTGGCGGGCATTGAGGTCATGGCCGTACATCCAGCGCATCCGCTCAAGCGCGGCCAGGATCGGGGCCGCCTCGGCCCCCGGGCCACGGTTGATCCGCGCTACGGTCCGCGGGCCGGCCACCCCGTCAGCCGGCAAACCGGCCGCCTGCTGAAAACCGGCGACGGCTTGCGCCAAAGGGGTATCAAAGGTCAGCGGGCTGCCGGCTGGCGCAGCCGCAAATCCGACCGAGGCCAGACGCACCCGCAAGGCGGCAATGGCCGGGTCGCTCATCCCCTCGCGCCACAGTCCTTCGGGCACCTGCGGCGCATCAGAAGGGGCGACCAGCCGCGATTGCTTCGCCAACGCCTTGCGCAGCGCCTCGTAACGGGGGTCTTGCGAAGGCAATGCGGCCAGCATCGCCGCCGGATCGGCGCTGGTCGCAAACTCACGCAGCAGATCGCCCGGGCGCGGACGCAGAACCTCACGCTTGATTCCCGGCTCAACCCTGGCCGGATCAAGGATACCGCCGGTGATGTCGTGGCTCCAATCGGCAAAGACACGGGCAAAGCGGATCTCTTCCTCAGCGGTATCAACCCCCTCACGGTCCAGCTGCCGCAAGAGCTGCGCCCGATAGCGCGAAGGCGGCAATCCGTGCGAGGCAGCCTCGTCAATAGCCGCGATCAGGGCCGCGCGGCGTACGGCGCCCTCCGGCCCCGAAAACAACGGTTTCAACCCGTTCGTCCCATAGAAATCGGCCAGCCCCGGATAGGCAGCCGCCTGCCGGGCAAGCAGCATCTCTTGTTCCGAGAAGGTCAGCCGCGGCGCGGGCAACGCTGCTACGGGTGCGGTTTCCAGCGCCTGGGCAATCGCAAGACGGGGCACAGCCGTCAGAACAGCACCCAGAACGGTCGCCACAACCGTTGCGCGAATCAATCCGGAGAGACGCACCCGACACATCCTTTCCCTAGTGTTGGAAATCTTCGCACCAGCCTGTTTTACGGTCCAGCGAGCCGCGACGTTTTCCCTGATCAATGATGCGGCGCAAGCACAGCCATGCAGAAACGTGGAATCGGGTTCCATCGGGACTTTCATTCGGCGGATTCTTGCCGAGAATGGCAAGTATCCGCCGCGCCCTGAATCAAACGCTTCCCTCGGGTCGCGCGCTGGTGACATATTCTTCACAGGTTCCGGCTAAACCGGGGCAGCCGTTCAAACAGGCGGCAAAACAACGAAAGCAGGACAGGCGATCTGACATGACGTTTGAATCTATCTCGCGTCGGGGCATCCTAGGTGTCTTCGCGGCGACGACGGTGGCAGCAGCGCCGGTTATGGCCAATGCCTTCGGACTTTTGCGTGGCGCTGGCGACATCCGCCGCATCCGCATGTACTCGGGGCGTACGGGCGAAAGCCTCGACACGGTCTATTGGGTCGATGGCAAGTATATCCGGGACGCTCTCAATGAAATCAATATCTTCATGCGCGACTGGCGGACCGGTCAGGTGATCGGAATCGACCCGCGCACAGTTGATATCGCTGCAGCCTCGCACCGTCTGCTGCAAACCAACGAACCCTACATGATGTTGTCGGGCTACCGCTCGCCCAAGACCAATGCGATGCTGCGTTCGCGTTCGTCCGGCGTTGCCCGGAACTCGCTGCATATGGTCGGCAAGGCTGCAGACCTGCGGCTGAAATCGCGTTCGGTTTCCCAAATGTACAAGGCTGCTTCTGCCTGCCAGGCAGGTGGGGTTGGCAAATACTCGCGCTCAAACTTTGTCCACATGGACTGCGGCCCGATCCGCCATTGGGGCGCCTGACTCGCATCAGATCAACTTGCAGTGATCTTGCTAAGACCCGCCCCTTGGGGCGGGTTTTCGCTTTTACCCCCTACCGCAAACGAGGCGGGGCAGCAGGGCCGCGTCGCGCCGGTTCAGGCGCAGGCGGGGGTGGCGGCGGCTCAATAACCAACGCGCCCGCCGGATAATCACCTTCAGAAAATCCGATATCAACGCCACCCGGCAGCTCTGGCAGAAAGGCCAGCAGTTCGGCCAGCGCCTTGGCCACAGCAGCTTCATGAGCCGAATCAACCCCACGCAAAATCAATGCGTGGCGCTGTCCATCGCCATCCCATTCGGCCGAAACCAGGGCGAGCTGCCCGACCAGCCCCGACATATCGCCCAGCCGCTGAGCCAAGGGCTCGGCCAAAAGCGCGACCGCTTCTGGTGTCGGCGCCCCCAAAGCACGCGCCGCCTCGGTCGTTGCCATGCTCGGCCGCGTCTGAAGTGCCTGCACCAGCCAGCCCAGCACCCCGGCATCAAGCATCAATTGCGAGGGATGGCCGGGATTGACCAAAAGCCCCCGCCCCTCTTCGGCCAGTGCACCGGCGAGTATCCGACCCGGCAATGCAACATAGGCAACCGGGGCGCCAATGAACCCTGCCAGCCGCTCTTCCTGATCACAGGCCAGTGCAAAGCGGCCCTCGGGCAGATCATAGATCTGCAGTTCGACATTATCCCCCACCGGCTCGGCCACCAGTGCCGCGAACAGTTCGGTGTCGGCAAGACGCGACAGGATACGGGCGCGCGCGGGGGCGTCGGCCTCGTGAAAGGGGACCTGGCAAAGCTCATCCAGCGGGGTCATCAGAACCTCTCAACAGCTTGGCAACGGCGGCGCGCAGCTCGGGCAACAGCTCGGCCTCAAACCAGGAATTGCGCCGCAACCAGCCGGTATTGCGCCAGGACGGATGAGGCAAGGGAAAGATCTGCGGCGCATGATCGCGCCAGGCAGCAACAGTCCGGGTTACCCCCTGTCTCGCAGCAGCGCCCAGATGCCAGCACTGCGCGTGACCTCCGACAAGCAGAGTGAGCCGCGGACGCAGCTCAGTCATCACCTGCTTGCGCCATGTTTGCGCACATAGCGGCGGCGGCGGCAGGTCAGCCCCCCTGGCGTCATAGCCGGGAAAGCAAAACGCCATGGGCACGATGGCAATGCGGCTGCGGTCATAGAACTCGGCCTCAGAAACACCCATCCAGTCACGCAACCGATCACCCGAGCGATCTGCAAAGGGCCGCCCGGCCAGATGTACGCGCATCCCTGGTGCCTGACCGACCACAAGAAGCCGCGCCCCCGGCTGAAACCACACCACGGGCCGCGGGCTGTGCCGCGTCGCCGTTGCCGCAAAACGCGGCGCACATAGACGGCAGGCGGAAATTTCGCGGACAAGACCGGTCAGTTTCGACATGATTGGCACATAGAGAGCCAGGGGCAGCCAGAAAAGGGGGGAGCGTTCACTATATCTCAACCCTTGATCGCCATGGTGGACAGCGCAATTACCCGGACATATTGTGCCGACCGCGGCAGCCGGGCCGTTCAGGCTCGGTCAGAGACAGTGTATATAGTAGCTATTGTGAACCTGCACTGAGGCAGGCGAAGGGATCAGGCCGGCCAGATGATCGAATTCGATAACGTTTCCAAGTCGTTCTGGACTGGAACCCAGCGCAAGGTGATCCTTGACCGCGCCTCGTTCCGGATCGAGCTTGGCAAGTCTATGGGGATTCTGGCCCCGAATGGCACCGGGAAAACCACGATCATCAATATGATGTGCGGGCTGGAAAAGCCTGATGAGGGCACGATTCGTTCGGATTGTCGCGTTTCATTTCCACTGGGTTTCATGGGCGGGATCACATCAAGCCTGACAGCGACCGAAAACGCCCGCTTTATCGCCCGCATTTACGGGCTCGATCCTGACTATGTCGAAGCCTTCTGCCGCTGGCTTACCGATGTCGGCGAATATTTCGACATGCCGGTCGGCACCTATAGCGCCGGTATGCGCGCGCGCTTTACATTTTCACTGATGTTGGCGCTGGAATTTGATATCTACCTGATCGACGAGGGGATGCCCGCAACAACAGACCCGGAGTTCAACCGCAAAGCCGGATCGGTGCTATACGAACGCCTGAAATCCGCCACCGTCGTGGTCGTCTCGCACCAGGCGGAAACCATCGAGAAGTTCTGCAGTTCAGCTTCCGTCCTGCGCGACGGCAAGCTTTATCACTTTGAAACCCTCGAAGAGGCAAGGCAATATTATGACTACACCGCCTAAGGCGCGCGCCTATCGCATCAACCGCGAAGAATCGGTTCTGGCGACCGGCACGGCCTCGCGCGCAGTCGAAACGGCTCGCAAGGTACAGGTGCAGGTTCACAAGCACAATCCGCCCCCCGCGTCCGGAAAGGCGCCGGAGCAACTCTTCAGCACCAACGAGGATGGGTTTGGCGACATGCGCTTTCCCGGTGCGGAGCCGAAACCGGCCAAAGCCGTCGAGCGCCCGCCGGACGCCTTGATAGAAGAGCAGATCGCCGCGGTGCGGGCAGAAAACCTGACCGACCGCCAGCTGCGCATGGCCCGCCGCATCGCTGCCATGCACGAGATCGAGGTTCAGTCGGACTACGAGGCCGTCGTGCGTCTGCGCGAACGCGGCATCGACCCCTTTCACCGCGCCTCGGTTGGCAAACTGCTGTCCGAAGAGGGCGCGCGGCTGCAAGGCCCGGGCCATCCGGACAGGAAAGGCGGCTCCAATATGCCGGTCCCCGCCCCGAACGGCGGACGCCGCCGCGGGACCGAAATCGTTCCGGTACCACCCGGCGGACCCCAGCTTCCTTCCCGCGAGGCGATGACCGAGGATCGCCGCGCCGCCGAGATCCTGCGGATCCAGCAGGACATCGCCCGCCGTCGCCGGCGCAAGCTGATCATGCTGTTCCTGCGCCTAGCGGCTTTCGTCGGCCTGCCGACGCTGATCGCGGGGATCTACTATTTTACCATCGCAACGCCGCTGTACTCCACGATATCGCAGTTCCAGATCCAGCAGGCTGAAAAGGCCGGATCCAGTGGTGTGGGGGGGCTGTTTGGCGGCTCGATGCTTGGCAACAACACCGATTCAGTCTCGGTGCAAAGCTATCTGACCTCACGCGATGCCATGTTGCGGCTGGACAAGGATCTGGGCTTCAAGCGCGCTTTCCAGGCTCCTGAGATCGACCCGATCCTGCGTCTGCCCCCTGATGCGACGAACGAGCAGGCCTACAAACTGTATAAAAGCCTGGTAAGAATCGGCTACGACCCTACCGAGGGCGTGATCAACATGGAGGTGATCGCCCCCAATGCGAACCTCAGCCAGGAATTTTCTATGGCCCTGATAAAATATGCCGAGGGTCAGGTAGACCAGATGACCGCCCGTCTACGCTCTGATCAGATGAAGGGCTCGATCGAAAGCTATGAGGACGCCGAAGCGAAGGTGCAGCAGGCGCAGCGCCGCGTTCAGGAATTGCAGCAAAAGCTGGGCGTACTTGATCCCGCGGCCGAGGGTTCGGTGATCATGAACCGGATTGCTGAACTTGAACGCCAGATCTCCGGGAAAAAGCTTGAGCTGGGGCAGTTGCTGTCCAACGAGCAACCCAACCAAAGCCGTGTTGCGGGGGTCAGGGGCGATATCAGCCGGCTTGAAGAGATGTTGGCCGAGACGCGCGATCAGCTGACCGAGGGCGATGACGCCCGCGGTTCTTTGGCTGCGATTTCGGGTGAAATCCGCATCGCAGAATCTGATCTGCTTACCCGGCAGGAACTGCTGGCCACCGCCGCTGCACAGATGGAAGCTGCGCGGGTCGAAGCGAACAAGCAGGTGCGTTATCTTTCCCTTTCGGTCGCACCTGTCCCCCCGGACGAGGCGACCTATCCTAAAGCACTTCAAAATACGATCGTGGCGCTCCTGATCTTTTCGGGAATTTACCTGATGCTTTCGCTGACGGCCTCGATCCTTCGCGAACAGGTATCTTCATGAAACATGTCCAGGCTGGAAACGTCACCTTTGGAAACGATCTGCCGCTGGTGTTGATTGCTGGCCCCTGCCAGCTTGAAACTCTGGATCATGCCCTGATGATTGCTGAAACCATGGCAGAGGCATGCCGCAAGGCCGGTGCGGGGTTCATCTTCAAGGCCAGCTATGACAAGGCCAACCGCACCTCTCTGAAGGGCCGGCGTGGCATTGGCATTCAAGAGGGGCTGCGCATGCTGGAAGAGGTGCGCAGCCGCATCGGCTGTCCGGTCCTGACCGATGTTCATGATATCGAGCAGGCGCAAACAGCCGGGACCGTGGTCGATGTGATCCAGATTCCGGCATTCCTGTCGCGACAGACCGATCTGCTGCTGGCAGCGGGAGAGACGGGGGCAGTGGTAAATATCAAGAAAGGCCAGTTTCTTGCCCCTTGGGACATGCCCAATGTCGCCGAAAAGGTCGCCTCTACCGGCAATGAGCGAATCCTGTTGACCGAACGCGGCGTCAGCTTTGGTTACAACACTCTGGTCGCCGATATGCGCAGTCTGCCGATCATGGCGCGCACCGGCTGGCCGGTGATCATGGACGCTACCCATTCGGTGCAGCAGCCCGGCGGCCAAGGCGGAGCGTCGGGCGGACAGCGCGAGTTTGCCCCCGTCATGGCCCGTGCCGCAGTGGCCATCGGCGTTGCCGGCGTCTTTATCGAAACGCATCAGGACCCGGACAACGCGCCCTCTGACGGACCGAATATGATCCGGCTTGAGCGGATGCCGGCGTTGATCGAATCTCTGATACGCTTTGACGCGCTGGCAAAGTCCGATCCGGTGATGGAGTAATCAGCTGGCGGCCACTACTTTGGCCGCCGCAATCGCCTTGCCTGCAGCATGAGCCGAGGCCCATGCCCATTGGAAATTATAGCCACCAAGCCAGCCGGTTACATCCACTACCTCTCCAATGAAATAGAGGCCCGGGATTGATTTCACCTGCATGGTCCGGGAATCAAGCGCCCGGGTATCGACACCGCCGACGGTAACCTCGGCGGTGCGCCAGCCCTCTGAACCGACCGGGCGCAGCGTCCAGCGATTGACCCGCGCTGCCAGCCGGTCAAGCACAGCATTGTTTTGATCAGCAAGGCGCGCACCATCTGATCCGGTCTCAGCGGCAATTGCATCAGCCAGCCGGGCCGGTAACCAGCGCGCCAGCGCAGTTGCTACAGCGACGCGCCCGCTCTCACCACGAAGCGCGCGCAGCTCAGCAGCCAGATCGGTGTCCGGAGCCAGATCGACTATGATCTGCTCTCCCGCCCGCCAAAAATTCGAGATCTGCAGAATCGCCGGCCCCGACAGGCCACGATGGGTGAAAAGCAGCCCATCGCGGAACCGGCTGCGACTGCGGCCTGCCCCATGGCTGACCTCGGCCGACACCGACAGCCCGGCCAGAGGGCGGCAGAGATCCAGATCCTGCTGAGCAAAGGTCAGAGGCACCAGCCCTGCCCTCGGCTCGATCAGCGACAGCCCAAAGCGCGTGGCGATGTCATAGCCAATGCCGGTCGCGCCCATCTTCGGGATGGATTTCCCTCCCGTCGCCACAACCACCTGCTGTGCAGTAATCACACCTTGCGAGGTCGCTATCCTGAAGCCGCCCTCCGGTTCCGGTTCGACCCCCTCTGCCGTGATCCCAAGCCGTAGCTCAGCCCCGCGCATACGATGAAGCAGCAGATCGATGATCTGCCGGGCGCTGCCGTCGCAAAACAGCTGCCCGAGGGTCTTTTCGTGCCAGGCAATTCCCGCCCGGTCAACCAGCGCGACAAAGTCGGCAGGCCTGAAACCCGCCAGCGCAGAGGCGGCAAAGCGCGGGTTGGCCGAGACAAAGCGATCCGGCGCTGTAGCAAGGTTGGTAAAATTACACCGCCCGCCGCCCGAGATACGAATCTTTTCCCCCGGTGCACGGGCATGATCAAGGATCAGGACCCGGCCCGCCCGCTCACTCAGCAGCTCAAGAATCGTACCGGCACAGAAAAGACCTGCGGCGCCGGCGCCCAGAATGACGGTGTCGACCTGTTCCATGCGCGGCGCATAGAATGTCTGTCAGCTATCCACAAGATTTTTCCTTTTTGCCTCTTGCACCCCTCGGACAGCTTGGCTAGATACCCCCACACAGTTGGGGCGTGGCCAAGTGGTAAGGCAACGGTTTTTGGTACCGTGTACCGTAGGTTCGAATCCTACCGCCCCAGCCAAAAACTTCCTCTGAAATTTCAGTAGCTTACCGTCACAGCGGTTGCCTTTAGGTGTTGCACGTTTCCGGACCTCAAGCCCGTAACGAATGACAAAGAAGCGTTTCTCTTTGTTAGCAAGACAGGACCGCAAGCACCCCCCGGCAGGGTACGGCAGCGCCGAAACTGCTGGCCGATAGCGCCAGTAACATTCGATCTGCAGGGCCAAGAACCTATCCAGATCGCCCCCCCACAAAGCGCAGAGAGGGCCTGCACGGTTGCTCGGCCCTGAAACTAAAAAGCCCGCCATTCACCAGGCGGGCTTTGTGTTTGCGAGCCTACAGACTGCTTCAGGCAGCCAGTTCGCCAGCCAACGAGTTCGGGGCGCTGTAGGTGATGCGCACCCGGACCAGATCGCCAACCCTGGCCTCAGGCGCCTCGACAAAGACCGCATGAAGATAGTCGGACTTGCCGACCATCTGTCCCGGATTGCGGCCCGGTTTTTCGAACAGGACACCCAGTTCGCGCCCGACCATGCTTTCCTGAGCCGCACGCTGCTGGCTTGTCAGCAGGGTCTGCAACTCTTGCAATCGCGCATCGGCAACCGCATCGTCAATGCAAGGCCGTTCATAGGCCGGTGTACCGGGGCGTGGGGAATATTTGAAACTGAAAGCCGTGCCGAAATTCACCTCGCGCACAAGCGCCAGCGTGTCACGATGGTCCTGATCAGTCTCTCCCGGGAAGCCGACGATAAAATCGCTGGTCAGCATGATGTCAGGACGGGCTTTGCGGATACGCTCGACCAGACGCAGGTACTGGTCCACGGTATGCCGCCGGTTCATCGCCTTCAGAATGCTGTTCGAACCAGATTGCACCGGCAGATGCAGATAAGGCATCAGCTTTGGCTCATCCCGATGCGCCTCGATCAGGTCATCAGCCATGTCATTGGGATGGCTGGTGGTATAGCGGATGCGGTCCAGCCCCTCGATCTCGGCAATGGCGCGGATCAGGCGGCCAAAGCCCCATTCGCGGCCCTCGGGCCCCTCGCCATGCCAACCGTTGACGTTTTGCCCCAACAGCGTGATCTCGCGCACACCACGAGAGACCAGATCGCGTGCTTCGGCCAGAATGCGCGAGACGGGACGCGAGACCTCGGCCCCGCGGGTATAGGGCACCACGCAGAAGGCGCAGAACTTGTCGCAACCCTCTTGCACGGTCAGGAAGGCCGCGGGGGCGCGGCGGGTTGCGGCAGCAGGTTTGGGCAGATGCTCAAATTTGTCCTCTGCCGGGAATTCGGTATCGACGCCCCGCCCGGCACGAGCCATTGCCGGCAAGCGGTGATAGGCCTGCGGTCCGACCACCAGGTCAACGATGGGCATACGGCGCTGGATCTCTTCGCCCTCGGCCTGCGCGACGCATCCTGCGACGCCGATCTTCAGATCAGGCTTTTCCAGTTTGAGCGGTTTAAGCCGGCCAAGATCGGAATATAGCTTTTCTGCCGCTTTTTCACGGATATGGCAGGTGTTCAGCAAAACCATATCAGCTTCGGCCTGGTTCTCGGTCAGGACGTAGCCCTCGGCGCCCATGGCCTCGGCCATGCGCTGGCTGTCATAGACGTTCATCTGGCAGCCATAGGTCTTGATGAAAAGTTTCTTCACCACCGGAGCGGTCTTGCTGGCTTCGTCACTCATGCCGTGCTGTCCTTGAGGTCCGCATGCTGATACAGGAATAAGCCCGGCTTGGAAAGTGTGGCGAGATGAGCGACCTGACCTCAGTCCCGAATATCGGCCCTGCGACCGCCCGCGCCCTGATCGGGGCCGGTATCCCCGATGCCGCGACCCTGCGCCGCCTCGGCGCACATGAGGCCTATCGCACCCTGATCAACGCCGGAGAGCGGCCCCATTTCATCGGCTATTACGTCCTGCATATGGGGTTGCAAGGCAGGCCGTGGAACGATTGCGCATTTCGCGGAATTTGGGCAGTGATTTCGCGTGATCTCGGGCACGCATTTCACGGCATCTCGGGCAGCCATTTCGCGCCCTCGGGCAGGCTGGCCAACGGGTGTTATTGAGTCAGGGT
>Ga0182743_1001890_pt1 | contig 19379 bp, 21 predicted proteins | sample eDN3rd30CKraftOP_FD_128522 | JGI IMG/M metagenome (GOLD analysis project Ga0182743, IMG submission 128522) | Enriched Organic Plus compost microbial communities from Emeryville, California, USA - eDNA 3rd pass 30_C Kraft OP (version 2) (version 2) ... | reverse complement strand
CGGCCGGGCCGCTCCGTCACCAGGGCGATGTCCCTACGCCTTTCTTCATGGCTGTGTGTCGCAATGTGTCTTGCCCCGTCCATTGCGGCCGTCGCGCCTTGCGCCGCTCAGGAATTGCCTGGCGGCGCAAGCGCGGCCTTTCGCGGCAAGATGCAGGACTGGCCGGGCGACAGTGCGCCCGCGCTCCCCGCCATGAGGCGCGCGGAGCCTGCCGCAGGCGGTGCAGCTGGCGAAAGCGGGGCCACGGCCTTGCCGCGCCTGTCGTCCCGCTTCGGCTATCGCGCTCATCCCATTCTTGGCCGGCGCGCCTTGCATTCGGGGATCGATATCCCCGCCGACCACGGCACACCGGTGCAAGCCTCCGAAACCGGCATAGTGAGGTTTGCGGGGGTGAGAGGCGGCTATGGCAAGATGGTGGAGATCGATCACGGGCAGGGGCTGCGGACCCGCTATGCCCATCTGTCGCGGATCGCGGTGGGTGGCGGCACGCCGATTGCGCGCGGACAGATCGTCGGCCTGATCGGATCGACCGGGCGTTCCACCGGCAACCATCTCCATTTCGAAGTGCGGGTGCATGGGCGGGCGGTCGATCCGCTCGGCTATATCGGCTCCGGCGGCGGCACGGGCCGCGCGGCAGGCGGTTCATCCTATGTTTTCGCCCAGGCCGCCGCGCCGCAAGCGCCGCACCTGTCGGCCTATGCCCGGGCCCGGATGGAAGCAGGACAAGCGGGTGGAAGCGGGCTATGATCGGCCTGACGGTATTCGCAGGCGCCGGTCCGGCCGGGAAGGGGCTGCTGCCCTCAAGCGGGCGCGGCGGTATGGCCGGTGGATGGATACGCTGATATTTGGCCGGAATGATGAATCAGGAGGAACAGGTTCAGGGCTTGCAGCTTGTGCTGCTGAACGAACGCGGGCGCCTGCTGCGGTTCCTCGCTGCGCGCGGGGCCGGAGACGAGGCTGAGGACGTGTTGCAGGACCTGTGGCAGCGCGTGGCCGCCACGCCCGCGCAGCCGATCGCGGAGCCGCTGTCCTATCTGTTCCGCGCGGCGGAAAACATGATGCGCGACAGGCGCCGTTCCAACGTCAGCCGCGAACGGCGCCAGCATGCCTGGCACGAAGCCGGGCCCACCGCACAGGAACAGCCTTCGGGCGAACGGGCGCTGATCGCCCGGCAGAACCTGCGCGAAGTGGACAGGGTGCTGGCCGCGCTGGGTCCGCGGGTGGACCGGGTGTTCCGCCGCTATCGCGTGGATGGTGTCGGGCAGGCGGCGATCGCGGGTGAACTGGGGATCAGCCTCAGTTCGGTGGAGAAGGATCTGCAGAAGGCCTATCGGGCGCTGGCGGAACTGAAGGAAAGACTGGATGCGGAATAGAGCCGGTGTCTGCGTCATGAAAGCGCTATGAGCATACACGCACACGAGGACGGCATCGGGGCGCAGGCGCGCCGATGGGTGATGGCCACGCACGATCCTGCATTCGCCGGGTGGGAGCGCCTGTCCTAATGGCTGGAGCAGGACCCGGCGCATCTGCTGGCCTATAACGAAGCGCTCGATCTTGATGATTGGGCGGCCGAAACTCTGGCGGCGGGCGCGGCGCAGGTGGACGAAACGCCGGTGCACGAAATACCGGCGGAGGACGGGGCCGAGAACGTGGTCGAATTCGCACCGCGCCCGCGCAACCGGCGCTGGTTCCTCGGCGTGGGCATGGCGGCGGCGGTTGTCGCGGCGCTGGGCGGCTGGACAGTGCTCGAACAGCTCAACAACAGCACGATTTCCACGCAGCCGGGCGAGCGGCGCACGGTGCAGCTTGCCGATGGATCGAGCGTGATCCTCAACGGCGGCACCACGATCCATCTCGACAAACGCACGCCGCGCGAAGTGGAACTGGCGGCGGGCGAAGCGCTGTTCACCGTCCGCCATGACGCAAGCGATCCTTTCGTGGTGATGGCGGGGGGCACGCGGTTGCTCGATGCGGGAACGGTGTTCAACGTCCTGAGCGAGGACGGATCGATCGATGTCGCCGTGGCGCATGGCGCGGTGATCTATGAACCGGCGGCCGATGCGATCCGGCTGGATGCGGGCCAGGCGCTGCATCGTTCGGGAAAGAAGGCGCGGCCGGTGCTGCGCAAGGCCGATACCGCCACGGTCGGCAGTTGGCAGAACGGCACGTTGCAGTATGACGATGCCACGCTGGATGCGGTGGCGCGCGATCTGCAACGCAACACCGGGCTGGACGTGCGCGCCGATCCCTCTATCGAGACACTCCGTTTCACCGGAACGCTGAGCGTGGCGGGATCGCCGCAGGATGTGTTCGCCCGTGTCGGGCCGCTGCTTGGCGTGCGGTTCGCGCCGGATGGTTCCGCATGGAAGATGATGCCCGCCGATGGTTCGCGCCCTTAGCTGCCTGCCCGTGCTTGCCGCGCTGATCGCCACGCCCGCCTATGCGGGCGACACGGCGGCGCGCGTTCAGATCTCTTCGGGCCCGTTGCAGGCAGCGATCGGCGATCTTGCCCGGCAATCGGGCGCCAGCATCGGCTTTCGCGACCGGGGGCTGGCGGCGGTGCGGGTGCGCGCGGTCAACGGCACGATGTCGGTGGAGAAGGCTCTGGCGGTGATGTTGCGCGGCACCAGGCTGCGCGCCCGCAAAGTCGCCCCGGCCAGCTACCTGATCGAACCCGCGCCGCGCGCCGCGCAAACCTCGCCCCGCCGGCCGCCGCCGCAAAACGCGGGGCCACGGCCCGCGCCGCCGCCGGTGGCCGTGCCGCCGCCACAGGAAATCGTGGTCACCGCCACCAAACGCGATATCCCGCTCGGTGCCTATCCGGGCGGGTTTCAGCGTATTGATGGGGAGGATATTTCGACCGCCGACGCCGCGCGCGGATCGGCCGCGATCGAAACCCGGCTGGCCAGCGTGGTGACGACGCATCTGGGGCCCGGCCGCAACAAGATATTCATTCGCGGGATTGCCGATTCCAGCTTCGTCGGCCCGACTCAGGCCACCGTTGGGCAATACTGGGGCAACAGCCGCATCACCTACAGCGCGCCCGATCCGAGCCTGCGCCTCTATGACGTGCACAGCGTCGAAGTGCTCGAAGGGCCGCAGGGCACGCTCTACGGCGCGGGCTCGCTGGGCGGGGTCGTCCGCGTGGTGCCGCATGCGCCCGATCTGGAACGGGTCGGCGGCGCGGCATTCGGCGGCGTGCAGGCGGTGCAGCATGGCCAGCCGGGGCTGGATGGCGGCGGAATCCTCAATCTGCCCTTGGTCGAAGGCCAGCTCGGCCTGCGCGCGCTGGCGTTCGGTGCAATCGAAGGCGGCTATATCGACGATACGCGGCGCGGGCTGAAGGATGTCAACGATGTCCGCACCATCGGCGGGCGGGTGGCGTTGCGCTGGGATCCGGGCAACGATTGGATAGTCGATCTCAGCGCCGTGGGCCAGCGGATCAAGGGCGCGGACAGCCAGTATGCCGAGCACGGCAGCGGGCTCAGCCGTGGCAGCGGCATCGCGCAGCCCTATCGCAACGATTTCTGGCTGGCCGATATGATCGCGAGCAAATCGTGGGGGCCGCTCGAACTGACCACCTCGGTGGGCTACACGCGCCAGTACGTGTCCGAGCAGTTCGAAGGCGCGGAACTGGTGGAGCCGACAGATCCCGCCCAGGCCCCGACTGCCACGACGATTGCGGCGTACAACCAGAAAAACCACATCGAAATGCTCACTGCCGAAACCCGGCTGGCGCGAAAGGACCGGGACGGCAAGGGCTGGCTGATCGGCCTCAGCCTGTTGAGCAACGAAGCCCGCGTGCGTCGCACGATGGACGGCGCGGTGCACGATACGCCGCTGACCGGGGTGCGCAACAAAGTGCGCGAAGCGACGCTCTACGGGGAAGGAACCGTGGAACCGCTCCCGCGCCTGACGCTGACACTGGGCGGGCGGCTGACTCATTCGCGGCTGACGGGCGCTTCTTCCGACGTGCTGGAAACGGTGGCCGACAGTTTCTCTCCGGAAGCGCGCAAAGGGCGCAAGGAAACCCGCCTTCTGCCTTCGGCGGCGCTGGCTTACCGGCCGAGCGACAAGTTGACGCTGTTCGCGCGCTATCAGCAGGGGTTCCGCCCCGGCGGGATCGCGGTGCGGCGCGAATTCATCCAACGCTACAAGGGTGATCGTGTCGCCACGTTCGAAGGCGGCGCGCGTTATCATGACGCGGATTTCGATATCGAGGCGACCGGTTCGTGGACCATGTGGCGGCATATCCAGGCCGATATGATCGACGGTTTCGGCTTCCCCACCACGCTCAATGTCGGGAACGGGCGCGTGCTCTCGCTCGGGCTGTCCTCCCGCTGGCGTCCGGCGCGCGGGCTGGAAGTGGATGGCGCGATCTATTTCAACGACAGCAAAGTGTCCGATCCATCGGATCTGGCGCTGACTATCGGCGCGAACACGCTGCTGGCGGCGGGCTTCGCGGAGGGGGCGGACTTTGCCGACGCCAATGCCGCCGCGCGCCGTCTGGCGAAGAAGGACATGCGCCGCCTGCCCAATATCGCCGATCTCAGTGGGCGGCTGGGCGTGTCGTACAGCGCACCGCTGTCGGACACGGTGGACCTGCGGGCGCGCGGCTATCTGCGCTATGTCGGCAAGTCGACATTGGGCGTGGGGCCGATCCTCGGGCAATTGCAGGGCGATTACGTCGATACCGGGCTCGAAATCCGGATCGGGCAGCCAACGCGCGGCGTCACTCTGTCGCTGACCAATCTGTTCGATGGACGCGGCAACCGCTTTGCGCTGGGCTCGCCCTTCCTGCTGCGCGAGCGCAACCAGATCACCCCGTTGCAGCCGCGCACGATCCGGCTGGGGTTCGATATGAGCTTCTGAGGGAGGGGCGATTGGGGAACCGGTCTTGCCGGGCGCGGTTCTCTTGCCAGGTGCCGGATTTCCCGGCGTGACGAGAGGAGTGGCCGATGCCGGTGAATGTTGCAGTGCTGGTCGGCAGTTTGCGGGCGGGATCTTTCAACCGTTCGGTCGCCGATGCAATCGCGGAACTGGCCGCGCCGAAACTGGCGCTGAAGCGGATCGAAATCGGCGATCTGCCCTTTTACAACGAAGATCAGGAAAAGAATCCGCCCGAACAATGGCTGCGGTTCCGCGAGGAAATCCGTGCGGTGCAGGCGGTGCTGTTCGTGACGCCGGAATACAACCGCAGCGTGCCTGCTGCGCTGAAAAACGCCATCGATGTCGGATCGCGCCCCTATGGGCAAAGCGTGTGGGACGGGAAGCCCGCCGGGGTGATCAGCGCCTCGCCGGGGCTGATCGGAGGCTTCGGCGCCAACCATCATCTGCGCCAGTCGCTGGTTTTCCTCAACATGCCGGTGTTGCAACAGCCGGAAATGTACCTTTCCAAAATCAACGGCGCGATCGACGATCACGGCAGGTTGACGGACGAGAACGTCCGTTCCTTCCTTGCCAAATTCGTCGATGCCTTTGCCGATTGGATCGCGCGGACGGGCTGACCGCCACGCCGCGCCCGGGCGGTCAGAGCGCGGCCCGCGCTTTCACCACGCCATCGATCAGCGCGCGAAAGCCCGCTTCCAGAATGGCATCGGGATCGACCGCGCCGACCCATGGGGAGGTTTCCGCAATCAGCGCCCGCTGTTCGGGCGTGAGATAGGCGAGGCTGTCGGCGAGATCGAGCTGGTCGCCGCTTCTGACATCTTCCATGTCGGCGGCGAGGTAAGTCCGCACCAGCCCCACGGTCCCGGCAAGGAACCATGACAGCGTTTCGACCAGGGCGCGCTTTTCGAACCCCATTTGGCGCAGCAGCATCAGCACCGGCATCTGCACCCGCAGCCATGGCCCGGAAAGCTTGTCATCCCAGCCCATCAGCATCAGCACGCCCTGATGGCGGCGATAGAGCGCGGCCACTTCCTTCTGCCAGAACAGCAACTGGTTCACTGGCGGCTCGCCTTCCGGAAGATCGGGAAAATCGCGGAAAGCGGCGACGGACATGGCGGTGAGCAATGAGGTCCAGGTCGGAAAATAGCGGTAGAGCGCCGACGCGGTGACATTGAGTTGCCGCGCGATGGCGGCCAGCGAAAGCTCCGCCGAAGGGCGCGCATCGAGCATGGCGAGCGCGGTTTCGACAATCGCTTCGGAAGATAAAGTCGCCGGGCGGCCGCGTGGGCGTGGTTCCAATGCGGTCACTTTCAGTCCGGCCATATACTCTCCCCCTGTCGGCCCCGCCTGTTTCGGCGCGGCTCGTTTCGCCTGATCGCTGCATTCGCGATGCGACCATCACCCCCGGTAATAGGATATAGCATGCGGGAGAGAAACGATGAAAATCCTAATCCGCATCGCGGGGATTTTCAGCGCACGGCGCAAGGGCCGTGCGCGCTTGCGCTATCCGGCGGGCGAATAGGGGCGGTTGCAGTGGGCTACGAAAGCGGCGATGGCTTTGGCCCCAGCGCGGGTGCCGGCCATGTCGTAAATTTCGCCGGCAAGCGTCATGCGCAGCCAGCCGTTGGCCGCGAACGCCGTGATGAAAGGCGCATTTCCGGCGATTTCCTGCGAGGTGAAACTGGGCATATCGTCGATCTCGGACGGTTCGAGCCTGCCTTTCACGCGCAGTGTCTGGTCGCCGGACGCCAGTGTGATTTCGCGCAGATCGTCCGATCCGGCGATCAGGCCCGCGAAAATGCGCCCGCCTCCTTCTTCGCACGAGAAGTTGAGCGGCTGGTCGTCCGTCTCCGGCACTTCGTAGGCGAGAATTGCCGGGCGGCCACGTTCCTGTTCATCGATGCGCAGAGCCCAGTCGTAGCCTTCGGTGGGCTTCGGCGCCTGCGCTGCGGGCGCGGCTGCGGCGCCGGTGGCGGCGAGGGCGATGATGGAGCAGGCGGTGACGAAATAATGGTGCACGGTGGTTCCCCTGTTGGCCGTGTTGGATGCGCCATCGGTCTTTGATGATGCGGAAATGACTGGTGGATGAATGCCTTGCTGGGCATCATGGCCAATGCAGGCGAACGCAAAGCCCCCGTTCCGGCGCGTCTTCCAGCGTCAGCGCGCCGCCACTGGCGGTGACGAAATCCTGCGCGATGGCCAGGCCCAGCCCATGGCGCGCGCCGCGTTCGTCCAGCCGCACGCCGCGGCCAAGCACCGCCCCGCGCAAGGCTTCGGGAATGCCGGGGCCATCGTCCGCGATGGTGATCCAGCACCCCCGGTCATCGCGCCCGCCAGCAATGCGGACCGTGCTGCGGGCATGGCGCGCGGCGTTTTCGATCAGCGCGCCGAGCGTTTCCAACACCGCTTCGGCGCTCATCGGGATGGTGAGATCGGCCGGCAGGCGATTGTCGAGCGAGAGGCGCGCCCCATCGGGCGTGCGTGCGACCACGGCCAGCACGCGGTCGGCCAGCGGGCGCACGGCGGTGCTCTGATGCTCGGGCAAAGGGCCGGTGCGGGCCAGTTCCCCTTCCACCGCGCCTGCCAGCAGCGACAGGCTGTGCGCCATCTCCCGCGCGGTCGCGGGGTCGAGCGTATCGATCTGGAGGCGCAGCGCGGTGATCGGCGTTTTCAGCGCATGGGCGAGGTCGCGGGCGCGCTGGCGGGCTTTCTCCACATCTTCGGCGCGGCGGTCGGCAAACGTGTTGATCGCTTCCGTCAGCGGACGGATTTCCATCGGGTGCCCGTGCTGTTCCAGCCGGGCTTCGGGCCTGCGCGTCATCGCATGCACCTGTTTGCCTACCCGGCCCAACGGTTGCAGCCCCAGGCGCACCTGCAACCATGCCGCTGCGGCGAGAGCCAGCCAGAGCACCGCAAGAAAAATCGCCGATTCCTGACCGAATGCGGCGCGGGCCGTGGCAACGGGGCGGCGGTCGGCGGCGACTTCTACCAAGAGATCGGGGCCGCCTGGGTCGAGCCTGACATGCCGGGCGGCGACCCGCACATGCGCTTCGAACGGGCCTTTCGCGTTGAACGCGTGCCAGCCGCGCCCGCCCATGCGGGTTGGCGGGGGCAGGGCGCCATCCCATAACGAACGCGAACGCAGTTCCCCCGCCGGTGCGCCGATCCGCCAGTAGAGCCCGCTGGCGGGCCGGGCGAAGCGGGGATCGGCCGGTTCTTCCCGCAGCAGCGGGCGCCCGTCGGGGCCGAGTTCCAGCGCGGCGATCAGCGCGAGGCCGTGGCGCTCCAGTTCGGTCTGCAATTGCCGTTCCGCATGGCGTTCGAACAACAGGCCGAGCACCAGCCACGCCGCGATCAGCGCCAGCGCGATCGCCGTCCCGGCAAAGAACAGCAGCCGCAGGCTGAGCGAACGGTTGAAAGCGGCGGGCAGGCGAGGCGCTTTCATGCCGCTGTCAGGCTGTATCCGAAGCCCCGCCGGGTGGTGATGACATCGGCCCCGAGCTTGCGCCGCAAGCGCGCGACGAGCGCTTCGATGGCATTGGCTTCCATCGCTTCCACCCCGTGCAGCATCTCGGACAGTTCCGCCGCGCTCAACGGGCGGCCGCCGCTGTGCGCCAAGGCGTGCAGCAGGCGGTATTCGAGCGGGGACAGCGCAATGTCCACGCCGTCGACATGGGCCTGCATCCGCCGGGTGTCGAGCGTGAGCGCGCCGAACGTCAGCACCGCTTCGGCCAGTCCCGCGCTGCGCCGGATCAGCGCGCGCACGCGGGCCACCAGTTCGGCGGGTTCGAACGGCTTGGCGAGATAATCGTCCGCGCCCGCCTCGATCCCTTCGACCTTTTCCAGCCAGCCGCCGCGCGCGGACAGGATGATGATGGGGAAGGTGCGCCCTTCCGCGCGCCAGCGCCGCAGCACGCTCAACCCGTCGAGCCGGGGCAGGCCGAGATCGAGGATCACCGCATCGAAATCCTCATCGCCGCCCATCACCCAGGCGTCTTCGCCATCGCTGGCCCGGTCCACCACGAAGCCGGCCCGTGCCAGTGCGTCGCTCACCCCGTGGGCAATCGCATCGTCATCTTCGACCAGCAGCAACCGCATCGCTCAGTCTTCTTCCACTTCCAGAATGGTGCCGCGCCGCGCGTCGATCTTCACTTCCATGGAGCGCCCCTCGGGCGTGAGGATCTTGACTTCATATTCGGGGATATCGTCGTCATCGTCCAGTTCGGCATCGATCACTTCGCCGGGCACCGCCTTTTGCGCGATCTGGAGGATGTGGGCGAGCGGCAGGCGCTCGGCATCGCGGGGCAGGGCGCGGGGCGCGGCGCCCGACGATCCGGCCACGGTGATCGGCGGCACGGCGGGCGATGCGGACGTTGCAGGGGCAGCGGCAGGCGGGGATAGGGCCTGCTGCCTGTCCGCCTGCTGGCGCGGCGCATTGTCGCACGCGCAGAGCGCGCAAAGCAACGCGAGAGGGGCAAGGCGGGCGGACAGGCGCATCGCCCCCCTTTGCCCCAGCGAACCTGACACCGCGCTGACATCTGCCGTGGCCACGCTGTCAGCAAGCCCATGCCAAAGTCGCTGCATCACCACGGATGTGATGAAGCAGAAGGACCAAATCATGAAATGCAAACTGCCGCTCGCCGCCCTTGCCATCGCTGGTGCCGCCGCCGGTATCGCAGGGGGCGCCGCCGTTGCCGTGGCCGCCCAGTCGCCTGCGCCTGCCGCGGCCAAGGGCGTGGCCTATTGGGATGGCGTCCATTGGGATGACGATGACGATCACGGCATCCGCACGCGCACGCCGCTGCCGCTGCCCAATGCCGCGGCGCTCAAGCGCGCGGGCATGGTGCGGGTGACCGAAGTGGAACGGGATGACGGCTATCTCGAAATCGAAGGCTACGATGCCAACGGTTACGAACTGGATATCCGCATGGATGCGCGGGGGCAGCGGGTCTTGTCGGTCCACCGCGACACGGATCGCGACTGATCCGGCCTTTCCGCCCGCGCCCTGGGGCGTGGGCGGGGTTCAGGCGCCAGCATCCTTGTGGTGCTGGCGGAACAGCTCCCATTCCTCGATCACGCGGCCATCGGGCAGGTCGCAATAGCCGGTCTGGCCGCCGGGGGCGTTGCGGATTTCCAAAGTGCCACCCTGTTCGGCGCAATAGACCGACGCCGGGTTCGCCATGCCGACCGGCTTCGGTTCGGGCGGGGCGGACGCGCACCCGGCAAGAGCCAGCATCAGCGCCGCGGGCACAATCTTCATTTTCGCATCTCCTCTGCCAGCCGATCCGATAACAGCGCGTTGTCGGCCTCTTGTACGGGGGGCTGGCGCTTGGGAACAGTCCTGCCGGGTCATCCGGCGCGCGCAGACCTGATGGCGAGAACGCCCGCCATCCTTTCGACCAGTTCGGCGACGGGCCCGGCGGTTTCCCAGGCATAGATCGAAAGGGCCATCGGCTCTTCGCGCCCGAACGGGGCATATTGCCTCACGCGATAGCTCGCCGCCGCGCTGCGCGGGAGGAGGGACAGGCCCAGCCCCGCCTCCACCGCGACCAGCACATTGTGCAGGCTGCTGCCGAGAAAAGCGACGTACCAGCGGAGCTGTTCCTGCTCGATCCGGGCGAACATCGTTTCGCGATAGAGGCCGCCCGGCGGAAAAGTGACCAGCGGCAGCGGATTGGGCCATGCGCCCGCCGCAAGGGCGCTTTCGAACCAGGCCATCGGTTCGGGAAACGTCGCCCGGCAATCGGTGGCGGCAGCGGCTTCCTTGACGATCGCGATATCGAATTCGCCCGCGCGATAGCGTCTGGTCAGGTCGCGGCTGAGCCCGGCGGCGACATCCAGCCTGATCTCGCGATGGTGGCGGGCGAATTCGGCGAACACGGTGGCCATTTCCGCGCTGACGATATCTTCAGGCACGCCGATGCGGATGGCGCTGGTCCCGGCCGGATCGCCCAGCGCCGTTTCCGCTTCTGCCTGCAAGGCGAGGATGCGGCGGGCGTAGCCCAGCAGCCGCTCGCCCGCGGCGGTTGGTTCCGCCGGGCGTGCCGCGCGGTCAACCAGCGCAGCGCCGACGGCTTCTTCCAGCCGGGCCAGTTGCTGGCTGATGGTCGATTGCGTCATATTCAGCCGCCCCGCCGCCAGCGTGAAGCTGCCTGCATCGACGATGGCGGTGAAAGCGCGCAGCAGGCGTGGATCGAGCATGGTTTCTGCCTCCTCCGCTCAGTGCAGATCGGTGGGTATTCAGAATTGTAATGGTATGCATGAATACATTTAATTTTTCAATGAAGCCACCGGCATCTATATCGGGAACGAGGCCATGCGACCGCAGCAGCCATGCGGGCAGGCCCTTTCGCCAGCCATCGTGGGAACCGAAACATGCTTCGCCGTTCGATCCTTACAGGTGCGTTGTTGCTGGCGCTGTCCCTTTTCGTCGCGACGGGAGGCTCTTTGCCCGAAACCCCCTTGCATGCGGCAGCGCGCGAGAATGACCTTGCCGCGATCAAGCATCAACTGGCCCAAGGCGCCAATATCGAAGCGCGTGACGATACCGGCGCGACGCCGCTGCTCGTCGCCACGCATGCCAATCGGGTCGAAGCGGCCCGTGCGTTGATTGCGGCGGGGGCGGACGTCAACGCCAAGGACAAGATCGGGGATAGCCCCTATCTCTATGCTGGCGCGCGCGGGCATCTGGCCATTCTCAAACAGACTCTCGCGCATGGCGCGGATCTCAGGAGCGTCAACCGCTATGGCGGCACCGCGCTGATCCCGGCGGCCGAACGCGGCCACGTCGAAACCGTGCGCACGCTGATAGAGGCCGGTGTCGCGGTCGATCACGTCAACCGGCTGGGTTGGACCGCGCTGCTGGAAGCCATCATTCTGGGCAGCGGGGGCGATGCGCACCAGCAGATCGTCGCAGCGCTCATTGCCGCAGGAGCGGATGTCAACCTGCCCGGTAGCGATGGGGTTACCCCGCTCCGGCATGCGCGGGCGCGTGGTTACAAAGCGATCGAGGCGGCTCTCGTGGCTGCCGGGGCGCATTGATGAAAGAGCGGGACCAGTGACTGACGCAAACCGTTTCCTTGACCAGGCGATTGCCCTTGCGCGTGCCAATATCGACCAGGGCGGCCGCCCTTTCGGTGCCGTCGTGGTTCGGGATGGTGCGGTGATCGCCACCGGGGTCAACGAAATCCACACCACCTGCGATCCCACCGCCCACGCCGAAATGACGGCGATCCGCGCCGCCAGCCGGACGCTGGCCTCACCCGATCTCACGGGCTGCGCGGTCTTTGCCAGCGGCCACCCATGCCCGATGTGCATGGCGGCGATGCGGATGGCCGGTGTCGGCGCAGTGACTTACGCCTATTCCAACGAGCAAGGCGAACCGTTCGGCCTGTCGACGGCGGCGATCTACGCCGATCTCGCCCGGCCCTTCGCCGAACAGACGATGGCCATCCGCCATGTCCCTGTGGCGGGGCAGGATCACCCGCATCTCTACGCCGAATGGCAGGCCGCGCAGGACAAGCGGGCATAAGCGCATGACCGGCGAACAGCCTTCGCGGGCCGCCCGCGTGCTGATGCTGATGGCTGTTGCGCTGGTCGGCCTCAATCTCAGGCCGTTCATCACCGCCATCGGGCCGCTGGCCGCCGATATCGGCGCGCAGACCGGGCTCGATCTGAAAGGTATGGCGCTGCTGACGCTGGTGCCGATGGTGTTGATGGGCGTCTGCGCGTTTGCCGGGCCTTTCCTGCAGGCGCGGATCGGCGCGCGGCGGGCCGTTATCGCGGCGCTGGCTGTGCTGGTGGTCGGCTCTTTGTTGCGGCTGTTCGCCGCCACCGGCTGGCAGATGGTCGGAACGGCGGCCTTGCTGGGGCTGGGGGCGGCCGTGGTGCAGGCGGTGTTTCCCGGCATCGTGAAGCGCCAGTTCCCCCGCCATGTCGGCGTGGTCATGGGGCTCTATTCGGCGATGCTGATGGGTGGCGGCGCTCTGGGAGCGCAGATGGCGCCGCTTGTCGCGCAGAAGGCGGGCGATTGGCATGCGGGGCTTGCCTGGCTGGCCATGCCCGCCGTCGCCGCGCTGTGCCTCGCCGCGCGCTATCTGCCGCTCGACACGGCGGCCGGGCAGGGGCGGGCGATTGCCACAGGCTTTCTCCGCCGCCCGCGCGTGTGGCTGCTGATGGCCTGCTTCGGTCTGGTGAACGGCGGGTATTCGACTGTGGTGGCGTGGCTGGCGCCGTTCTATCGCGAACATGGGTGGAGCGCCGCCGCCAGCGGCAGCCTGCTGGCCGCCATGGCCCTGTCGCAAGGGGCGGCTGCCCTGATCCTGCCGGTCCTTGCGGGCCGGGGCGAAGATCGCCGCCGCTGGCTGTGGTTGACGCTGGCGATGCAGGTGGCGGGGTTCGGTGCGCTGGCGCTATGGCCCGAAGCCGCGCCGATGCTGTGGGCGGTGCTGCTGGGCGCGGGGCTGGGCGGCTGTTTCGCGCTCTCGCTGATCGTGGCGCTCGACCACTTGCCCGATCCGGCGCAGGCGGGCGCGTTGTCCGCCTTGATGCAAGGCGGCGGTTTCCTGATTGCGGCGCTGCCGCCATGGATCGTGGCCGTGCTGCATGACGTGACCGGCAGTTTTCTGGCCGGATGGGTGCTGCATCTGGCGTGCGTGGTCGTGGTCATGGCGCTCTACCGGCAAGTTTCGCCGGACAGTTATGCCATGGCGATGAGCGCTTCGCCTGACCGGGGCATCGCGCTCATCAGGAACACCTAGAATTCCACTTTCAGATCGAGGCCGTAAGTACGGGGCGTTTGAAAGCTGCCCATAACCCATGTGTCCAGCAACGGGAAAAGGAACTCCAGCTTATCGGAATCGGTCAGGTTCTTGCCCCAGACCGAAATCGCCGCCTTCCCGCCGCCAAGCGGGATTTGCGCCAGCGTTATGCGTGCCCCCAGTTGCCAGGTGGAAGGAATGACCAGCGCCCTGTCCAGCGCGAGATCGGCAGCGGCAAGGTTGGAGCATCCGGTAAGCGGGGATTGAGTCGACCCGATGGGGCACTGCATCCGGTAGTGGCGGCCGATGTACTGGCCGTCCAGACGGAGGCTGAGCGTCGATCCGTTGGCGAACGGTTGGAACTCGTAATTGGCCGCAAGATACGCCGTGTGGCGGGGCTGATAGGTTCGGACGTTGGTCGAAATCTTCACATCGGTGAAGCCGTAGTTGCCCGTCAGGGCAAGGCCGGAAAGGGGGATGATGGTGGTCTCGATCTCGAAGCCCCGGTCCCGCTCCGAACCGGCATTGAGCAGAATGTTGCCCCCTTGCGTGGGATCGAACCCGGCCACTTGCAGGCTCTTGCGCCTTGCCTGGAACACCGCGGCATTGATGCGAACATGCCGGTCGAAAAATTCGGTCTTGGCGCCGATTTCTATGGATTTGACCGTTTCAGGGCGAAACGGATTGCCGTTCAGGACGCCGCCGGACACGAAGCCGGTGGCATATTTTGCATACACGCTGCTGTTGGCAGAAAATGCGTATCTGAGGGAAGCATCGTAATCGATTCTGTCCTGCTTCACGGTGACTTTGCCGCGCGGAGAGCCATCGCCGCGCGGCGCGGCGATCAGATCGTTTTCCGTGCGGCTGTCCCATGAGTAGCGAAGGCCGCCTGCCACCTCCAGTTCAGGCGTCAGCTTGTATTCGGCATGGGCATAGGCCGCGAACGATGTGTTGCGGAGATTTTGCAGGGCGTTGGCGAGATAGGAATCAGGATTGATAAGCGGAATCTCCGCCCCCGGCGCGTGGGATTCGCCAAAGATCACGGGGCTGTTGCGTGACGCCTTCTCATGAAAGTAGAACAGCCCACCCACCCAGTTGAGCCGGTCCGATTGGCCCAGCAGCTGGAGTTCCTGAGACCATTGCTTCTGCCGCTTGAATTCACTTGCGGCCAATGCCTGGAATTCGTTCCCGTTGCCGGACGGGTCGAACAGGATATTGCCGTCAAGTTCGCTCGACGAACGCTGGGTGAAACCGCGCAGACCGGCGAGATACTTGAGCGTGACACCATCGGTGATAGCGTAGGTGGCCGTAAGACTGTGCCCCCATGTGCGCTGTGAGGCCGGACCCATGCCGTCGAGCGGTAACGTCTTGAGGCGCTTGATGCCGACGACATTGGTGCCCCCCAGCGCAGGCTGATTGTCGAAGCCGGTGATGGCGCTGAATACCGGACCGGCGTTGAGCAATTGCATCGCCACGAGGGAACCTTGCCAGTCGGTCCAATCGAATTTGTAATCCACGGTCAGATTGTCCAGCCCGTTGAAGCGAAGCGCGAAGAGGACCGATTCCGTATTGTTCGCGCCGAAAGTTTTGACGGCGGTCTTCGAACCGTGTGGCGGCGCATAGTGAAAAGTCCGGATCGGACCGCTGTTGCGCGCCCAGCCATCGTTTTCGTCATGAACATAGGTGAGGCGGGCAGAAAAGCCGTTCCATTCGGGCGTATTGAGCGTGAAGCGTCCTCGCCCGCGATTGCAATTGCCCAGCGTCGCTTCGGCGATAACGCCGAATTCGCCCGATGGCGCGGCGGTGCGAAACGAGACGGCGCCCCCGGTGGCGTTTCTGCCAAACAGCGTCCCTTGCGGGCCGCGCAGAATTTCGATCGTTTCGAGGTCCGCCATGTCGAAAGACGAATTGCTCGGCCGCCCCAGATAGATACCGTCCACGTAGAGCGCGACGCCGGAATCCAATCTGAAATCGGAAGAACCCGCTGAAATACCTCTGATGTTGAACTGGGGCGCGGTCGGTTCGCCCGTCTGCTTCTGAATCAAGACGTTGGGGGCGGTCTTCCCGATATCCTGGAAGGAACGGATTTGCAGATCGGCGAGCATTTCCTGATTCATTGCGGTGATCGCGGATGGCACCTGCTGGATGCTTTCCGAGCGTTTGCGCGCTGTCACCACGATATCCTGCAGAGCACCGACCTCCCCGGCGGCGATCGATGGTGCGGCATTCCGCGCATGCGCGTGTCCGCCGATGGTTAACGCGAAGACGGCGGATGAAATGAGCAAATATCCCTTCATGGAGCCTCTCCTTCTTTATTTGCGATTGCTGTCGGGGCGGCGGGCGGTCTTTATCGCCACGGCCGGGTGCGTCTCGCCGAGGCGGTCGAGCCCTTCGGCGATTTGCCGGGTGTCCAGATATTCGCGAACGGAGACGATCTTGCCGCCGCGCACCTGGTAGATCATCACGTAGTCGTTGGCGTATGGCTCGCCGGTCCGGAATCTCCCGTCCGAACGCAGCTCCACCGCGACCTTGTCCCCGTCCGCGATCATGCTTCTGATCGAGAAACGCAGCGGGGCATCGAACCATGCGGCAGAAGCTTCCGCGATGGCGGCAACCTCTGCCTTGCGGAATGAACCGCTGCCTTGCCAGTTTCCGGCGACCCACCATTCCGCCTCATCGGCAATCAGTTCCTTCGCATCGTTTCCGCCGGCGACAAGGCGAGCGATATACTGCTCGACCACGGCGCGGCTTGCAGATGTCCTGTCATCCACACCGCTCATTTGCGGCTTCCAGAGGCAATGCGGTTCTCATCGAAAATGGCCCGCCAACTGGCAATCTGGCCGTTCCCGTTAAAGACCATCATGTTCGATGATCTGAGGGTGGCGCTGCCTTCACCTGCCTTTTCGACATCGACCACCCAGGTCATCAAGGCTTCGTTGGAGCAGATCACCAGATCATCCAGTGTCATGGAAAACGACCAGCCCTGGGCCAGGCAGTCGCGAAAGAACTGGGAAATCGCCTCTCTCCCACGAATTTCCGGAAGGCCGACCGGGTCCACGAAAACGATATTCTCATCGCACAGCGACGCTCTCGCGCTCACATCGGCGGTGCGATAGGATTCGATCAGGTTTTCAATAGTCTGAGCGATGCGCTTGTGGGTGGCGCGGTCGTTCACGGACGCAAGCATGCCCAGCATGGCGCCATGCACTTCTGACGTCATTCTCGTAATCCTTTGAGTTTTCGCTCTATTTTTTAATCTTTTCGGCAAATCCGCCGTAAATTATGGAGCTTCCGCGCGCGATGGCATTGTGCGGCACCGTTTGCGGGGGTTCGCTGATCGCCATCAGCGCATGTATGTCGGCCTCATCCAGTTCGACCCGATCCGAGCTCAGACAATCGGCAAGCTGGGATAGGGTGCGAGCGCCGATCACGGGGATGACGCCGGGTTGGGCATTGAGCCAGGCCAGAGCGACCGCGGCGGAGCTGCAGCGATGCTTGTCCGCGATTGCGGCAACCTGCCCGGCGATCTCCGCCACATGGCCCCCGGCTTCCCGATAGGGAACAATGTCCAGCCGGCGTTGTTCTCCGGATGATTTGAGATACTTGCCCGTCAACGCCCCCATCGCCAGCGGCGACCAGGCAAGGACCGAGAGGCCCAGCGTTCGCGCCATCGGCAAGGTTTCGAGTTCCGCGCTGCGTTCGGCCAGGCTGTATTCCACCTGGACGGCCGCGAACGCTGTCCAGCCGCGCAGATCGGCCAGAGTGTTGCATTGGGCGATGATCCAGGCCGGAGCGTTGGAAATCCCCACATGGAGAACTTTGCCTTCGCGCACCGCATCGTCCAGCGCCCGCATCACCTCCTGCGGCGCCACGGTGAAATCCCAGGCATGAATCCACAGGATATCGACGTAGTCCGTCTGCAATCGCCGCAGGCTGCGTTCGAGCGAGCGCCGAAGCGATTTGCGGTGATTGCCCGCCATGTTCGGATCAGGGGCATTGGCGAAGTTCGTGTATTTGGTGCCGATCACCATCTCGTCGCGGTGGCCGTGGATCATGCTGGCGATGATTTCCTCTGATCGGCCATCGGCGTAGATTTCGTTTGCGGTATCGAGGAAATTGCCGCCGGCATCGCGATAGCGCGCGTAGATCTGGGCGGAAACTGCCTCGTCCGATCCCCAACCGGCGGCGCCGAACGTCATCGTGCCCAGGCAGAGGTCGGAAACACGCAATCCGCTGTTCCCTAGCAATCTGTATTGCATGGCTGACTGCCCCCTCCCTGATCGGCGCGTGTTCCTCGTCCTGCCGATGGTGTGATTACAGCGCAATTGCCGAAAGAAACGAGGTCATTTGTGTCCACAAACCGGTCATTAACGGTGCGCCGCCGGCCGGTGGGTTATCGGGGGCGTCTGTGGTTCCTGCGGAATTCCGCAGGGGATACCCCTGTCCAACGCAGGAAGCTGCGCCGGAAGTTCGCCACGTCGGTAAATGCAAGTCTGTCGGCAATCTGCGACAGCGTTTCCGGCGATTCCGCCAGCAATGCCTTGGCGACGTCGCAGCGGCATGCGTCCTTTATGCCCTGGAAGGAACGATTTTCCTCCGCCAGCCGTCTGCGCAATGTAGTCAGGCTGACGTTGAATGTCGCTGCAATATCGGGCAGGCGCGGTGCATCCCCGCCGTGAAGCGCGGAAAGGTAATAGGCTTGGACCCGCTCCGCCAAAAGCCAGCCGTCGTAGTCCGGCGGCATGAGATCGAAAGGAAAGAACTGGATCAGTTCCATCAGTTCCGAATAGCTGCGGATCACCCGGCTGTTGAGACATTCAGCGCTGAAAGAAAAGCCATTGTCCTTTTGCGAGGTATGCCACTGACCAGAAAGCAGGCTGCTGACCCAGACATTCGATACTGCCGCCGTGTGACGGACGGAGACATCTGCGATGTTGAGATCGTGCCCGATCAGCCAACTGAAAAGTTGCGCAAAGGAATGGAGCCCGGCGACGGTCACCAGGCAGTTGTGCAAGTTGTTCGGCTGATCGGACGCTGAATCCATATAGAACCAGCATCTGCCGTCATGAAGGGATGTGCCCACGGCCGTCCGCCCATGTGTGAACACTTCGAAAAAGCGGCTGGCCGTCGCGATCGCTTGTCCGAGAGTGGGGCACGCGATCAGCGCATAGCACATCATCTGGAAACCGTTTTCAGGAAGCGCCGGCGCGAAGTTGTTGCGTTCGCAAGCCTTGCGTTCCGCATTCAGAACCACGGCTTCGAAAAGGCGCGACAGTTCCTGTCGGTTCAACGCGGACAGCGGTCGGAAGGAAGGCCCTTGTTCCAGATTGATTCGGGCGGCATCGAGCATTTCGTCGAGCGAGAAATCCAGCCGCTCGATCAGTTCCATCAGTTCGCGCGCGACCAGTGACATATCGTACCGGCGGGCAGTTTTCGCGACATGCTTCGTGGCCATTCAGCCGCCTCAAAACGCCAGCGCGGCGAGCGCGTTCAGGATATCGCCGTGCGTGACGGGTTCGAGGCGGGTTTTCCCTGTATCGAAAGTGAGCTGTGCGGGCCGCGCCGGATCAAACCGGGGCCAGTCGGTCGGCCCGCCGGTTCGCGGTGTTCCGTCACGGGCAAAGCTGGTCCAGTATTGCAGCATCCGGGCGGAGAGGTTTCTGTCCGCCTCGTCGGCAAGATCACCTTTGAAAGGGAAGCGGTCCAGCGTGCCGAAAACGTAGAATATCT
>Ga0182743_1001889_pt1 | contig 19384 bp, 14 predicted proteins | sample eDN3rd30CKraftOP_FD_128522 | JGI IMG/M metagenome (GOLD analysis project Ga0182743, IMG submission 128522) | Enriched Organic Plus compost microbial communities from Emeryville, California, USA - eDNA 3rd pass 30_C Kraft OP (version 2) (version 2) ... | reverse complement strand
GGCCCAGGCCCGGGCCGAAGGCTTCTTCGCCGACAGCAGCGGCAAGCTGCTGGCGCGCAACTACTACTTCGACCGGGACTTCCGCAGCGGCAGCGGCCAGTCCCAGGCCCAGGAATGGGCTCAGGGCTTCCTGCTCAAGCTGCAGTCCGGCTACACGCCGGGCACCCTGGGCTTCGGCCTGGACGCCAGCGCCATGGCCGGCTTCAAGCTGGATTCCTCGCCCGACCGCGTCGGCGCTGGGCTGCTGCCCTACAGCCCCGGCAGCCGCGAGCCCGACGAGCGCTTCGCCGAGGCCGCGCTGACGGCGAAGCTGAAGCTGTCGCGCACCGAACTGCGCGTCGGCCAGGTCGAGCCCTTCCTGCCGGTGATACTGCCGGTGATGTCGCGGCTGTTCCCGCCGACCTTCCGTGGCGTCGACCTCAGCTCCGCCGAGCTCGACGGGCTGAGCCTGCGCGCCGGGCGCATCGACCGCATCAACCTGCGGGACTCGACCAACTGGCAGCCGCTGCAGGTGGCCAGCCAGTTCGGCCGCTTCCGGGCCGGCGCCGAGTCCGACGAATTCCTCTACGCAGGCGGCGCCTGGGCCTTCGCCCCCGGCGGCAGCCTGAGCTACTACCGCGCCCGGCTCAGCGACATCTACCAGCAGGACTACCTGGGCCTGGTGCAGAGCCTGGCGCTGGGGCCGGGGACCTTCAAGCTCGACCTGCGCCTGCACGCCAGCCGCGAGGACGGCCAGGCCAGGGCGGGGCGCGTGGACAACCGCGCCTACCAGTACAACCTGTCCTACACCCAGGCCGGGCACACGCTGAGCTTCGGCCAGATGCGCCTGCAGGGCGACACGGCGCTGCCGTACCTGGCCGGCACCGACGTGAACGTCATCACCGAGGGTTCCCTGGTGTCCGAGTTCAGCAACCCGCAGGAGCGCACCTGGCAGGCGCGCTACCAGTACGATTTCGCCGCCGCCGGCATCCCGGGGCTGAGCGCGCTGTACCGCTACATCGACGGCAGCAACCTGCACTTCCCCGGCGCGGGAGGGGACAACGACGAGACCGAGCGCTCCTGGGAGCTGGCGTACACGGTCCAGTCCGGCCCGCTGAAGGGCGTGGCGCTGCGCTATCGCCAGGGGCACTACACCAGCAACTACTTCCGCGACGTCGACGAGACGCGCCTGAACATCGACTACAGCTTCGTGCTGTTCTGAGCGCGGCGCCTCGCGGATTCGCCACGCTGGTCGATACTCAAGCGGTCATGCCGGCAGCCGCCGGCGCGGAAGAGGGTGAGTGCGATGAACAAAGACAAGCCTGTGGCGGCGGACGACGCCAGCGCCCTGATCAGCGCGCGGATCGCCGAGCTGGGCGACTGGCGCGGCGAGATGCTGGCGCGGGTGCGGGCGCTGGTGCGCGAGGCCGAGCCGGAGGTGGTCGAGGAGTGGAAGTGGCGGGGCGTGCCGGTGTGGTCGAGGGGCGGCATTCTCTGCACCGGCGAGACCTACAAGCAGGTGGTGAAGCTGACTTTCGCCAGGGGCGCGGCGCTGGAGGACCCGGCGGGGTTGTTCAATGCCAGCCTCGAAGGTACGACGCGGCGGGCCATCGATATCCATGAGGGCGAGGTGCTGGACGAGGCGGCGTTTCGTGCGCTGATCCGCGCGGCCGTGGCGGCGAACCTGGCGAAGCGCGGCGGCTAGCGGCGCGTCAGTGAGTCTTGAGGCCGGCGGCGGCCATGGCCAGGCGGATCGCCTCGGCGGCCAGCAGCACGCTGCCGACGCCGCCCAGCCACAGGGCGAGCAGCCATAGCAGCTGCTTGCGCAGGGGCTGGCCCGGCTGCTGCGGCGCGGGGTTCGGGGTAGGGCTCATGGGGGCTCCGTGGCTGGGTTTCAGTGGCTCATTCGGCCGGGCTTTCGCCGGCGAGGATGGTGCGCGCCTCGGCGAAGCATTTCTCCGCCAGGGCCGAGCGCGGCTCGGTGCGACGCTGCAGCAGGCCGATGGGGCTGTGGATGCTGGCGCCGGCGATGGGAGTGATGCGCAGGTGCTCGCTGAGGGTTTCCAGGCCGCAGTTCAGCGGCATGATGGCGCAGCACATGCCTTCGCCGATGGCCTGGATCAGCTGGAAGGTGGAGTCGCTTTCCAGCACTGGCAGCGGGTCCAGGCCGCGGCTGCGGAAGCTCAGGTCGACGGACTGGCGGTAGTGCATGCCCTTGCTCAGCAGCCCCAGGGGCAGGTCGTTGAGCTTGTCCCACTTGAGCTCGCCGTCGTCGAACTGGAAGTGCCGCACGTCGTGCAGCAGGCCCATGGTGGTGGTGGCCAGTTCCAGCACCTCGAAGTAGGTGGTGTTGACCTGGTCGAGGTAGCAGATGCCCAGGTCCAGCTGGTTGCGGCTGAGGCCGTCGATGATCTGCTCCGAGCTCAGCGACGACAGCTGGAACTGCAGCTCCGGGTAGCGCTGGGACAGCGGCTTGAGCACCTGCATCGGGTTGAAGCTGGACAGCGGCACCAGGCCCAGGCGCAGGCTGCCCACCAGTTGCCCGCGGCAGCTGGCGGCCTCGGCCTGCAGGCCGTCGTAGGCGGCCAGCAGGGTGCGGGCCCAGGCCAGGATGCGCTCGCCGGCCTCGGTGAAGCCCTCGAAGCGCTGGCCGCGGGTCACCAGCACCAGGTCCAGCTCGTCCTCGAGATTGCGCAGGCGCATGGACAGCGTGGGCTGGGTGATGTGGCAGAGCGCGGCAGCCTGCCCGAAGTGGCGGGTCTGGTCCAGGGCGATGAGGAACTTGAGCTGCTTGATGTCCATGGGAGCTGCCTGTCGGGTAGTGGGGCCAAGGCCTGGCCGGCGTCATTTATCGGTATGTAGCCGAACGTGCGGCGCTGCGCCGTCGGTCTTGTCGTGGGAATGCGGATGAGCGGCACGTTACCGGGCGCGGCGGGCGGCGTCCAATCGTTGCTGCCGACCGCCCGATAGGCCGGCCTCAAGCCGGGCAGGCCCTGCGAATCGCGGCAGGTCGTTCTCCGCTCGGCCGAAGGGGGCTTCCAGTTCGTTGTTGATGGCGTCCGGACCCCGGCGGGCCTTTCCCGGCCCGGGAACTGGCAGCGGCGGCTAGTCGCCGGCCAGGCACACGCGGTCGCGGCCCTGTTGCTTGGCCTGGTAGAGCAGGCGGTCGCAGCGGGCGAGCAGTTCGCCCGGCTCGGCGGCGCCGTCGGACAGCCCGCCGCCCAGGCTGATGGTCAGGTGGCAGCGGCGGTCGGGGCGCTGCAGGTGCTCGATGTCCAGTTCCGCCACGCGCTCGCGCAGGCGCTCGGCGACCTGGCGTAGTTCCTCCGCGCCGGCCACCTGCAGCAGGACGGCGAACTCCTCGCCGCCGTAGCGGAACACCTGGGCCTGGCCGCTGCGCAGGGTGTTGGCCATGCAGGACGCCACTTCGCACAGGCAGCGGTCGCCGGCGGGGTGGCCGTAGTGGTCGTTGTAGGGCTTGAAGTAGTCGATGTCGGCCAGCAGCAGGGCGAAGGGCTGGCCGTGGCTGCGCATCAGCCGCCAGCTTTGCTCCAGGCGCAGGTCGAAGGCGCGGCGGTTGCCCACCCCGGTCAGCGCGTCGGTGGCGGCCAGGGCCTGCAGGCGCTGGTTCAGCGCGGCCAGCTCGGCGCGCTGGCGCTGGCCCTCCAGGTCGGCGAGGAAGGCCCGGCGCACGCCGTTGATGTTGGTCCAGCTGATGAACAGGCTGAACACCAGCACCGGCAGGTAGACCAGGGTGAACACCAGCAGCGCCTTGGGCTCGCCGGCGTGGATCAGCGCCACGTTGCCGAGGATCACCGCGGAGATCGCCAGGGAGCAGGCCAGGATGCCGGCGAAGGAATAGCGCACGCCGAGGTTGCCCAGGACGATGAACACCACCGAGGCATAGAGAAAGGTGGGCACCTCCGGCGAGGCGCTGCGCTTGAGCAGTTCGAACCAGGCGATGGCCGAGACGATGTCGTGCAGCGGCATCAGCAGGTCCATCAGCAGCACGCTGCGGCTGTGGCGGAACACCAGGTAGATGTTCAGCAGGCCGACCAGGCTGAGCCCGCCGCGCAGCAGCAGCGACTGCAGGGCCATGTCCGGGATCAGCGCGGCGTCGGCGAGGACGTAGGCGTCGTAGGCCGCCATGGCGATGAAGTTGATCGCCAGCAGGAAGCCGCGGTAGTGCTGCAGCACATAGGCGCGCAGGGCCGGCTGCAGGTGCGCGGGGATGTGCCGCTCGCTGCTGGCCAGGGGTTGCTCGGGTAAGCTCATGACGCCCGCCTCATCGGGATGCCGCGCGCAGGCCCACGCCAGGCACGCTACTGCAGGAGTGTGTCGGCAACATGTCCGCCGGCTTGAACGGACGCCGGCCATGCCCGCCGCGCGGCTCACAGTTCATCGAGCATCTCCTGGCCCAGTTGCAGCGCGCCCTTGAAGTCCAGGGCCTGGACCAGGTCGTTGAAGCGCAGGAACTGCCGCGGCCAGGCGTGCTGGTGGCGGGCCAGCGCCTCCAGGCGTTCGAGGGCGTCGAGGTTGCCCGACTCCAGCAGGGCGAGGATTTCCCCCACCCGCTCGCGCACCTGCGGGCGGCTGAGTTGCGCGGCGGTGCCCGGGGCCAGGCCGGGCGGTTCGGCGAACAGCCCCTGAAGCTCGCCGAGGGTGGCCGCCAGCAGCGAGCGCAGCTCGTCCACCGGCAGCGCGGCCAGGGCAGCGGCCTGCGCCTCGGCCGGGGTGCGCAGCAGGTCGCTCTCCAGGGCCGCGCAGCGCGCGGCCAGGGCACGGGCGCCCATGGTGCCGGCGCTGCCCTTGAGGGTGTGCAGCAGGCCGGCGCTGGCGCTCACGTCGCCGCTGCCGCGCAGGCTGTCCAGGCGCCCCAGCAGCTTGTCCATCTCCGGCTCGAAGCTGCGCAGCACGCGGTGGATCAGCTTCTCGTCGCCGCCGAAGCGGCCCAGCACGCTGTCGCGGCTCTCGACGATGGCGTCTTCCTCCGGCAACTGCGGCGGCGCTTCCCGCGCGCGCTGCGGCGCCTCCAGGTGGGCCAGCAGGCGGTTGACCATGTGTTCCTTGTCGATCGGCTTGGCGATGTGGTCGTTCATCCCCGCCAGCAGGCAGGCCTCGCGGTCGGCCTGGGCGGCGTTGGCGGTCATGGCGAGGATCGGCAGGGCGGCGAAGCGGCCGTCGGCGCGGATCCGCCGGGTGGCCTCCAGGCCGTCGATGTCGGGCATCTGCACGTCCATCAGCACGGCGTCCAGGGGCACGCCGCCGTGGCAGACCTGCTCGACGCCCTCCAGCCCGCCCTCGGCCAGCAGCACCTCGGCGCCCTCGCTGGCCAGCAGTTCGGCGGCCACCTGGCGGTTCAGCGCGTTGTCCTCCACCACCAGCAGGCGCCGCCCGGCCAGGCGCCTGCTGCCGGCGGCGGGCGCCGTGGCCGGCTCGGCGGCCTGGCCGCCCAGGGCCTGCTGCACGCTGTCGGCCAGTTGCCGCGGGGTGACCGGCTTGGTCAGGAAGTCGATGAAGGGCGGGGTGTCGCCGTCGCGCACGTCGGCCAGCACCTCGCGGCCGTAGGCGGTGATCATGATGATGGTCGGCGGCGTGTGCGCCCCGGCCTCGCGCTGGATCAGCCGCGCGGCGCGCAGGCCGTCGAGGTCGGGCATGCGCCAGTCCATCAGCACCACGTCGTAGCTCAGGCCAAGGCCTGTGGCCTCGCGGTAGCGCGCCACCGCCTGCATGCCGCCGCTGACCTGGTCGGCCTGCCAGCCCAGGGATTCGCAGGTGCGCAGCAGCAGTTCGGCGGCGCTGGGGTTGTCGTCCACCACCAGCAGCCGCAGCGGCCGGTCGATGACGGCGCAGCCGGCCTTCAGCGGCCGTTCGCCGACCACCGCCAGATCCAGGTCGAACCAGAAGCGGCTGCCGAAGCCCAGCTGGCTTTCCACCTGCAGGCGGCTGCCCATCAGTTCCACCAGGCGCTTGCAGATGAACAGGCCCAGGCCGGTGCCGCCGAAGCGCCGGGTGGTGGAGGCCTCGGCCTGGGTGAAGCTGTCGAAGATGCTCTGCAGCTGCGCCGGGCCGATGCCGATGCCGCTGTCGCGCACGCCGATGCGCAGGCGCAGGCGGTCGCCCTCGCGGCCCAGTTGCCTGACGCTGACCACCACCTGGCCGTGGTCGGTGAACTTGATGGCGTTGCCGGCCAGGTTGATGAGGATCTGCTGCAGGCGCAGGGCATCGCCCAGCAGGCTGCCGGGCAGGTTGGGGTCGATGTCGAAGAGCATCTCGACGTCCTTGCTGCCGAGGTTGCCGGAGAGCACCACGGCGAGGTCGCGCATCAGCGTCTCCAGCTCGAAGGGGTGTTCCTCCAGCAGCAGCTTGCCGGCCTCGATCTTGGAGTAGTCGAGGATGTCGTTGAGCAGGCCGAGCAGGGCGGTGGCGGCGGAATGGGCCTTGTCGACGTAGTCGCGCTGGCGCGGGTTCAGCTCGGTCTGGCGGGCCAGGAAGAGCATGCCCAGCACGGCGTTCATCGGCGTGCGGATCTCGTGGCTCATGTTGGCCAGGAAGCTGGACTTGGCCGCGTTGGCGGCGTCGGCCTGCTCCTTGGCCTGGCGCAGCGAGGCCTGCATCTCGCGCTCGCGGGTGATGTCCAGGTTGATGCCGGTGACGCGCAGCGGCGTGCCGTCGGCGTCGCGCTCGACGCGGGCGGCTGCCTGGATGTAGCGCACCTGGCCGTCGGGGCGGACGATGCGGAAGGTCGGCTCGTAGTGGCCCTGGCCCTGCACCGCGGCGTTCAGGCTGGCGAGGGTGGCATCGATGTCGTCCGGGTGCAGGCGCTCGCGCCAGTGCTCCAGGCACAGGCCATTGCCGTTGAGCGCCGGCGGCTGCTGGTAGAGCTCGAACATGCGCTCGTTCCAGTGCAGGGTGTCGTCTGCCGGGCGCCACCACCAGATGCCCAGGCCGGCCGCTTCGGCGGCCAGGGCGAGCTGGTCGTGGGCCAGGCGCAGGCGGTCCTCGGCGGCCTTGCGCTCGGTGATGTCGACGGCGATGCCGAGGTAGCCGCTGACCTGGCCGCCCTCGTCGCGCATGGCGGTGACCACCAGGCTCATCGGCACGCGGCTGCCGTCCTTGCGCAGGTAGGTCCATTCGCGGGTCTCGGCGCCTTCGTCCTCGGCCTTCTGCACCAGGGCGCGGAAGCCCGGCACCGGGCGGCCGTATTCCTCGCCCAGCTGGGCGGCGCGCGTGGCCACCTCGTCCTCCGGGTGCAGGCGCTGCGGCGTGGCCTGGCCGACCAGTTCCTCGGCGCGGTAACCCAGCAGGCGCTCGGCGCCGCGGTTGAAGATGCGGATGATGCCGTTGGCGTCGGTGGCGATGATCGACACCTCCGAGGCCGAGTGCAGCACGCCGCTCAGCAGGCGGTTGGCCGCGGCGAGTTCGGCGGTGCGCTCGGCCACCTGGCGCTCCAGGCCGCTGTTGAGTTCGTGGATGCGCGCCTCGGCGGCCTTCTGCGCGGAGATGTCGCGCACTGTGGTCGAGGTGCCCACCACTTCGCCGTGGGGGCCGCGGATGGGCGAGGCGCTCAGCGATACGTCGATCAGCCGGCCGTCCTTGTGCCGGCGCTGGGTGTCGAAGGGCGGCAGGCGCTCGCCCTGGGCCACGCGGCGCAGCAGCGGTTCCTCTTCGGCCACCCGCTCGGCGGGCACCAGCAGGCCGTTGGCCTGGCGCCCGAGGACTTCCTCGGCGGTGTAGCCGAGCAGCTTCTGCGCGCCGGCGTTCCAGCTGGTGATCTCGCCCTGCAGGTTCTTGCCGGCGATGGCGTCGGCGGAGGACTCGACTATCGCCGCCAGCCGCGCCTGCTGCTCCAGTACCTGGGCGCGGCGCTGGCGGCTGACCGCGGTGGCCCCGAGCAGGGCGGCCAGCAGCAGGCTGCCCAGGCAGCCGGCGCCGAACACCAGGGGCGGGGAGAGCGGGTGCAGGCGCTGGACGAACGCCGGGTGGGCGCTGAAGTCGATCTGCCAGCGGCGGCCGAACACGTCGCGCTGCAGGCTCTGCGGGTACAGCCGCGGCGCCTTGGCGTCGTCGGCGCTGCTGTAGAAGGTGTCGCCGGGCTCGCCGTCGGTCACGTCGGCGAGCTGGAAGTGCACGGCGGCGTCGTCCAGGCGCAGGTCGTCGAGCACCTCGCGCATCAGCAGCGGCGCGTAGCCCAGGCCGATGGCCTGGGCCTCGCGCTGCTCGATGCTGGCCGGAGTGACGCCGCCGCGGTAGATGGGCAGCAGCATCAGGAAGGACTGCTGGGTCGCGCCGGAAGCCTGCACCAGGGTGATGGGCGCGGAGAGCCGCGGCAGCCCGGTGCGCAGCGCCGCCTGGGCGGCCTGCTGGCGGCGCGGCTCGGAGGCCACGTCCAGGCCGATGGCGGCCAGGTTGGGCTGTTCCGGTTCGATGTACTGGATGACGTAGCGCTCGCCGGGGTTGGGCGTCACCTCGTGCACGGCGAAGTCCGGCCGGCCCTCGGCGCGGGCACTGCGCAGGAAGTCGTCGAGCGCCCCGGCCGGCACCCGGCGGACGAAGCCGAAGCCGCGGGCGCCGGGAAACTCCCGGGCGACGTCGCGGGTCTGGGCGTAGCGGTGGAAGACCTCGCGGCTGATGTGCGCCTCGCCGGCGGTCAGCACCGCGCCGCGGGCGCCGCGCAGGCCGTACTGGTACAGCTCGATGCGCGCCAGCACGGTGTCGGCCAGGCGGTTGGCCTCCTGGGCCACGGCGGCGCGCGCCTGCTGCTGGTTGCCGCGCTGCACCAGGGCGGCGCCGAGGGCCGAGCAGAGCACGCCCAGGGCCAGGACGGCCCAGGACCAGCGGTTGAACCTGAGGTTGCCCGGTGTCGTCTTCACCCGATCCTTCCCGTTGCGGTCGTGCCCGTGGCACGGGTGGTTATGGCTGCAGGCCGGTGGCCAGCAGGCGGCTCATGTCGTCGCGCGGCACCGGGCGGCAGTAGAGGTAGCCCTGCATCACCGGGCAGCCCAGCGCCGCCAGCGCGCTTTCCTGGTTCGGGCATTCCACCCCTTCGGCCACCAACTCCAGGCCCAGGGCCTGGGCGAGCTTGATGATGGCCTCGATGATCGCCGCGTCGCTGCGGTCCTGGAGCATGTCGCGGACGAAGCTCTGGTCGATCTTCAACACGTCCACCGGGAAGCGCTTGAGGTAGGCCAGGCTGGAGTAGCCGGTGCCGAAGTCGTCGATGGCGATGCGCACCCCCAGCTCGCGCAGCGCCGCCAGGGTCTGGCGCGAGGCGTAGCGGTCGCTGGCCAGCACGCCCTCGGTGATCTCCAGTTCCAGGTTGCCCGGCTGCATGCCGGTCTGGGCGAGGATTTCGGCCACCTGGTCGACGAAGCTCTCGCTGCGGAACTGCACCGCCGAGATGTTCACGCTGACCGTCAGCGCGTGCCCGGCATCGTTCCAGGCGCGGGCGTCCTGGCAGGCGCGCAGGAGGATCTGCTGGCCGATGGGCACGATCAGCCCGGTTTCCTCGGCCAGCGGGATGAACTCCGCCGGCGGCACCAGGCGGCCTTCGCCGTCGCGCCAGCGGATCAGCGCCTCGACGCCGACGATGGCGCGCGTGGCGGCCTGTACCTTGGCCTGGTAGAACACCTCGAACACGCCCAGCTCCAGGGCCAGGCGCATGTGCCGTTCGAGCAGGTGGCGCTCGCGCATGCGCGCCTCGATGTCCGCCGAGAAGAAGCTGTAACCGTTGCGCCCGGCGGCCTTGGCCTGGTACATGGCGGCGTCGGCGTGGCGGTAGAGGTCCTCGGCGCCGTCGCTGTCGTCGGGGTAGAGGCTGATGCCGATGCTGGCGGTGAGGTGGTAGCTGGTGCCGCGGATGACGTAGGGCTCGCCCAGGGCCGCCTGCACCCGCGCGGCGAAGTCGCCGATGGCCTCCAGGCTGTGCACCTCCGGCAGCAGCACGGCGAACTCGTCGCCGCCCGGCCGGCACACGGTGTCCATGGCCCGGCACTGCCGGCTGAGGCGCAGGGCGGTCTCCTGCAGGATGGCGTCGCCCAGGGAGTGGCCCTCGGCGTCGTTGACCGCCTTGAAGTTGTCCAGGTCCAGCAGCAACAGGCCGACGCGCTGCTGGTTGCGCCGCGCGCCTTCGATGGCCTGGGCCATGCGGTCGGCGAGCAGGGCGCGGTTGGGCAGGTTGGTCAGCGGGTCCTGGTTGGCGAGGATCTTCGCCATGTGCCGCAGGCGCGCGTGGGTGCGGATGCGCGCGCGGGCCACCGGCAGGTTCATCGGCTTGGTGATGAAGTCCACGCCGCCCATCTGCAGGGCGCGCAGCTCGTGGGACACCTGGTCGTAGGCGGTGACGAAGATCACCGCGGCGTCGTTGAGCTTGGCGTCGGCCATCAGCGCCTGGCACACCTCGAAGCCATCCATGCCGGGCATCTCGATGTCCAGCAGGACTACGTCCGGGCGGATGCGCCGGGCCAGTTCGAGGGCCTGGCGGCCGTCCGAGGCGAAGTGCGTCACGCCCAGCCCCCTGGCCGCCTCGCCCAGCAGCTGTATGTCGCTGACCTGGTCGTCGACGATCAGGATGACCGAGTCGAAGTTACGCGGATCTTCCGGCATTCCATTGCTCCAGCGGAACACTTCTGTAGGAGAATTCTGGTGTAGGAAAATTCTGGCATGAGGCTAGCCTAGATTACGAAAGCCTACCTCTGCATGATGGCGAATTGGCATGTTTTCTCGTGAATGCCGTGCGGACAGTGGCCGATGAGCTGTGCCTGTCAGCTGATGGGCTGTCATGACGCCAGAACGCCATTATGGATAGACTCGAAACGACGGCCGACTTTCCCGGCGGTTCCCTGGGTGCCTGAGCGAGCAGTGTGCAGATGCAGTCCGTGAGTACGGGATACGCGATGGAGAGTATGGGCGAGCGCCACCATGCCGGGCTGTTGCGCCTGGCGTTGGGCCACCTGGCCCTGGATGCGGCGGCGCTGATGCGCGATGACGGCGGCGCCTGGCGGCTGTGCGCCTGCCTTGGCCTGGGCGCCGAGGACAGGGCCTGGCTGGAACGCCCGGGCGGGCTCCCCGACGACGGCGCGGCGGCGCTGGCCGCGCGCTGGGCGTTCCGGCACCTGTGCCCGCTGCGCTCGGCCGACGGCCTGCCGCTGGGGCAGCTCTGGCTGCTGGGCGAGCGCCCGCGCGAGCTGGACGCTCCCCAGGTCGAGGCACTGGCCGAATACGCCGGCCTGGCCGCCGCGCTGCTGGAACTGGAGTGCGGCGCCGAGCGCACCCGCATCACCGAGCGGCGCCTGGCGCTGGCGGTGGAGGGCAGCGGCACCGGCATCTGGGACCGCCACGTGCCCAGCGGCGTCATCCATTATTCCTCCGGTTGGAAGGCCCTGCTGGGCTACGCCGAGGACGAGATCGGCGAGCGCATCGAGGAAAGCTACGCCCGCGTGCACCCCGACGACCTGGCCTACGTCAGGGCGACCATGGAGGCGCACTTCGCCGGGCAGACCGCGGCCTACGAGGTGGAGCACCGCATCCGCTGCAAGGACGGCAGTTACATGTGGGTGTGCAGCCGCGGCAAGGTAGTCGAGCGCGACGAGCAGGGACGGGCGCTGCGCATGCTCGGCACCACCACCGACATCACCGCCCAGCGCGTGCTGGCCGAGAAGCTGCGGCAGAACCTCGAACTGCTCACCGACCTGACCAACGAAATTCCCGGCATGGTCTTCCAGTACCGCCGCCTGCCCGACGGCTCGGCGCGCTTTCCCTACGTCAGCGCCGGCAGCCGGGAAATCTACGGCATGGCCCCGGAGGAACTGGCCGACGGCCCCACCGAGCGCATCCGCGCGGTCATCCACGACGAGGACATGCCGCGCTACCTGGCCGCACTGGAGGCCTCGGCGCGGACCCTGGTGCCCTGGCAGCTGGAGTACCGCGTGCAACTGCCGGAGCAGGGCGTGCGCTGGCGCCAGGGCCATGCCCACCCGCGCCGCCAGGCCGACGGCAGCGTGCTCTGGCACGGCTTCATCACCGACATCACCGAACGCAAGCGCATCGAGGCCGAGCTGCAGGTGCTGGCCACCACCGACTTCCTCACCCAGTTGCCCAACCGGCGCTGCTTCATGCACCAGTTGCAGGCCGAGCTGGGCCGCGTGCAGCGCGGCGGCGAGCGCAGCGCCGCGGTGCTGATGTGCGACCTGGACCACTTCAAGGCGATCAACGACCGCTGGGGCCACGCGGTGGGCGACCTGGCGCTGCGCCACTTCGCCGACGTCCTCGCCGGCCTGGTGCGGCGCAGCGACAGCGTCGGGCGCATGGGCGGCGAGGAGTTCGCCGTGCTGCTCAGCGACGCCAGCCGCGACAACGCCGTGGCCTTCGCCCAGCGCCTGCAGGAGCACCTGGCGCAGACCCCGCTGGTGCACGCCGGCGAGCGCATCCCGCTGACGCTGAGCATCGGCGTCGCCGACATGCTCGCCGGCGACGCCACGGCCGAGGCGGTGCTGTCGCGCAGCGACCTGGCGCTGTACCGCGCCAAGCAGGCCGGGCGCAACCGCATCGAGTACCTCTGAACGGGCCGGATGGCCTGCCTTGGGCTATGGTGCAGGGAGCACCGCCCAAGGGAGGCCACCGTGAACCCGCAAGTCGAAGTGCAGGTCGCCGGCCCGGACGAGGAGCCGCTGCTGGCGGCCATGCTGCCGGGCTACCTGCGCGAGCTCGGCGTCGAGTCGGACCTGTACCCGTACCTGGCGCTGTACTGGCTGGAGCCCGGGCGCCGGCCCTACCTGATCCGCGTCGACGGCCAGGTGGCCGGCTTCGCCCTGGTGCGCGCCCTGGAGCGGCCGGGGCTGCACGAGCTGGCCGAGTTCTATGTCGGCCAGGCGTTCCGCCGCCAGGGCGTGGGCCGCGCCGCAGCCTGGACGCTGTTCGAAGGGCAGCCCGGCGACTGGCAGCTCAACGTGCTGACCGGCAATCGCAACGCCCTGGCGTTCTGGCTGCGGGTGGTGCCGTGCGGCACCGTGCCGCTGCCGGTGGACGATCCCGAGGCCTGGCCGCACCTGCGCTTTCGCTTTCACGTCGGCTGACCCTTGCCAGGCGCCGCCGCGCCGGGCAGATTGGCGCCCGCATTCATTTCCTCTGCCCTGGAGCCCTTCATGCCGCACTTCACCGCCACCGTCACCGTCAGCGCCGAGTACCGGGGGCGCGAAACCGAGGCCGTGGACAACCCGGCCATCGCCGTCGAGCTGCGTACCCTGGAGCCGGGGGTGATGGAGCTGGTGTTCCAGGGGCAGCTGGATGCGCCGGAGGAGCCGACCCACGTCTGCGTGAGCCTGGATAACGGCCTCAACTACTACGGGCCGATCACCGGCGGCAGCGCCGATGAGGCCGGTGGGCGGATCAGCTTCGAATGCGACATGGTCGAGCCGGAACTGCTGGTCTGATCGCCCCGCCCCTGGGAGCGAGCTTGCTCGCGAACCTTTATCCGCCGAATCGCGGACAGAGTCCGCTCCTACGGTTCCATGAAGCACGGTCGTAGGAGCAACTGTCTTGCGCCGATGTGCTCGTCGTAGGATGGGTTGAGCTTGCGATACCCATGCTGCCGTGGTGATGGGTATCGCTTCGCTCAACGCCATCCTACGCGGCGTCGTGTTTGCCGGTAGGGTAGGAGCAACTGTCTTGCGCCGAGGTGCTTTTCGTAGGATGGGCCGGGCCTTGGCGAAACCCATGCGGTGGTGATGGGTATCGCTCCGCTCAACACCATCCTACGCGGCGTCGTGTTTGCCGGTGAGGTAGGAGCAACTGTCTTGCGCCGAGGTGCTTTTCGTAGGATGGGTTGAGCTTGCGATACCCATGCTGCCGTGGTGATGGGTATCGCTTCGCTCAACGCCATCCTACGCGGCGTCGTGTTTGCCGGTGGGGTGGGAGCAACTGTCTTGCGCCGAGGTGCTTTTCGTAGGATGGGTTGAGCTTGCGAAACCCATGCTGCCGGGGTGATGGGTATCGCTTCGCTCAACGCCATCCTACGAAAAGCCGTGCTTCCTGGAACCGAGCGGACTCAATCCGCCCTACGATGAAACATCCGATCAGGATGACCCCGAACTCCCCATTCACTCCGAACGGCTCCCTCTCCCTCCGGGAGAGGGCTGGGGTGAGGGTGCTCTGCACGAACGCGAAAAAAGACCGGCCCTGGGGCCGGTCGAGGGTGACACCGGAGTAGGAGAGATCAGCCGCGCTTGAGCACCAACGTCAGAATGTCGTAGCTGGCCACCAGTTCGCCGTTCTGGTTGGTGACTTCCACGTCCCAGGCGACCACGCCTTGCGGTTCGCCCTTGGGGCTCTTCTTGCCCTGGTCGATCTTGCGCTTGCAGGTCAGGCGGGCCTGGATGGTGTCGCCGATGCCCACCGGGTTGATGAAGCGCAGGGTGTCCAGGCCGTAGTTGGCCAGCACCGGGCCGACGCCGGGGGAGACGAACAGGCCGGCGGCCGCCGAGAGCACGAAGTAGCCGTGGGCGATGCGCTTGCCGAACTGCGAGTCCTTGGCCGCCAGCTCGTCGAAGTGCATGTAGAAGTGGTCGCCCGACAGGCAGCCGAAGTTCACCAGGTCGGCCTCGGTGACGGTGCGCCGGTGGGTCAGCAGGGATTCGCCGATCTTCAGCTCGTCGAAGTAGCGGCGGAACGGGTGCACGTCGGTCTCGTAGACCTGGGCGCCGCGCACGTATTCGCCGGTGACCGCCATCAGCATGGTCGGCGAGCCCTGTACCGCGGTGCGCTGCAGGTAGTGCTTGACCGCGCGCACGCCGCCCAGCTCCTCTCCGCCGCCGGCGCGGCCCGGGCCGCCGTGCTTGAGCACCGGCAGCGGCGAGCCGTGGCCGGTGGATTCGGCCGCCGACTCGCGGTCGAGGATGTGCAGGCGGCCGTGCAGGGCGCCCATCACCGGGACCACCTTGGCCGCGACCTGCGGATCGCGGGTGATCAGGCTGGCCACCAGGCTGCCCTTGCCGCGCGCGGCCAGGGCGATGGCTTCGTTGAGGTCGTCGTAGGCCATCAGGGTGCTGACCGGGCCGAAGGCCTCGATGTCGTGGGCTCCACCTTCGGCATGCGGGTCGCGGCTGCGCAGCAGGGTGGGGGCGAAGAACGCGCCTTCGCTCACGCCTTCGCCGCGCGGGGCGAAGCCGTCCTTCGCGCCGAAGACCAACTCGCTGGATTTCAGCAGCGCTTCCACGCGCTCGGCCACGTCGGCCTGCTGGGCGTGGGAGGCGAGGGCGCCCATCTTCACGCCTTCCACCGACGGGTCGCCGACCACGACCTTGGCCAAACGCTCACGCAGGCGTTCGGCCACGGCGTCGATGTGCTTGGCCGGGACGATGGCGCGGCGGATGGCGGTGCATTTCTGCCCGGCCTTGGCGGTCATCTCGCGGGCCACTTCCTTGACGAAGAGGTCGAATTCCTCGTCGTCCGGGGTGACGTCCGGGGCCAGGATGGCGCAGTTCAGCGAGTCGGCCTCGGCGTTGAAGGGCACCGAGTTGCGGATCAGGTTGGGGTTCACCCGCAGCTTGGCCGCGGTGTCGGCGGAGCCGGTGAAGGTGACGATGTCCTGGCCCAGCAGGCGGTCGAGCAGGTCGCCGGTGCCGCCGATGATCAGTTGCAGGCTGCCGGCCGGCAGCAGGCCGGATTCGTGCATCAGGCGCACGGCCGCCTCGGTCACGTAGCTGGTGGCGGTGGCCGGCTTGACGATGCAGGGCATGCCGGCCAGGAAACTGGGCGCGAACTTTTCCAGCATGCCCCAGATCGGGAAGTTGAAGGCGTTGATGTGCACGGCGATGCCGCCGCGCGGCACCAGGATGTGGCTGCCGGCGAACTTGCCGGTCTTGCCCAGGGGGATCGCCGGGCCTTCGTGGACCACGTTGCCCGAGGGCAGCTCGCGGCCGCCGACGCCGGCGTAGGCGAACAGGGTGCCGGCGCCGCCCTCGATGTCGATCCAGCTGTCGGCGCGGGTGGCGCCGGTGTGCCGGGAAATCTCGTAGAGCTGTTCCTTGCGCTCGGTCAGGTACAGGGCCAGGGCCTTGAGGCGCTGGGCGCGCTGCTGGAAGTCCATGGCCATGAGTGCGGCCAGGCCGCTCTGGCGGGCGTGGGCCACGGCTTCGGCGAAGTCCGGGGCCTCTTCGTGGGTGCGTGCCACGAGCTGGCCGTTCAGTGCGCTACGCAGCGCCTGGGCGCCATGCTGGCCGATCCAGCGGCCGCCGATGAAACTCTGCAGGGTGGGCTCTTGGGCCATCACTCTATCCTCCAAAAGGTACGCAAGGGTTCCGGCCGCGGCCGGTGACCGCCGTAGCCGGGTGGGCTGCGGCGGCGCGTTGGAACGGTGGCGGGGAAAACCGCCGGGTCAGGGACGCCAGGGGCCTTTTGGGCCCGGGGCGGTGAAGCCTGGCTCTTTGTAGGAGCGGGCCCTGCCCGCGATTCGCGCGCAGGGCGCGCTCCTACATGGAGACCGCGTAGGATGGGTTGAGCGAAGCGATACCCATCATCGTGGCCTACGAAGAGCAGTCAGAGCTGGTCGAAGTCGAGGACCACCTTGCCGCTCAGCGGGAAGGCCTGGCAGCTGAGCACGTAGCCGGCCGCCACTTCGTAGTCTTCCAGGGCGAAGTTGCTGTCCATTTCCACTTCGCCTTCGATCACCTTGCACTTGCAGGTCGAGCACACGCCGGCCTTGCAGGAGTAGGGCAGCTCGGCGCCCTGGGCGTTGCCGGCGTCGAGCACGCTGACGCTGTTGCGCGCCAGTTCGAAGGAGAGTTCGCGGCCGTCGCTGATCACGGTGACCTGGCTCTTGCCGCTGTCGGTCGCGGCGGCGGCCTGGCGGGCTTCGCGTCTGCTCTCGCTGCCGGCGGCGGCGAACAGTTCGAAGTGGATGCGCTCGGCCGGCATGCCGTTGGCCTTGAGCTGGTCGCGCACGGTCTCGGTCATCGCCTGCGGGCCGCAGATGAAGGCGGCGTCGAGGTTCTTCACGTCCAGCCAGCGGCTGAACAGCTGGCCGCACTTGTCGGCGTCGATGCGGCCGTTGTACAGGTCCACGTCCTGCTGCTCGCGGCTGAACACGAAGATCAGGTTGAGGCGCTGCAGGTAGCGGTTCTTCAGGTCTTCCAGCTGTTCGCGGAACATCGCGGCGTTGCTGGAGCGGTTGCCGTAGAGCACGGTGACGCGGCTGTGCGGCTCGCTTTCCAGGGTGGTCTTTACGATCGACAGGATAGGCGTGATGCCGCTGCCGGCGGCCACCGCCAGGTAGTTGCCGTGGCGCGCGGCATCCAGTTGCACGTTGAAGTGGCCGGCCGGCGGCATCACTTCCAGGCTGGCGCCGGCCTTCAGCGCCTCGTTGGCGTAGGCCGAGAAGCGCCCGCCGGGCACGCGCTTGATGGCCACGCGCAGCTCGCCGTCGTTGACGCCGCTGCAGATGGAGTAGGAGCGGCGCACTTCCTCGCCGTCCAGGTGGGCGCGCACCACCAGGTGCTGGCCCTGCTCGAAGCGGAAGCTGTCCTGCAGGTCCTGGGGGACGTCGAAGGCGATGGACACGGCGTCGCGGGTCTCCGGGCGCACTTCGCGGATCTTCAGGCTGTGGAATTTGCTCATTGTTCTTCTCCGGCGGCTTTGCCGCATGGAGGGCGAATACAAACGTCGCGAGCGACGGTCAGGCTAGGCGGAAGCGGCTTTGGAAGCGCAGTTCACGTGTGTGAATGAGCATTCCGAAGGCGTTTCCAACGACGCATGGCCGAGCGCAGCAGTTTGTCTTCGTCCTCCCTAGATGCACTTGAAATAGTCGAACGGTTCGCGGCAATCGACGCAGCGGTACAGCGCCTTGCAGGCCGTGGAGCCGAACTGGCTGAGCTGCTCGGTGTGCAGGCTGCCGCACTGCGGGCAGCGCACTTCCGGTGTCTCGCCGAGCAGGCTGCGCTTGCTGGTGCTGCCGGCCGGCGGGGCGATGCCGTATTCGCGCAGCGCCTGGCGGCCGGCGTCGCTGATCCAGTCGGTGGTCCAGGCTGGGTCCAGGCGGCGTTCCAGTTGCGGCGCGGCGAAGCCGGCGTGTTCCAGGGCCTGCTGGATGTCCTGCTCGATGACCTCGGTGGCCGGGCAGCCGGAGTAGGTGGGGGTGACCACCACGTGCAGGTGCCCGCCGTGCCAGTCCAGGCCGCGGACGATGCCCAGGTCGACCACGCTGACCACCGGCACTTCCGGGTCCATCACCTGGCCCAGCACGTGCCAGGCGCGGCTAAGGTCGTCGGCGGAGCCTGCGCGCGCGCCGCGGTCGCTGGCGATCAGCTCACCAGGTCGCATCGGGGTAGGCCCGCTGGAGGAACTGCATCTCGGCCAGGAGGATGCCCAGGTGCTCGGTGTGCAGGCCGCGGCGGCCGCTGAGGTAGAAGTGCACCGCGGGCTCGGGCAGCGGCAGGGTGGCGCTGGCGAAGATGTCGGCGACCTTGGCGCGCCAGGCGGCGGCCAGCTCTTCCGGGTTGGGCGCCACGCCCTCGGCGAACAGGCGCTGTTCCACCTCATCCGCGTTGGTCATCTCGACGGTGAAGCGCCAGACCTGCGGAATCGCCGCGAGCATGCGCGCATGGCTTTCCTCGGTGCCGTCGCCCAGGCGCTCGATCCACTCGCCGGAGCGGCGCAGGTGGTAGGTGACTTCCTTCAGGCCCTTGGCGGCGATGGCGGCGATGCGCGCATCACTGGAGTCGCTGAGGGCGCGCAGCACGTGGAAGTGCCAGGCGTCGTAGAGGAACTGCTTGGCCATGGTCACGGCGAAGTCGCCGTTGGGCTGCTCGACCAGCAGCAGGTTGCGGAAGGCGCGCTCGTCGCGGCGGAAGGCCAGCTGGTCGGCGTCGCGGCCGTCGTCCAGCAGTTCCACGGCGTACTCGTACCAGTTGCGCGCCTGGCCGACCAGGTCGAGGCCGACGTTCATCAGCGCCAGCTCTTCTTCCAGGGCCGGCGCGCGGCCGCACCATTCGCACAGGCGCTGGCCCTGGATCAGGGCGCTGTCGGCGAGGCGCAGCAGGTATTCGATCTTGTCGTTGTTCGGGTTCATCGCACGCGTCTCACTCACATGTGGCCGACTTCGGGCGGCAGCTCGTAGAAGCTGGCGTGGCGGTAGACCTTGTCCTGCGCCGGGTCGAACAGCGGGTCCTTCTCGTCGGGCGAGGAGGCGGTGATCAGCGCCGAGGGCACCACCCACAGGCTCACGCCTTCGTTGCGGCGGGTGTAGAGCTCGCGGGCGTTCTCGATGGCCATTGCGGCATCGGCGGCATGAACGCTGCCGACGTGCTTGTGGTTGAGGCCGTGCTTGCTGCGCACGAAGACTTCAAAAAGGGTCCATTCGCTCATGGTGTTCTCCTCGCGGCTCAGGCGGCGTCGCGTTTGCGTTGTTGTTTTT
>Ga0182743_1001883_pt1 | contig 19423 bp, 19 predicted proteins | sample eDN3rd30CKraftOP_FD_128522 | JGI IMG/M metagenome (GOLD analysis project Ga0182743, IMG submission 128522) | Enriched Organic Plus compost microbial communities from Emeryville, California, USA - eDNA 3rd pass 30_C Kraft OP (version 2) (version 2) ... | reverse complement strand
TCATGGTCGGCAGGAGATGGCCGATGTGCAGCGAGGGGGCGGTGCAATCGTAGCCGACGTAAGCCGTGATGGACTCCTTCCGCGCCAGTTCATCGAGCGCGTCGGGCTCGGACACCTGGTGGATGAAGCCCCGGGTCGCCAGGACATTGAGGAAATCGGACTTGTAGGCGCTCATCGGCTTACCTCTTTCGCGGCGCTGGTGTAACAGGTCCGGGACGGGATTCAACCGAGCGGGCGGGGCGGAGTCGTGGACGCGGCGGCGGTTCAGGCGATTGGGCTGATGAGTGGCACCTCGCTCGACGGGGTGGATGCGGCCCTGGTCGAGACCGACGGCGAGCGGATCGTCCGGTTCGGTCCGGCGTTTTACCGGCCCTATTCCGAGAATGAACGCGACGTGCTGCGCCAGGCATTGGCCGAAGGGCCTGCTCTGAGCGACAGGACGGCGCGGCCGGGAGCGATTGGGCAGGCCGAGGCGATCATCACTCGATCCCACGCCGAAGCCGTCGAGCGATTGCTGGCCGACAATGGCATTGCACAGGCTGATGTGGCGGTCGTCGGGTTCCACGGACAGACCGTGCTCCACCGGCCGCAGGCCGGACTGACTGTGCAGATCGGAGATGGGCAGGCGCTCGCGGAGCGGCTTGGCATTCCCGTGGTTTACGATTTTCGTGCGGCCGATGTCGCGGCCGGCGGGCAGGGGGCGCCGCTGGTTCCGGTGTTCCATCGTGCCATCGTCGAGACTGCCGACAGGCCGCATCCGGTCGCCGTGCTCAATATCGGCGGCGTCGCCAATTTGACCTTCGTCGATGGGCCCCCCGAGCCGATCGCCTTCGATACCGGTCCTGGCAATGCGCTGATTGATGATTTCATGCGGATCCGCACCGGGCTGCGCTATGACGACAATGGCGACATGGCCGCGACCGGAGCGCCGGACCGTGCGTTTATCGCGACGGTTCTGGAGCATCCATTTTTTGCTGAGCGGCCGCCGAAATCGCTCGATCGCAACGATTTCGCATTGGCCAATATCGGCCTTGCCGGCAGCATTTCCACGGCCGACGGAGCCGCCACCTTGGCGGCGCTGACTGTGGAGGCGGTAGCGTGCGCGGTGGACCATCTGCCGGCGCCGCCGCGAGCCTGGATCGTGTCTGGCGGCGGAGCGCGCAATGCGACCTTGATGCGGATGCTGGCGGAGCGATTGGCGCCGGCGACGGTCGAAACGGCCGATCAGGTGGGCTTTTCGGCCGCTGCCATCGAGGCGCAAGCGTTCGCTTTTCTCGCCGTTCGCAGCTTGCGTGGTCTGCCGCTGACGTTTCCCAGCACCACGGGCGTGCCTAAAGCCATGACGGGCGGAGTCCTTCGATCTCCGCCCGGCCAGTCGAATGGGGATGTCAGCGGTCGTCCGCTGGTTGAGGGTCAGCGCCGCTCGCCAAGCCGTTTATCGAGATAAGCCTGGACGGATTCCATCAGCGGCTCGACCTTGCCGTCAAAGAAGTGGTTTGCTCCGGGCACCACCTTCTGCTCGATGACGATGCCCTTCTGGGTTTTGAGCTTGTCCACGAGAGCCGTCACGTCCTTGTGGGGAACCACGGCATCCTTGTCGCCGTGGATGATCAGGCCGGATGAAGGGCAGGGGGCCAGAAACGAGAAATCATAGAGGTTGGCCGGTGGCGTGATCGAGATGAAACCCTCGATCTCCGGACGGCGCATCAGGAGCTGCATGCCGATCCAGGCGCCGAACGCGAACCCCGCGATCCAGCACGAGCGTGCCTCGGGATTGATCGACTGCGCCCAGTCGAGTGCCGATGCCGCGTCCGACAACTCGCCGGTCCCGTGATCGAAGGATCCCTGGCTGCGGCCGACGCCCCGGAAATTGAACCGGATCACCGAGAATTGCCGGTGAGCGAAGGCATAATAGAGCTGATAGACGATCTGATGGTTCATCGTGCCCCCGAACTGCGGGTGCGGGTGCAGGATGATGGCGAGCGGAGCGTTTTTTTGGGGCGCGGGGTGGTACCGGCCTTCGATCCGGCCGGCGGGGCCAGTGAAGATGACCTCGGGCATGTGTTTCAGAACCTTGAGCGGCGCGTTCGCCTTGAGTGATTTGCGCGGGATGGCTGACGCTTGACGGGGCCGGCGGGCGCGCGTAACTATTTAGAACTGTTCTAATTTCTCGGGAGGCCCGGTCAAAGCAGGTCCGCGAGTGGTAAGCGGAGCCCGCCGGGCGGGCCGCGCTTTCTAGCATGATCGCTGGGAGCCAAGGCAAGTAAAATGAACCGAGTGAAGGGCTTGCCGACGAAAGCCTTTCCAGGAGGCTGCGGAGCGGATAGGTCCCGCTGGGAAATCTGCCAGGATATTGCGAGGTGTCGATGGCGGCGCGTACCTATCTCGACTGGAATGCCACCGCTCCGCTGCGTCCGATGGCGCGCGAGGCGATGATCGCGGCTCTCGATAGCTGCGGAAACCCCTCTTCGGTCCACGCCGAGGGGCGGCAGGCGCGTTCCATCGTGGCGCAGGCCCGAGAGAGGGTGGCGGCGCTGGTCGGCGCGTCGCCGCGAGAGGTGGTGTTTTCCTCCGGCGGAACGGAGGCCAATGCCCTCGCGCTCGGCCCGTCGTTGCGTCAGCGACTGCTGGTCTCGGCCGTAGAGCACCCCTCCGTCCGGTGCGGCGGCCGGTTTCCGGCTGAAGTCGTCCAGGACATCCCCGTCAACGGCGATGGCGTGGTCGATCTGCCGGCGTTGGAGCGCCTGCTGGCTGAAGGGCCGCCGCCGCTGGTGTCCGTCATGCTGGCGAACAATGAGACCGGCGCCATCCAACCGATTGCGGCGGTGTCGGCCTTGGTCCATGAGGCCGGCGGCCTGCTGCATGTCGATGCGGTCCAAGGGCCTGGAAGAATTTCATTCGACTTCAATCGTTTGAGCATTGATCTTATGTCTATCTCTTCACATAAGATCGGAGGCCCGCAGGGGGTGGGTGCGCTGATCCGGCGCGCGGAGTTGGATTTGGTTCCCGTCTCACCGGGAGGCGGCCAGGAGTCCGGCGCGCGACCCGGCACCGAGAATGTGGCCGGGATCGCCGGTTTCGGTGCCGCTGCCGAGGCTGTACTGGCTGAAGGTCTGGCCGAGGTCGAACGCATGCTTCCATTGCGCGACCGGCTCGAATCCGGCATCCGGCATCTGTCGCCCCATGCCGTGATCTTTTCGGCTGGCGTTGATCGCCTGCCGAACACGACCCTGGTCGGGCTCCCCCATACCAAGGCCGAAACGACGGTGATCGCGCTCGATCTCGCGGGCGTCGCGGTGTCCTCCGGGGCGGCGTGTTCATCGGGACGGGTCGCGCCGTCCCATGTGCTGGCTGCCATGGGGGTCGATGTCGATCTGGCGCGCGGAGCGATCCGGTTGAGCCTGGGCCGGGACACCACGGAGGGGGACGTGACCGCGTTCCTTAATTGTTGGGCCCGGGTCACCGACAACCTATATAAGGAGCGACCGAATGCGCGTGTGATCGCCGCCTAGGGCGGCTTTGCCAAAAGGATTTTCGCCGCCCAGAGAACCGCACCGCTATACCACCAACGATCCAACCCACGGTCCTTGAAACCGTGAGCGGAGGACAAAATGCCGGCCGTGCAAGAGACGATCGAACGGGTCCGCCGTATCGACGTTGACCAGTACAAGTACGGGTTCGTCACCGACATCGAATCCGAAAAGGCCCCGAAGGGGCTGTCGGAGGATACCGTCCGCTTCATCTCGGCTAAGAAGGGCGAGCCGGAGTGGATGCTCGATTGGCGTCTGCAAGCCTACCGCCGCTGGCTCACCATGAAGGAGCCGGGCTGGGCGCGCGTGAGCTATCCGAGGATCGACTATCAGGATCTGTACTATTACGCGGCGCCGAAGAAATTTAAGGCGCCGAAGTCGCTCGACGAGGTCGATCCCAAGATTCTGCGCACTTACGAGAAGCTGGGCATTCCGCTGCGTGAGCAGGAGATGCTGGCCGGCGTGGTGCGCGAGGACGAAGGCGACGAGGAGGGGCGGGAGGAAGGCAACGGTCGCACCCGCGTCGCCGTCGATGCGGTGTTCGATTCCGTTTCCGTGGCGACGACCTTCAAGGCGGAGCTGGCCAAGGCCGGCGTGATTTTCATGCCGATCTCGGAGGCGCTGCGCGAGCACCCTGAGCTCGTGAAGCAGTATCTCGGCTCGGTGGTGCCGGTCTCCGACAATTTCTTCGCGACGCTCAACTCGGCGGTGTTCTCGGATGGCTCGTTCGTCTACGTGCCGCCGGGCGTGCGCTGCCCGATGGAATTGTCGACCTATTTCCGCATCAACGAACGCAACACCGGTCAATTTGAACGCACGCTGATCATCGCCGACAAGGGCTCCTATGTCAGCTACCTGGAAGGTTGCACGGCCCCGCAGCGCGACGAGAACCAACTTCATGCCGCGGTTGTCGAACTGATCGCGCTGGACGATGCCGAGATCAAATATTCGACCGTCCAGAACTGGTATCCGGGCGATTCCGAGGGCAAGGGCGGCATCTACAATTTCGTCACCAAGCGTGGCGATTGCCGTGGTCCGCGCTCGAAGATTTCCTGGACTCAGGTCGAGACCGGTTCGGCCATCACCTGGAAATATCCGAGCTGCATCCTGCGCGGCGATAGCTCACGCGGCGAGTTCTACTCGATCGCGATTTCGAACGGCCGCCAGCAGGTGGATTCGGGCACCAAGATGCTGCATCTGGGCAAGAACACGACCAGTCGCATCATCTCCAAGGGCATTTCGGCCGGCCATTCGAGCAACGTCTATCGCGGGCTTGTCTCGGTGCACCGCAGGGCCAAGGGTGCGCGCAACTTCACCAATTGCGACTCGCTGCTCATCGGTGATCAGTGCGGCGCGCATACCGTCCCTTACCTGGAATCGAAGAACGCGGGCTCGGTGGTCGAGCATGAGGCGACGACCTCCAAGATCTCCGAGGAGATGCTGTTCTATTGCCGCCAGCGTGGGTTGTCCGCTGAAGAGGCCGTGGCGCTCGTCGTGAATGGCTTCGTCAAGGACGTGCTGCAGCAGTTGCCGATGGAGTTCGCGGTCGAAGCCCAGAAGCTGATCTCGATCAGCCTCGAAGGCTCGGTGGGCTGATTTCGGATAGGTGAGGCCGTGTCGGCGCTGGATCAGGCGGTTGCGGAACTTGAGGCGAGACGGGCGCGGGATGATGCGGAGCGGCAGTCGCGACAAGCCGCATCGGCGGCCTTCCTGAAGGGCTTTTACGAGGCTGATATCGCGCCCTCGAAGGCGTTGCAGGAGGGTGGAATCCAGGCCGTTTTCGATGGCGTGCGGCTGATGCTGCAACGGCCTCAGGAAGGTGTCTATGCGGAAGGGATGATGATCGTGGTGGGTGAGCAGGGCGAGATCGACGTGAATGGCCGCTCGCTCGGCCCGGCCGGGTCGCAGGACCGATCAGCGATCACAAGGGAGCTGATTGCCGAAATCATCGGTCATTTCAGCTTGTAGCGCTGATGGTTCGAACCTCGCGCGAGATGGGATTTTGGAAGGACGTTTAACGTGGCATTGTTGGATATCAAGAACCTGCACGTTTCCCTGGACGGCAAGCCGATCCTCAACGGGCTGAACCTGACCGTGAACAAGGGCGAGGTTCACGCCATCATGGGCCCGAACGGATCCGGCAAATCCACGCTCTCCTATACGATGGCGGGCAAGCCCGGCTACGAGGCCACCGAAGGTCAGATCCTGCTGGACGGTGAGGACATTCTCGGCATGGAGCCGGACGAGCGCGCGGCGCGCGGTGTGTTTCTCGCCTTCCAGTATCCGATGGAAATCCCTGGCGTTGCGAGCATGACGTTTCTGCGCACGGCGCTGAACGCCCAGCTCAGGCAGCGCGGCAAAGCCGAACTGTCCACGCCGGAATTCCTCAAGAGGGTGCGCGAAATCGCCAAATCGCTGGAGATCGATCCCGACATGCTGCGCCGCGCGGTCAATGTCGGTTTCTCCGGCGGAGAGAAGAAGCGCAACGAGGTGCTGCAAATGGCGCTGCTGGAGCCGCGTCTTTGCGTCCTCGACGAGACCGATTCCGGGCTCGATATCGACGCGCTCAAGATCGTGGCCGATGGCGTGAACCGCCTGCGCTCACCCGAGCGGGCAATGGTCGTCATCACGCACTACCAGCGTCTGCTCGATCACATTGTGCCCGATGTCGTGCATGTGCTGTCGCGCGGCCGGATTGTGAAATCAGGCGATGCGGCATTGGCCCTCGAGCTCGAAGCCTCCGGCTATGCGCAGTTCCAGGACGAGGCGGCCTGAAGCCATGAGTCTGGATGTCAGACCACAGAAGACCGCAGCCGAAGAGGCCCTCGCGACCATGTTCGCGCAGGCGCGCGATGGGCTGCCCGGCAACGAAGCTTTGGCGACCGCGCGGGCGGCGGCGTTTCGACGCTTCGAGTCTCAGGGTCTGCCGACTTGGCGGCGTGAGGAGTGGAAGTACACCGACCTGCGTGCGGCAATGCCCCAAGCGCAGCCGCTGGCGTTGCGTGCCGGCCGCTTGCCGTCCGGGGCACCCGGCAGTCCCATCCTGCCGGTGGATTTCGGGGCGCGTCGGCTCGTGTTCTCGAATGGCATCTTCGTTCCAGAACTCTCCGATCTCGCGGAGCTGGAGCCTGGATTGACCATTCGCCCGATGGGGCAGGCGCTGCGCGAGGGGGATGCGCTGGTGCGGGCTCATCTGACCACCCATTCCGTATCTGCCGTGCCGTCCTATGACCCGATGCAATCGTCCGATGCCGTGCAGTCCTTCGTGGCCGATCCGGCGGTGACACTCAACGCGGCGCTGATGAGCGACGGGATCGTCATTCACGTCGCGGCAGGCAAGACGGTCGAGCGACCGATCCATCTGCTGATGCTTTCTGGCGAAGAGGCCGTTTCGGTGTTTTCCCGCTCATTGCTTGTCGCTGAGAGCGGCGCGCGCGTGATGGTGCTGGAAAGCCATGAAGGCGGTGCTGGCCATCAGGTCAACACCGCATTCGAAATGGTGGTCGGCGACGAGGCCCATGTGGATCACGTCAAGCTCAATGGCGGCGTGGGTCTGCATGTCGCGTCCTTGCTCGCCACGATCGGAGGCCGGGTGCGCTTCAATACGTTTGTTTTTACGGCTTGCTGCGCGCTGGTGCGGAACCAGATGTTCCTGCGCTTCGATGGTAAGGGCACGCTCGCCAATATCGGTGGCTCAAGCCTGCTGGATGGCAGGCAGCATGTGGACAACACCCTGATCGCCGATCATGCGTCGCCGGACTGCCAGAGCCGCGAGGTGTTCAAGACGGTTCTCGATGGTGAAAGCCGCGGTGTCTTTCAGGGCAAGGTCATTGTGCGCCAGAAGGCGCAGAAGACCGACGCCCGCATGGTCACCCGCGCGTTGTTGCTTTCAGATGAGGCCGAGGCCGATCACAAGCCGGAGCTGGAGATCTTCGCCGACGATGTCCAATGCGGCCATGGCGCGACGACCGGTTCGCTGGACGAGGAGTTGAAGTTCTATCTGATGGCGCGCGGTATTCCGAAGGCGGAGGCCGAGGCGCTGCTGGTCCAATCTTTTGTTGGCGAAGCCATCGACGGCATCGAGCATGCGGGTCTGCGCGACGCATTGATGGAAGCGGTCGCGGACTGGCTCAAGACCCGCGGAGAGAGAGTCGATGCATCCCGCAATTAAGAACGGCAGCTACGACGTCGCGCTGTTGCGGGAGGATTTTCCTGCGCTTGCAATGGATGTTTACGGCAAGCCGCTCGTCTATCTCGACAATGCGGCGTCGGCACAGAAGCCGAAGGTTGTTCTGGAGCGTATTCAGCACGCCTATGCTTATGAATACGCGAATGTGCACCGCGGGCTGCATTACCTCGCCAATGCCGCGACGGAGGCCTATGAGGGCGCGCGCGACAAGGTGGCGGCGCTTCTGAACGCGCCTCGACGCGAAGAGGTGATTTTCACCCGCAATGCCACGGAAGCGATCAACACCGTCGCCTATACGTTCGGCCGCGATCAGATCAAGGCCGCAGGCGACGAGATCGTGCTCTCGATCATGGAACACCATTCCAACATCGTGCCCTGGCACTTTCTGCGCGAGCGTCATGGCGCGGTGCTGAAATGGGCGCCGGTGGACGAGGACGGAAACTTCCTGATCGAGGAGTTTGAAAAGCTCCTGTCACCCCGTACCAGGATGATCGCCATCACCCACATGTCCAATATGCTGGGCACGCTGGTCCCGGTGAAGGAGGTGGTGCGGCTGGCGAAGGCGCGGGGCATTCCCGTGCTCGTGGACGGCAGCCAAGCGGCGGTTCACATGGATGTCGACGTCCAGGATATCGGCTGCGACTTCTACGTCTTCACCGGCCATAAGCTCTACGGTCCTTCCGGCATCGGCATCCTGTGGGGCAGGCACGAGCATCTGGCGTCGATGCGTCCGTTCAACGGCGGCGGGGAGATGATCCGTGACGTGACGCCTGACGAGGTGACCTACGGCGAACCGCCACACCGCTTCGAGGCCGGCACCCCGCCGATCGTCCAGGCGATCGGGCTCGGCGCAGCCATCGACTATGTGCAATCGATCGGAAAGGCGCGGATCGCCGCGCACGAAGCTGACCTCGTGGCCTATGCCCACGACAGGCTGCGCGAGATCAATTCGGTCCGCATCTTCGGCCACACCAAGGACAAGGGCCCGATCGTGTCGTTCGAGATGAAGGGCGCGCATCCTCATGACGTGGCGACCGTGATCGACCGCTCGGGCGTGGCGGTGCGCGCCGGGACACATTGCGTCATGCCACTCCTGCAACGCTATGGCGTCCACGCCACGTGCCGCGCCTCGTTCGGGCTATACAACACACGGGATGAGGTCGACAGCCTCGCCCAGGCGCTGATCAAGGCGCAAGACATGTTCTCATGATTGGGAATCCGTCAAATGAGTGATGCTGACCACAATGCGGAACCGAAGGCAGAGCGGGTCGAGGGCCAAGCGTTGCCGCAAGAAGAGTTGGAACGCTTGACCGATGGCATCGTGGCGGCGCTCAAGACCGTCTACGATCCGGAGATTCCAGCCGATATCTATGAGCTGGGTCTGATTTACCGCGTCGATGTCGAGGATGACCGGTCGGTGAAGGTCGATATGACGTTGACGACGCCGAATTGTCCTGCGGCCGCCGAACTCCCCCAGATGGTGGAGAACGCGGTGTCGAGTGTTCCGGGTGTATCCGAAGCCAGCGTCAGCGTCGTCTGGGATCCGCCGTGGGATCCGAGCCGGATGTCGGATGAGGCCCGGCTTGTGCTCAACATGTGGTGAGTTGCGACTCCGAACGCGGAGTCCTACATATCCACTGGAAAACATTCGGATTTTTGAATGATTCCAGTGCTGGCACGAGATGGAGCAGGAGAAACCATCATGGCCACGGTCCGCCCGAGACCTCAGGTGATGCGGCTGACGGAAGCCGCCGCGAGTCGCATTCGCCGTCTTATGGCGCAATCGGAGCGACCGGTTGCCGGCCTGCGCATCGGCGTCAAGAATGGCGGCTGTGCCGGTATGGAATACACCATGGAATATGTCGCCGAAGCCGGCGATCGCGACGAAATTGTCGAGGACAAGGGCGTGCGGCTCTTGATCGATCCCAAGGCCGTCCTGTTCCTGCTCGGCACCGAGATGGACTACAAGGTCGAGAAGCTGTCGTCGCAGTTTGTGTTCAACAATCCGAACCAGATTTCGGCTTGTGGTTGCGGGGAATCCGTTCAACTGGCCCCGGCTGCCGAACACGACACAGCAGGGTAGGGCTGGTTCAGAACCGGACAGGCGCTAGGCGACCTTGGGCTCGTAGCTCATCGCTGTGAATTCCGGATCGGTTTCGGAGATCACGCGGTTGCGGCCGCCATGCTTTGCCGCATAGAGGCAGGCATCGGCGCGCGAGATGATGGATTGCGGCGTATCGCCCTGACGCATGATGGCTACGCCGACCGATATGGTAACCCGTCCGAGCGTCTGGTTCGTGGAGCGCTTCATGAGCTCCTTGGACATGACCGCGCGGCGAATGTGGTCGGCCACGGTGATTGCCGAGCGAAGAATTGTATTGGGCAGGATCACGGCGAATTCCTCGCCGCCATAGCGGGCGGCCACGTCGCGGCCCTTGACGTTCTGCTTCACCGACGTCGCCACGAGCCGCAAGACCTGATCACCAGTTAAATGGCCCCACGTATCGTTGAACGATTTGAAATGATCGATGTCGCTCATCAACAGAGCCAGTGGTTCACCGGCTCTCTCCGCATCCGTGAGCATGCGCGCGATGGCGTCGTCGAAATACTTGCGGTTCCACAGCGTGCTGAGCGGATCGGTCAGGCTTTCGTTTCGGACAGTTTCAAGCTTGTCTTGCAGACGGGTAATTTCCTGCTTGGAGGCTGTCAGCCGTGCTTCAAGATGCTGGTTGTTCTCTTTCATCGACTGGGCCGTCTGCACCAGGCTTTCGACGATGGTACGCAGGCCATCTCGGTCCCTTGACTGGCCAAGCCGCGTGGTGACGCTCGCAAGGCTCGCGCTGTAATCATTGGCCGAGCCGACGGCCGCGTCGACCATCGTCATCACTTGAACGATCTCGTTCATGACCTGCGAGTTGACCGTGTCGATCTTGTCGGTCAGTCGCGAGGGCGAAAGATGATTGATGTAAGCCTGTTCGAGGTCAGCTTCGGTGATTGTACCGCGCTGGGCGAGCGTTTCATTTATGGCCTGGTTGAGAGAAGGATTGTAGCCCGTGGCGTAATTATACCAGAACTCATAATGACGGGGGGACGCAGGCTGGCGAAGCGCCTTGATCTGGCCAAGCGCGATGTCCGCGAACGCCATCGTGCGTTCGTGATCGTCTTGAACGGTCATCTTCGCCCCCGCGCTGCAGACGCCACACGCCCTGCAACCCTACCCCGATGTCATAGATGGCGTGCCCGGACGGTGTAGAGCTCCGAGCGCTGAACTTATGTTAACTCCTGGCCGTGAATGAGACGTTAAAGGTGGAACTTGGGGCTCGGGAAAGGCAGGCCGGTTGTCCCGCCGGACAAATACAATGGAGGGTCTCGGCGCGGCTGGTGGACAGGGTCGCTGCCGATCATCGAACCGGTCCCTTTGGATGACTTTGAGATCGTCATGTCATTTCGGCTCAAGACCGGCGGCTTTCCATTTAGCCGCCTCGCTCTCGACGAACCTCTTCAGGAAAAGGCTCGATCAGCGCCGAGGCGGTGAGACGGTGACGCCAAGCTGATCGAAGCGTTTGAGCAAATTTGGCTGCTTCAGGGCTTCGATGATCGCCAGCCGCAGTTTCTCGACGATGTCCTTCGGTGTGCCCTTCGGCAGGAAGATCGCGTTCCAAGCCGATGTCTCGAAATCGGTCAAGCCTTGCTCGTGGAGACTTTTCAAATCCGGCAGGCTCGGCGCCCGATCCTGAGTCATGATTCCGATGGCCTTGATATCGCCGGACTTGATTGCCGGTAACGCCAGCGATGCGACAGGGCAGAAATAATCGACGCGGCCTGCCATCAGGTCCTGGTCGTTGTCGAGAGTGTCTTTAGTCCTCAATCGTAGGTCAGGTCGCCCGCCTTCCCCCCAAAGATCCGATAGGCGAAAAACGAATAGACAATGATCACCGGCAGAACGAAGGCCGTTCCGGCGAGGATGATGGCCAAGCTCTCGGGCGCGGCCGAGGCCTGCCAGATCGTCAGGCGGTCGGGCACGACATAAGGGTAGAAGGAATAGGCAAGCCCGGCGAAACCGAGCGAGAAAATAGCGGCCAGCGATAAAAAGGGCGCGATGGAGTGGCGATCGTCATGCGCAGGCAGGCGGAACGACAGCCGCCAAAGCCAGAGGAAAGCCAGTCCGGTAACGATCGGCAGCGGAGCGAGCCAGGCGATTTGCGGCCAGTCGAACCATTTTTCGAAGATTCGGGCGCTGGCGAAGGGGGTCGCGATGGAGATCACGGCCATGCCGACGGCGGTCAGAACGAGGGTGAACCGCAAGAGGCGAACAGCTTTGTGCTGTAGCTCGCCCTCGGTCTTGTAGATCAGCCAGGCTGCTCCCATCGCGGCGTAGGAAGCTGCGAGGCAGAGCGCGACCAGCGCGCCGAAGCCCCAGGCAACGATCCCGGTTTCGAGGCCCAGCACATAGACCCCGAGCATATAGCCTTGCGCGAGCGAGGCGATCAGCGAGCCGATGCAGAACAGAAAGTTCCAGCGGTATTTGCGATGCACCGGGACCTTGGCGCGGAAGTCGAAGGCGACGCCGCGCAGGATCAATCCGAACAGAAGTGCAAACACCGGCAGATAGAGCGCCGTCAGGATAATGCCATGAGCGACGGGAAACGCCACCAGCAGCAGACCCACCGCCAGCACCAGCCATGTTTCGTTGGCATCCCAGAACGGGCCGATGGCGGCGATCATCGTGTCCTTTTCGTCATCGGTCGCGGCGGCGAAGAGAATGCCGATGCCGAGGTCGAAGCCGTCGAGAACCACGTATATGAGGATCGACAGGCCCATCAGGCCGGCGAAGATCAGGGGCATGAGGACATGCCAGTCGAAGCTCATGGCATCATCCTGGTGCTTGAGCGGGTTGCGCCATGGCGCGATCGGCGACCCCAGGCATGGGGGAAGCGTCTCCGTCCTTCGCCGCCTTGAGCGCCAAGTGCGTCAGAACCCCAAGGTAGACGATGGTGAGGATGACGTAGAGAGCGACATAGGCGGCGAGTGTGAACCCGACCTGTCCGGCCGTCACCGGACCTACGGCGTCTTTGGTGTGTAGCACGCCGGTGACGAGCCACGGCTGACGACCGATCTCGGTGGTATACCAGCCCGCCAACGTTGCCAGCCAGCCTGAGAAGGCCATGGCGGTATAACCATAGGCCAGCGGACGTGGCAGTGTTCCCTTGCGCCATAGGAACCATGATGCCGTCCAGGAGAGGGCCAGCATCAGAAGGCCTATCCCGACCATGACCCGGAACGACCAGAACACCCAGGCGACCGGGGGATGATTGCCGACATAATCGTTGAGGCCCGGCACGATGCCGTCGGGGCTGTGCCGAAGGATCAGGCTTGCGCCGCTCGGAACGGCCAGTTCGAAGCGATTTTCCCGGGCCTGCTCATCCGGCCAGGCGAACAAGACCAGCGGTACGTTGCCCCGAGTCTCCCAATTGGCCTCCATCGCGGCGATCTTTTGCGGCTGATGCTCCAGTGTGTTGAGACCATGCATGTCGCCGGCAAAGATCTGAATGGGGATGAGGATCGCTCCAAGATAGACGCCCGTGCGCAACGCCTTCCACATCGAAGCGGATCGATCGCCGCTGAGGTAGCGCAACGCCGAGAGGCCGGCGACAAGGAACGACGCAGTCAGGCCCGAGGCCAGAAGCATATGGACCAAGCGATAGGGGAAGGACGGATTGAAGACGATGGCCCACCAGTCGGTGGCGAAGGCGACGCCATCGCGCATCTCGAAACCGGCAGGCGTCTGCATCCAGGAATTGAGCGCCAGGATCCAGAACGCCGACATCGTGGTGCCGACAGCCACAAGAAACGTGGCAAGCGTATGCACGCCATTCGATACGCGGCGGAATCCGAACAGCATGATGCCAACGAAAACCGCCTCGAGAAAGAATGCGGTCAAGACCTCGTAGGCCAGAAGAGGGCCAGCGATATTGCCCACCGTTTCCATGAATCCAGGCCAGTTGGTGCCGAACTGGAAGCTCATGGTGACGCCGGAGACGACGCCCAGCGCGAAGGACAGGGCGAACACTTTGACCCAGAAGAAATAAGCACGCATCCACGCGTGATCGCCGGTCGCATTGTAACGCAGCTTGAAGAACAACAGCACCCAGCCGAGCGCGATGGTGATCGTCGGAAACAGAATGTGGAAGGAAATGTTCGCGGCGAACTGAAGCCGTGACAGGATCAGTGGGTCCATTGTCGGCTCCCGCCGCTTGGCGGCGTGTGAGGCGCAGGATTCGGTGCAAGGAATAGGTCGCCACACTGACGTTCTGGCACAAACCCAACGCCAATGCCGCATTCGGTGTTGCGGCAAGGAATCGTAAGTCCAGTCGGCATCGTTTGCATCTCTTGCGCTGACTCAAACATGCTTATTCCTGAGGCAGGACTCAAGTCCATTATTCGATCGTCAGGGCTGCGGCTTGTGCATTGCGGCATGACCTTTTGCCACAGCCCGACCGGGTGGGGGAGAGCTTGGGCTCTCGCGCATCCCTGGACGACGAACAGAATCGCCTTTGGCTATTTGCTACCCTTGTAGTGGAAAGGCGTTTGTTGCATCGTCTGGTTGTCACTGGCTGGTAAAGGCTGGGACTGAGGGAGCGAAAACAAATCAGGGAGGAGTTGCCATGAGGGTTGTCTTCACAGTCTCCGCGGTGGCGGCGGCATTGTTGCTGCCGCCGGCCATCGCAGGAGCGGACGATTATCCAAACAAGCCTCTGCGCGCGATCACATCTCAAGGGGCCGGTGGTCTGAGCGACATCTACATGCGGGCCGTGGCAGACGGTATGGGGCCGCTCATGGGGCAACCCGTCGTGGTGGAGAATCGCTCGGGAGCGGCAGGCGCGGTCGGTGCTCGCGCCTGCGCCGACGCTGAACCTGATGGGTACACGTTCTGCATCCTTCCCGATACCGCGGTTGTCTACAATCCGATCATCATGCCGGAGCAGAAATTCGAACCCAAAGAGCGCCTGTTTCCGATCACGCGCCTTTATGATCTGACGCAGGTTCTTGCTGTCACCGCATCGTTAAAGGTCAAGACACTTGAGGAGCTGATCGAGTATACGAAAGCTCACCCCAAGACCGTCAGCTATATGTCTCCATCGCTGGGCAAGGTGGCCTTCCTAAACGAGTTGAATGAGAAGCGTGGCACCGACTTCGTGCGCGTTCCGTTCAGGGGTGGTGGAGATGCCGTCAACGCCATGCTTTCCAACACGGCTCAGGTGGCCTCTTTCGGGATCGGCAACTTGGCGGCTCTGATCAAGGAAGGAAAAATCGTCGGGCTCGCGATGGACGGCAACAAGCGTTCGCCCTTGGCTCCCGATGTTCCGACCTTCAAGGAATTGGGTTACCCGGTCGAGGGCATTACGTTCTTCGGCCTTTACGCGCCGATGGGTACGCCGAAGGACAAGATCGAGCGCATCTATCAGGCGGTGAAAAAGATCGCCTCCAATCCGGACTTTGACAAGAAGTTCTTGCACGGCCGCGGATTGGTTTCGGTGTTGAGCACCCCGGATGAATTCGAGAAGGACATGGAACGAGAGCGGGCGATCGCGATGCGCATCATCCGGCAGTCCGGACTCTATCCGCATATAAAATAGAGCCGAGGAGCTTATCGCGATTTCGCCGCGAGTGGCTGGCGGTAAAATAAAGAGCGAGCGCAACCGCTCCCCTTGTCGCTGAAATATCGGTCATCACCCGCCCGGATTGCCGGGCGGGTTTTTCAGATCCCGCACGATGTATGGACATCGCGGGGTGCTATGAGTCCGCTCGTTTCAATGTTCGAGCAACAATGATCCAAAGCCCGGCACGCGGTCCGTGATGCCGCTTTCCCGCAGCGCATGCCAGTAAATGGCGGTGTTGATCGCAAGAACAGGCTTGTCGAGCCAGAATTCCGCAACCCCTGCGAGACGCGCCATCGCCAGATTGGTTCCAACTTGAACGATGGCTTCAACGGACGGATCGTTGATTCGGATCATGACGTCGCGCATCTCCTTTTCGGTTACATGCGCGATGTTCACTGGGCTGTCACACTTGAAACCGTGAAGAGCCACGATCTCGAAGCCGCAATCTGAGAAAAAGCGCCGCACCTCGCTATCGCCCACGGGCATATAGGGTGTGATGACGGCGATTTTCTTAATGCTTCCGTATTTTTCCAGAGCGCATCTGACCGCGTCGGAGCCCAACGTGACGGGAACGCCGCCAGAAATTGCTTGCATGCGGTCGGCAAGCTTTTTGCTGCCCTCCAAGCCATCCCAAAACGTTTCCGATGACATCCCGAGAACCAAGCGATCAGGATGGCAGGTCATCACGCTGGTCGCGGCTTCATCCATCGTGACGCGTATATTGTCCATGAGCGTGTTGAAGCTGGCGTCGTCCACGATTGGGTCATCCGGGATATAAATCCGTCCGAAGTGGTTGGTGACGCCATAGGGGCGCATCGCATCCATTTCGGGCTGAACGGACGTGTTTGTGGACGGCGCGATAATCCCCAGCTTCAGACGAAAACCCAGAACGTCGGTCATGGCTGCAATCCCATTTTCATTGCCCGTTCGATATCAGCGGTTGGCGCTGTCGAACAGTCGCTCGTGCGTGTCTGCGCCAGTTGTAGAGGTCGCGTCGCTGTTCCCGTGCTTGCGGCAGATATCCGCCACCGCGATCCCGGCCTGATGCTCATCGAACTGAGGCCCCGTAAACGCGACATGGCACTCATAGGTATCCTGGCATAAAAGAAGCCCCGAATGGCTTGCTCTAAGCGATTGATTTTGTTGACTCTCCGGGTTCGACGATATTGCGAGCTATGAATTCGCCATAGCCCTACGCCAGCATTCGCCGCCGGCACATAGAATGCGAAAGCACAGGAAAACAGTCGCTGCGTCATCAGGCTGAAAAATCGCTCGCTAAGCTGGGGCTCGGCAGGTGGAGCGTGCGATGCAACTTTCGAGACAGCAGCGAGCAGCCTTGAACGCGGCGGCCATCAACCGCGCCTATATGGTGAGGACCGGCCTGACCCGCAGCGGGCAGTGGCTTTGGACGCCTAAGGAAGTCAGAGTTCTATGGCGTCTTTATCCTGACTATGAAGCGCTGGTCCGGGCGCTCCCAGGACGCACCCGGGCAGCGATCGAATGCAAGGTATGGCGCTGCGGATTGGCTAGGCCGTTGCGAGTCTGGAGCGAGACGGAGTTTGGCGTCATGAAGCCTCTTTATGTGCGGGGAGCGCCTATGGCGGCGATCCTGGAGTGGCTTCCGGGCAAGAGGGCGCGGCAGGTTTGGTCCAAGGCGGCGCACCATAAGATCCGGCGGCCGCGACGCCCGCCACGGCCGACCGGATTCGCGGCGGTGGACGCCGTCCGTCGCCGCGCCTTCGATCTCCACATCTCAGTGGCTGATCTGGACGCCATGGCAGGCCGTCGCGGTTATTTCCGGCGACCCGGAAGGACGGACTGGAGTGCCGTGCAACGGGTGCTGCCCTATCTGGGCGGGCGGGCCGCAGTCCATTGGCATGAGAGCTGAGCCGCAGGCGCGCCTACCCTCGCGCAAACCTTTATCCAGACCGCGTGCGTGCCGGAGAGGGAGAGCCGCGGCGTCGACAGGTGGTGGTCGCTGGGGTTGGACGGAAGATGCGATCGTGCGGCAAACCTATCCCGACTATGGCCTCATGCGGCGGCGTCTTCCTCATCGGAGCTTGGCGGCGCTCAAGCATCGCGCCGCAGCCTTGGGTGTCGTCCAGCCTCGCCATGTCTGGACGCAGACCGAAGTCCGGAAGCTTTCCCGTCTGGTCGCGGCGGGCGCTTCCAATGCGGAGCTGAAGTGCGCCTTTTCGCATCTTCGTTTTGAGCAGATCGCGTCCAAGATCAGGCATTTGAGGTTGCCGCGCCGCAAGCCTCGGCTTGCGCGGTTCGAGGACGCCGCGATCAGAGAAGTGCGCCGGCGCGCTGTTGAGAAGGACCTGTCGCTGCGGGAGCTGGACCGGCTTGCGCGTACGAAACGCTATTTTCAGGCCAGCACTCGCCGACTTGTGCTGAAGCATGTGGCCAGCGCTGCAGCGGTGCTGGGCGGTGAAATTTGTATTGAATGGGAGGAGGCCTGAGCTTTCGAAATGGCCGCAGGCATTCCTGAGCACGTGCCAATATGACTTCGATCGACCTTCGGTTCCTTCACCGCCCGAGCCAGCACGATCGCACCGGATCGGTGCGTAGGGAAATATCGCACGCTGGCGCACGACATCGCGCTCTGGCGTACAAAAGACGGTGGCTCCCCGGGCCGAAGTACAATGGCGCCGCAAAATCAAACACTTACTCGGGCTATCCCGCTTCAGGCGTGCCATTGAATCCTATAGCGAAATTTGGGTCGGCGGCTAACGGCCGTGAACGGAATCGCTCGCAACGGCGGATTGCGGTCAGTTATGTTGGTTGCGTGTCTCATCGATGGCTACTGATTTCGCAGGGTGCATGGGAGCATAGATTAAAATGTTTAAGGCTATTCTTGCAGCCGCCGCGCTCGTTGCGCTCTCTGCGCCAGCGGAGGCAAAGAAGACGGTCGTGATTGCAGGGTCGACCGATTGCGGCACGTGGGTCGAAAGTCGGACAAGTGCGACATCAGCGGTGCCCGAATTCTATGTATTGGGGCTACTGAATGGCTTGGCCTTCGGGAAGCAACGTGAATTCTGGCATGCTAATGGTGATAAAGTTAGCAATGCATCGGTATATCTGTGGCTGGACAAATATTGCCGCGACCATCCGCTGAGCAATATTACAACCGGCGCAATAGCCCTTTTTAGAGAGCGGGTTGGCGATTAACGTTTCCGATATGCTGCGCGGGCGGACCTCTCGCCCGCGCAGGAAGCGGCGCATATCGCACGTAGAAAGGAAATATGGGCGGCGAGGCGGGAGAGTGAGGATGTTCCGGGGGAGGAAGAAACTGGGAGAATTTCTCCCAGTTTGGGCGGTCGCGGCAACACAGAATTCGCTTCCGAAGTCGCAGCCGTAGTTGGCGCTGGCCGCAATCCAGAGTCGGTCAAGCGTGACGTCAATCTAAAGATCCGCCGCGCGGAAGAACTCGGACCCGACCCCAAGCAGGTCACCCCCGCCTGATCTGCTACAATGAAAAAATGCCCCGCACGGGAAAACCGATGCGGGGCAGTTTGCAATAGAACGGGATAAAGATAAGTGACTTATCTAAATTTGTCAAGCGAATGTTCTGAGGTTGACGCTGGTCAACCGGAGAGCCTCAAGCTCCTGCGCCCGATGTTCGAGGCATTTGTCGAAAGGCTCGGGGGCGAAATTCGCGAGTGCCCTCACTATGGACTCGAATATGTCGGACCCGCGCCCGGTCAGGATCCAGAAGACCGCGGCCGAATCGTCCGGTTCGAGCCGGGGCGCAAATTTTGGAACGGCTGGCGCGTCATTGACCGGCATCGGGCCGGCGCCCGCGGTGCGGAGCTAGAAGCGCATATCGCGTTTTTCCATGAAATCGGTTGGGCATTGCCGGACGGTTACGGCCAGCCGCCCAAGCCAGCCAATGACAACTGGACCGCGCCCCGGTGGCCCGGAATCATCTCCAGCGGCGATATGGTGCGCGGCTTTGTGCCGCCTGACTACCACGTTGACGGCATCATCCAGGCCGGATTTTTGTACTCGGTGACCGCAAGCACGGGCTCCGGCAAGAC
>Ga0182743_1001882_pt1 | contig 19430 bp, 14 predicted proteins | sample eDN3rd30CKraftOP_FD_128522 | JGI IMG/M metagenome (GOLD analysis project Ga0182743, IMG submission 128522) | Enriched Organic Plus compost microbial communities from Emeryville, California, USA - eDNA 3rd pass 30_C Kraft OP (version 2) (version 2) ... | reverse complement strand
GTCCGCCGCTGCGACGCCAGGAGGCGCGATTGCGCCGCGTGTCTTATCGAGTCCGGGCAGTGTCGTGAGCCCGGGGGCTGCATCGGGTACTGAAACTGCGCCCAATACTCAGGCACCCACAAATACCGGGGCGAGTGTGGCGGGAGCGGGTACTGGCCCAGGCGCGACGCCAGATGGCGCTTCCACCTCGATCCCTCCGACGTCGCCCGCGCCCGGAGCGTCTCCCGACGCCGCAAACGCATCAACGGTTACGGACGACAATCAGGCCCTCAGCCAGGATATCGACGCTGCTGCGCAGGCAAAGGCCGCTGCAGAAGCGAAAGCCGCCGCAGACGCCAAGGCGGCAGAGCAGGCCAAGACTACCGCCGCACAGGTGGCGGTGCGGGTCAGCGTACGTCCCTGGGGTGAAGTGATCATTGATGGCCGCTCGCGGGGCATCAGTCCGCCATTGGGCCAAGTCATGCTGGCGCCAGGCCGGCACCAGGTCACGATTCGCAATCCTGCGTCAAGCGATTATCAGACGACTATTAACGTCACCGCTGGTGGTTCAGCGGGTATTTCTCACGTCTTTGAGTGACGGCGGTTGAGGATGTTGGCGCCTGGGGGGGGCCAACATGAAGTGGACGGGGGGCTTCGCCGCCGGCGTGCCATTGCGTTTAATTCGAGTCCGCCATCGTTCCCTCATAATCGGGAATGTCTGCGTCGACGAGCAGATCGGCAGTGAACATATAACCCCAACCGTGCACGGCTTTGATGGGCAGGCGTACTCGCTGAGCGGCGGCCTTGCGCCGCATGCGGCTGATCATGACGTCAATAAAACGACCACGGCGATCACTTTCGGAGCCTTCGCCTGTAGCGGTGTCTAGGCTCAACGCATCGCGGCTGATACGTTTGTCGGGTTCGTGGGCAAATCGCAGCAGCAAGCTGCGTTCGGCGGTGGTCAGAGAAAGGGTCTGTCCGCTGGGCGCCATCAATGCCCAGCCTTTGCTGGTCAGGCGCCAACCGCCCGAGGGGGACGGAACGGATTCGGCTGACGCGTACGCAGCGTCCGGCGCCGGCGCAGGGGGCGCCGGCGTTTGGGCCGATGCGGCATCCGCCGCGACAGGGGCTTGCGTCGCGTCGGGCATCCGACGCATGAGGGCCTGAAACACGGCAGCCAATTCCAGGCCGTTGATATAGGTATCCAGGCAAGCATCGGCGCCGCTTAACAGTGTGCGCACCCGAGCATCGCTATCGGGAAACTGTGCGAGGGCGACGATGCCGATACCGGGACGCATGACGCGCAGCTGCGCTGCTGCAATATCGATAATGGCCAACGGACCTGCGAGCACCACTAAGGGAATGGCCTGCTGGGACAGGTGCAGATATAGCTCTGAGAGTCCAGAATAACGATGTATCTGAAATCCCAGGCGCGATAGCTCCGTGATCTGCTGTGGATAGGCGGTGTCGTCGCCAGTTAGAAAAAGGACGTCCGGCGATGTGTTCATGATTCGATTCCGAATAGGGCGTCGAGACCCATCAATAATAGGGCCTTGCCCGGTCAACCCCGGCGAGGGACTTGTTTGTGTTATGGCTCAGGACGAGCCGTGCAGGATGCACGCGGCAAATCTGAGCTAATGTCCAATTCGCGCGGATCAAGGATAGATCGCCAGGCTGTAACAGACGAGATGTGAAGGGCAATCTTGTGTGACGCTGTGTGTCATATGGCGCGATGCGGGCCGAAGTCCGCGTTACAGTTAATAAGTGTACAAATAAGTTGGAGTGCAAAGATGTTCACTTGGTTGCATGTGCGTAACGTGATACTTGCCGGTCTACTTGTCGGGATGGCTGGGTGTGTCAGCACAACCGGCCATGCTACGGCAGAGGGCGCCGCGGCCAGCAATGCGGCCACCAGTGCAGATTCGTTGGCCCAGACCAGCTGGGAGCTGACCCGCTGGGTGAATGCGACAGGAGATCAACGGGCGATTCCGCATGGTGACAATGGTGAACCTATTCAGTTGGTATTTTTGGCCCAAGGCCAAACATATCGGGTCAATGGGTTTTCCGGGTGTAATCGCTATATGGGCAATTATCGCTTGCAGGATGGGAAACTGTCGATTTCTGTACAGGGGGCGACTCGCATGGCATGTGCCTCGCAGGACCGTGCCCAGCTCGAAACCTCGTATTTGCGTGCTTTGTCGGATATTCGGTCGTTTACCCTGGATAGTGGCGGTGCGCCGCGTCATCTGACATTCAACGTGCGAAATGGGGATGTGCTGGAGTTCGTGCGCAGGCAGGACCCTCCGACACCGCAATAATTATCCGGGTAAAATTAGAAAAACGTCATGGCGGGCGGACTCGTTTACTATTACGCCGCTCCGCTTATGCCGTTGTTTCCTTTGCCATGTCTTCCATCGTCAATATTGCCGCTTACAAATTCGTCCCTTTGCAAGGTCTGCCCGATCTGCGGGCGGAGGCGTTGGCTCAGGCTCAAGCGGCAGACCTGAAAGGCACTGTGCTGTTGGCTGAAGAGGGTATCAATCTCTTTTTGGCAGGATCTGCCAGCGGTATCCAGGCGTGGCTGCAATGGCTGCAGTCGGACTCGCGCTTTGCTGAATTAGAGGTGAAATTCAGCTATTCGGCGCATGTTCCCTTTCGCAAGATGCTGGTCAAGATCAAGCGCGAGATCATCCGCATGGATCATCCGGCGATTCAACCACGGACCGGGCGCGCTCCCGCGGTCGCACCGGGGACGTTGGCCCGTTGGCTGGATCAAGGCGTGGACGACGAGGGACGGCCAGTGGTGATGCTGGATACGCGTAATGCCTTCGAGGTCGACGAGGGGACTTTCGAAGGGGCCATCGACTGGCGCATTGACCGGTTTACGCAGTTTCCCGATGCGGTGCAGGCGAACCGCGACAGTCTGGAGGGCAAGACGGTGGTCAGTTTCTGCACAGGTGGCATTCGCTGTGAAAAAGCCGCCCTGTACATGGCAGAAGCTGGGGTCGAGCATGTGTATCAGCTCGATGGCGGCATCCTGAAATATTTCGAAGAAACCGGCGGTAAGGGGTTTCGCGGCAATTGTTTTGTGTTCGACGAACGTATCGCGCTGGATCCCGCGCTGGCGCCGGCTACTGCTCCGGACGCTTCAGCAGGCTAGAACCGTTGAGGCCGGCGCGTGCCGTCTGACGCTAACGATCTATAAAAAGCCAGGGGCCAGTTGCAACGCATTCGGCCCCTGGCTTTTTCATCTGGTGCGCCGGAAACCCCGGCTCCCAGCGCGATGTTTTAACGCACGCGCATGCCGGGCTTGGCGCCAGGCCAGGGCTCCAGGACGTAGATGCCGGCATCGACCTTGTCATCGGCATGACTGCCGGCCAGCACCATTCCTTCGGAGATACCGAATTTCATCTTGCGTGGTGCCAGATTGGCGACCATGACGGTGAGCTTGCCGACGAGATCCTCGGGTTTGTAGGCAGACTTGATGCCGGAAAACACGTTGCGATGACGGCCCTCGCCGACGTCGAGGGTGAGTTGCAGCAGCTTGGTCGAGCCTTCGACGTGTTGGCAATCGACGATCTGCGCAATACGCAGGTCGATCTTGGCAAAGTCGTCGATGGTAATGGTGTCCGCGATGGCTTCGCCACCCGGCATGGGAGCGGTTGGCTCCGGCGCTGCCGGCGGCTCGAAGAGCTGATCCAGCATGGCGGGGTCTACCCGCTGCATCAGGTGCTTGAAGGGCGCCACGTGCTGGGGCAGCACGGCTGCGTCGGCCCAGGTGTATCCCTGCTGGGCACCGAACAACTCGCGCGCCACACGATCGGTCAAGGCGGGAAGGACCGGCGTCAGCATGACGGACAGCGCCTTGAAGCCAGCGAGCGAACGCGAGCAGATATCTTGCAGCGCAGCCTTTTGCGCCGCGTCAGCGCTGCCGATGCCTTTGGCCAGAACCCAGGGCTGGGCCGTGTCGAACGCCTGGTTGATGCTGTCGGCGTAGCCCATGATTTCGCGGATGGCGCGGTTGTATTCACGGGCCTCGAAGGCGGCACGGATGGTCTCTGCCTGGGCCGCAAAGCTGGCCGACAGCGCGTCGGTATCGCCGGTGTAGGCCAACGCGCCGTCAAAGTGCTTGGTGATGAAGTTGGCGGCGCGGCTGGCGATATTGACGTACTTGCCCACCAGATCGCTATTGACGCGCGCGATGAAGTCATCGGGGTTGAAATCGATGTCTTCGACCTTGGCGTTGAGCTTGGCGGCGATGTAGTAACGCAGCCATTCGGCATTCATGCCGACTTCCAGATAGCGCAGCGGCGAGATGCCAGTGCCCCGGCTCTTGGACATTTTTTCACCGCTGACGGTGATGAAGCCGTGCACATTCAGCGAGTCAGGTGTTTTGCGGCCGGCGAATTTGAGCATGGCCGGCCAGAACAGCGCGTGGAAATAGATGATGTCTTTGCCGATGAAGTGCACTTGTTCGGTGCTGCCTTGCGGGTCCAGCAACGCGTCGAAATCGAGTCCTTGTTTGTTGCAATAGGATTTGAGCGAAGCCAGGTAGCCCACCGGCGCGTCCAGCCAGACGTAGAAATACTTGCCTGGTGCGTCGGGGATCTCGATACCGAAATAGGGGGCATCGCGCGAGATATCCCAATCGCCCAGTTTGGCTTCGCCGTCGTCGCCGCCCAACCATTCGCGGGTCTTGGCCTGCACCTCGGGTTGCAGGTGCTTCAGGCCCATGGCGTTGGTGCCGGTCGTCCAGCTTTGCAGAAACTCGACGCAGCGGGGGTCAGACAGCTTAAAGAAAAAATGTTCGGATGATTTCAGTACCGGCGTGGCGCCGGTCAGGGCCGAGTAGGGGTTGATCAGTTCGGTCGGGGCGTAGACGGCGCCACAGACTTCGCAGGAGTCGCCGTATTGGTCCTTGGCATGGCACTTGGGGCATTCGCCCTTGATGTAGCGGTCAGCCAGGAACATGCCCTTGACTGGATCATAGAACTGCTCGATGGCGCGCGTTTCGATCAGGCCCTGTGCTTTGAGCGCACGGTAGATGTCGTGCGACAAGGCGACGTTTTCGTCCGAATCGGTCGAATGCCAGTGGTCGAAACGGATATGAAAGCCGTCCAGATAGCGCGGGCGCTCGGCAGCATAGCGGGCCACCAGGTCGCGCGGCGAGATCCCTTCCTTTTCGGCCTTGAGCATGATGGGCGCGCCATGCGCGTCGTCTGCTCCCACGAAATGCACGGTGTGACCCGCCATACGCATCGAACGAACCCAGATGTCGGCTTGGATGTATTCCATGATGTGGCCGATATGGAAGGATCCGTTGGCATAGGGAAGCGCGGTCGTGACGAACAGAGTGCGAGACATATCGTGGATGACGGTTTGAGGACTAGAGTGGCGCTATTTTACCGGCCCCGTCAGAGTCATGTGGCAGAGGTGAAAAAAGCGATGCCCCCGCCTAGGCTCGTGCCAGGACAGGGGCTGGTGATTGGTGCACCGGACACGCGAGGTCTGTGACGCGGCCGGAAAGGCCGGGTACGCCAGGGGCGCGGCATGCTGGCGGTCGCGCCGTGCCAAGGACCCGCGTCAGTGGATTTCTCGGGCCTCGACGTCGATGACCTCGCCGCGCGGTGTCGCAAAAGGCGATGCAGAGCGCGTGGACGACGATGCGGTCTGGCCGCCAGGCCGGAAAGCGTTCGGGCGCCCGTTCGTGCGCTGGCTCCAATAGGCGCGTACGCCAAAGGGCTTGCCACGGACCTTGGCGACGAGATACAGGATACCGATCGCGATGGCGGTCGATATCATGAAGGCCAGCGCCATGGCCATGCCGAACAGAGCCAGCACAGCGAACGCGACAGCACGTAGAAATCGGGAAATTGTGTCGATCATGATCATCCGATGCAAAACAGGAGAAAAGGTTCCCTTGTATCCGCTATCCTTGCGGGTAGCGGCGAGCGCAAAGCTCTCCTGCCTATGGAATTAGAGTAATGAGTATAACGATAGCGCAAGTTCGCGAGGTGTTGCGAGCAGTTACAGATTCGGCAGGCTCCTCCGACCCGACGGCGGGGCAGGCGTTGGCGACGTTTGTAAGAGACAGTGACATAGAAGCGGCCGGCGACTCGGTGGCGCTCACTCTGACGCTGGGATATCCCGCTGCCTATGCCGCCGGTCGCATAGAGCAGGCGGCGCGGCAGGCCTTGATCGCGGCTGGGGCAAAGCAGGCGCAAGTGACAGTGAACTGGTCCGTCAAGCCTCATGCCGTGCAGCGTGGCCTGAAACCGCTGCCCAATGTGCGTAACATCATCGCAGTAGCCTCTGGTAAAGGCGGGGTTGGCAAAAGTACGACAGCAGTCAATCTAGCGCTGGCATTGGCCGCAGATGGTGCCCAGGTGGGAATGCTCGATGCCGATATTTATGGTCCTAGCGTGCCCACCATGCTGGGGATTTCGGGTCGCCCGACCAGCCATGACAACAAGACGATGGAGCCGCTGGAGGGCCATGGCCTGCAGGCGAACTCGATCGGATTTCTGATCGATGCCGACGCCCCCGCTATTTGGCGAGGTGCAATGGTAACGCGGGCTTTTGAACAGATGTTGCGGCAGACGAACTGGGGCGATCTGGATTATTTGATTATCGATATGCCGCCAGGGACGGGAGATTTGGCCTTGACTCTGGCTCAAAAGGTGCCCGTCGTGGGGGCGGTGATTGTGACGACGCCGCAAGATCTGGCGTTGCAGGATGCCCGTAAGGGGTTGCGTATGTTCCAGAAGGTCGATGTCCCGATTCTGGGGATTGTGGAAAACATGGCCGTGCACATTTGCACGCAATGCGGTCATGCCGAACATATTTTCGGCGAAGGCGGCGGCCAGCGTATGGCGCAGCAGTATCAGACGCCCTGGCTTGGAAGCCTGCCCTTGACGATGCGCATTCGCGAACAAACGGATTCCGGCCGCCCCACGATGGTGTCGGATCCCGACAGTGAGGCAGCCCGGCATTATCGTGACATCGCGCGTAAGCTGGCCAGAGCGGTTGCGGCGCTGCCGCGTGACATGGCGGGCAAATTGCCTTCTATCGTCGTACAGCCGCCGACCTGACATATGCGGGTCTGGGTTGCACTGTTACTCGTAGGCCTGCTGGGCATGATGGGCGGCGCTCGCGCGCAGGGACCCGAGGTCATTATCGATCCCGGGGGCGTACCGCCTGCGGCACTGACTTCCATCACCGAGGCGGTTGCCGCGATTACGCGCCTGGCCGAGGATCAGGACGGCGGCGAGATCAATCGGCTGCGGCGGCGCGCGCGTGATGCCGCATTGGCCGCGCTGGCCACGCAGGGGTATTTCACGCCAACGGTCACGCTCGAGGCGGGAACCGATGTAGGCGGCGAGACCTGGGATATCACGATTCAGCCCGGCAAGCGTGCCGTGGTGGCTGCAGTGGATCTCAAGTTCACCGGGCGTGTGACCCGCCCGGAATATGCGGCGCGCATCGAGGAACTGCGCAAGAGCTGGTCCTTGGCGGTAGGACAGCCTTTTGTTAATAGTGATTGGAACAAAGCCAAGGCGGAGTTGCTGGATTCGGTGTCTTCGCGCGATTTCATGCTGGCCTATATGGCGGCGTCGGAGGCGGCTGTGCACGCCGACACGGCTGAGGTCTATTTGGCGGTCACTATCGACAGCGGGCCGCTGGTGCGCATGGGGCCGCTCAAGACACAGGGCTTCAAGCGCGTGCCCGATTCATTGGCGCGCCGTTATGTGCGCTATGACGAAGGCGAGCCCTACAGTCAGGACAAGCTCGATAATTGGCAGCAGGATTTGCAGGCTACCTCGTTTTTCCGGGGCGCCTTTGTGACCTTGGGGTCAGCGTCGTCTGACGGCCAGACGCGGTCGTCGGGGGCGGACGATCTGGCGGCAGCGACGCCGGGAGGCGATCCGGCTGTGTCAGGTGGACCCGCGGCAGCGCCCGCCCCAGCGCGCGATTCCGACGGTGTCGTTACTTTGCCAGTCGATGTGCGCGTGGTCGAAGGGCCCGCGCGCCGCCTGGCCGCATCCATCGGCGTGGACGACGACGTGGGCGTGCGTGGTGAAGTGACGTACCAGCAGAATGTTGTGTTCGGTTTGCCAGTGACCCTCGAGAGCGGCATCAGCCTGGACCGGCAGGAGCAGCGAGCCTATGCTGATTTCCATCTGCCGCCCGACGAAAAAGGTCAGAAGGACTCGATTGGCGTATTGGCGAGCCATTCGGATATCCAAGGGCTGGACGTCCGTCGTGTTGCCCTGGGGGCGACGCGGTTGCGCGAACGCAAGGGAGCAGGCGACAGCCGGGTCGAATACGAAAACCGTTGGGGCGCGTTGTTGGCCTATGACAAGGTAAAAATCGACGGCGGCGACGAATACGATTTGCCCACGGCAACCCTGACATCGGAATGGCTGCGGCGGGATGTCGATAATAAATATGATCCGCGTGAAGGCAATTTGATTGCAATCGGCGGCGGGGTCGGGCTGGTACTGGATACTGGCAAGCCGTTCTTTCGCGCCCGCTTGCGCGGCCAGAAATGGTGGCCTATCGGCGAACGCGATGTGCTGACGCTGCGTGGCGAGGTCGGCCGCATCTGGTCCGACTCGAAGACGCGGGTGCCGGATGATTTCGGGTTCCGCACGGGCGGCGCCCGTACCATCCGGGGTTACCGCTACCAGAGTATCGGTGTGGAACAAGATGATGCCGTGGTAGGGGCGCCCACATTGGCCGTCGCGAGTATTGAATACGACCATTATTTTGACGAGCGTTGGGGGATGGGCGTATTTGTCGACGCCGGCGATGCTGCTGAGTCTTTCGGCGAGATGGAAATGCATGTGGGGTACGGGGCCGGGCTGCGGGTGCGCACGCCGGCGGGTCCCATCTTTCTGGATCTGGCGTACGGTCAAAAAGAGCGTGACCTGCGGCTGCACTTTTCGTTGGGGATCGCGTTTTGAAGGGCCTGCGAGCGCTGTTGCGTCACCTCTTGGTGTGGTGGTTGCCGCTGCCGATTGCGTTGGTGGTCCTGCTGTGCGGTTTTGCATTGTGGCTGACTGGCACGCAGTCGGGAACGCGCACGTTGCTGGGCGCGGTGGCGCAGCAGTTTGACGGACGGGCAGAGGACGTCAACGGTACGATCCTCGGTAAACTGCAGGTCGGACGTCTGCAGTTGGCGTTTCCGGGGACGGCTGTCGATCTGTCGGATCTGCGCCTGGATATACGCTGGAGCGCCTTGGGGCAGCGTCTGGTGCATGTACAGGAGCTGTCTGCGGGTAAAGTACAGGTGGCTTTGACGACGAGGCCGGACGAGCCGGAGCCGCCGGCGCTTGACGAGCCTTTCGTCATGCCGGACTTGCCCGTGAAAGCACAGGTCGACCGGTTTGCCGTGGGCAGCCTGGACGTGACGATGGACGGCGAGCCCTTGCCTGTCGCCGTGAATGATGTAGTTGTCAGCCTGGGCGCGGACCAAAAAGGCGCCAGTTTGAATCTGCATAGCTTGCATGTGGCACACGATCAGGTGCTTGCTGATATGCACGGCAAGGTCGAATTGTTGGGGATGGCTCAACCCTGGCCGTTGCAGGCAGCGCTGGATATCCGGGCCCAGGGAAGGGGAGACGATTCTCCGCTATGTGCCAGCCAGATGCTGGTCGCCAAATCCGATAAAGCCGCCGGGGCGAAAGCAGCGGCGTCGAAGAACGCTGCGACGAAGGCGTCCAACTCGAAAGCGGCAGCATCGAAGGCGTCGGTCTCGAAAGCGGCTGCATCGCAAGAGGTCGGCCCAAAAACGGCAGGCCCAACGGATGCCGCATCAACGGCCGCAGCTCCCTCTACATCGGCGGCTATCTGCGAAGCGACGGTACAGTTGCAGGCAGAAGGTTCGCTACAGCAGATGGATGTGCGTCTGGATGGCGCAACCGCTGATGGCGCGTTGAAATTGTTGGCACAGGCCGGCCTGGAGCTTGACCAGCCCTTTCCCCTGCGTACCGCCAATGTAAATATGCGCTTGGCGGATCAGTCAGGCGTCGTCGTAACGGTGGATCGTCAACCTCTGCCATTACAGCCCGGTATGGACCGGGTCGTGGCGACGCTCGATGCCGAGCGGCTGAATATCGGCGATTTTGTCGGTGACGTGATCCCGCCTGCGTTACTGAGCGCGCGTATGGCCATCGATGCACAGCTCGAAAATGTCTATGACCTGAAGCATGCCTATGTGCAGGCCACGATTTCCAAGGATAGCCGTTGGAATAAGCAGGTATTGGCCGGGAGTCTGACGGGCCGCATTGACGCGTTGCAAGGTGTGGTGTCTGAGGCAACGTCTGGATCGACATCGACATCTGGGTCGTCGTCTACATCTACATCTGCATCGGCCCCGACATCGGCATCGACACCAGTGCCGCAGACGTCCGCCTCGCAATCCGATGATCCCCTGGCCGGCTTTGAGCTTCGCGATCTGCTGCTGGATCTCACAGTGGGCCCGAATCGAGTGAAAGCCCAGGGCGGATTGAGCCGGGGCGAGGGCACATTGACATTGGACGCCGATACGCCGCGGCTGGATGCGTTCTGGCCGGATCTGCCCGGCGGCGCATCGCTGAAAGCCAAGCTGGCCGGAAGGCTGGATCAGCACCAGGGACAGCTTTTGGCACGTTATACGCCCGGGGATTCCCGCGCCGATACATTGGGCCGAGCACCGATGCAGGCAGATCTGGCTTTTAGCGGCGGTTGGGGGTCAGGCCGCCCCGCACACGCTTCAGGAACTGCACCTGCGGCGCAGACGAACACACACTCTGGACCCGCGGAAAACGTCGCTGCCGACCTCATTGGTTGGCGCGGCAAGATAGAGCACTTGACGGCGGAGTCGATGAAATTCTCGGCTGCATTGCAGCCCGTGACCTTGTCATTCCTGCCCGATGCCAAGGCCCCTCATTGGCAATGGGATGTGGGCGCGACGCAGCTCACCATGACCTTGCCGGACAAACAGCGTGCTGTGCTTTCGCATCAAGGGTCGCGCGGTGGCCCCGGCCGGTGGCAGACGGCTGGCCGTGCGGATAATCTCGTGATTACCGCATCCATGTTGCGCCAGATCATGCGGGCGCTGGATCCCACAGCGGCCGAAGCCCGCCAGCAGCGTGTCAATGCCCGCCCATCGGAGGAGCAGCGCCGCATTGCGCTCGATGCCGCTTGGGATCTGAGATTCGCAGGGGCTTTGTCGGGCACCGCGCGTGTCGCCCGCCGTGATGGGGATTTACGCATTCCCGGGGATCCTCCGATTCCTCTGGGACTGACCAATCTCGCGATCGATGTCAAAGCAACGCCGACTGGCGGCAACGCCAGCCGCCTGGATGCCACGTTGGATGTGCGTACTCAGAAAATGGGCACGGTATCAGGGTCCGCCTCGGCGGTGCTGGTGAGCGGCGCGGGCGGCGCAATGGCCCTGGATGCCAAACGTCCGATTCGCGCCAATCTCGATGCGGACATTGCCGATCTGACGTGGGTAGACCTATTTGTCGGCGACACGATGGAGGTCCGTGGCAAAGTCAAGGCGAAGCTCGACGCGCAAGGCACACTCAATGGCAAGTGGAGTACGGCGGGAACGATACAGGGCCAAGCGTTGCGCATTGTTCGCATCGATGATGGCGTGCGGCTCATCGACGGCACGCTGAATGCACGCCTGGACGGCACGCGTCTGGTGTTGGACTCGTTGAAATTCCCGGCTTCGCTGCGCGTAATGCCGGACGAGTGGCGCACAAAAGAATGGGTGACTCAGAATCCAGACGCCAAGAACGGCTATGCCGAGGCCTCGGGGCAGTGGGATCTGCAGACGATGCAAGGCGCGATTCATCTGAAACTGCATCGGTTTCCTGCGTTGCAGCGTTCTGACCGGTATGCCATGGTGTCGGGGACTGTCGATGTCGATGCGCAATTGCCCCGCGTGGCGATTACCGGTGATCTGACTGCGGACGCGGGCTGGTTCAGCCTGGAGATCCTGCAAGGCGTTCCGAGCCTGGATGAGGATGTCCATGTCATTAAGGCTGGTGACACGGAACAGGCGGCCGATTCGCCGATGCAGATGTCCATGACGCTGAAATTCGATATGGGGCCGCGTTTCTACATTACGGGTATGGGGCTGGATGCGGGCTTATTGGGTTCGATTCAGATCCACATGGCCGACGGCCGCCTGACGGGTATCGGCGCATTGCGCACGCGAGGCGGCGGTATCGAGGCATACGGCCAAAAATTGCGCCTGCGGCGCGGCACCCTCACGTTCCAGGGACGATTGGATAATCCGCTGCTGGATATCGAGGCGTTGCGTATCGGCGATCAGGTCGAGGCCGGCGTCAAGGTAGGAGGCACCGCGCAGCGTCCCAGGATCGATCTGGTGTCGTATCCGGATGTCAGCGATGTTGAGAAATTGTCCTGGCTCGTGCTGGGCCGCGGGCCGGACGAGAGCGGCAATGACGCTGCCCTGATGTTGTCGGTAGGTGCGGCGTTGCTGGGCGGCGGACAGCCGTTTTACAAGCAGTTCGGCTTGGACGACGTGAGTATTCGCTCTGGCGATATCGGCAGCTCGGGCAGTTTGCTGCCCGACCGTACCGTGGCCAGTGCGGTCAACGCAGACAGCGACAGCGATTTGGCGACGCAATTCCTGGTGGCGAGTAAGCACTTTGCCAATGGAATCACGCTGAGCGTCGAACAAGCGATGGCCGGGTCGGAAACTGTAGGGCGTGCCAGCTATCAATTGTCTCGCCGCTGGTCGCTGGACCTGAAGGGTGGGGCAGTCAACGGGCTGGCATTGGTGTACCGGACGTTCTTTGCCGATTGAGGCGATAAAATACCTGCTAACCAACCTGAGCAAGTTATTACCATGAGCATTAAAAGCGACCGCTGGATCCGACGCGCGGCCGAGGCCGGCATGATCGAACCTTACGAGCCCGGCCAGGTTCGCACGGCCAATGGCGGCCGTATTGTGAGCTATGGCACCAGTAGCTATGGCTACGACGTGCGCTGCGCGAACGAATTCAAGATCTTTACCAATATCAATTCCACCATCGTCGATCCTAAAAACTTCGACGAGAAATCCTTTGTGGATTTCACGGGCGACGTGTGCATCATCCCGCCCAATTCGTTCGCTCTGGCGCGTACGGTGGAGTTTTTCCGCATCCCGCGCAGCGTGCTGACTATTTGCCTGGGCAAGAGCACGTATGCTCGCTGCGGCATCATCGTCAACGTCACGCCGCTCGAGCCGGAATGGGAAGGTCACGTCACGCTCGAGTTTTCCAACACCACGCCGCTGCCTGCCAAGATCTACGCTGGCGAAGGCTGCGCTCAGATGTTGTTCCTGGAAAGCGATGAGATCTGCGAGACGTCGTACCGCGACCGTGGCGGAAAATACCAGGGCCAACGTGGGGTGACCTTGCCGCGCACCTGACGGCGCGCCGGGTCTGCGGGGTAGTTTTGTGTTGCTTTTTTGCAACTTTATGCGGATGGCCGGAATATAATGGGGTTTCCTTATCGCGCGGGTTGCCGGCGCAGGAGCCTACGATGTTTGGTTTCCTCAAAAACCCCCAACATGTGGACGAAGACGCGCAAGATGAGTTCGTCGAGCGCGTCAATGCAGCAGCCGAGGACTTTTTGACGGCAGTGTCCGATCAGTCCGCCCTGGACTACTCCCTCCAAAGCATTGATGCCTTGGATGCGGTGCTGGGCGACGCTCACCACGGGCGCCTCACACTGACTCCGATGCAAACTGTTGGCGCTGCCGCCTATCTGTACGAGGTGGCTCGGCGGCACTTTGGCGGTTTGTATGAGGTATGCGACGACGAGGATCCCGTCGTTCTGGTGACGGGCGAGCCCGAATTCGACGTTTGCCTGTGCGCAATCTCCAAGGTCGAACGGCGGATTCGCTATGGCCACACCGAAGCGCTGCCGGCCTTTTTTCAACGGTATGTCGGCGCAGTGAATGCGCGTGCCTCGGTGACGATCAGCTAGTGTCATTGCTCGATCGGCGCTATCCAGATGTAAATCTCCCTGCCAGGTTGACGGGATGTCAACCTGCTGCCTCCTTATCGCTGTACACTCGCGTCCGTTTTGGCCTTGCCTCAGGAGCGCCCGCATGAAATTCCGCTTCCCTATTTTTATCATCGACGAAGACTACCGTTCCGAGAATGCCTCGGGTCTGGGAATTCGTGCATTGGCGACGGCAATCGAGGCCGAGGGCGTCGAGGTGATCGGGGTCACCAGCTATGGTGATCTGAGTTCCTTTGCGCAACAGCAGAGCCGGGCGAGCGCGTTTATCTTGTCGATCGACGACGAGGAGTTCGACGTCGCTTCGCCCGAGGACGTGGCCAGCGCAATCAAGAATCTGCGCAGCTTTATCGGCGAGTTGCGTTTCCGCAATGCCGACATCCCGATTTATCTATACGGTGAGACGCGCACGTCCGAGCACATCCCCAACGATATTCTGCGCGAGCTGCATGGTTTTATTCACATGTTCGAGGACACGCCTGAGTTCGTGGCGCGTCACATCATCCGTGAAGCCCGCAGCTACGTCGACGGCCTGCCGCCGCCGTTTTTCCGCGAGCTGGTCAATTACGCGCAAGACGGTTCGTATTCGTGGCACTGCCCGGGGCACTCGGGCGGCGTGGCGTTCTTGAAGAGCCCGGTGGGCCAGATGTTCCACCAGTTCTTCGGTGAAAACATGCTGCGTGCCGATGTGTGCAACGCCGTGGACGAGTTGGGGCAGTTGCTGGATCACACTGGGCCGGTGGCTGAGTCGGAGTTGAACGCGGCGCGGATTTTCCACGCGGATCACTGCTTTTTCGTGACCAACGGCACGTCCACGTCCAACAAAGTCGTGTGGCATGCCAACGTGGCTGCCGGTGACGTGGTAGTCGTGGACCGCAACTGTCACAAGTCGATTCTGCACGCCATCACCATGACGGGCGCAATCCCGGTGTTTCTGCGTCCTACGCGTAACCACCTGGGCATTATCGGGCCGATTCCGCTGGAGGAATTCGACCCCGAGAACATTAAAAAGAAAATCGAGGCGAACCCGTTTGCACGCGAGGCTGTCAATAAAAAGCCTCGCATCATGACCTTGACGCAAAGCACTTACGACGGCGTGATCTACAACGTCGAGATGATCAAGGAAAAGCTCGGCGATTACGTCGACACCTTGCATTTCGATGAGGCGTGGCTGCCGCATGCCGCGTTTCATGAGTATTACCAGGACATGCACGCTATCGGTCAAGGCCGTCCGCGTCCACATGGCCCGATGGTGTTCGCCACGCACTCGACGCACAAATTGCTGGCCGGTATTTCCCAGGCATCGCAGATCATTGTGCAGGAATCCGAGGCGCGCAAACTGGACCGCAATATCTTCAACGAAGCCTATCTGATGCACACGTCGACCTCGCCGCAGTACGCGATCATCGCGTCGTGCGACGTGGCGGCGGCGATGATGGAGCCCCCGGGTGGCACCGCGCTGGTGGAAGAAAGCATACGCGAAGCGATGGATTTCCGTCGCGCGATGCGCAAGGTGGAGTCCGAGTTCGGCAAGAACGATTGGTGGTTCAAGGTCTGGGGACCGAATCGCCTCGTGTCCGAAGGCATCGGCAATCGCGAGGATTGGGTGCTGGAGGCCAACGATCACTGGCACGGCTTTGGCGAGTTGGCTGACGGCTTCAACATGCTGGACCCGATCAAGGCGACCTTGGTCACCCCGGGCCTGGACATGTCGGGCAGCTTTGGCGAGACGGGTATTCCGGCCGCGCTGGTGTCCAAATACCTGGCCGAACACGGCGTGGTCGTAGAAAAGACCGGCCTGTATTCGTTCTTTATTCTGTTCACCATCGGCATCACGAAAGGCCGCTGGAACACGCTGCTGACCGCGTTGCAGCAGTTCAAGGACGACTACGACCGCAACCAGCCGTTGTGGCGCATCCTGCCCGAGTTCTGTCGCGATCATCGCCGCTACGAGCGCATGGGCTTGCGTGATCTGTGCCAGCAGATTCACGAGGCGTATCGAGCCAACGATGTGGCGCGTTTGACGACGGAGATGTATCTCAGCGACATGGTGCCGGCGCTCAAGCCCTCGGATGCATTCGCGCGGATGGCGCACCGCGAAGTCGAGCGCGTAGAAGTCTCGCAGCTCGAAGGGCGCGTAACCGGCGTGTTGCTGACGCCGTACCCGCCGGGCATTCCGTTGCTGATCCCGGGCGAACGCTTTAACCGCACCATCGTGCAGTACCTGCAGTTCGCTCGTGACTTCAACGAGCGTTTCCCGGGATTCGAAACCTATATCCACGGCCTGGCCGAAGAGACCGCGCCCGATGGCAGCAAGCGGTATTACGTGGATTGCCTGATCGAAGAGTGAGCGCCGTGTTAGTGACTGCCGTGCTGGACTCGGAGCACGGCAGGCTCCGTAATGTCGGCGTGGACCACTGTCCATCGCTGGGGAGCCGCCTGTGTTCGACGTAGCCATCATCGGCGCGGGCGCTGCGGGCATGATGTGCGCCGCGGTGGCGGGGCAGCGTGGGCTGCGCGTTGTGTTGATCGATCATGCCGAGCGCCTGGCGGAAAAAATCCGCATCTCGGGCGGCGGCCGCTGCAATTTCACCAACCTGGGGGCAGGGCCAGCAAATTTCCTGTCCGATAACCCGCATTTTTGCCGGTCGGCATTAGCGGGCTATACCCCGCAGGACTTTCTGGCGCTGTTGCGCAGCCATCGCGTGGCGTGGCACGAAAAGCATCGCGGGCAGTTGTTCTGCGATGACAGCAGCGAATCGATTATCGAGATGCTGCGTGCGGAATGTCAGACAGGACGCGTGCATTGGCGCATGCCCTGCAGCGTGAACGAGATCAGCCGCTCCGAGGCGGGCTATACCTTGCGCACCAGCCAGGGCGAGATCCGCGCTGCCAAATTGGTGATTGCGAGCGGCGGAATGGCCATCCCTCAATTGGGCGCCACGGATTTTGGCCTGAAGATTGCTCGGCAATTCGGCTTGAAAGTCGTCGAGCCGCGTCCCGCGTTGGTGCCGCTGACGTTTGATGCTGCGCAGTGGAAGCCTTTTGCCGAATTGTCCGGGGTGGCGCTGGAGGTATCCCTGGTCACAGGCGCCGGCCGTGCACGCGGCGAATTCCTGGAGGACCTGCTGTTCACGCATCGCGGTTTGTCGGGACCGGCGATTTTGCAGATCTCCAGTTTTTGGCAACCCGGCGAGGCCATCGTGATCGATCTCGCGCCGGGCCGCGACCTGGCTGCCGAACTGATCGCGGCCAAGCCCGGCAACCGTCAGCAATTGCATACGGTGCTAGGCGGACTGTGGCCTAAGCGCCTGGCCGATCAATGGCTAGGCTTCGCGGGACAAGCGGGACAAGCAGGACATCAGGCCGTCGGGCAAACGCGGCAAGCAGGGCGGCAAGCGGCCGGCCCTGCAGGTAAGAGCGAACTGGCCGAACAGCGTTTAGCTGACATTCCCGATAAAACCTTGCGGTCCCTCGCCGACGGCATTCATCAGTGGCGTCTCGTGCCCAGCGGTACCGCCGGATATAAAAAGGCCGAAGTCATGCGCGGCGGCGTCGATACGCGAGGGCTGGATCAAAAGTCCATGCAGGCACGCAACGTGCCGGGCCTGTACTTCATTGGCGAGACGGTCGATGTGACCGGATGGCTGGGCGGCTATAACTTTCAATGGGCCTGGGCCTCTGGCGTGGCGTGCGGCCGCGCGTTGTGAGGACGCGGCTGGCATAGGGGCTGTGCCGCCCAGCATCACCCAAATCTTCTCCGACTTCGAGATCCGTCCAGCCAAGGCCGGTTCGGATCTAAGCGCCGTGAGCGTGAGCAGGATACGTCGCGTTGTTTTATTAAATAAAAATGACTATCATTTGAGTTATCTTTATTGATAATTTCATCCTGACGGAGAGTCTCGATGGTCCATATTCAACCCAGGCCCGCCGCTGCGCCGCCTCCGGCGACGACGTCTTGCCTTGGCGTTTGGCAACGGACGACGTTGCGCGGCAATCGTGCCTATGAGCGGGGCGACCACGCTGCGGCGTTGACGCAATACCGCGCGGCATTGAGCCTGGCCGATACCTTGCCGGGGCAGTCCGACGATGTGGAAGCCGCATTGGCCGCGCTCGTGGTGTCGCATCACAACCTGTTGACGCTATACGAGCAGACCGGCCAGTTTGACTTGGCCGCCGCCCACGCCTGTCGGGCACATGAATTGCTGCATGAAATCGCGTTGGACTGCGTCTTGCCGGAGTGCTGGCGCGAGGCAGCCTGGCGCCATGGGCGTGTGACCTATGCGGAGCTGCTGCAGTTTTTGCAGCGTCATCCGGATCACGACCGGGCACGCCGTGCTGCCGCGCTGGTGTGGCGCGACGGGACGCAGCCCCAGCATTGAATCTCAAGGAAATGTCGAGCGCCTCCAGTTGTTGCCAGGGGCGCTACGTATTTCACTACGGCCGATTTATTTCGGCATCCGAACCGCTCCTTCGGGAGCTCGAACAGGAGATTTGCCATGCCCTATACCTTGCCCGATCTACCCTACGCCTATGATGCGCTCGAGCCGCACATCGATGCGCAGACGATGGAGATTCACTACACCAAGCATCACCAGACCTACATCAATAACCTGAATGCCGCATTGGAAGGCGCCGGCCTGCCGACGGATGAGCCGGTCGAAAAGCTGATTGCCCGTATCGACAGCCTGCCCGAGGCCGTGCGCGGTGCCGTCCGCAATAACGGCGGCGGCCATGCCAACCACAGTTTGTTCTGGACGGTCATGTCTCCCAAAGGCGGCGGTCAGCCCCAGGGGCGCGTGGCGGCCGCGATCGATGCCGATCTGGGTGGCGTCGAGGCGTTCCGTGATGCCTTTACCAAGGCGGCACTGACTCGCTTCGGCAGCGGCTGGGCCTGGCTGAGCGTCACGCCGCAAGGCAAGCTTGTCGTGGAAAGCTCGGCTAACCAGGACAGCCCCCTGATGCAGGGTAATACCCCGGTGTTGGGCCTCGATGTTTGGGAACACGCGTATTATCTGAAATATCAGAACCGTCGCCCGGAATACATCGGCGCGTTTTTCAATGTGATTGACTGGGCCGAAGTGGCCCGCCGTTACGAGGCCGCCTTGGCCTGAGTACCGGGTGGTGCTGCTTCCTTTGAGCGGGTTTTTGATGAACACATTCAGCCGTCACCGTATTCGTCCGCAGCTGACCAGCATCAGTGTCTGGACACTGGCCGTCCTGGTCGCGTGTCTCGGCGCTCATGCCTTGTGGGAATATCTGCTGCCGCGTGCGCCCCACGTTGCCAATGCATTGGCGGGCGGGTTGCTGGCAGCGGGCGCGACGGCGCTGGGCACGGTGCCGGTGATGTTCTCGCAAACCCTGTCCGACAAGGTGCAGGACACGATGTTTGGATTTGGCGCGGGCGTCATGCTGGCGGC
>Ga0182743_1001879_pt1 | contig 19454 bp, 14 predicted proteins | sample eDN3rd30CKraftOP_FD_128522 | JGI IMG/M metagenome (GOLD analysis project Ga0182743, IMG submission 128522) | Enriched Organic Plus compost microbial communities from Emeryville, California, USA - eDNA 3rd pass 30_C Kraft OP (version 2) (version 2) ... | reverse complement strand
TGCAGCTTTCGCAGGTTGCAATCGTCGAGGCATTCGGCGATCAGCAACACCGCGTCGGCGCCCGCCACTCGGGCTTCGACGAGCTGATGCGCGTCGAGGATGAAATCCTTGCGCAGCAGCGGCAAATTGACCGCCGAGCGGATCTGCCGCAGGTACTCGAGGCTGCCCTGAAAGAAGTGTTCGTCGGTGAGGACGCTCAGGCAACTGGCGCCGGCCCGTTCGTACGAACGAGCGATCTCGACCGGGTGGAAGTCGGCCCGAATGACGCCCTTGCTGGGGCTGGCCTTCTTCACCTCGGCGATCAACTTGATCGGGCCGTCGGCGGCGAGCGCGGCGAAGAAATCCCGCACCGGCGGAGCGTCCTTGAGCTGCGCCCGCAATTCCGCCTCGGGGCGAGCGCTCTTGGCCTGCGCGATCTCGTCGCGCTTGTGGGCGACGATCTTATCCAGGATGGTACTCAAATGTAGTACATCCCTTCCTTTTCTTGCGTTTGCAGCCGCTGGGCCATGTCGGCCAGCGTGACGCCGCTGAGAACTTCCTGCTCCTTCTCGGCGAGCTGTTGCCAGATGCTGTGGAGCACGCGGTTGGTTTGGCTGTCTTGGAGCGTGCCTCCCGACACCTTGCCCCACTGGCTGTCGACCACCGCCATGACGTCGCCGAGCGTGATTTCGCTCGGGTCTTTCGCAAGCTGGTAACCGCCCGACGCTCCGCGCAGGCTCGTCACCAGACCGGCGGTCTTCAGTTGCAACAGGATCTGCACCAGAAACCGCGAGGGAATGCCGTGCTGATCGGCAATGTCGCGAATCCGCACCGGCTCGCCGCTGCCGTGGCGCACCGCCAGCTCAAGCATGGCGACGCAGGCGTACTCGGTTTTGGCGGAGACAATCACGTTGCTGGTCGCCGGCGAAGAGGCAATCGTTATTTACTATGCAGGCCGCACTCGGTCTTGGCGAAACCGCTCCAGCGCCCGGCACGTTCGTCTTCGCCGATCATGACCGGACGCGTGCACGGCCAGCAGCCGATGCTCGTGTAGCCTTCGTCGTGCAACGGATTGTACGGCACGTCGTGGTCGGTGATGAACGCCCAGACCTGCTTCTTCGTCCAATTCGCCAGCGGGCTGACCTTTACCAGGCCGAACTTTTTATCCCAGCCGACGATCGGCGACGAGGCCCGGTCGGGGCTTTGATCGCGCCGAATGGCGCTCGCCCAGGCGTGCTTGCCGAGAACCGCCTTCTCCAGCACCTTTACCTTGCGAAGCAAGCAGCACTGGTCGGGATTCGTTTTATAGAGCGGGCCGCCGTTCTGCCGCTCAAACTCTTCGACCGTCGTCTCCGGCCGCTTCAGCTCGACGACAATGCCGTACCGCCGGGCCACCTGCTCGCGCAGCTCCAGCGTTTCTTTGAACTGATAGCCGGTGTCGAGATTGAAGACGGGCGTTTGCGGCGCCACTTCGGAAAGCATGTGCATGATGACCATGCCTTCCGGTCCAAAGGCCGTCGCCATGGTGAACTTCGGCGCGAACCGCTCGCTCGCCCAACGAAGAATCTCTTGCGGCGTTGCCGACTCCAATTCGTCGCTCTTCCGGCGAAGCTCTTCGAGCAATTCGGGCGTCGGAACAAGCCGGCCGTCCTCGGTCTGAGGTGGACCAGCTGCCTCGGCCTCCGGCGGAGCCACGACTCGCAATTGCGTCGAGTTGGGCGCTAAAGTCATGGCAGGCAATGGGTTTCGTGCTAACGCATGGCTCATGGCCATTGTTCTCCAGCCCGTTGTCGGGTTGGCCAATCGGACGGAATCTTACTTATGTTGCTCATGAAAGTCAACAATGTCATTTCCGCCACTTCCTGTTATCGGGTGGGGAACTGACGGTTCTGCAACCTGCGAGGGATAACCCCTTTGCTGCCGGTTCGCCCAAGTCACAAACGCTTACCGGCGGACCCGTTGCGCCTTTCAGCAAAATCGAGCCATGCTCGGCGTCCCCGGCCCGCCACAAGGTGACCGTCTCAGCCCTTAGGCCGATCGGCGACCCTCTTAAACGCTCCCCTGCGGCCGACGCCCGCCGGGCGAGCAGGTCCAGTCTCAATACTAGAGGCGCACAACGCTTTGCAAATTCGGCCTCAGAGCTCCTAACCGTCCTTCTTGTTTGAAATTGCGTCTTTCAAAACCTCCCCAAAGTCTTGTCTCAATAAGGAAACCCACAATACCCCCAGCGGGGGTGTTGTGATGGCTGCTGTGGTTGTATTTACTTGTTGAAATGTTATCAAAAAGTGTCTCGCCCGTCAACGAAGTAGCGGAAACGCATCCGCCGTTAGCCGTGTCCGATTCTAGTCGCGAGAACTACGCCCCGGCGCTCGGTTGAAGACGCCGCGAGCCAGTTGCTGAGCCGGCGCTGCTCGAGCATTCCGGAGGGCGATTCCGAGGTAGCGGAGCGGCGCAAGCCGCCCGGTAAGAGAACGCCCCAACCATCAAGCCCGACCACGCCTATACCGGCCTTCCGCCGTGCTTCGCCGGACGGCTTGCGCCGTTTCGCTACTTTATGTGAAGCTCAAGCTTTTGGCCTTCCGTATTTCCGGTTGTTGCGTCTTGTTGAAAAATTCCTGACTTCGCGCCGCTCCCGCTCCTACTCCTTGACCCTGCCAATCGACGCAGCTTAGCATGGTCAGTTTGGTTGGACCGCTGGCCCACTCCCTGGGCGGCGGTCTGCGCGCTTGCGCTTGGGGCAGCCTGTTTTTCCGACTCGCCTCCGTGGGGCATTTTCCGGAGCTTCGCCTGTGAGTGGTTCGTGTGTGATCGGTTTGCAGTGGGGTGACGAAGCCAAAGGGAAATTGGTCGACCTGCTCACCTCGCGCTTCGATGTCGTCGTCCGCTATCAGGGCGGAGCCAACGCCGGGCACACGGTCGTGGTGGGGGACAAGACCTACAAACTCCACCACGTTCCCAGCGGCATTCTGTCGCCCAATGTCATGAACGTCGTGACCCCCGGCGTCGTGATCAATCCGCCGACCATCCTCAAGGAGATCGACACCCTGGCGACTCAGGGGATCACGGTCGAAGGCAAGATGATGCTCAGTGACCGGGCCCACGTCGTCATGCCGTGGCACATCGCCGAGGACAAGGCGATGAACGTCGGCACTGCCGATCGCGAGAGCATCGGCACCACGCTCCGCGGCATTGGTCCTTGCTACCGCGACAAGGTCGGCCGCACCAACGCGATCCGTCTGGGGGATATGATCCGCCCCGACTTCCGCCAGCGCATCGAGGCGATCACCGAAGCCAAGAATCGCCTGCTCGCCGGCCTGAATGCCGACTCGTCCGAGCTGCTCGACCCCCAGGCGATCTACGAGGAATACAGCGGCTACGCCAGTCGGCTGAAGCCGCTCATCGCCGACACCACGGCCTACCTGCTCGACGCTGTCGACGCCGGCAAGAAGCTGCTGTTCGAAGGGGCACAAGGCTCGCTTCTCGACATCGACCACGGCACGTTCCCCTACGTCACCAGCAGCAACAGCTCGGGCGTGGGCGTGTCGGCTGGCTCGGGCGTGCCGGGACGTTGGATCAAGCATGTGATCGGCGTTTGTAAGGCGTACAGCACGCGCGTCGGCGGCGGTCCGTTCCCGACCGAGTTGCACGACGACGTCGGCGAGAAGATTCGCCAGATCGGCCGCGAGTACGGCACCACCACGGGACGTCCGCGACGCTGCGGCTGGTTCGACGCGGTGGCCGTCCGCTACACTGCGCGGCTGAGCGGCGTCGACTGCCTGAGCGTGATGATGCTCGACGTGCTCAGCCACTTGCCGGAAGTGAAGATTTGCACCGCCTACGAGATCGACGGCGAGCGCGTCACCAACTTCCCCAGCCACTGCGACGATCTGCGCCGCGTGAAGCCGGTGTATGAGACGCTCCCCGGCTGGGAAACCGACGTGACCGGCATCCGAAAGATCGAAGATCTGCCAGCCGGCGCCCGGGCGTACCTCGACCGCGTGGCCGAGCTGGTCGGCAAGCCGGTCGGCATTGTGTCGGTCGGTCCCGATCGGGCGCAGACGATGTTTGCCGATTCGTTCGACGCCGCTCCTGCCGAATGCTGCGCGTGAGTGCCAAGTAGCGGGGAGCCGTCATAGCCGAGTCGTGGCTGAGTTCATCAGTATTCAGCCACGGGCGTGCGAATGTTGCTTGAAAGTCGCCAGCCGGTGAAACTGTAGGAAGCCAAGTACTCAACCGATGCGAGCAGCGAGCGCCTGCTCCCTACAGGACGATCCAACCGTGTCTCAGGCCACCACCACTGCCTCTGATCCGCTGGCCGATGTGCCGCCGGAACGTCGGCCGCGGCACATTGCCATCATCATGGATGGCAACGGACGCTGGGCGCAGCGGCGGCATTTGCCGCGGATCGAAGGGCATCGCCGGGGCGTCGCGAGCGTGCGGCGCACGGTCGAAGAAGCGGCCCGATTGCGGCTCGAACAAGTGACGCTCTACTGCCTCAGCAGCGAAAATTGGAAGCGGCCGCGGCGCGAGCTCGATTTCCTGATGCACCTCCTCGAGCAGTACATGATCGAGGAGCGGGCGACGATCATGCGGCAGAACATCGTGGTCAGCGTGATCGGCCGCCGCGACGGCATTCCCGCCGCCACGCTCGCTGAGATGGACAAAACGGTCGAGATGAGCGCCGCCAACACGGGCACGCGCCTGTGCCTGGCCATCAACTACGGCGGCCGCGGCGAACTGGTCGACGCGGTGCGACGCATCGCCGGCGAGGTGCGCGATGGCCAGCTCCAGCTGGACCAGATCGACGAACAGCTCATTTCCGATCGGCTGTACACTGCCGGCATGCCCGATCCCGATCTGCTGATTCGCACGGCTGGCGAGATGCGCATCAGCAACTTCCTGCTGTGGCAGATCAGCTACGCCGAACTGTGGGTGACGGAGCGCTGCTGGCCGGAGTTTGAAGAAGCCGACCTGCACCAGGCGATTCGAGATTTTGCGTCCCGCGACCGCCGCTTTGGCGGTTTGAACTCTTAGGAGCTTGTGCCTTGCTGCGATGGCGATTGTTTTCCGCCGGGATCATCCTGGCCGTGTTACTGTCGCTGTTGTGGCTCGACGCACGACAAGCGGTATTTGGCGTAGCCGGCGTTTGGCTCATACCAATTCTCCTTGCGCTCACCGTCATGGCCACCGAGGAAGCCCTCTCGCTGCTGCGGGCGAAAGGGCATCAGCCGGTCGCGTGGCCGGCCTATGTCGGTAGCGTGGCGGTCGCGCTCGCGGCGTGTCTGCCAACCATCGCTGCGCTCCTGGGGAAGGAGTGTTCGCTCGCTGCGCCGGGGCGATTGGATTTGCCGTTTTGTGTATTTGGGCTGTCGATCTTACTGGCGTTTGCCGCCGAAATGCGACGATTCGAACGGCCCGGTAATTCGGTCGTGAATGTGGCTCTGCTCGTCTTCACGATCGCCTACACCGGCGTGCTGATCAGCTTTCTCGCGGCGCTGCGATTGATCGACATGGGGCCGCGCGGTCTGGCGGCCATCGTGTCGGTGATTCTGGTCGTGAAGTTGACCGACACCGGGGCCTACTTCACGGGGCGCACGCTCAGCAAGTTGATGACGACGCACAAAATGACCCCGATCCTCAGCCCCGGCAAAACGTGGGAAGGGGCCGTCGGTGGGCTGACGTCGGCGGTGCTCGGTTCGTGCTTGTTCTTTGGCGTGATTTATCCGTGGCTGGTCGGTTCGAGCGTTGTTGTGCCGCCGGTTTGGACCTGGATCGTCTACGGAGTGGCGCTGTGCGTCACCGGCACGCTCGGCGATCTGGCCGAATCGCTCATCAAACGCGACATGGAGCGAAAGGATTCGAGCACCTGGCTGCCGGGGCTCGGCGGCGTGCTCGATATTTTGGATTCGATTCTGACGTCGGCCCCTGCTGCCTACCTGTGTTGGGCTGCGGGACTGTTTGGGCCGATCTCGTAAGTTTCCTGGGGACGCCGTTTCCCCGTTCGTGCGCGAAACCATGCAGCCGATCACCAGTTTGCAGAACGAGCGAGTGAAGAACGCGGTCCGCCTGCGCGACCGTCGGGCTCGCGATCGGCAGCGTATGATCGTGATCGACGGTCATCGCGAAATCGGCTTGGCGCTGGCGAGCGGCGTGGCGGTCGAGACGCTGTTCGTGTGCGAAGAACTGTGCGACGAATCGTGCCAGCCGCTGCTCGACGCGGCTCGCGACGTCGGCTCGCGCATTTTGCCCGTGACGCAGCCGGTCATGGAGAAGCTCGCCTTCGGTGACCGGACTCAGGGGCTGCTCGCCGTGGCGCAGACGCCGCGACGCTCGCTCGGCGACGTGGCGGCGCAGCTCAACTTGGACGATAGCGCGACGCAGCCGCTCGTCGCCGTGCTGGAGGGAGTGGAAAAGCCGGGGAACATCGGCGCCGTGCTGCGAACGGCTGACGCGGCGGGGGTGGCGGCGGTGATCGTCGCCAACGGCGCGACCGATCTGTTCAATCCGAACGCCATTCGGGCCAGCCTGGGGGCGATCTTCACCGTGCCGGTCGCCGCCGCCGAATCGACGACCATTCTCGCCTGGCTGCGAAAATTCGGCTTTCAGACGCTGGCTACTCGGGTCGATGGCTCGGTCGACTACGCGACGGCTGACTATTCTGGCCGGCGGGCCCTCATTCTCGGCAGCGAAGCGCACGGCCTGACCGACGTCTGGCAAGGGGACGACGTGCAGGCGATCCGGCTCCCCATGCTTGGCAAGGTCGACAGCCTGAACGTGTCGGCCACGGCTGCCATTCTCTTTTACGAAGCCCTGCGCCAGCGGCGCAAGGCATAGGTTCCTAAATACGGGTAGCCGGGGCTGGAGCGTCCTGGTGAAGCCCCGGCCACCCCTTTCGATTGCCGTTGACGCGATTGCCTGTCGCTTGGTACGGTTCCGCCGCTTTTCGCGCCCGACGGCCACGCTGCGCTCACACTGCAGCCGGCTGGACGTTTTCCGCTCCCCGTTCGGATTTTGCCGTGTCGCTTCGCGTTTCCAACTTGCTCGCGCTGCTACTGCTGCTTGCGATGTCGGGCTGCGCGGTGGTCGATCCGATTGTGAATTGGGAGCGTCGCAGCATCTTCCATCCGCAAAAGCATCCGATCGGCGAATGGACGCCGACCGCCGTGCTCGTGCAAGACGCCTGGATGACGGCCGAGGACGGAACGCGCCTGCACGGCTGGTACGTGCGGCACGAAGCGCCGAAGGCGCACGCCCTGGTGCTGCACGGCAACGCCGGCAATGTCACGCTGCTGGCGGAATCGCTGCGCATTTTGAATCGCAAGCATGGCCTCGCGGTGTTAGCGCTCGACTATCGCGGCTTTGGCCGCAGCGACGGCGTGCCGAGCGAGAAGGGCGTGATCATGGACGCCCGTGCCGGACGCGATTGGCTCGCCGAGAAGGAAGGCATCGACCCGCAGGACGTCGTCCTGATGGGGCAATCGCTCGGCGGCGGCGTGGCGATCGATTTGGCTGCGGAGGACGGTTGTCGCGGGCTGGTCGTCGCCAACACGTTCACTTCGTTGCCCGACGTGGCGCAGCATCATGTCTGGTGGATGCCGATGAAGCTGCTGATGCGGATGCGCATGAATTCGCTCGAGAAGATCAAACGCTACGAAGGTCCGCTGCTCATCAGCCACGGCGACGCCGATGAAGTGATTCCGTACGAGCAAGGCCTCGCGCTCTACGAAGCGGCAGCCAGCAAGGACAAGCGGATGATCACTGTCAAAGGGGGCAAGCACGCCGACCCTCAGCCGGAAGAGTATCGCCAGGCGCTCGACGATTTCATCGCCAATCTGCCGCCGCTGAAAAAATCTCCGCCCCCGCCGGTCGCCGAAACGGCCGATCGCCCGAGGATCAACTGGCCCGAAATCGAGTAGGTTCGGGCGGCCGCACGCGAGAGTGGCCCGAAAGGGCCGGATAGTCGGTTTTTCTCGGAAATTCTCGCATTCTTCTTCGTTCTGGCGGCCCCGCGAGTCATTGACGGCCCGCCCCCGCGTACGCACAATCGAGTATCCCGCTGCAAGCTGCAGCGATCGTTCGCGACTGGCCGTTCGCACTCGCTTTAAGAGACCGCTACGAATGAACTTATTGCAACAGCAAGACCCCGACGTTTGGGCCGCCATCGCTGCTGAGATGGAGCGTCAGCAGGACGGTCTGGAGATGATCGCCAGCGAAAACTACACGAGCGTCGCGGTCATGCAGGCGGTCGGCAGCGTGCTGACGAACAAGTACGCCGAAGGCTACCCCGGCCGGCGCTACTACGGCGGCTGCGAGCATGTCGACGTGATCGAAAACCTCGCTCGCGACCGGGCCAAGCAGCTCTTCGGCGCCGAGCATGCCAACGTGCAGCCGCACAGCGGTTCGCAGGCCAATCAGTCGGTCTACGTCACGCTGCTGCAGCCGGGCGACACGGTGCTGGGGCTCGACCTCGCGCACGGCGGCCACCTGACGCACGGCATGAAGCTGAACCTGTCGGGGCAGCTCTACAAGTTCTATAGCTACGGCGTGACCAAGGACACGCACCGGATCGACTTCGATCAGGTCGCTCGTCTGGCCAAGGAACACAAGCCGAAGCTGATCGTCGCCGGCGCGAGCGCCTATCCGCGCGAGATTCCGCACGAGAAGTTTGCCGACATCGCCCGCGAATGCGGCGCGAAGCTGTTCGTCGACATGGCGCACTACGCGGGTCTGGTCGCAGCCGGTGTGCACAACAACCCGGTTCCGGTCGCCGACTTTGTCACCACGACCACGCACAAGACGCTCCGCGGCCCGCGTTCGGGCCTGGTGCTTTGCCGTCAGGAATATGCCAAGGATCTCGATCGCAGCGTGTTCCCGGGCCTGCAGGGCGGTCCGCTGATGCACGTGGTCGCCGGCAAGGCCGTCTGCTTCGGCGAAGCGCTTTCGCCCGAATTCAAAGCCTACGGTCGGGCGATCATCGAAAACGCCAAAGCGCTGGCCGAAACGCTCCTCAGCGGCGGCTTGAAGCTGGTTAGCGGCGGCACCGACAACCACCTGATGCTCGTCGACGTGACGGCGGTCGGCATCGGCGGCAAGCTGGCGACCGAGGCGCTCGAACGCTGCGGCATCACGGTGAACATGAACATGATCCCGTTCGACACCCGCAAGCCGATGGACCCGTCGGGCATTCGCATCGGCACGCCGGCGCTGACGACCCGCGGCATGGGCGTCGACGAAATGAAACGCATCGGCGGCTGGATCCTCGAAGCGCTCCGCAACCCGACCGACGCCACGGTCCAACAGCGCGTGCGTGGCGAAGTGAGCCACCTTTGCTCGCAATTCCCGGTGCCGGCTGCGGCCTTGGCTGAGGCTTCGTAAACGCCAGTTCTTCAACGCGAGTAAAACGTCAATGACTCGGCGGCGGTTCGCCCCAGCCTCCGCCGCCGGGCGTTTCGATCGTCAGCACGTCTCCCGCCTGGGCGTCGATCTGCACTTGCCCAGGCAATTGCTCCACCTTGTCGCCAGCTCGCTGAATCGAATTGCAGCCAAACTGCCCCGGCTGGCCGCCTTGCGCTCCATAGGGCGGATACGGCCCGCGTCGCTGCGTGAGGAGCGAGACCTTTACGGGCTTCAGGAATTCGAGTCGTCGCCGGACGCCGTCCCCGCCTCGCCGCTCCCCTGGCCCGCCTGAGCCGCGACGGATCGAGAACTCTCGCAAGCGCACCGGAAACCGCCGCTCCAGCACTTCGGGATCGGTCAGCCGCGTGTTGGTCATGTGAGTATGAACCGCGTCGGCGCCGTCGGCCGTGGCGGTGGCGCCGCTGCCGCCGCAGATGGTCTCGTAGTAGCCGAACGTGTCGTCGCCGAACAGCACGTTGTTCATCGTCCCCTGACTGGCGGCGGCGAGGCCCAACGCGCCGAGCAGCACGTCGACGACCCGCTGCGAGGTCTCGACATTGCCGCCGACGATCGCCGGACACTCCTCGGGCGTCGCGCCGGCGGGCGGATTGAGCAAGCAGGTCGGCAGGACAATCTTGATCGGCGATAGCACGCCCTGATTGAGCGGAATGTCTTCGCCAATGAGCAGCCGCAGGCAGTAAAGCACGGCAGCCGTCACGATTGAGCGATTGGCGTTCAGATTCGACGGCAAAACGTCGCCCGTGCCCGTGAAATCAATCGTCGCCGAGTCTCCTTCGACCGTAATCGCGACGCATATCGGCGTGCCGTCGTCGAGGTAGTCGGTGAAAGTGCGTTTTCCTGGCGGAAGCCGCCGCAATGCGGCTCGCATCTTCTTTTCCGCCGCGGCTTGAATGCTCCGCATGAAGCCTTGCACGACCGGCAGCGTGTGCCGCTCGACCAATCGCAGCAGATCGTCGGCGCCTTGCCGATTGGCGGCCACTTGGGCTGCCAGGTCGGCCAGATTGTCGGCAACCGCCCGCGAGGGCCAACGTCCGCCAGCCAAGAGTTCCGCGAGTTGGTCGAAACGCGACTCTCCCGCGTCGATCAGCTTGAAATTGCGAATCAGCACTCCTTCTTCCGCCAAAGTGCGCGAGAAGGGAGGCATCGAGCCGGGCGAAATGCCGCCGATTTCGGCGTGGTGCGCTCGGCTAGCGGTGAAGAACGCGGGGCGATCGCCGTCGACAAACACGGGCGTGACGACCGTCACGTCGGGCAGATGCGACCCGCCCCGATACGGATCGTTCGTGACAAACGCATCCCCAGGGCGCATGACCGGGTTGTCGGCGATGATTTGCTTCACCGTGTCGCTCATCGCCCCCAGATGCACCGGGATGTGCGGAGCGTTCACGACCAGATCGCCGTTTTCGGTAAAGAGCGCGCAGCTAAAGTCGAGCCGTTCCTTCACGTTCACGCTGCTCGCCGTGTTGCGCAGCGCAATGCCCATTTGCGTCGCGATGGCTGTGAAGTGGTTGTTGAACACCTCGAGCAAGATCGGATCGGCGGTGTCCACTGCGGCGACGGATGAGGACGGTCGCGTCGAGCTGCCGTCGGCGTCACAGAGCGAGTAGCCGCGGCGATCGATTGTCACTTCCCAGCCGGGTTCCACGACGGTCATTGTAAGTGCGTCAACGATCAGCGCCGGGCCTAGAACGCGGAAGCCGACGCCGGCGGTTTGAGCCGCCTCAAAGATCGCGTCGCCGTCGAAGACGCTCACCTCCTGAGCGCCGCCCGCGAGCTGCAAGCGATGCGTACCGACGGCTGCCCCTTGGCGGACGTCGCTGGCCGGCGGAAGCGATTCGGTCCGCTCGCCGCCGCTTGTTGCTTCCACTCGGGCTGCGACGACTTCGATCGCTCGCCCGGCTTGCACATAACCATAGCGCCGACGATGGGCCGCTTCAAAGTCGGCTGCGAAATCGCCCCCAGCGGAAGCGGCAATCGTCAGCGCCGCTTCGACCCCCTGATAGCGCAAATCGAGCGAACGCTGCAGTCGCACATCACTGCTTGCGCCTCCTTCGGCTGCAATGGCGGCGCGAGCCTCGGTTTCCAGTTCCGCAAAAACGCTTCCGGAGCGCGAGCGGAATGCGTCATACCGCTCATACACAGCCCGCGAGACCATGCGGCTGACTTCCGCCCGGCCAATTCCTTCCGCGCTCAGCACCCCCGCGCCGCGCGGCACAAGCACGCGCCCGATGCCCAGTTCCCGTGCCACCGCGCAGGCGTGCTGCGGGCCGGCTGCGCCGAAGGGGACCAGCACGTAGTCGCGCGGATCGTACCCCTTCGCGATCGAAATCGAGCGAATCGCCGCAGCCATGTGCGTGTTGGCGATCGTGAGAAACCCGCTGGCAATTTCCGCGAGCGTGTGCCGCTGCCCGCCGCTCGCTTCGATTCGCTGGGCAATCTCCTCCAGCCGGCGCTGTACAGCGACGGCATCGAGCGCGAATGGAAACCGCTCCGCTGGCAGCCGGCCGAGAAACAGGTTGCAGTCGGTCACCGTCAGCGGGCCGCCGCGGCCGTAGCATGCGGGCCCCGGATCGGCGCCTGCGCTCTCAGGGCCGACGACCAGCTTCACGCCGTCAAAGCGGCAGACCGATCCGCCCCCGGCTGCGACCGTTTCGATCGCCAACATGGGCGTGACAATGCGCACGCCGGCCTTCATCGTCTCGAATTCATGCTCGAACCGGCCGTCGAAGCGCGACACGTCGGTGCTTGTGCCCCCCATGTCGAAGCCGATCGCCCGCTCGAAGCCGGCCGCTTGGGCCGCTCGCGAAAAGCCGACCACGCCGCCGGCTGGGCCGGACAGAATACTGTCCTTCCCCGTGAACGCCTCCGGCAGCAGTAGTCCACCGGCCGACGTCATGAGCCGCAGGTCGCTCCCCGGCAGTTTCGACCGCAACTGCTCCATATATCGCCGCAGCACGGGATTCAGATACGCGTCAACCACCGTCGTGTCGCCGCGCGGAACGATCTTCATCAGCGGCGACGCGCGATGCGACAGGCTGATTTCCTCAAAGCCGACCTCGCGAGCAATTCGCTCGACGATCCGCTCATGCTCCGGCCCGGCGTAGGCGTTCATCAGGCAAATCGCCAGCGACTCGATCCCCTGCTCTTTCAACTGCTCTAGCCGCTCGCGCGCGACTCGCTCATCCAGCGGCTGCACAATCGAACCGTCGGCTGAGGTCCGCTCGTCCAGTTCTACGACAGTCTCGTAGAGTGGTTCCGGCTTGCGGATGTTCAGCTCAAACAGCTTCGGCCGATCCTGATAGCCGATCTTCAGCACGTCCGCAAAGCCGCGAGTCGTCACCAGGCCGACCCGCGCGCCGCGGCGGGTCAGCAGCGCGTTCGTCCCGCGCGTCGTCCCCAACCGAACCACGCTTGGCGGAATCGGCTCATCCAGCCGCAGCCCCAAAAACAACCGAATCGCTAGTAGCGGCGCCGGCTCGGGCGAGACCATTTCCATCGCTTGCCCGGTCCGCGGCTCACTGGCCAACTGGCTGGCAACGTGCAGAACCGGCCGCACGTCGGCGGTCGCGCCGACAATTTCTGCGGCAGCCTCAATCTGACCGCCCTCATCGAGCAGCCGCAGCTCATAGCCGCGCCAGAAATCGCGGATTCCGCCGGCGCCTGCGCCGTCGACGACCAGCCGTTCGCGCGTGGAGCCTTCAGCGACGCTTGCCTTCACCGTCGCCGAACTCAGCACCTTCCGCCGCAGCGTTTGCCCGGTGGGCGTGCGCGCAACGCAGTCGGTGAACGTCCCGCCGACATCGATCCAGAACTGCCAGCGAGTCTCAGACATGGCCAGAATCAAACGAGCCCGCGTCCATTACGGCCGGGCGCGGGGCGGCGGAGCTGCTCATTGCTTCTTGCCGCCAATCGAATAGAGATGCGACACCGTGCGCAGATACATCCGTCCGTCGGCAACGGCTGGCGTCGCGCGGCACTCTTCCTTCAGGTCCATGCGGCCGAGTTCTTCGAACGTCTTGCCTGCCGACAGCACGACCACGACGCCCGCTTCGTCCACGCAGTAGACCTTGTCGCCCACGCGCACCGGCGAACCCGAATAGCCGACGCCGCCAACACGCTTCTGCCACACAGGCTTGCCCGTGGCGGCATCGATACAGGTAACGATCCCCTTGTCCGACCACAAAATCAGTCGGCCATCGTCGGTGGCCACCGGCGTCGGCACGTAGGGAGCTTCTTTCTTTACTTCATAGACGATTTCCGGCTGCGGGCCCGGGCGCATCGCGACGACGTAATTGCCGCCGCCTCCCGATCCGCAGGTGCCGAAGACCAGATCGCCCACGATCACCGGCGAACTGACGGTGCGCATCTTGAAGCTCTTGAGCGACCAGTTTTCGCGTCCCGTCTTCGGGTCGAGAGCAAAAAAGCCCTCGGCCGTCGTCAGGAACACCAACTCGTCTTCGCCTTTTTCGTTCTTCCGCACACAGGGGACGGAGTACGAGGTCGTGTCGATCTGCCGATCGGTACGCCAGCGAATCTTGCCGGTCCCTTTCTCGACGGCGACGATGAAGCTCTCCTTCGGCGTGGCGTTGTCCCCCCGCTTCGAAGGCTCTTGCGAATTGCCGAGAATCACCAGGTCGTCGTACAGAATCGGCGAAGTGCCGAAGCCGTGCTGGCTGACCCAGGGGCCAAAGTCCACGCTCCAGACTTCGTTCCCCTGATGGTCGAGCGAACGCAGCAGCGTGTGCTCGGGGTCCGACCAGGCGACGTAGATTCGCTCGGCGTCGACAGCCGGCGTGCAGGAGGCGTAGCTGCTGCGAACGTGCAGATGGTGCGGCACGCCGGGATACTCGCGCTGCCACAAGACCTTGCCGCTGTCAGCCGAAACGCACAGAACATACCGCGTCGCCGTGTCAGGATCGGCGCTCAGCAGGAAGATCTTGTCCCCCCACAGCACGGGCGACGAATGACCGACGCCCGGCAGCCTGGTTTTCCAGTTGTAGTCGTCCTCGCCCCACGAGGCCGGAATGGTTGTCGCCTCGCTCGCGCCAGCCCCATTGGGCCCGCGAAAGCGAGTCCACTCCTGCGCAGCGAGCGCCGGGCTGAAAACGCTAAGAAGCAGAAGCGAAAAGGCGATGCGACGCATGGCAGGAACCTTGGGGTGGGCTGCAAGCGGGGCGGAAATGGACCTCAAGAATCGTAATCCATCCCCCGGCTGACCGCAATCTTCGCTGGCCCCTACCGCGTCCTGCGGAAACGATTCCTGAGTCAAATTCGCCAGCGTCTACACGGCTTGCAATACTTGACGCCTGAGCGTCGCAAAGTATCGCCCCGGCTCTTCGAGGGCCATTTCGGGCAGCACCGCGTAGCGCCGCAGCACCTGTTCAACGACGTTCCACCCCATTTGCGACCCAATCGCGAACGCCCGCTCGCCATTGCGAATCCGCTCCTCGGTCAGAGCAAAGTTGCGAAAGCACAACACGGTCGCTCGCGGAAAATACGCAAACCGAATGATGGGCCGCAGCGCGATCCCTTTCAGCAGCGGCCATTCGAACCTTGCGACCGCAGCCGAAATGCGCGGGCCGACCACCGTTTCCTGCTCGTTGAGAAAGTGGGTGCGAAACAGCTCGTGCTTCTCTCCTTCGTCGTACGTCTCGCCTCGCTCGCGGGCTGCGTGCAAGCGGTTCAAAGCCTCGAGAATCGTCGGCCGAATGAACTCGGCGGCGTCGGGATGATCGCCGAATTGGGCTGTAAAGTAGAAGTTGCGATACGTGTCGACGCAAACCTGCCGGTTCACCTCGCGGAAGGCATCGGCGAACGTTTCGAGTTCCCCAAGCAAGCGAGCCCGCTTTTCGGCGTCGAAGCAATGCTGCCAAACGAGCGCCCGCCCCAGCCGCATACCGAAGCGAAAATAGCCCCCCGCCCATAAGGCCCCATGCGCCGCAATCGGCGGAAACACATGATTGCCACCCGAAGCCCGGAACAAATGGTGGTAAACGCTCGCTCGCTGCGCCAGTTGGGGCAGCGTTCCCGCCAGCCGGGCTCCTTCTTCCGTGAGCGTGTCGTATGCGCGGTGCAAATGCTCGGCGGCCATCGTCGCGGCTCCTTGGTCGGTTTCGTGTCGTCCACACGCCTCCGACCGCAGCCCGCCGCCGCCAATAACCGCAAAAAGGCAAAAGTCCGATTTCCGAAGTCAGAAGTGGAAGGGACGCTGCCAGTCCCGGTTTCTTGGTTTCCACGCTTCCGAATGGCGACTTCTGAAATCCCAGCTCCTTATTCGACCGTAATCTTGTTCACCGCTTGCACGGCGTTGCCGCCGCGGTCGATCAGGTGGGTACGCAGTTGCAGTTCGCCAGGTTGCAGACCGCTTACTTGCACCTGGTATTCGAATTCCTGCTCCGTTCCCTCGACCGCTCGGCCGCCGCGAACCGTGTCGCCTTGCGAGGTGAAGAACAGAATGGCTGACAGCGCCTTGTCGTCGGTCGCTTTCACCTTGATCGGAATCGTCTTGGCGTCTTTGCTCACCTTCACCGGAGCGGTCACGGTGGCGCTGGGCGGTTGATTGTCGGTTTCGTCGACGTCGTTGCAGAGGAAACGCGACGACGCGAGGAAGCGGGCGTTGTCGACCGAAAAGCACATCGGCGGCTGCTCGTGATACTTGCCCAGGTAGTTCACGCGGAACCGCCGGAAACCGTGTCCCATGATGTCACTCTGTCCGCGCCGCACGTCGTGCGGCAGGGCGAACGCGTGAGCCAGTTCGTGCACCACGGCGCCAAAGCCATCCTCGATAAATTCAAACCGTGGCGAGTTCGGCCGGCCGTGGCCGAGCGCGGTTCGTCCTTCGATTGGCGTCTCGTCGGCCAGCAGCTTCAATTGCCCTTCGATGGTCGTGGCGCACAGTTCGTCCTGCAGAATCCACGACGAGAAAGTTCCTGCCCCGCCTCGGGCTGAGCGATAGCCGCCGAGAGCAAAATTGCCCGGCCATTCGTACGGATAGGGGCCGAACGCATAGGTCTCCGCCAAGACGAAGTAGAAGTTGTCTTTCATAGGGCCATGCGCCGCCTCGACATCGGGCATGATCCGTCCGAAGACTTTGGGGTCGTTCGAATAGTTCGGTTCGAAGTTGTAGAAGCTCGCCGGCTTGTCGGTCTTCAGCAGGTGGATCTTCAGCCGGCCGTCTTCGAACTCGAAGTCGGGGCCGTCGGTTTCGTATCCCTTCGCCCGCATGTCGCGCACGTAGACGTCGCGGACGAACGCCAGCAGCACCTCGATCTTGGCCTGATACTCCTTGGCCGGTTCGCGGTCGCTCGGAATCAGATAGACCGTCTTGATCTTGTACTTCTTCCCCAGGTCGGTGAGCGGCGGCGGAGCGTAGTCCTCGCTCGTCCGCTTCGGACCAATGACCGGCGGCGCCGCGTCGTTCGGTTCCTCTTCGGCAAACGCGACGTTCACGCTCGCGACGAGCGCGACCAGGAGGAGAGCAAAGCCGGATACCAGGCGGTCGAACATGCCAAAACCTCAAGTTGGGAAATCGCAATCCGAAGGGGGCGTACGCAGCGCTTCCAACCGGCGAACCGAACGGCGCACGTCGATTTACTACCCAAGTTTATCAACGGCCACTCAGGAAGTGTGCGTTCGCTCGCTGCAAGTGGCCGCAAACTGCCCACACCGGCGGAAGCACGCATGGCCCGAGCGGCTTGTTGCGCGGGCGTATATCAGGCCTTGGCTGGCGGATTGGCCCAGACCTGCACCAGCTCGACCAGCATTTCGACTGCCTGCACCATTTCTTCCAGGCAGGTCCATTCGAGCGGCGAATGGGGATTGTGCTCGCCGGTCGAGAGATTCGGCGTCGGCAGGCCCCGCTCGGTGAGTTGGCTGCCGTCGGTGCCGCCGCGAACGATCGACCGCTTGGGCGTGCGGCCGAGGCGTCGCAGCGCCTCTTCCGCATAGGCCACCGCCCGCGGTTCCTGCGCCAGACCGTCTCCCAGATTGCGATACTGTTTGATGATCTCGATTTCGACCGCCGAGCCGGGGAAATCTCGTTCGACTTCCTTCCCGATCTTCCGCAGCAGCTCGGCTTTGGTGGCAAGACCCGCCGTGTCGAAATCTCGCAGCAGCACCTTGAGTTTCACTTCAGCGACGCCGCCACCGATGTCGTACGGATGGAGGAAACCTTGTCGGCCGTCGGTCGTCTCAGGCGACGCGCCTTCGCGCGGCATGCGATCGACAAACGCAGCCGCCGCGCGCACCGCGTTGACCATTCGGCCTTTACCGATTGACGGGTGGATGTTGACCCCCTTTACCGTCACTTTCGCCAGGTCGGCGGAGAATGTTTCGACGTCGATCTCGTCCACGCCGCTGCCATCGAGCGTATAGCAGACGTCGGCGCCCAGCTTCTGCAGATCGACATGCTTCACGCCGTGGCCGATCTCTTCGTCGCAGGTGAACAGCACGCGAATCTTGCCGTGCGGAATTTCCGGATGCTCGATCAGATGATGGGCCAACTCCATGATCACCGCCACGCCCGACTTGTCGTCGGAGCCGAGGAGCGTGGTACCGTCGGTGGTGATGAGCGTCGAACCGACCAGCCGATTCAGGTCGGGATTCTCTGCGACGCGGATTACCTTGGTCGGATCGCCGGGTAAGCGGATGTCGCCCCCTTCGTAGCGAAAGACCTGCGGCTTCACGTTTGTGCCGCTGGTTTCGGGGGAGGTGTCGACGTGGGCGTTGAAGGCGACGACAGGCGCTGGGCTGTCGACCGTCGCCGGTACGGTGGCGTAGACCAGGCCATGTTCGTCCATCTCCACGTCGGCGAGCCCCATCGCGCGCAGCTCGTCGGCCAGCAGGCGGCCGAGTTCGAGTTGCCCGGCGGAGCTGGGGTAGGTGGACGAGGAGTCGTCCGCCATCGTATCAATGCGGACGTAGCGAAGAAAACGCTCGAGAAGGCGGTCGGCATTCATGGGTGGTTGATCGTAAGACGAAGGAAGCGGAAACTTCGGTATCTTCGCTTAGAATCCGCCGCCGGGCGAGTGGCCAGGCGAAGCGTCGCTGATTTCAGCTACGATTTTGACGGCACAGGGACTGTGCCTGCTACAATCATCGCGAAAGGAACTTCGCTTGAGCCAGCCCTCCGTACGCTACCTGGTCTTTGACGTCGAAAGCGTCGCCGACGCCTCGCTCGTCGCCGCCCTGCGCTTTCCGAGCGAGCAACTCGAACCGGCGGAAGCCGTGCGCCTCTACCGGGCCGAGCTGATGGAGAAGTACGAGAGCGACTTCATTCCCTACACCTTTCAGGTGCCGGTCTCGGTGGTGGTCGCCAAGGTGGCAGCCGACTTTCGCCTGATCGATCTGGTGGCGCTCGACGAGCCGGAGTATCGCCCGCACGTCATTACCGACCACTTCTGGCGCGGCTGGCAGGCCTACCGTCGGCCGACGCTCGTGAGCTTCAACGGCCGCACGTTCGATCTGCCGCTCTTGGAGTTGGCGGCGTTTCGCTTCGGCATTTCGCTGCCGCAGTGGTTCAATTTGACCGGCAAGAGCTTTGAGCAGCCGCGGAATCGCTACAACAGCGAAGCCCATCTGGACCTGCAGGACGTGCTGACCAATTTCGGCGCGTCGCGCTTCACCGGCGGCCTGAACCTGGCTGCCAACCTGCTCGGCAAGCCGGGCAAGATGGAAGTGCAAGGGCACATGGTCCAAGACATGTACGAGGCGGGCCGGACGCAGGAGATCAACGACTACTGCCGCTGCGACGTGCTCGACACCTACTTCGTCTTCCTCCGCTGCAATGTGCTGCTCGGCAACCTGACGCTCGAAGAAGAGCAGAAGATCATCGACGAAACGCACGGCTGGCTCAAACAACGCTCGCTCACCAGCCGGGCAATCGCCATGTACCTCGAAAACTGGGGCGATTGGCCCAACCCTTGGGCGACAGGCGCGTAAGTCCACCGGCTGGCATGGGCGTCCCCGCCCATGTCTGGTCCGGCAGACGCTCGTGGGAAACTCCGGCCCGCAGCTACACGCCAAACACGATCGGCAAGGGCAATACTCAACCGTCGGCT
>Ga0182743_1001876_pt1 | contig 19465 bp, 9 predicted proteins | sample eDN3rd30CKraftOP_FD_128522 | JGI IMG/M metagenome (GOLD analysis project Ga0182743, IMG submission 128522) | Enriched Organic Plus compost microbial communities from Emeryville, California, USA - eDNA 3rd pass 30_C Kraft OP (version 2) (version 2) ... | reverse complement strand
CCGCTCAACCCGATTCCGGTCGTGGAAGAAACGTTGCCGCTCCACTGGCGCGACACGGTTTCGGTGCGGCTTGGCTATGAGTACGAACTGGCGATCGGCGGTACTGCCCGCGCCGGCTACGTCTATCATCGCAGCCCAATTCCAGACGCCACGCTTACGCCGTGGATTCAAGCGACGCTGGAACACGCCGTTTCGCTCGGCTACGGCTTCCAGGTCGGCGAGTGGGAAATCGACCTCGGCTACATGTACCTCTGGGGCCCCGACCGCACCGTGGCGGCCAGCAGCCTGATTGGCGGAGCCTTTGACAACAGCACGCACGAAGCGCAAGTTCATGCGATCTTGCTGGGGGCAATCAAGCGATTCTAACGAATAGTTATCAGTTTTCAGTTATCAGTTATCAGTTCTTAGTAGACAGTACACAGTTCTTGGTTCTTGCGGCGGCTTGTGGGGTCGGGAGTCCATCGGACGCCGCTTTTTGTCGCGACTTTCCGCCAAGAAACGAACATGCCCACGCTCGGCTGGCGTGGGCATGTCGATCGCTTCTACTGGTTTCTACCGCAATGCGCTTAGCGGTTCGCGATGTCTTCTGCTTCCGTCTGCGCGGGCAGTTCGGCCGAGCGCGGGTGCGGAATGTTTTCGGCGCCGTCGATGCGACGGATGGTCGACGCGGGAACGCGGGCTGCGTAGTTCACGATCACCGGCGTCTCGCTGCGAGTGACTTCGATCTGGTCGGCTTCGAAGCCGGCCTTCACGAACAGTTCCAGGCACTCGTCCGCCGATCGCTGGAAGAAGTACCAGTCGACCAGCCATTGGTATTCGGCCGTGTCGTAGAGCGCCTTGTCCTTGAACGCCACATAGACCACGCCCCCTTCGGCGACCGATTCGCGCCAGCCTTGGAGCATGGGAATCAGGTACTCGTCGGGGATGTAATCGCAGAGGCCGACGCTGTAGATGATGTCGTTGCGATTGAACCGCTCGACGTTCACGCGCGAATTGGTCATTCGCAGCGCGTTGTAGCGGACGTACTTGACCGAGATATTCCGCGGAATCTGGTCGGCTACGTTCGTCTGCACGAACTCGAGAGCCTGCGGATCGTTGTCGACGAGCGTCAGCTCGATCTCGCGGTCGGCGACGCGTTCGAAGCCCTCGGTGTACTCGCGGCAAGCGCCGCAAGCGACGTTGAGAATGGTCACCTTGCCCTCGCGGCGACCGATCTCTTGCAGGAGGAACTCGCGGGCCGAACGCATCCGAGCCGGAACGGCCTGGCCCAGCGTGGTCGCGAGGAAATACCGATCGAGATAGCCCCCGAGGCCGAGCGATTTCGGCTGACGGTTGTAAATCGCGGTCAGCAACTCATAGTCGCCGGGATAGCCGCGCGGCTTGGTGAAGGCGCGCTGCATGCACCAGCTCTTTTCGAACCAGGGCCAAATCATTTCGCGAAACTTGGCCTGCGTTTGCTTCAGAAGCTGCGGCTCGTGCTTGATCTCAGCTTCCAAGCGGTTGCAGTGACCGAGCATTTCGTTGATGCAGTCGGTCAACTGCTGCACGATCTCGTCCGACGTTGCCACCGCGTCGGCCGGAATCTGCTCATCCAACTTTGCCAGTGCCCGAGTGAACCGCGCTACATGCTCGGTAAAGAAAATCTCGACGGCAGAACTCATAGGGGAAATACCTCGCTGAAAGGGGATTCAGACGGCGATGCGGACCACTCCAGGTCCCAAGAAAAGAGAATCGACATCCCATGCGCTTGGTGGGGCCTCGCACGATGCAGTGACGCCTGGCCGCGGGCTGTCCTGCCCCTGGGCCAAGATCGGCCTCTCCGCTGTCCCCTACAATCCAACCTTCGCGAGATCCCGCCGCGCGTTAGGGCCATTCTCTACTGCATAGACCTTCTTGCAATCACATTGCGGAAACTCGCACCCGTTATAGTCGTCAAGCTTTAACGGTCGTCCGGCCTTTTCTTGCTGATGCCCAAATGCGACTTACGTTTCATTGGAAGCCTGGCGCTTTAATCTGGTTGTGTCGCGCCCGGCTCTTCGCGCAATGACGCGCTCAGGAACCAGTACGCCGTGGCGACCGCGCACTCGCAGAGCGAACCAAGCGACATGCCGACCGTCGATGTCGTCGCGGCCCGCTATGCGCTCGGAGAGCGTTTGGACGAGCATGGCGGCATCGCCACGTATCTGGCTGCGGACGTCGTCGACGACCGCCCCGTGGTGGCGAAGGTCATCGAAGCCGGCGCCGTACCGCCCGGCGTGCTCATGCGTCTGGAGTACGAAGCCGCATTCTTGCAACAGCTTCGCAGCCAATGGCTGCCTGATATCTTGCACGTAGGCCGGCACGGCGAATCGTTCGTGCTCGTTACGGAGCACGTCAGCGGCGTGAACCTGGCCGCTTGTCTCGCGGAGCGCCGGCTGAGCGTGATGGAAACGCTGGCCGTCGGCAAAGCTCTGTTTTCGGCGCTGGCCGACGTGCATCAGCAGAACCTCCTGCACCGGGGAGTGTGTCCCGCCAATCTGGTGGTCGATCGGGCCGAGCTCGTTTCGGCCGCAAAGCTGATCGGCTTTGGCCCGGCGCGTTTGACGTTCGCCGACGCCGCCAACGACGATCCGCGAGCGCTGCAAGCCGCGCTTTATTTGTCACCCGAACAAGCGGGGTCGCTGGAGCAGGACGTCGCCGAGCCGTCCGACTTGTACGCTGCCGGCGTGACGCTGTTTCACTGTCTCGCCGGCCGTCCGCCGTTTTCGGGCAATTCGCTTGGCACGATCCTGTTCGATCACATGACCGCGCCGGTCCCCGAGCTGCGAACGCTCGGCGTCGCCGTGCCGCGCGCACTCGACGAAGTCATTCAGCGGCTGCTGAAAAAAGACCCGCGCGACCGCTACCAATCGGCTGCCGCCGTGCTCGCCGACCTGGAAGCCATCGAACGAGCCCTCGCCGGCGGCGAGAGCGATCCGGCGATCGTGATCGGCGCGAGCGACTCGCGCGAGACGCTCACCGAGCCTGCGTTCGTCGCCCGCGCCAAGGAATTGGCCGAGCTGGACAAGCAGCTCGAACTGACGCGCTACGGCCGAGCGGGGCTGGTGCTGCTCGAAGGCGAATCGGGTGGCGGCAAGACGCGTCTGCTGAGCGAAACGCTCCATCGGGCCGCCTGCCGCGGTTTTTGGGTGCTGTGGGGACAGGGCACCAACGACGTCGCCCGTCAGCCGTTCTCGCTCCTCAAGGGAGTCGTGGAAGGATTTCTGTCAGCCGTCAAAGCCGATCCGTCGCTCGCCATCGCGGTGCGGCAGCGCGTGGGAGATTTTGCCCCGGCCATCGTGTCGGCCTTCCCGGAGCTGGCGAGCGTGCTGGGCGAAAGCAAAGCGCTGGCGTCGGTTCCGGAGGCGGCAGGTGAAGTGCGAACCTTGCTCGCCTTGACGAGCTTCCTCAATGCGCTTGGGACGATCGACCGCCCGGTGCTGCTCGTTCTGGACGACTGCCAATGGGCCGACGAGCTGACGTACCGGCTCATTCGCCGCTGGCGCTCGCACTCGGCGGACGAATCGGAGCTGCGCAATGTGCTGCTGATTGCTTCGTTCCGCTCTGAAGAGGTGCCCGACGGGCACATGCTGCGCGAGGTGGAGGCTTCCGCCCATCTGAAGCTCTCCCCGCTGACGGAAAGCGAAATCAAGCAGCTCATCGAGTCGATGGCCGGCCCGATGCCCGATCCGGTCGTGCAACTGATCGTTCGGCTGGCGGATAGCAGTCCGTTCATGGCTTCGGCCGTGCTGCGCGGGCTGGTCGAATCGGGCAAATTGGTTCACGAGGAGGGGGGCTGGCGGCTTGAGGCGGTGGACATCGACGAGATGCAATCGTCCAGCCAGGCTGGCTCGTTCCTGGTTCGCCGTCTCGAGCTGCTGCCGGAAAACACGCTTCGCCTGCTGTCGATCGGCGCCATTCTCGGCAAGGATTTTCCGGTCGATGTCGCCGCGGAGCTTGCCGGTCAAACGGCGGCGCAGGCGATCAACGCGCTCGACACGGCCCGGCAACGTCGCCTGGTTTGGCTGCGGCCCGACGGTTCGCGGTGCGTTTTCGTCCACGACAAGATCCGTTCGGCGCTACTAGACCGGCACAACGAAGACGATCGCCGGGCGCTGCACGCTCTCGCCGCTCGCCATCTGCAGCGGCAAGGGAGCGCTCAGCCGGCGGAAGTCGCCTATCACTACGACGCAGCCGGCGATTTGGCCGCCGCCCTGCCCTATGCGATCGAAGCGGCCGAAGCGGCCCGAGCCAAGTACGCGCTCGAAGTGGCCGAACAGCAGTACGCCATTGCGGAACGCGGCGCGGCTGCCGCCAGCCCAGAGTTGCGCTACCGCGTGACCGAGGGGCTCGGCCAGGTTCTCATGCTGCGCGGCGAGTACGAGCGGGCCGGTCGGAAGTTCGAAGAAGCCGAAGCGCTCGCCGACAACACGTTCCACCGGGCCGAAATCCGCGGCAAACTCGGCGAGCTGGCATTCAAACGGGGGGACATGGACGGCGCCGTCGGCTGTTTCGAATCGGCGCTGCGAATGCTGGGCAAATTCGTCCCGCGCCATCTGTTCGTCGTCGCGCTGATCGCGCTGTGGGAAGGATTCGTCCAGATCCTGCATACGCTCTTTCCCAAGTGGTTCGTCCATCGCCGCGGCCGACTGCCAAACGCCGAGGAGCGTCTGACGCTGCGATTGCTCAGTCACCTGGCGCACGGCTATTGGTATAGCCGCGGCACCGTCCACGTGATGTGGGCCCATTTGCGAAATCTCAATGTCGCCGAGCGTTATCTGCCGACGCCCGAATTGGCCCAGGCCTACGCCGAGCATGCGCCTGGACTGACGCTGGTCGGCTACTTGAGCCGGGCCGAAGCCTACGCGCAAAAGTCGCTCGACATTCGCCGCGAGTTCGGCGACTGGTGGGGACAAGGGCAGTCGCTGCACTATTGGGGCGTGGTGCTCTATTCCAACTCGCTCTATCAGCGGTGCATCGAAAAATGCCGCGAGGGAATTCGCCTGCTCGAACGCACGGGCGACTACTGGCAGGTGCACATCGCCCGCTACCAGATTGCCGCGTCGCTCTATCGGTTGGGGGATCTGGCCGGCGCGCTCGAAGAGGCGCAGCTCAACTACAAATCGGGGATCGAACTGGGGGACGAACAGGCGTCGGGAATCAATCTCGACATCTGGGCCCGCGCCACGCCAGGGGGAATTCCACAGGCGATTTGCGAGCAGGAATTTAAGCGGCAACGCCACGACGCGCAAGGGAAGTCGCAAGTCGCCTTTGCCGAAGGGCTGGAGCTGCTGCACGCCGGGGACCTTGAAAAGGCGGAGCAAGTCATCGCGGCGGGGATCGCCGTCGGTTACGGCGCGGGCGTGGCGAACGCCTACACGCTGCCGCTTTTGCCGTGGCTGGCGACGACGCTGCGGATGCAGGCGGCCAGGCTTCAGCAGCTAACGCCCAATCGCCGCAACGAACTGCTCAAGCGGGCCGAGGCTGCGGCGCGCAAAGCGGTTTGGGCTTGCTGGCTCTGCCGGAACGATTTGCCGCACGCGCTGCGCGAGCTGGGGCAGATTTGCGCCATGCGCGGCGCAACCGCCAAGGCGAAGCGCTATCTCGATCGCAGCCTGGCGCTCGCGAAGAAGCAGCGCGCCAGCTACGAGTACGCACAAACGCTGCTCGCCAAAGCTGAGCTTGGCTTGGAGCTGGGCTGGGCCGACGCGGCCTCGATGAAAGCGGGGGCCCAAGCCCGGCTGCTGCAAATCCGAGCAGCGGTCGCCGATCAGTGGGCCGACGGTCGCGCAGCCGACGCTCCGGTGAGCTTGTCGCTGGCGGACCGTTTCGACGGGGTGCTCGATTGGGGCCGTAAGATCGCCTCAGCCCTGGAAACAAACGCCATCTTCCACGCTTCGCGCGCGGCGGCGCTGCGACTCCTGCGCGCCGAGCACTGCCTGGTGCTCTCCGTGGTGGAGCATGGCGGCGATCCGGTGTTTGTGCCGGTAGCCGGCGACATTCCGGGCCTGTGGAGCGAACATTGGCTGAAGAAGTCGCTCGTCGCCCGCAAGGCGATCGCCTTCACCGAAGAATGGGCCGACGCGGGAAGCAATAGCGCAAGCGCAGCCGGCGAACGCTCGGCGCTGTGCGTGCCGCTCTATGTGCGCGGCTCAGCCGTCGCCTGCTTGTACGTCACGCACGAGCATATTCGCACGTTGTTCGGGCCGGTCGAGGAACGGCTGGCCGATTACATCGCCACAATTGCCGGCGCCGCGCTCGAAAACGCCGAAGGCTTCACGCAGCTCCAAACGCTCAACGAGAACCTGGAAGAGCGCGTCGCCGAACGTACGGCTGCCGCCGAAGCGCGGACGCTGGAACTCGCGGAATCGTACAGCGAGCTGGAGCGGCTGACCAATCAGTTGCTCGAAGCCCAAACCGAATTGACCGTCGCCAAGCAGGCCGCCGAAGACGCGAACCACGCCAAGAGCCGCTTCCTGGCGACGATGAGCCACGAAATCCGCACGCCGCTCAACGGCGTGATCGGCATGTCCGAACTCGCGCTCAGCACGCAGCTCACGCCGCAGCAGCGGAACTACCTGACCATCGTCAAAGACTCCGCCCTCTCGCTGCTCGCGCTGCTGAACGACATTCTCGACTTCTCGAAGATCGAAGCGGGTCGGATGGAACTGGAGCACATTCCGCTCAAGCTGCGAGACGTTGTCGGAGACGCGGCCCGGCTGCTCGCGGTGAACGCTTCGCGCAAGGGGCTGGAGCTGATCACGCGAGTCGATCCCGCGGTGCCACAACAACTGATCGGCGACCCCGGCCGGCTGCGACAGATCATCGTCAACCTGGTCGGCAACGCGATCAAATTCACCGAGCGCGGCGAGGTGTCGGTGGAAGTGACGCTCGAGGGCGACGCGGGCCGCGCGGAAAGCTCAGCCGACGCGGTGGCGGTCCATCTGGTGGTGCGCGACACCGGCATTGGCATTCCCGCCGACAAGCACGCAACCATTTTCGAAGCGTTCCGCCAGAGCGACAGCAGCACGACGCGCAAGTTCGGCGGCACCGGGCTGGGACTGGCGATTTCGTCGCAGCTTGTGTCGCTCATGCAGGGGCGCATTTGGGTCGAAAGCGAGCCGGGCGTCGGAAGCGAATTCCACTGCGTCATTCCGCTGGCCGCCGCGCACAATTCGCCCTCCGCCGAACCTTCGTTCGCCTTGCACGGCAAGTTGGCGGCCCTTGTCGGCCGCAACGCCCGTTCGCTGCGGGCTTACGGCGAAATGCTATCCGGCCTCGGCTTGCAGGTCGTCACGGCCAGCTCGGCCGACGAACTGAGCGGCGGCGAAGCCGCGGAGCTGGTGGTTGTCGATCTCTGCGCCGACAACGAGCAGGACGTGAACCAACTGACGGCCCTGCGTCAGCGGCCCGCGTACGCGTCGGTCCCGATCGTCGTCCTGGCGCCCGCCGGGCGGTCGATTGGCGGCGAATTGCTCAGCCAACTGCGCATCGAACAGTCTCTCACCAAGCCGGTGAAGGAATCGGAGCTGGCGGAAGCGATCCGCGCGGCGCTGGGCATCGAGTGTGAGTCGCGCCGCGAGCAAAACGCCGCGCAGCTCAGCCAGCCGAGACGGATGCTGCGGGTCCTCGTCGCCGACGACAGCCCCGTGAACCAGGAAGTGGCCGCCGGTCTGTTGGAACTGCAGGGGCACAGCGTCGTGTGCGTCGATAACGGCCAGGAAGCGGTCGACGCGTGGCAGCGTGAGGAGTTCGACATCATCCTCATGGACGTTGAAATGCACGTCATGGACGGTCTGACCGCCACGCGACAAATTCGCGCACTGGAAGCCGAGCGGGGCGGGCACATTCCGATCGTGGCCCTCACGGCGCACGCGCTGAAGGGCTTCAAGCAACACTGCAGCGAAGCCGGCATGGACGCATATGTCACCAAGCCGCTGCGTCCCGAAGAACTGTTCGCCACGCTCGACCAGCTCTGCAATCGCATGGCAGTCGCCGTCGGCTGAGAACGCTTTCGCGACGTTCGAGACCTTCGCTTTCAAAAAGCGAATCACGACAATCGCCATTGCAGCGCCTCGCGCTGGCCGCGTTACAATGGGCGGGCATGAACAGCCCCTTCAGCCGTGAACTGCGCCGCATGGTGATCCGCATGTTGAAGCTTGCCGCACCCGTCGTCGTTGTCGGAGTTGCCCTCGCCCATTTCCTGGCCGACGATTCGTCGGCGGAGCCACCACATCCGGCGGTTGTGCAGCGAGAGTTCATCTATGAGGAAGCGCCGTTTCCGCAATGCCACGCTTCGACGATCGCCCAAACGGCTGACGGCCTCGTCGCCGCGTGGTTCGGCGGCACGCGCGAAGGGCACGACGATGTCGGCATCTGGGTCGCCCGCCAGGTCGACGGCAAATGGACGGCGCCCGTGGAAGTCGCCAATGGCGTGCAGCCGGACGGCAAGCGCCATCCGTGCTGGAATCCGGTGCTGTTTCAGGCGAAGGACGGCCCGCTGCTCCTGTTCTACAAGGTTGGCCCGAGTCCGCAGCTTTGGTGGGGTATGCTTCGTCGCTCGACCGATGGCGGCAAGACCTGGTCCGACGCCGAACGTTTGCCCGACGGCATTCTCGGCCCGATCAAGAACAAGCCGTTCCAACTCGAATCGGGCGAATTGCTCTGCCCGACGAGCACCGAAACTCCCGAACGGCCGAGCAAATGGCGAGTCCACTTCGAGCTGACGCCCGACCTTGGCAAGACTTGGACGAAAATCGTTCCGGCCGAAGCGAAATCGGGCGAGCCGATCGACGCCATTCAGCCGAGCATCTTGAAGCACGCCGACGGCAAGCTGCAGGCCATCGGCCGCAGCCGGTCGAAGCATCTGTTCGAAACATGGTCGAACGACGGCGGCAAGACGTGGGGCGCGGTCCAGCTAACGGCCGTCCCGAATCCGAACTCCGGCACCGACGCCGTCACGCTCAAGGACGGCCGGCAACTGCTCGTCTACAACGACACGCCCAGCGGCCGCTCGCCGCTCAACGTCGCTCTGTCCGACGACGGCAAGGGCTGGAAGATGGTCCTGCCGCTCGAAACCGAGCGCGGCGAGTTCAGCTATCCAGCCGTCATCCAAACCGACGACGGCCTCGTGCACATCACCTACACCTGGAAGCGGAAAAAAGTCCGCCACGTTGTGCTCGACCCGCAGCAACTGAAGGCGGAGTAACGGCGAACCGTCAGGCCTGGCTCGTTGCGTTGCTATTCGTGCACCGAAATCGGCCGGCGAACGACCAGACTTAGCACCGTCGCCGCAATCAGCAGACCGCCCGACAGGTAAAAGGCGTAGTCGAGGCTCCCGGTGCGGTCCTTGATGTACCCGGCCACCTGCGGAACGAAAAACGCAATTCCCCAGCCGATGAACACCAGGCCATAGTTAAAGCCGAGATTCTTCGAACCGAAAAAGTCGGCTGTAAAAGCCGGCATCAGCGACAAGCCGCCGCCGTATTGCCAATACGCGATGCCGACCGCGAGGAACAGCAACAGCACGCTCCCCGACTGCATGATCCAAGGCATCGCCAGCAAACACGCAGCCGACACCACGCCGTTGAGCAGGTAGGCGTTCGAGCGGCCGATCTTGTCGGAATACATGCCGGTGCCGATGCGCCCCGTCGCGTTCACCAGCCCGCCGTACGACGACAACAGCCACGCGTTCGCCGCGAAGAACGCGATGGTCGCAGCCGTCTTGTTCAGCATCGGCGCCGCATTGCCAATGATCAGCAGACCCGACTGGGCCGAGCCGATGAACATGAACACCAGCGCATAAAACTGCCAGGTCTTCAGCATGTCGCCAGCCGACCAGTCGATGCTCGATAGCTTCGAGGGCGCAGCCGGCGGAGCGCTGGCGGCGAGTTTGCTCGGGGCGGCGTCTTTCTCCGCCGGCGCTTGCGTTCCCGGCGGAACATAACCGGGATCGGGCCAGCGCATGAGCTGCGAGGCCACCACAATGACGACGGCGAACAAGATCCCCAGCCCAATAAAGCTCCCCGACAGGCCGTAGTTGCTAATCAGCCACTTCGCCAGCGGCGAGATATAGATCGCCGCGCCGCCGTAGCCACCAACTACCAGGCCGACGACCATCCCGCGCTGTTGCGGGCCGAACCATTTCACGGCTGCGGGAGTCGCCGCCGCATAGCCCAGCCCCATGCCGATCCCGCCCAATAGCCCAAAGCCGAGAATCAGCCCGATATAGCTCTTCATCAGGCCGGCCACGATGCAGCCGACCGCCAGAAACAATCCGCCGAGCGTCGCCCCGATCTTCGGCCCAAAGCGGTCCTGAATCTTTCCGCCGGGAATCATGAAGAGCGCGAACGTAAAGCCGCAGATCGCGTAGGCCCACGTTCCTTGAGCGTCGGTCAGATAGGTCCAACCGGCGTTGAGCCCCTCCATCGCGTCGCCGGGCTTAAAGCCCGAGTCGGCTTTGGCGATCAGATTGTCTTTCCAGACGCTCCAGGCGTAGAGAATGCCGAGGCAAAGGTTGACGGCGGTTCCAGCAAACGTCACAACCCACGCGCGCGGCGGCACGCGGTTTCCGGGCAAGGTCATAGGATACTCAGCGGCTGGCGGAGAGGAGCGATACGCGCGGCATCAGCGGTCGAGCCGAAGTGGAGATCGTACTCGACCGGCCGCGGACAATCCAGCGACGCCGGCCCAAACGGCGCGTCGCCCCGTGGCTGAACTCTGGCGAGCCCAGCCACGGGAAAACTCCTCTCGTTAACCGCTCGTCAACCGCTCAAGCTTCGACCAGCGGCAGCGGCTGCCACTCGATAGGCCCCAGGACGACGCATTCGTGGGGTAGCAATTCGTCGCCAGGCTGCCACGCGCTGCGCTCGCCCTGGTACCGCCGCGCAGCCGAGCTGAACAGCAGCCCCACATCACCCGTCGGATGTTCGAGCGGCGGCAACGGCTGCGATTGGTCGAGCAAGTTGAAGTAGATGTGCAGCGTCTCCCCGGCCGCCGCGACCGTGCCACCGCGGAGCAGTTCCAGCACGGCTGGCTCGTTTGGGTCTCCCACCAGGCGCGAGCGTCGCTGATGAAAATCTCTCAAAGCGGGCCATTGCCTTCGCACCGCCAGCAGGTCGGCGTAGAGCTGCCGCATTCCCGCCTGCACTGTTCCTTGGGGCCACGACCACTGCAGCTTCGACGCGGCGAAGGTGTGCTTCGAGTGCGGATCGGGCACTTCGCCTTGCCACTTGAACGCGGCGAACTCGGTCCTGCGTCCCTGGCGGACCGCTTCGATCAACCCTTCGTCGCAGAACGAGCAGAAGAACTGAAACGGATTTTTCTCGCCGTATTCATCCCCCATGAAGATCATCGGCACATGCGGCGCAAGCAGCAGCATGCTGGCCGCCAGCCGCTGCGTCTCGGGACGCAAGAGCGTGCCGAACCGGTCCCCCGAGGCGCGATTGCCGACCTGATCGTGATTCTGGATCGATATGACGAACCGCTCGCCCGAAAGGTCGGTCGCCGGCGCGCCGTGGCTGCGGCCGCGGTGCTGGCTGTAGCGTCCGTCGTAGAAGAACGGCTCGTTGAACACCTTTTCCAGATGTTCGCGCTCGCCGAAGTCTTCGTAGTACCCCTGCTTCTCGCCGGTCAGCAGTGAGTGGACGGCGTGATGAAAGTCGTCGCTCCACTGGGCCGCCAGTCCGTAGCCACCTCGCTCTGGCTCGACGAGCAAACGCGGATCGTTCAAATCGCTCTCGGCAATGATGTAGCGCGGCGCGCCGCTGGCCGCTGCCACCTCGTCGGCCACCTCCTGAATGGCCCGCAGAATGTGCTTGGGGCTCATGTCGTAAATGGCGTGCACGGCGTCCAGACGCAGGCCGTCGAAGTGAAAATCGGCGAGCCACATCCGCACGTTCTCGAGCACGAACTGCCGCACGCCGTCGGAGCCGCGGCCGTCGTAGTTCACCGCGCGTCCCCAGGGGGTGCGATATGCGTCGGTGAAGTACGGTCCAAACTCAGCCAGATAATTCCCTTCCGGGCCGAAGTGGTTGTAAACCACGTCGAGAATCGCAGCGAGTCCTTCGCGGTGGCAGGCGTCCACCAGTCGCTGCAAGCCGGCCGGCCCGCCGTAGCTGTTCTGCGCCGCGTAGAGCAGCACGCCGTCGTAGCCCCAGTTCCGCTCGCCGGGAAACTGCGCGACCGGCATCAGCTCAATCGCCGTGACGCCCAGCTCCTTCAGCTCCTTGAGCCGAGGAATCACCGCGTCGAACGTGCCTTCAGGCGTGAACGTGCCAACGTGCAGTTCGTAGATCACCAGATCTTGCTGCGGCACGCCGCGCCAGTTGCGATCCGACCAGTCGAAACGCTCTGGCCGATAGACGGCCGACGCCCCATGCACGTCCCCCGCCTGCAGGAGCGAACACGGATCGGGACGCTCCGGCCCATCGTTCAGGCGAACCGCGTACCGCTGCCCCTCGGCGACGTTTTCAAATTCACGCTCAAAATAGCCGTCCGCGCGAGGCTCGAGCGACACTTCCTGCCGATCTTCGCCATGAATCAGCACCAGGCGGGCTTGCTGTGCCAGCGGCGCCCAGACGCGAAAGTTCGCCGCGTTTCCGCCACGCCCCACAAATCCACAACGCTCCCCCTTGCGCAATGACTGCCCAGATTCCGACATTCCCATCGTTCCGCGGGCCCCTCGCAGCCCGCCCTTTCCATCCGTTCACTTCGCTGGTTCGATGTTCCATTCATCCGCTTGGCTGCAGCCGGCAGTCGCAGCGCAAAGTCGTGCGGCGACAAGGCGAACCTACGTCCGCTGCCTGAAGCCGCCTCGCTCTAGCCCAGCATGAGGCTTTGAGCCCAGAAGTTCAACGCGGCATGCGCTCCGTGCCGGCCGCTCTCCAATCGGAAACCACGGAAGCAAACAGAAGGCCAGACTCGCAAAAAATGCAAACCTAGCGAGGCTTACGCGGCAACCGCTCGCTGGCCGAGCCACATTTCGACGACGGCTGCCATTGCCAGGTTTGGCGCAGCAGCCGCATCGGCGGATCGTCGCCACGAAATTGCCACGACCACGATCTGGCCACGAACAGGCAAAGCAGCATCGCCGTGCCATGCCGCGGGTGCGCGAGAAGATACCGGAGCATTCGCCCGACCATGCGTGGCCCACGATTCCACGTGCGAAGCGTGGCGTAGATCCGGCGGAACCACTCGTCGCTCGTCCAGTCGTAGTCCTGCGTGCCGTCGACCTCAGCCACCAGCTTGAAGCACGGATCGGCAGCCCGGGCCAGTTGCCCCCGTTCGGGATAAGAGCCGCCAAACGCCCGCTGCAGCAAAGCGTAGTGGAACTTCGGCGTGCCCCAGCCGAACGAATACGGCGACTGCCGCAACTCGGCAGCCGACATCCGCGGCGCTCCTGTGCCCAAGTGAATCGCCGTCGTCGCCAATCGTCGGCTGGGGGACTTCGGATCCAACAGCCGATGGCAGACCGCGAAAAACTCCTGATAGAGCGGATCGGCCAGACCGAGCGCAAGATCCCCCGGCTGCACGAAATGTTCGAGTGAACCGTTGGCTACGATCCCATCGAAGCACCCCGACCAATCGTCCGGCAGATGGCGATAGTTCATCAGCCGCACGTCGAGCCCCTGCCGCCGGCACCGTTTGACCTGCTCGGCGGAGATCGTAATGCCAATCGCCTCGGCGCCTCGCTCCATCGCCCGCTTGACGAGCGTTCCATAACCGCAGCCGATGTCCAAAATGCGCGACCCGGGACCGCAGCCGACCTGGTCGAGCAGGTAGTCGATCTGGTTCCGCTGCGCCGTTTCGTAGGGCGTCGCAGGATCGCCGTGGTAGATGCCTTCGGTCAGATCGACGACGCCGACTTCCGAAAAGACGTAGTCGAAGAAGCCGTAGCAACTGACAACCGCCTTGGGAGCGACCAGCAGGTCGTCCGAGCGATCCGGGGCAACCTGGCGGCGCGGCGGCGGCGCCGGCAAGGGAGCTTCCGGCGGCGAGTCGAACGACGTCGAATCCCGCGATGGCGAGTCGAGAAACTGCTCGCTACTCGGATGCGCTGCGACAGCCGACGAACCGGACGTTCGCGGCGCCGAATCGAAATCCGTCGGAGCTTCGCCTTCAGGAAGCGTGAGCTTATCGATGGATGCACGCATGGCCGACCCTCCGTAAGGCCTGTGATCCGCCTGCTTCTCAAATTATCACGTCAGCAAGCCGCAAGCCAAACAAAAACCGCCGGCGAAACGCGCCCATTCCAGCGCCCTCGCCGTCGCTCGTAATGGAGGCAAGCCCGCCACAAACAATTGACGAATTTAAAATAAACTGCTATACTATGGAAACCAACTTCAGGCAAAACACAGCACAACAACACCCCCAGTAGGGGTATTGTGGGTTTCTTATTGAGAATGGCGCTTCGAGAGCGTCCCGACGACTGCAAGGCGCGACGCTGCAACAACTTCGGACAATCGGAGGCGAAAGGCAAGAAAGTGCGCGCCCTCTAGTATTGAGACTGAAAGGGTTGTGAAGCTGGCGGCGGCTGCGACGATTCGAGGACGCCGGCCGCCCCAAAGCCAAGGGCAGAGAAAACCGCGTTCGACGGACAAACTGGCGGATAAGGCAGGAAACCAGACCCGTTTTGCGTTATCGTGCAGCACAGCCGCCGTGTCAGGCGTAGGGGAAGGACTCGCGGCTGGGACTGTTTTTGGGTTGAGGAATTGGAATCATGCGCCTGAGGACCATCACTCGTTGCTTCGCCCTGTTCGCCGCGTTCGCTGGGTCGCCACTCGTGCAGCCGCTGCCTGCCCAAGAGCCGGAGGCGGCGCCAAGGGAAACCGTTCGGCTGGGAGACCACACCTTTACGCTCCCCGCCGGTTTCACGATCGAGCAAGTGGCCGCTTCCCCGCTGGTCGATCGGCCGATTACGGCTGCGTTCGACGAGCAGGGTCGGCTGTACGTGGCCGATTCGTCCGGCTCGAACGATAAGGTCGACAAACAACTCGCCGAAAAGCCGCACCGCGTGGTTCGCCTGGAAGATCGGGACGGCGACGGGGTGTTCGATCACTCGACCGTGTTCGCCGATCGGATGATGTTGCCCGAAGGGACGATGTGGCACGACGGGTCGCTCTATGTGGCCGCTCCGCCGAGCATCTGGAAGCTTACCGACACGAACGACGACGGCGTGGCCGACGAGCGCGTCGAGTGGTTTAACGGCAAGACGCTCACCGGCTGTGCGAACGATCTGCACGGTCCCTATCTAGGCCGCGACGGCTGGATTTACTGGTGCAAAGGGGCGTTCGCCGAACAGACCTATCCTCGCCCCGGCAAGCCGCCGCTGGTGACGCGAGCCAGCCACATCTTTCGCGCCCGCCCCGACGGCAGCGCCATCGAATCGGTCATGACGGGCGGCATGGATAACCCGGTCGACGTCGTCTTCACCCCCAGCGGCGAGCGCATCCTGAGCTGCACGTTCCTCCAGCACCCAGCCGGCGGCAATCGCGACGGCTTGATCCACGCGCTCTACGGCGGCGTGTATGGCAAGGTGCATGACGTCATCGAAAGCCACCCTCGCACCGGTCCCGACGTGCTGCCGCCGCTCGCCCACCAAGGCCCAGCCGCCCCGTGCGGCCTGGCGTGGTACGACTCGCTGCAGTTCGGCCCCGGCTACGACAACTCGCTCTTTACGGCGCTGTTCAACCTGCAGAAAGTGACCCATCACCGGCTCATCGCCGACGGCGCTTCGTTCAAGACCGAGGATGCCGACTTCGTCGTCTCCGACAATCGCGATTTTCATCCGACCGACGTGCTGGAAGACGCCGACGGTTCGTTGCTCGTCGTCGATACCGGCGGCTGGTACAAGCTCTGCTGCCCAACCTCGCAATTGGTCAAGCCGGACGTCCTCGGAGCGATCTACCGCGTGCGGCGGAAGGACATGCCCAAGGTCGAAGACCCGCGCGGCCTGAAGATCGACTGGAAGAACGCGGGCCCCGAAAAACTCGTAAGCCTGCTCGCCGATTCGCGCCACGCGGTTCGCGAACGGGCAATGGCGCAGCTCGCCAGATTGGGCCAGCCAGCCGTCGCGCCGCTGCGCAGTGCCATTGCGACGTCCGACACTCCTCAGGTCCGCCGCGAAGCGGTCTGGACCCTCGCGCGCATCGACCACGCCGACGCTCGCGCAGCCGTGCGAACGGCGCTCGGCGACGCCGACGACACCGTGCGACAGGCGGCGCTGCAAACGGTCAGCCTGTGGCAAGACGGCGCGGCAAAGGAGCAAGTCGAGAAGCTGCTCGCGAGCGATTCGCCCGCCACGCAGCGAGCCGCTGCCGAAGCGCTGGGTCGCATCGGCGACGCGACGAGCGTCCCTCCCCTGCTCCGCGCCATCGAGCGTCTTGCGGCGTCGCAGCGCGACGATTGGGCCCTCGAACATTCGCTGACGTTCGCCCTCATCGAAATCGACGCGGCCGAAGAAACCGCCAAGGGCCTAGCCAGCAAGACGCCGCTCGTGCGCAAGGCGGCGATGGTGGCCCTCGATCAGACCAAGAGCAGCCTGTTGCCGCCGCAAGCGGTAGCGGCCGAGTTGCTCGGGGCCGACAATCCGCTGCGGCCGACGGCCCAGTGGATCGTCCGCCGGCACGCCGACTGGGGGGACGTCCTCGCGCCGCTGCTCGCCCGTCAGTTGGCCAATGACAAGCTCGCAGCCGACGAGCGCAGCGCGCTCGAGCAGCAATTGGCGGAACTTGCCTCGGCGACAAAGATCGAAACCCTGCTTGCCGAGCGAGCCGCAGCCGACAACGCCAGCGCCGACGAACGCCTCAGCGCCCTGCGGGCAATGGAACTCGCCCGGCTGCGTCAGGTTCCGCAAGGCTGGGTCGAAGCGATCCGCCACTCACTCGAAAGCGACAATCCGCTCGTCGTCGAGCAGGCTTCGCGCCTGGTCGCGCAGTTGCCGCTGACGCCCCAGCAAGTGGCTGTGCTGCAACCGAGCCTGAAGAAGCTGGCCGACGATGCGGCGCAGCCGATGCCGGTTCGCCTCAGCTATTTCGTCAAAGTTTCCGGCCTGTCGGTCGACGAGGCGACGTTCAAGGAACTGTTCGAAACGCTCGTAAACAGCCCCGACGCTGCGGAGCGCAGCACGCTGCTGCAGGCGTTTCGGCTGGCGAAGCTGGAGCGGTCGCAACTCGACCAATTGCTCGGCGCCATCGAGCGCGAGGACACGCTGCTCACTCCCGCCGACGGCGAAGTCGTGCTGCAAATTGCCGCCCGCTATCCGAGCGCGGAGCTGGCAACGCAACTGCTCGGTTCACTCGCCAAAAGTCCGCTTTTCCGCGGCATGGCTGGCGAGACGGTCGCCCGCTCGCTCAAACCGTTCGGCGACGACGTAGTCAAACGGGCCGATGAGTTGCAGAAGCAAGCCCGCCTCGACAATAGCGAACGGGCGAAGGAGCTGGACGAGCGTCTGGCGTCGCTGCCGGCTGGGGACATTCGCCGCGGACAGTTGGTCTTCAACAGCGCGAAAGCCAACTGCGCCTCGTGCCACTCGATCGGCTATCTCGGCGGCAAGCTCGGCCCCGATTTGACCCGCATCGGTTCAATTCGCAACCAGCGCGATCTGGCGGAGGCGATTTTGTTTCCCAGCGCCAGCTTCGTCCGCAGCTATGAACCGTACATGGTGCTGACGACCCGCGGCGAGTCGATCTCGGGCCTGTTGCGAAAGAACGCAGCCGACGAGGTGGTGCTCGCCAAGGACGCCAAGACCGAGGTTCGCATCCCGCGCGAGGAGATCGAAGAGCTGCTACCCGGTCGCGTGTCGATCATGCCGGACGGCATCGTGCGGCAGTTGACCGATCAGGAATTCGCCGATTTGCTCGCGTTTCTGCGAGCCTGCCGCTAGCAGGCCTTGGCTCGCCATTTGCAACCCTGCCCGCTGCCGTAAAGAACAGCCTGCACGTTCAATTTCGTGCAGGCCCGCGGCGGAGGTGTGCGCGTGTGGGAAGAAGTGGTTTGGTTACTCGTGCTCGCGCTGCCGGTGGCGTGCGTGTCGTGGACCGTCACGCACGAGGAGATTTTTCGCGAGCCGCGCGAGTGGCTTCAAGAGCGCAGCCAAACCTGCAACCGCTGGTACCAGCGCAAGTTCTGCTACGTCTGGACCTGTGAGTATTGCTTTTCGCACTGGATCGGCGCCGCGTTCGTGGCGCTCACGGGCTTTACGCTGCTATTGCAAGATTGGCGCGGCTACCTGATCGCCTGGCTGGCGCTCGTCGCCGTGGCGAACGTCTATATGTCGGCCTACAACCGGCTACGGGTGGAGATTCGCAAAGAGCGCGCCGTCGCCGACAAGGAGCGAGCCGTTGCGGATCAGGTCGATCAGCGAGACGATTCGGAGGACGATTCTCCGTCCATTGGTGCGACGTTTGCGGATGGTTCGCCGAAGCCTCGTTAACCGTCCGCAAACCGGCCTCGCCGCCAGCCAATACGGAGTGAATCGTCATGGTCAAAGTCCAGCAGGAACCGAAAGCGCCGCAACCACCGCAGGAACAGCCGAAGCCGGGGCTCGAATCGAAGATGACGCCCAGGCCGCGCTACGAAGCGCCGCTCTACAAAGGCGCGGACAAGCTGAAGGACAAAGTGGCGCTGATCACCGGAGGAGATTCGGGAATCGGCCGCGCGGTGGCTGTGTTGTTCGCCCGCGAAGGCGCCGACGTGGCGATTGTCTATCTGCCGCAGGAGCAGTCGGACGCGGAAGAAACCCGAGCAGCCGTCGAGAAAGAAGGCCGCCGCTGCCTGCTTTTGCCAGGCGACGTGACGCAGCACAAGTTCTGCGAACAGGCGGTCGAGCGCGTCGTGCAAGAGTTTGGCAAGCTCGACGTGCTGGTCAACAACGCCGCCTTTCAGGCGGAACAGAAGTCGGTCCTCGACATCAGCGACGAGCAGTTCGAGCAAACCTTTCGCACGAACATTTTCGGCTACTTCTACATGGTGAAGGCGGCGCTCAAGCATCTGCCGGAGGGGGGCTCGATCATCAATTCCGGCTCGATCACTGGCATGCGCGGGAGCGAGGAGCTGATCGACTACGCGGCGACGAAAGGAGCGATCCACGCGTTCACCAAGTCGCTCGCCCAGTCGCTGGTCGAGAAGAAGATCCGCGTGAACTGCGTCGCCCCCGGGCCGATTTGGACTCCTTTCATCCCCAGCACCAGCGCCGAAAAAGCCGAGCAGCACGGCGAGGGAGTCCCCTTCAAACGGCCCGGCCAGCCGGAAGAGGTGGCGCCGTCGTATGTCTTCTTCGCCAGCGAAGCCGATTCGAGCTACATCACGGGCGAAGTGCTCTCCGTCCTCGGCGGTGAGCAGACAACCTGGTAACGACAACCTGGTAACGACAACCTGGTAACGACAACCTGGTAACGACAACCTGGTAACGACAACCTGGTAACGACCGTCTGGCAACTCGGCCTGG
>Ga0182743_1001871_pt1 | contig 19486 bp, 18 predicted proteins | sample eDN3rd30CKraftOP_FD_128522 | JGI IMG/M metagenome (GOLD analysis project Ga0182743, IMG submission 128522) | Enriched Organic Plus compost microbial communities from Emeryville, California, USA - eDNA 3rd pass 30_C Kraft OP (version 2) (version 2) ... | reverse complement strand
TACAACGCCAACCTGCAATTCCATTGGCTATTCATCGAGTACGCAGGCAATCAGGAAATCGCCAAAAGCTACCGCGAAGTCATTCAGAAACTGCACCTGGCTCGCGTAAAGAATCTTTCCTCGAAAGAGCACCGCGTGCAATCAAACGCGGAACACAAACAGATCGTCCGCGCCCTGATCGATTCCCACGCCTCGATCGGTGGCGCCGCGCGCTGTGCCGAACTGCTGTCCCATCACGTCATCAATGCTCACGAACGCCTGTCTGATATGTAGCGACTGACCTTACCCCCCAAAAAAACCAGAGGAGACAAACAGCATGGACCGTCGATCGTTCCTGTGCGGCTTGAGTGCTGCCAGCGTTGCGGGCTTTCCCCTTGCATCTCGGGCTGCCACCGGTTTTCCGCAACGACCTATCACCTTTATCGTGCCAGTCGCAGCCGGCGGCGGCAGTGATTACATTGCGCGCGCGGTCACCAGCGAATGGGGCAAATCGCTGGGCAACAATGCTTCGTTTGTCGTCGAAAACGTCAGCGGTGGCGGCGGCGTCATCGCCTGTCAACGCGCAGCGAGATCAGACCCGGATGGCTATACGCTGATGCAAGGCTATGTCGCCACCCTGGGCACCAGTCCTGCCACGCGCACCGTCCCCTACGATCCCATCAAAGACTTCACCGCAGTAGGCATGATAGGTGGAACACCCAATGTGCTGATCGTCGATGCCAAGCTGCCGATCCGCACATTGAAAGAGTTCGCGCAATACGCAAAGGCGCATCCCAATGCCAATTATGGGTCCGCTGGGGCAGGTTCGTTGACGCACCTGCTGATGGAGCTGCTCAAACAACGCCTCGACCTTCCGATCCAGCATATTGCCTACAAGGGCATCGCGCCAGCGTTTCAGGACATCATAGGCGGGCGCACGCAAGCCATGTTCCCCGGCCTGGCGGCAGCCGTCCCACATCTCACCGCAAAAACCGTCAGGCCACTGGCCGTTACCGGCCAGGCACGCAGCCCGCGTTTTCCCGATGTGCCGACGTTTACCGAACTGGGACTGGACGGTTTTGACGACATCCTGCAGTGGTACGGCGTCTCGGGCCCCGCCGGCATGGACAGCGCCATCGTCAACACACTCAACGACAGCCTGAACAAGACACTGAAATCCTCAGAGGTCGACAAACGCCTGGAAATCGAGGCCGTGGTTCCCATGCCTATGACGCCCAAGGAATTTGCCGCCTACGTACATAAAGACCTGGAGCGATGGAAACGCGTCGCCGAAGAACAAAACATCCGACTCGACGGATGAGCCCGCAGCCACATTCCCTATTCCCTTGACCGCAACGAAACACGAGACCTATGGCCATCAACACGAAAGTCGAAGCCGATCACAACGCGCCTCCTGTCACCCGCATCCTGGCCGAGTTTGTCGCCACGCATCGCTCGCGCGGCTGGAATGACGAGATCGAACACGAGGCCCATCGCACCATCATGAACTGGCTGGGCTGCGCCATCGGCGCGGCTCGCCACGAGGCCGCGGACGCAGCGCTGAGCGCCGTCCAATTCCTGCAACCTGCGGCACAGGCCGCGATCTTTGGCCGCCCGGAACGGGTGGACATCAGCAACGCGGCGCTGATCAATGGCATCACCTCGCATACCTTCGACTTTGACGACACGCACCTCAAGACCATCATCCACCCAGCGGGCCCGGTGTGCTCGGCGGTATTTGCCCTGGCGGAACATACGGGTGCGAGCGGCCGCCAGATCATCGACGCCGTCGTACTCGGCATCGACGTGTCGTGCCGCATCGGCAACATGATCTATCCGCAACATTACGATCGTGGCTGGCATATCACCGGCTCGACCGGGACACTCGGCGCCGCCGCAGCATGCGCGCGTCTGCTGGGACTCGACGTGGAGCAGACTACCATGGCGCTCGGCATTGCGGCCTCTCAGCCGGTGGGCCTGCGCGACCAGTTCGGCACCATGACCAAGCCTTTTCATCCCGGTGGCGCCGCCAAGGCCGGACTGATGTCAGCCCTGCTGGCACGCGAAGGCTTTACCGCCAGTCCCCGCGCCATCGAAGCGCCGCGTGGATTCGCCCAGGTCACCTCGACGAAATACGACTGGAACGAGATCACCGGCGAACTCGGCCAACGATTCGAAATTGCCTACAACGCGTACAAGCCTTTCGCCTGCGGCATCGTCATTCATCCGAGCATTGACGCCAGCGTCCAACTGCGTGAGCAAGGCGTCACGCCCGATAACCTGGAACAGCTGAAGCTGCGCGTGCATTCGCTGGTGCTGGAACTGACCGGTAAAAAAGAACCCGCCGATGGACTGCAAGGCAAGTTCAGCGTTTATCACGGCTGCGCGGTCGGCCTGCTCTTTGGCCGTGCCAGTGAAAGCGAATACGCCGACGATATCGTGACCCGGGAAGACGTCGTGGCCACGCGTAGAAAAGTCCACGCCGTTGTCGATGACAGCATTGACGAGGCCGCTGTCCATGCCACGGCCGTCCTGAAGGATGGCAGGCAGATTCAAGTCACCGTTGAGCATGCGATCGGCTCGCTGCAGCGGCCGATGACGGATCAGGACCTGGAGGCGAAATTCAGCAATATGAGCAATCCGTTGCTGGGCGAAACTCGCACACGCGCCTTGCTGGATGCGTGCTGGAATTTAGCCTCGGCGCCCTCTCTCAAAGATCTGGTAGCACTGACGCACTAGCGCGGATAGTTCCTGCATCCCAGCGCCTTCGGTACTCGGTACCGAAGGCCTAAAGAAACACGACGTCCAACCACGGCGCAGCATTCACAGCACTGCCATCCGACTATTCAACAGATCGGTAATCAACATGTGCCCGGGCGCATGCGTAATACAGAACTCCGGCTGTACCGCGGCAACGACCGATTGAGGGGTAACGCCACAGGCCCAGAACACAGGCACTTCGCCCTGGCGGATCTCAACCGCGTCGCCATAATCCGGGCGGTTAATGTCCGCAATGCCAATTTCAGCAGGATCGCCGAAATGCACGGGCGCGCCATGTACAGAGGGGAATCGCGACGTCACCTGGATGGCACGGATCGCATCGGCGGCCTTGAGCGGGCGCATGGAGACGACCAGTTGTCCATGAAAAGGGCCCGCAGGCTGCGTCGGAATCGAGGTGCGATACATCGGCACGTTGCAACCCTGCTCGATGTGACGGACAGGCAGGCCGTTATCCAGCATGGCCTCTTCGAACGAGAACGAGCAGCCGATCAAAAAAGACACCAGATCATCGCGCCATATGTTCCGGACATCGATGGGTTCATCCACCAGTTGCCCATTGTGCCAGACGCGATAGCGCGGCACATCGGTGCGGATGTCGATGTCATGCCCCAGATCGGGCAAGGCCGGACTGCCGGGCTCAGACATTGCCAGCAAAGGGCACGGCTTGGGATTGCGTTGGCAGAACCGCAGAAAATCCGCCGCCAGATTCGATGGCAGAATTGCCAGGTTGGCTTGCACGTAACCCGGCGCGAGGTTGGCGGTGGGACCAGTCAACAGTCCGTCTCGCGCGTCAAGACGCGCGCGGTAAGCAGGATGGGTATCAGCAGTGTTGGTCATGATTCTATGCGGCCCCCTGGGTTGCAAGGGGTCACCGCACCTCTAAAAAAACGGCGGCATCGGGATCGGCGAATGCCGCTGTTGCGTTACGCGCGCAACAGGTCTTCAATCGCCATCCCTATCGACAGGACACGGGCATCGGCGCCATTGGACCCCGCGATCATTAGCCCCACGGGCGCCGTATTCGCTGCATGGCACGGCACGGAAACGGCACAGCCGTCGAGGAAATTGATCAACGTGGGATTGCGCAGAATCAAGCCGTTCGTGGCGTAGTAGACCTCGTCGCTGGCGGTGACCTCTGCAATGGTCGGCGCGGTAATGGGCACGGTCGGCATGATCAAGGCATCGTAGCCTGCAATGCGATGATCAACCGCGGCGACCCAGGCCTCGCGCGCGTCCAGAAGGTCCAGATAGTCGGCCGCGGACATGCTCTCGCCGCGACGAATGCGCGAAACCACGCGCGGATCGTAGCGATCGCCCGCCGTGGCGATTAGATTACGATGCCAAGCCCAGGCCTCGGCGGCGGTAAAACCGCCTTTGGCGTTGATGGCTGCCAACTGTGCAAATTCTGGAATCTCGATTTCATCAACCAGCGCGCCTGCAGCCGACAGCCGGCTGATGGCCGCAGAAAAAGCGGCAGAGACGCTGGCGTCCATGCCGTCCAAAGCCAACGTCGTTGGCACCGCCAGGCGCAGGCCGCGCACAGCGGCGGGCTGCCACGATGGGCTCACGCTGTCGATATCGTCCCCAGCGAGGATCGCATCCAGGGTCGCACAACACCGTACTGTGGGCGCCAATGGGCCGATGGAATCGAGATTGGCCGACAAAGGCAACACGCCAGCCATGGACACTCGCCACGCGCTGGGCTTAAAGCCAGCCAGGCCACACAAGGCTGCAGGAATGCGTACCGAGCCGCCGGTATCGGAGCCGATCGCGCCCAGCGCCATCCCGTCGGCGACGGACACGCCCGCCCCCGAGGACGAACCGCCAGGAATACGGCCGCTGGCGCGGTCCCAGGGATTGAGCGGCGTACCATAATGCGGATTGATACCTAGGCCCGAGTAGGCGAATTCGACCATGTTCGTACGGCCGATGATGACCGCGCCCGCTGCCAACAAGCGCTGCACAACAACAGCATGTTCCTCTGCAGCGGGCGCCCCCTGCAAAGCGACAGAGCCCGCGAGCGTGGTTTCACCGGCAACGTCAAACAGGTCTTTGATTGAAATCGGCAACCCATCGATCGGCGAACGCGACAGGCCCGCGGCACGCAGGGTGTCAGAGGCTTGTGCCGCTGCGCGGGCCTGCTCGGCATAAATGCGCGTGAATACTCTAGCGCCCTCGCCTGCCGGATCGGCAGCGCGCGCCAGCGCGGTTTCAGTCAACTCGACGGCGCTCAAACGGCCTTGTTGCAAGGCCGTGGCGGTGTCATGCAATGTGGGAAGCATAAAATCCTCGTAGCCGCCTGAGCGGCGCGTCTATGATGGTCTGGTGCCGGGTCACACTCAAGCGACTTCCGGCAATACCTCTACATCATACCGATGGCGCAACGACCGTTGGCGACGCGGGTCGAACAGTTCCATGATGAAGGTCGTCGAGGCGCGGATGCCGCCGATCGCCCCCACGGTGCCGCAGGTCATGCCGGTGCCGTCGGGCAACGTTGAGCCGCCCGTATAACCGGTGATCAGTTCCTGGGGAGTGCGCAGCGCATCCAGCGTGCCCTCTTGGTACAGGACCTCTGCGCCGTTTTCGATGATGCGGGAACGAATCACGAGTTCGTCCCAGTACTCGGCAACATCAGAGAGTCGCCATGCCGTCGTCCCTACAGGCTTCGCGCAGACTTGCTTGGACAACGCCACACTATGCGACTCCAGTTTACGATCGGTATGGTCCGAGGCAATACTGACGTAGAGCTCGCCACCCACGGCGAAAACAAACGTCTCGACTTCGCCCGACGAGGCGTCGCCGACTGCCTGAATACGATCGGTCTGCGTCAATTGGTTATCCGCGATGCGGTAGTACAACGGCACACTGCTGGGACGCGGCACGCCGATCGCGGCGAGCTCTTCGATATGGTGCTCGATGGCGGCGCGATCACGTCCCGCCCAACCCGCTATGACCAGATTGCGAATGTCGACTTCGATGGCGCTGACGACATTGTCAACAGCGGATTCGACTTGGAATACAGCTTTCATTTGTTGCTCCGAGAGACCTCGGCATCCATGCCAGGAGGAAAAAGGATGCAGCCGCGAGGCTGCGAATAAGTTCAATACGTCGAGACGGCATCAACCGAATACGCGCGGCAGCCACAGCGCCAGGTCCGGGATAAAAGCCAACAGTGCCAACAGGACGAACATGGCCAGCACGAACGGCAACGCGCCGACGATGACTGCCGTCATGTTTCCGCTCTTGCGCAGGCTCTGCACCACGAACAGATTCAGGCCGACGGGTGGCGTAATCAGCGCGGCCTCGACCAGCACGATGATGACGATGCCCAACCAGATCGGGTCATAGCCCAATGCGATCATGATGGGCGCCACGATGGGAATGGTGGTGATCATCATGGACAGCGTTTCCATGAAGCAGCCAAGGACCAGGTAGAACAGAATCACGATCAGCAGCATCCAACCCGGCGACAGGCCAAGGCCGGTGATGGATTGCGTCAACGCATCGGTGATCCCCGTGGCCGCCAGAATGAAGTTCAAGAAGCTGGCAGCAATCACGATCAACATGATCATCGCGGTGGAACGCATCGTGCCTTCGATAGCGTCGCGCAACATGGTGAGCGTCAGCCGGCCATAGCATGCTGCGAGAACCAATGCGCCGAGCACGCCCAAGGCAGCCGCCTCGGTAGGCGTGGCCAGGCCAGCGTAAATAGAGCCAACCACCAACAGGAAAATCCCCAACGGCGGCGCCAGATGTGTCAGGCTGACAATGCGCTGTCCCCATGTCGCGCGGATTTTGTGCCCACCCCACGCCGGTTTGATTGCGCAAGCGATCACGACAGTCAGCATGAACAATGCTGCCAAGCCCAGGCCCGGGATGATCCCCGCCAAATACAGCTTGGGCACCGACGAGTTCGTCAACACGCCGTAGATGACCAGATTGATCGACGGCGGAATCAAGATACCCAGTGTGCCACCCGCAGCGAGACTGCCCAGGAACAGCGGCTCGTTATAACCGTACTTCTTGATCTGCGGCAATGCGACCGTGCCAACCGTGGCAGCTGTAGCCACGCTGGACCCCGAGGTCGCGGAAAACAAGGTCGACGCACCAATATTGGCATGCATCAATCCCCCTGGCAGCCACGACAGCCACAGGCTCATCGCGCTATACATGCGTTCGGCAAATCCGGAACGCAACAGGATTTCGCCCAACATGATGAACAAGGGGATCGCGACGAGCAGGAATTCGTTATTCGTGCTCCATGAAACCTCGCCCATGGCGCGCGTGAGCGGCAGCATCGAATACAGCGGGTCCAGAATCAATCCCAGCACGCCCAATGCCGCTCCGACCGGAATCGAAATCCCGATGAGCACCAGCAGCAGTGTCAAAGCAGTCGTGATCATGCTGCATCCCCTTTCACCATACGTTCGCCAGCGGCGGCTTCTTCCTCGGCCTCTTCTTGCGTGGAGCGCACGCCGCAGATAGCTTTGACCAAGGCGATATCACCGGTCACCAGCGCCAACGAGGCACGCACCAGCATCAGGGCCACTGTGATGCACATCCACACCAGGCCGAGCCACCACAAACCCTGCGGAATCCAAAGCGGAGTCGCCAACGGCGTGTTGGCAGCGGAATGGCTGGTCCATGAGGTCTGCACGATCTCGAGCGCGTAATACGTCAGATACGCCATGAAAATGCCCAAAGCGACCAATGCAATCCAATCGAGCAACGCAGATATGCGTACCGGGAAAAACTGATACAGCACATCCACGCGCACATTGGCGCGTTGCAGGGTGGCAAACGCCAAGGCCCACGTCGTGCTGATGGCAAACGCGTAGCTGGACAACTCGTCGGCGCCGCCCGTGGTAAAGCCAAAGAGCTTGCGTGCCACGACGTCGAACGAAATCAATAGCACGCTGGCCAGAATGAGCGCGCCCCCAGCCCAGACGGCCGCTCGCGAAAAGGACTCTGCGCAGCGTAATAGCTTGCCCAGTGTTCGAAAATGTTCGGATGAGGTCATAAAGATCTACCTTCGTTGCCGCGCATCAGCACGAACGTCGCCTCACGTGCGATGCACGGCGTGTATTGCGATGACGGCGTACCTGTTGTGCGCGATCATCTGAACGATGTGTCACCATCGTTTGACGGCATGACTACCCGCAGCGCCAGGCGCTTTCAGGTAGTCATGTATCAGCCATTACTTCTTGGCCACGACGCCCAGCTCTTTGCCTATGGTCGCGTTGAAATCCTCGACGCATTGCGCCGAGCAGCGTGCCGCCCATTTCGGCAACACGGCTTCAGCCAGGACTTTCTTCAGCAATTCGCGGTCAGCGTCGGTAGGCTGGACCAGCACCATCTTGCCCTTGACGGGATACGGGCATGCGGCTGCGCCCGTATTGCAGTCATAGCCTTCTTGCGTCTGACGGGCGGCCGCGTCCCAGATGTCGTCCACCAATTTGTCGATGTTGGTCTGCAGGAACGTCTGCACCTTGGGATCCAGCTTGTCCCAGGCTTTTTGGTTTACCGCATGAATCTGTTGATTCCAGTTGATAGGCAAGGCATACAGATGCGTGGACACCTCATACCATTTCGCAGAATAGCCGGACAACGAGCCGGTGATCGCGCAATCCACCACCTTGTTCTGCAGCGCGGGGACAACCTCGCCAAACGCCATGGTCACGCTGGAGCCACCCAGCGCCTGTACGAACTCGGCCGTGGTGCGGCTGCTGGTGCGAACCTTTTTGCCTTTGATGTCAGCCAGGCTCTTGATGTCGGCATTGCAGAACAGTACTTGACCGGGATAGGTCGAGATGCCCAGCAGCTTGACGTTGGCGCCCTCGCCATAGACCTTGGCGTAGACCGGCTCGAAGGCATTCGTCACCGCACGCGCGGTTTTGACATCGGGGGCCAGGCCAGCCAGATCGATTGCCTCGTTGATCGGATTGTCGGTGGCAAAGTAAGACAGCGTGGCCGTGCCGAACTCGATCACGCCCTGCGACATCAGGCGCAACAACTCGGGGCCTTTCAAGCCCATTTCGTTAAAGCCTTTGATATCTGCCGTCACCTGGCCTTTGGAAAGCTCAGGAATGGTCTTGGTCCAGAATGGTTTTTCATAGTCGTTATAAGCAGTCAGGTTGCTCAGGCCACCGACGACTTTCAAATGCGTCTTGGGCAGATCCTGAGCATGTGCGGCGGTGGCCAACAACGCTGCGGCGATGGCAGCAGTGATCAACGGCTTCTTCATGGAGGCTCTCCTTGCAGGCGGGATTCGATACGCGCCGGGCCCCGTTACCCGATGACGCGCTGCGATCAGCAAAACGACCGCCGCAGATTGTCTGCAGCCGGCCTTGCTCTCGCACGCATTCCACCGGCTGGACGTAACCCTGTCCAATCGTAAGTTGCGATGCTGAGATATAAATATTTTTTATGTCTATATCCCGGGCAGAAGGCCGGCTGCCGCAAAGCCAACAACGGCGCGGGTTTGCCGCCAGGTAGCCCTAAAACGCATCAGCATGTTGGATGCGGATGAACACCCGATCATGCGCAAGGATCAGGGAAAGTCCTAGCCCGTTTGGAACGGCGATTCGACTCCAACTGCGGTGTCCAATGGCGCTCCGGCGGGTATGTCGGCCCGAGCGATTGCACGGTGAGGAAAATTACGAGCCCACCATCCCGCTCTGCGGCAAGGGCTCCAATTTGCCTTCGGCCGCTTGCTGCGCCAGCAATGCTATCGTGCGGGCCACATGGCTATCCGGTCCTTGTACCCAGGTCGCGGTGAAGGCCAGATCGGGTAAGGGATCCGCCTGAACATTCAGGATGCGCAACTCACCATTGGCGAGCTCTTTATCCAGAAACACGGGCGCGATGACGCTGGTGCCGATGCAATCCAGCGTCATGCGCACCACCATCGACAGCGAGGCGCTGCCGTACATGCGCGGGGCCTGCACGCCGGCGCGCGTCAACATATCGCGCACCATTTGATATGGCCGGCTGCTCGAGGGATACGTAATCAGCGGCAGCTTGCCTATACGTTCCAGCGTCAGCGGCTCTGGCCCGAGAGCCAGACGCGGGCTGGCCACCCACGCCAAAGGATACGCACACAGCGGCAGATTCTCGAAACGCGGCTCGAGGATCGGCCCCATCAAGAAAGCCAGATCAATCTGGCGCGATGTCAGGTGGCTATGCAAGACCGATGTCGTATCGACCTCGATCTGCAGCACCAGCGCCGGATAGGCGGCATGCACGTGCTCGATCAGCAGCGGCAACCAGGTCTGGACAATGGTCTCGGCTACACCCAGACGCAAAGGCCCCCGCATCACGTTCTGTTCGCGTGCCGCCCGCAACATATCGCTGCGCAACTGCAGCATGCGCTCGGCATGTGACAACAGCTCCTGCCCTTTGCCGGTCAGTGTCACGCCCCGGGCATCGCGTTCAAACAGCCGAACCCCCAGGTCGCTCTCCAACGAGGCGATCCGCTGAGAAATCGCCGGCTGCGTGGTGTTGAGTTTCTCCGCCGCCGCCCGAAAACTGCCCAGCGTGGATACCCAAAAGAAAGTTTCGATGTTGCGTAGATCGATCATGGTCCGCTCATCATAGCCGCCGCATCCCTTTCCGAGGGATAGGCGTATTATGTTGCGTTTTACCGAGCCGGCCTTGCGCCGGCTTGCGTTTGCCCTGCATCAAAACCAAGGAGACTCGCATGCACCGGGCCGCCGCCGGATCCAGACCGGCAGCTTCGCCATTGCCCTCTGCGCCGCGCGCACCGTCAGCGCGCCCGGTATTGGGCATTGTCCTGTTGATTTTGTCGGCCTGGACGCTCACCTGCCTGGATGCCAGCGGCAAATGGGTAATGGAGGCAGGCGTGCCCTTGTGGTTTCTGTGCTGGGTACGCTATATGGTGCATCTGGTGCTGGTGCTGGGGCTGGTGTTGCCCAAACGAGGGATGGGCATTTTACGCAGCACACGCCCGCGCGAGCAGCTCATCCGCGGCGGCGCGATGCTGTGCGCGACCGCGTCTTTCTTTACCGCGCTGAGCTATATGCCGCAGGCGGAAGCCACGGCGATCAACTTCCTGGCGCCGTTGCTGGTTCTGGCCTTGGCGCCCTGGGTGCTGAAAGAACCTGCCCGCATGTCGCGCTGGGTCGCGGCTGCGGTAGCGTTCTGTGGCGTGCTGATCATCATCCGCCCGGGTGGCGGCCTGCATCCATTAGGTGTGCTCTTCGGCCTGTTGACGGCCTGCTGCTTTACTGCGCAGTACATCGCCACGCGCCGCATTGCGGGTGACGATCCGTACACCTCGCTGATCTGGAGCGGCGCCGTGGGTGCGGTCTGTCTGACCCTGATGTTGCCCTTGATCCTGCCGGCTGCGCTTCCGGTACTCAGCAATCTGAGCCCCGGGAATTGGATGCTGCTGATTTCCACCGGGTTCTCGGGCGCGTTGGGCCATCTGCTGCAAATCGGGGCCTATCGCAATGCGGCGGCGTCAACGCTGGCGCCATTCGTCTACCTGCAGATCGTCAGCGCGACGACGGTAGGCTGGCTGGCGTGGGGGCACTTCCCCGATGCGCTGACATGGCTTGGGATTGCAATCATCTGCGCCAGCGGTATCGTGACGGGGTTGATTGAATGGCGCCGGGGCCAGGTCACTGCACGGCAGGTACGGCAGGCTTGATAGGCCCTGCAGCCCCTCAAGCGTCGACTACGCGCCCAGCCGATAGCACCAGTTGCTGGCCGCACCGCGAGGCCAGTTGCGGGTCATGAGTGACCAGGATCAGCGTCGTTCCCTGCTCACGATGCAAATCGAACATGAGGTCTATCACCGTCTCACCCGTCGCGGCATCGAGACTGCCGGTGGGCTCGTCGGCAAATAACAGATCGGGTTGCACCACAAACGCGCGCGCCAGCGATACGCGCTGCTGTTCGCCGCCAGACAATGTACGGGGATAGTGATGCAGGCGCTCTCCCAGCCCGACGCGTTGCAGCATGCTCTGTGCTGCCTCTCGCGCCGGCTGGCCGGCCAACTCGAGCGGCAACATGACATTTTCCAGGGCGGTCAAATTGGGCAGCAACTGGAACGACTGGAACACGAACCCCACATGCCGGGCCCGCAATTGCGCGCGGCCATCCTCGTCCAGGGAAAACAGGTCTTGTCCTGCCAAGCGGACCGTGCCCTCCGAGGGAACATCCAACCCCGCCATCAGTCCCAATAAGGTAGATTTACCGGAGCCGGAACTGCCAGTGATCGCCAAAGCGCTGCCGGCAGCCACCGTAAAATCGATATTTTGCAGGATCGACAAGGTACCACCGGCATCGGAAACCTGTTTGCCCAGCCCTGAGACTTCAATCGAGACCTTACTATCCATGCGTATGCTTTTCCGTTGTTTTGCCATAGGCGCGTTGGCCATTTCCGCGACAGCCTTCGCTCAGACTCCCAATTCCTCTGCGGGTTCCGCAACGCACACCTTACTCGTCGTTGGTGACAGCTTGTCGGCCGAGTATGGCCTGACGCGCGGATCCGGTTGGGTGGACCTGCTGGCCAAGCGAATGTCAGAACAATACCCTAACTATCAGGTCGCGAACGCCAGCATCAGCGGCGACACGACCAGCGGAGGCGTCGCCCGCCTGCCGGCACTGCTGCAGCGCCATCATCCAGATATCGTCGTGATCGAACTGGGCTCGAATGATGCGCTGCGCGGCCTGTCACTGCAGATGACCGAGCAGAACCTGCGCACGATGACGCAGAGCGCGCAAAAAGCCGGAGCCCAGGTGCTATTGGTAGGCATGCAAATCCCGCCGAACTATGGCCGGGACTACACCCAGCGCTTTGCCAATGTCTTTCCGACGGTCGCCAAATCCGAGCAAGCTCATCTGGCGCCTTTCCTGATGGAAGGCATCGCCACGGACCGCACGCAGTTTCAGGCCGATGGCATTCATCCCAACGAACAAGCGCAACCCGCCCTGCTTAAAAACGTATGGGCCGCATTGCGGCCCATACTGGAAACAACAAGCAAAACGGCTAAACAGCCCTAGCCTGCGGCCGACTCAGGGTCATCCGCCCCCTTGATCGCATTCGCCGCCTCGGGCAGGATCTTGACCTGATACTGCTCGCGCAGCATTTTCATGATGGCAGCGGACTCGGCATCGCCCCAGGCGGCGCTGAGTTGCCGGCTAAAGAGCTCGGAGTCAGCGGCCTCGACTTTGCCGGGCTCGACCTTGTCCAGGCGCACCACCACATAATCATTGCCGTCGACAGCCCCTGCATAAGCAGGCACAGGCTGCGAAGGCAAACGCATTGCGGCCTGCAACACAGGTGCGGTCAACTGCTGCGGCTGCTCGCGCGTCACAGTGATGCTGGCGCCAAAGCCCTCGGGCAGGCTGGCCGCATCGGCCGACCAGGTTTTCAAGGCGTCCTCGCCTGCCTTGCGGGCAGCCTCGGCGGCGCGCTCGTTGGTCAGGCGCTCACGGATGGACTCCGTGACTTTGTCCAGCGGCGACACGTGTTGCGGCTGAACCTCTGCCACCCGCACGACGAGCAAGGTGTCAGACGAGAGCTCGATCACACCGGAATTCAACTTTTCACGCAGGGTGTCGTTCGAGAACAGGGATTCACGGACGCGCGGATTGTCCAGCAAGGCCGCATCGCTGCTGGCCGATGCCGGATTCGCACCGACAGTTTTATCCGCGGGCAGCAGACCCTGGCGAGTAATGCCGCTGACGCTGCGAATCTTCAGGCCCAGCGCATCGGCGGCAGGCTGCAGACTATCGCGCTGGTCATAGACGATCTCGGTCAGCTTGGTGGCCATCTCTGCAAATCGCGTCGCGGCGATCTGTTTGCGGATCTCGGCCACGATCTCGTCACGGACCTCGGCCAGGGGCTTGGCGCTCGCCGGTTGGATATCGGTCACCTGGATCACGTGAAAGCCCGACGGGCTCTCGACCACGCCAGAGACTTGGTCCTTGTTCAGGCTGAAAATGGTCTTGTTCAGGTCGCCGGTCAGCATGCCGGAGGCCATCCATCCCAGATCGCCGCCCTTTTGGGCCGAGCCTGCATCCTGGGAGTTGGCTTTGGCCAGATCGGCAAAGCCGGCCGGATTGGCGGCAGCCTGCTGGGCCAGCGACTCGGCCTTGGCACGGGCGGCCTGGCGATCCGCATCCGAGGCGCCGGCGGCCACCTGAATCATGATGTGACTGGCGCGGCGGCGTTCTGGCTGGCCAAAACGGTTCTTATTCTGTTCGTAATAGCCGGTGACGTCCTCGTCTTTGACCTGGATGTCTTGCGAGGCGGCCGCCTCGTCCAGCACCAGGTATTGTGCGGTGACTTGCTCGGGCACGGTCAGCTGCTGCTGATTGGCGTCGTACCAGGTCTTGATGTCCTCGGGGGACACGGAGACTTGCGTCCGGTAATCGGCGGCGGCAAAGCGGCGCAACTGCACGGTGCGTTCCTGAGTCAGTGCCGACTCCAGCGACGCCGTCACAGCCGCCGGCGCAGTAGCGGACTCTGCCACGGGCTGCAGCACGCGCCCGATCGCCAGATCGCTGCGCAAGCCGGCCTCGTACATCGTCGGCGTCATTCCCTGGCTGGCCAACACCTGGCGGTAGCGCTCAGGCGAGAAACGGCCATTATCCTGAACCTGGGGAATAGAAGCGATGGTATTGCGCAGTGTGCTATCCGAGACTGAAAAGCGGTTGTCCTGAGCGACCTGGGCCAAGAGGCGCTGGTCGATCAACTGGTTCAACAGCTGCTCACGCATGGCCGGCGTATCCACCAGGGCCGGGTCGTAACGGCTGCCCAGGCGTTGGCGGAAATTCTCGAGCTGATTGCGGTGCGCGTTGTCGAACTCGCCGCGCGTAATGGGTTGCCCGGCGACCGTGGCCAACTCTGGTTCACGGCTGATGAAGCTGTCATAGCCCTGGATACCGACCAGGAAAAACGACGGCACGATCAAAATCAGCAGAATGAACTGCATCCAGCGACGGTGATTGCGTATTAGTTCGAACATGGAATCCTTGTTTGCCCTGCGCGATGTCCGGCAAAAAAACGGACCCCGCGCCGCAAAAAAACGCATCAAAACAGACCGCAACGCCAATCTCATGAATGGCATTATCCCGAAGACACATGTTTGCCTCGAGATGGCCCGGCACAAATAAATACGCCACGCTTGCCACGGCGCGGCGGCGCTACCCAAAAGGGGTTCCCTGCAAGGGCCTCCTCAGAGGGAAGACTTTCCTATCAACGGCCGATGGCACCTTACCCCGCCCCGCCGGCAGGACACCCCGACGGGACGTTCATGCCTTGAGGCAGCTGGGGCAAAAAAGGGCGAACCGATTCGCCCTTGCCACTGCTATAACCGTACTAGGTTAGCCGCCGGAGTTTACCATTGTCAGCGGGATATCAGACAAGCGGTTTGGCAGCGTCCGTCAGAGGGGCGACTTCCACCGTCAAGTGACGGATTTCATCGATAGAAGCGAGCTTGGCGCGAATCTCGCCTGCAGTAATACCAGCCGCTGCCTTGACGCTGACGATGGCTGCCCTCGCCTGCGGGCCGATCTGCCAGACGTGCAGGTCAGTGATGGTCGTGCCGGTGCATGATTCAAGGGCATCCCGGATCTCCTCGGCGACGTGATCGTCCGTGGCATCCAGCAGGATGCTGCTGGTGTCACGCATCAGTGTCCAGGCCCAGCGCGCGATGACGGCAGCCCCGACGATGCCCATGACAGGATCGAGCCATACCCAGCCGAGATAGCGGCCTGCCAGCAAGGCCAGAATAGCCAATACCGAGGTCAAGGCATCGGCCATCACATGTAAATAGGCCGACCGCAAGTTGTTATCCTGGCCGTGGCCATGAGCATTGTGCTCGTGGTCTTTGTGCTCGTGGCGATGATGGCCGTGACTGGCATGTCCGTGGCTGTGCGCCTCATGGCTATCGTGGTCCCGATGACCGTGCGCGTGATGATGGTGCCCATGGTGATGCCCGTGCCCGCCCGAGAGCAGCATGGCGCTCACGATATTGACCAGCAACCCGATGACCGCAATAACGGTGGCCTCGCCGAACGCCACCGAGCTCGGATTGACCAACCGGAGCGCCGATTCCACCCCGATGAACAGCGCCACGATGCCGAGGATCAAGGCGGAGGCGAAACCAGCCAATTCGCCGACCTTGCCCGTCCCGAAGCTGAATGCACGATCATCTGCATGACGTTTAGCGTATCTGTATGCCGCAGCTGCGATGCCCAGCGCCCCAGCGTGGGTCGCCATATGAAAACCATCGGCCAGCAAGGCCATGGAGCCCGTGATATAGCCTGCGATGACCTCCCCCACCATCATGACGAACGTCAGGGCGACGACCCAGGTCGTGCGTTTTGCGTTGGCGTCGTGGTCGCGGCCGAGGAACGAATGTCCATGCTGGTCCGCTGACAGGTTGTCGATCGTATTCATTGTGTAACTCGATAGGGCCAGATTACAGAGACGGAAAGAATGCAGCGGCAAGGCTGCAGGATCAGCTGATACGTGTGTCTGATGTCATGGACGTTCAACAGTCCATTACTTGGAGTAACGCCGGATGGCTGTGACCAGTGCCTCGACCCCCTGCTGCCGTTCATCTTCGGTCAAATCCGGATGGGCGACGTGCTCGCGGGCGTGGGCTTCGAGCAATTCATCCAACAGGCCATTCAGCGCGCCTCGGGTCGCTGCGACCAGATGCAGGATCTTGTCGCAGTCGGCCTCGGTCTCCAGAGAACGCTGGACCGCCTGGACCTGCCCTGCAATCCGTTGTACGCGCTTGAGCAGTTCATCTTTGTGAGTCGATAAATGGGACATAGGATACCCCCCTAAGGTATAAGCAGCTTAACATGAACTCTGCTAAACTCCCGGTTCTCTCTGGGGAGTAGCTTCCTTTCAGGATTATCTGAAAGAGGCTTGCGTCAACACTCTTGGCCCAACCGTGGCCATGGCGCAAGCGGCCCTTGCGGCTTGGCGAGACCATAGATCCTTCACATCCTGCCGGGCGTGTGATTGGTCTATGTTGTCCATGCCCGGCTGATCAGGTCACGATGAACGCACTTTCCACGCTCGTGCTCGCTTTAGCGATGTCCACGGACGCTTTTGCCGCCGCTGTCAGCAAAGGCACTGCCCTGCACAAACCCCGGTTTCCAGAGGCCCTGCGCACAGGGGTCATCTTCGGTGTCATCGAAGCCCTCACGCCGCTAATAGGCTGGGCGCTAGGGTCCGTCGCCGCGAAATACGTCCAGGAATGGGATCATTGGATCGCGTTCGTCATGCTCTGTATTCTGGGGCTGATGATGATCCGCAATGCGTTCAAGCAAGAGGATGAGGAATCAGCCCCCGTAAGCCGTCATTCATTCTGGCTGCTGGCTGCCACTGGATTTGCCACCAGCATTGACGCCATGGCGGTCGGTGTCAGCCTCGCCTTCATCGACAACAACATCGTCGTCACCGCCATCGCCATCGGCCTGGCGACCACGTTGATGGTCACAATAGGCGTCATGGTGGGCCGCGCTCTGGGCAGTATTGCCGGTAAACGTGCCGAAATCCTGGGCGGAATCGCGTTGATCGGGATCGGCTCCACGATTCTTTACGAGCATCTCACGGCAGCAGGACTCTGAACGTTTCTCCAGGCTGCGTCCATGGCTGCGCATAGCCTTGCATAAATGAACAGGCCCCGATGGTTGGATATCAACAATCCAATCGTCGGGGCCTATTCAATGATCAGCCGGCCGTGCGATTTTCGGACTGCAGCAACCTCAAAGCTGCATAGGTCAAGCCGCATTCAGCCAACTCTGCCCCGAGGCCAGTGCGTCCGCCCTTTGCGAGATACGGCCGTGGATCGCCGCGATTTCGTGAGCCTGACGCAGCGCCTTGAACCCAGGGCGATCCGCCATACGACGTTGCTTATCCTCAGGGCGCAGTGTGGTGACATCGACGTTCTGAAAGAAATCGCGATTGCCCCCGTCCGCCCACGACTCGGAATAGACGCCATGGGCCAGCACCACATCGAACTGGTCCAACTCTACGTGGTAGTACGACACGCTTGTCACCTGATCTTCTTGCGTGATCGTGATGCCGTTGATCAGATCATGGGCACGCACCAGTACGCCCTCGACGTACAGATGATGCCAAGGCGAGACGAGCAGATCCTGTACCGGCTGGTTGTCGCCCAATGCATTCTTGCGAATACGTACAGGCGCACAGCGGGCTTTTTGTGCGGCGGTACGCAATTCAAACGCGCCATAGTCGCGCCACCCTATCCACTTGACCGTACGCCATCCCGTACTGCCACGGACCTGCCAGCCCGGCACGAGGTTTTCGATGGCTACTGGCCCCGAGGGGGTCTCAATCAACGTGCCACGCACAAAACATACTGGAAACACGTCTGCGGGATCAGTCGAAAAGGGAATCGTGTCGCCGACTTCGTAGGACTGGCTGAAGTCAGTGGTCAGATAGGATAGATAGGGCGCCTCGCCCATCTGCGCCATGATACCGTTACTCGTAACGCCGATAATCCTCACGCCCTCGAAGAGTTGAGTCTCTCCGTCGACTGTGGTTTCGACCGTCACAGTATCCCCGATCGCGAAACTGCCATCATCGGACCCTTCGGTGACACGGTAGCTCACATTCGATGTCACGGGTAACTTGTAAAGCACAACACCCGCGTTGTCTACGAGATAGCCATGACTATTAGCCGGGTACTCGAACGTAAATGATTGGCTCACTGCGATTCCTTTTAATTAACAGAGCGCCAGAAGCGTTCACTGCTAACGCAGCCAGACACACCATGACAATAAATGCTGTTTTCTGTTTAAAAATATAGCATTTGATGGTCAAAATGTGATCAAAAAGAATTGAAAGCAACAATCGGATACAGTCCACCGAGATGACCGAATCGGCATTCGATCCTCGGGATCTGTCAGGAGCTTTGGTTTTTTCGGGTGCTACAAGGGGCCCGATGCAACAGGTTCGGGCCGTACAGATCAAGCAGCATTCAATAAGCGCTGCGCGCGCGCCAATGCGTCTGCCCGTTGCGCAAGACGGCCATGAATTGCCGCGATCTCCCGAGCGTGCCGCAGCGCCTTGAAACCGGGACGATCGGCCATGCGCCGTTGCCTATCCTCAGGGCGCAGCGTCGTGACATCGACGTTCTGAAAGAAATCGCGATTGCCACCGTCCGCCCAGGACTCTGAATAAACCCCATGGGCCAACACGACATCGAATTGATCCAACTCTACCTGGTAGTACGACACGCTTGTGACCTGCGTTTCCTGGGTGATTGTGATGCCATTGATCAGGTCATGCGCGCGCACCAGCACGCCGTCCACGTACAGATGATGCCAAGGTGAGACGAGCAGATCCTGAGTCGGCTGATTATCAGCTAATGCATTCTTGCGAATACGTACCGGCGCGCAGCGCGCTTTTTGTTCGGGAGTGCGCAGTCCAAACGCGCCATAGTGGCGCCACCCTACCCATTTGACCGTACGCCATCCCGTGCGGCCTAGAACCATGTTGCCTGGAACAAGATCTTCGATAGCTACCGGCCCCGCGGAGGTCTCAATCAATGTGCCACGCACGAAACACACCGGAAACACATCCGTGGTCGAGTACGGAAATGTGTCCCCCACCTCATAGGACTCGCTCAGGTCCGTCGTGAAATAGGTTGCGCTGAATCCCCCCTCGACATGGAGGAGGATCCCTGTACCCGTCACCCCGCCGATT
>Ga0182743_1001868_pt1 | contig 19516 bp, 17 predicted proteins | sample eDN3rd30CKraftOP_FD_128522 | JGI IMG/M metagenome (GOLD analysis project Ga0182743, IMG submission 128522) | Enriched Organic Plus compost microbial communities from Emeryville, California, USA - eDNA 3rd pass 30_C Kraft OP (version 2) (version 2) ... | reverse complement strand
CTGGTTTCGGCCGGCGTGCGCGTATTCATCCAAATCATTCCAATGCAGAGCGCGCTGCGCAAGGATGTCGCGACCCCTCTCCTGTGGCAGCCGCTTCGGAGGCTGGCAAGCCCCTCGCAAAGGGGCTAGGTTTCCAGTGCAAACAAGGCGGGTTGAATTCTGGGGAGGACGTTGGATGGCGGCCGGCTGTTTCGCATGCAACATTTCAAGACTGAGACCGGCGCCTAGGCTTTCAAGTCTGGGGCCTGCAAGTCTGGGGCTGGTACTCGGGGCAGCAATGGCGTTGCCGATGGCCGCGCAGGCGCAGGATGCTTTCCCCGATCGCGCGGTTCGCATCGTCGTGCCGTTCCCTGCCGGCGGCACGGCGGATGCCATGCCGCGCGTCGTCGGCGAATGGCTGTCGCGCAAATGGGGGCAGCCGGTGGTGGTCGAAAACCGCACCGGGGCGGCCGGCAACATCGGCGCGGAGATCGTCGCCCGGGCGGAGCCGGACGGCTACACGCTCCTATCGGCGCCGCCGCCGCCTCTGGTCATCAATCACAACCTCTATCCGAACCTGACGTTCGATCCGACCCGGTTCATCCCCGTCGCGGTGATGGGCCGTGTGCCCAATGCCATGATGGTCAATCCCAAGAACGTTCCGGAAAAGACGGTTCAGGAGGTCATCGACCGCGCCCATGCCAATCCCGGCAAGCTGACGTCGGCGACCCAGGGCAACGGCAGCACCTCGCATCTGACATCCGAGATGTTTCAGCTCATGGGCAAGCTGAAGGTCACCCACGTGCCCTATCGTGGCACCGCTCCGGCGCTCCAAGGTCTGATGGCCGGCAATGTCGATTTGATGTTCGACAATCTGGGCGTATCGCTGCCGCTCGCGAAAGCCGGAAAGCTCAAGCTCATCGCGGTCGCGACACCCAAGCGCAGCGCCGCGCTGCCAGACGTGCCGGCGATCGCCGAAACGCTGCCGGGGTTTGAATCGGCGGCCTGGTTCGCTGTCGTCGCTCCGCAGAAGACGCCTCAAACAATCGTTGCCAAGATCAACGCCGATATCAACGAGGCGCTGCGCGATCCGGCCGTTCTCAAGCGACTTGAAACGCTTTCGGCCGAGCCGGTCGGCGGTTCGCTTGACGAGACATCGGCTTATTTCAAGAGCGAGATCGAACGTTGGCACCGCGTCATCAAGGAGGCCGGCGTTAAGCTCGACTGACCATTTGGGAATGGAGCCGATTGTCCAGTTTCGAGCCTTTGCAATCGTAAAGACAGAGGGGACGGTGACGGTGCGTCAATAAAATCGCGCCGGAACGCCAAAGACATTGAAGGAGAAGCGCCAATGATACTCGATCGTCGCCAATTGAATCACGGACTGTTCGCCGGGCTGGCCGCGTCGGCCCTGTCGCCGCTGGGGGCCTTCGCTCAGGCGAAATTTCCCACGCGCGCCATCACGATGGTGGTGCCGCTGCCCGCCGGCGGGACAGCCGACATTCTGGCGCGGCTCGGCGCAGAGCAGCTTCGTTCGCTCGGCCAGTCAGTCGTGGTGGAGAACCGAGCCGGCGGAGCCGGCGGCCTGGTCGGCACTGAATATGTCTTTCACAGCAAGCCGGACGGTTACACGATCCTGACGGCGCCTCAGCTCACCTACAGCATCCAGAACGTCATCAATCCGGCGATCAAGATCGATCTCAGCCGGCTGGTTCCGGTCAGCATCCTGGCTTACTATCCGGCGATCCTCGTGGTTCGCGGCGACATGCCCGTGAACAACGTCCAGGAGTTCATCGATTACGCCAAGAAGAACCCTGGCAAGCTCAACTGCGGTTCACAGGGCAATGGTCAGATCGGCCATCTGGCGCTGGAGCAGTTCAAGCAGATGACCGGCACGGATATCGTGCATGTGCCGTTCCGGGGCAGCGCGCCCGGCATCGTGGCGCTGACAGGCGGCCAGATCGATTTCATGTTCGACCTGCTGCCCGCCACGCGGCAACTCATCGAGACCAAGAAGCTCAAGGTGCTGGCTGTCTGCTCCAAGGAGCCCCTGAAGGTGTTGCCCGGCGTGCCCACCATGAGCGAAACGCTGCCGGGCTTCGTCGCCGACACCTGGATGGGTGTATCGGCGCCTCCCGGCACCCCGAACGAGATTGCGCAGACTCTTTCGAAGGCGATTCGCGACGGCTTGCGTGCGCCGGAGCTGCAGAAGAAGATCGCGGCCATGGATGTCGAGCCGCGCGGCACCACGCCCGAGGAGATGGCGGAGTCGATCCGCGAGAGCGCCGAGCGTTGGATACCGGTCATCAAGAAGGGCAAGCTGATCATCAAGTAGGCCACGGAGCTGCTGCTTCAGAGTTGGTCAGAGACATGACCGAACAGGGCGATCATCACGGCCACGCGGACGAACCATCCGCGTGGCCGCACTACGTCTACAAGGCGACGCTGGCCGGCGCGCCGTGGGAGTTCGAGCTTCGCCCCGATGGCTTGTCTTGGCGTTACGCCCGCTATTCGGGTGTCGTTCCCTACGAGGAGATTCGGCGCGTTCGGCTGTCATACCGTCCTGTGACGTCCCAGACCCATCGGTTCCTGGCCGAGATCTGGGCGCCCGGCGCGCCGAAGCTGCCGATCGCGTCGTCGAGCTGGCGCAGCGTCACGACGCAGGACCGGCAGGACGCCGACTACAATGGCTTTATCGCGGGCTTGCATCGGCGCATGGCGGCGGCGGGAAGCCGGGCGCAGTGCCAGGTCGGCATGCACCCGTTCATCTATTGGGTCGGTGTGGTGGTGTTCGGGGCGATCGGCTTGGGGCTTGTCGCGCTCATCGCCCACGCCTTGCAGATCGGAGCACTCAGCGGAGCCTTGCTCGTGGCGGTCTTTCTCGCGGCCTTCGTCTGGCAGATCGGCACTCTCATGAAGCGCAACCGTCCCGGCACTTACGATCCGAACGACATTCCCCTATCTGCGTTGCCTTGAGCGGCGCGCAGGCGCCGACAGATGGCTCAAGAGAGTGGGCAGCCCAGGACAATGTCCATCCCAGGGTTTTTCCAAGGAACCGGCATGCCGGACCCGGACTGGTGGCAGGCCCTGTGGCCCGATCCGGCCGGCGTCCTCGAAGCCTGTGGCATAAGGCCCGGCATGGATGTTGTCGATTTATGCTGCGGCGATGGCTGGTTTACGCAACCGTTGTCGTTCATTGCGCGCAGCCTTGTCGCCATCGATATTAACGTGGAGCTTCTGGATATCGCGAAGCGGCGCCTGGCCGAACAGGCGGGGCCTGCCTCGCTGCGCTTCGTCGCAGCCGACGCGTATGATATCGGGCGCATTGTCAGCGCGCCGGTGGATCATGTCTTTCTGGCCAACGCCTTTCACGGTGTGCCTGACCAGCCGCGTCTTGTTGGCGCCATACGTGACGTGCTCAAGCCCGCCGGACTGTTGGCGATCGTGAGTTGGCACGCCCGCCCGCGGGAGAAGACGGTCGTGCTCGGCAAACCCCGCGGTCCGGCAATGGAATTGCGAATGGAGCCGAGCCAGACGTCAGTCGCAGTTGAGGAGGGCGGCTTTGAGCGCCTGCTCACTGTGGATGTGTCGCCTTATCACTATGCGATGGTTTTCACGCGCGCCGATTGAGCGGTTGAAGCGGGTATCACCGCCGGACCACGAGAACCGAACAATTCGCGTAGCGCATCACATGGCTCGCATTCGAGCCGATCAGATAGGTACGCATGCCCTGACGATGGGAGGTCATCACGATCAAGTCGGCCTTGATCGCATTCGCCTCTTCCAGGATCTCATGATAGATGCCGCCTTGTCTGACGATCGTCGACACGCGGTCGCCCATATCGAGGCTCTTGGCGATGGCGGCGAGGGCCTCCTCGGCCGCTTGGCGCTGCTGGGCGTCGAAATCCGGCGGGACATATTCCGCCAGCATGACCGGAGTCATCGGAAGAACGTTGATAAGCCGGATCGAGGCTCCATAGGCCTTGGCGAGCGTGGATGCGGTGTCGAGCGCCGGCTGGTTCAGTTCGGTATCGGACAGGTCTATCGGAATCAGAATCTGCTGGTACATCGAACGTCCCTCCGCGGACATGAGGTCTCTGCCTCACGATCATACCATGTCATAGATCAGCGCCCCTGTCGCCGGTCCTATCGGTCGGTCGTGGATCAATCAGTGGTGGCGCTCAGGATCTTGGGTGTGATGAAGCGTTCGAGCCGCCCGGACCGCGGGTGCAGCAAAGCCCAGCTCTCCAACGGGAAATCGATGACGGCCAATGCCGAGGTTGGAAATTGCTCATTGAGATGTTGGCGGATGTCCAGATCGCCCGATGCGACGAGGAGCATGGCCAGGTCGTGCAAGCCCGGATTATGGCCGACCACCAGCAGCGTTTCGATCGCATCGTCGGTCGCCTGAACGATGTCCAGAATGGCCGCCTCGGTGGCGTTGTAGAGCCTCCGCTCCTCATCCGGGGTCGGCAGACCCGGGACCGCATCTCGCGCAAGGGCCCAGGTCTCTCGCGTGCGGGCCGACGGCGAGACCAGCACACGGTTGGGCACGAAATCATGCGTGGAGAGGTAGGCGCCGAGCCGCGCCGCGTCGCTCCGGCCACGCTCATTCAGGACGCGCTCGCGATCGTCCTGTCCGAGACTTTGACGTTCGGCTTTGGCGTGACGCAGGAGGAGCAGGCGGCGCATCGGCTTGATCTTCGTCTTCGCTTGTCGGGGACATCAACTCGGAGACATCGATCCGCCGACGATAGCGATGGTTTGACCCGGCGTCACTCCGACCGGTGCGAAACCACATGCCGCGCTTCGCCACAGTCCCGGAAGCCGTCTGGAGTGGGGTCCTGGATCCGAGGTTCCCGAAGCGCGGGCTTTTTTGGTAGACCAAGTCGGCCCTCTGGGGTTGCGAGGCATTGCGAGACGGGATGACGGCGCTGGAGCCCATTCAGGACAGGACATATTATGCCGAGACGGCGGCGGATCAGGCTATGCGTCCCCCGCTGCGGGGCGAACTGGACGTCGATGTCTGCGTCATCGGCGGCGGCCTTGCCGGGCTGACAGCGGCACGGGAGATCGCCCGGCGCGGCTGGTCCGTCGTTGTTCTTGAGGCCCGACGCATTGCGGGGGCGGCCTCCGGCCGAAACACGGGCTTCGTCATTCCGGGTTTCGCGACCGACCTGACCGCCATCGCGGAGCGGGTCGGATCGGAGGACGCGCGCGAATTGTGGTCGTTGTCCGAGCGCGGCCTCGACTATGTCCGCGACACCATCCGATCCTTGCGGCTGCGCAGCGCGGCGATGACGCCCGGCGGATGGCTGCATGTGTCCAAGGTCGATGACGAGGACAGGCAGCGCGCCTATGCCGAGACGCTTTCACGGGATTTCGGTGTCACCGCGCTGGGCCATTGGCCACGCGAGCGCGTGCTGTCCGTGCTCAAAAGCCCGCTTTATTTTGGAGCGCTGCATTACGAACGCGGATTCTCCATTCATCCATTGAACTATGCCCTGGGGCTGGCCGAGGCCGCGGAGGCCGCTGGCGCGCGAATTTTCGAGCAGACGCCGGCCGAGGCGCTCGATCCGGCCGGCGTGCGCAAGCGGATTGTCACTCCGGACGGCAGGATTCGCGCCGCCCATGTGGTTCTGGCCGGCAATATCCAGGCGGATCGGCTGCTCGCCACGACGGCGGGCACGCTGGTGCCGATCACCACCTATGTGGTCGTGACCTCACCCCTCGGTGAAAGGCTGACGGAGGCGGTTGCGACTAAGGCGGCCGTCAGTGACACCGATCTGGCCAACAACCACTATCGCGTCGTCGAGGATGGCCGCCTGATGTGGTCGGGCCGCTCGACCGTTTGGCCGGGCGATCCGCGCCGCTATGTCCGTGCGCTGCAAGACGACATGGCGCGGGCCTTTCCGCAATTGGGGCCGGTCGGGATCGATTTCGCCTGGCGGGGCACGCTGGCCAACACGACCCACCGGATGCCGCAGATCGGCGAAACCATGCCGGGCGTCTGGGTTCTCAGCGGATTCGGTGGCCATGGACTCAACACCACGGCCATGGGTGGGGCGCTCATCGCGAGCGCGATCACCGATGGTGACACCCGATGGCGGCTTTTCACCTCGTTCCCGCTGGTCTGGGCGGGAGGCCTGGTGGGGCGGGCCGCCGCGCAGGTCTATAGCTATGCGTTCGACCGGCGCGAGCGGCGGGCTTCGAAACAGGCTTTCGCCCGAGCCGGGTCGGTCCTGCCGGCCGTAATGCTTTCACCGCCTGTCGAGGCGGACGAAGCCCCTGCTCAAGACGAGGGGCCTGCAAGCGCCGTTTCGCCGGAGGTGGCCGATGCCGCCCAATTCGCTTCCAGGGAGCCATCCTCGACCGCCGCCAAGCGTGCCGGCCGGCAAAGGCGCCGTCGCCGAACATCTGGTGCCCGGAAGCAACAATTGACCACCGATCCAGCGCCCGACGTGCAGGAACCATGAAACGCCGTTCGCTTTTTGAGCGAAATCTGCTACCTCGAAAGCGAAAGGGCGTTCCATGCGGTCTATCAGGACGATTGCGGCTTTTGGCTTGATCCTGGCGGCAGGCGCTGCCTCGGCTCAGGAAAAACGAGACCCGATTTCAGCCTTCCTGACGCCACCCTGGACCGTAACGCTGGGCGCGGAGCTTCGTTACGCGCCGCGTTGGGATGGTTCCGAGGATCATCGCTATTTCCCGCTCCCGATCGTCAGCATTCGGCCCGCAGGCACCCCCTATCGCTTCCAGAGCCCGCGCGACGGGATCGCCATCGGCCTCATCGATACGGGCCGGTTCCGGATCGGTCCTGTCGGCAAGCTCCGGACGGAGCACAAGCCCAGCAAGGACGCGAAACTTGCCGGTCTGGACGACGTCGATTGGACGGTCGAGATCGGTGGCTTCGTCGAATATTGGTGGGTGCCGTGGTTGCGCACGCGCGCCGAGGTCCGCCAGGGCATCGGTGGCCATAAGGGCGTCATCGGCGACCTGATGGCCGACGTTGTGCTGCCCGTCACGCCGCAGCTCACCCTGTCGGCGGGGCCGCGCCTGACGGCCGCCAGCGCGGCGGCGCTCAATCCTTATTTCGGCGTGGATCTACCGGAATCGCTGGCGTCCGGTCTGCCCACTTATCGGGTTTCGGGCGGCTTGCGATCCTATGGTGTCGGAGCCCAGGCCCGCTACGCCTGGACCCAGCAATGGGCCACCCATCTCTTCGTCGAATACGATCGGCTTGTTGGACGGGTCGCCGATTCACCGGTCGTGGCTCTGCGCGGCTCACGCGATCAGTGGACCGTCGGCGGCGGTGTCACCTACACGTTCGACATGGGCTGGTAGCGATAGGGGCCGGCAGGCAAGCCGATCTCCACTCCCGAGATTTCGACGGATGCTCCGTAAGAGCGGCCCGGCCGGTCTGGATCGGCAATTGTTGCCGGGAGCCTGGCGCATCCTGCCTGGCTCGGCGGGGCCATGATCCTCTAAGTCATTGATTTTAAGACATCTTCACGTTGGCGGGCGGCTTGCAAAAGCCCCTCCCATGATTTGCGTTCGCTGGCGCTGCGCCAAGGCGGACAAGCACGTGGAGACAGGTTCATGGGTATTTTCGGGGCGCTCAACACCTCCGTCACCGGCATGCGGGCGCAGTCGTTCTCGCTCGAGAACATTTCCGGCAATATCGCCAATTCGCAGACCACCGCCTACAAGCGCATCGACACGACCTTCGTGGACCTCATCCCGACGAGTTCGCCGGGCAAGCAGCTTGCCGGTAACACGGTCGCCAACTCCCGCTCCACGAACACCGTTCAGGGCGATATTCAGCACGCCTCGGTCGGCACCCACATGGCGATCAACGGCGACGGATTCTTCGTCGTCCAGAAGCCGGCGAACTTCCAGGACAACCGGCCGATCTTCGACGGGATCGATCTGTACACGCGCCGCGGCGACTTCCGGCCCGACAAGAACGGTTATCTCGTCAACGGCGCCGGCTATTACCTAATGGGCATCCCGGTCGATGCGACGACCGGCAATCTGGTCGGCAGCATTCCCCAGCTTCTGAAATTCCAGAACGACTTCCTGCCGGCGCAGGCCACGACCCGCGTCGATTACCGCGCCAATCTGGCGAGCAACCCGCGCACGGCGGCCACCGATTCCGACATTCCCGGATCGGAGCTGTTGCAGCAGGCCAATTATGCCGCCAATCCCATTGCCGGCCCGCCGCAGCCCGCTCGCATTCTCGGAACCGGCGCCACGCTGCTGCCCGACGGCCCGGCGGTCTCGACCGGAGGCATGGACATCAGCCCGCTGACGTCCGCCGGCGGCGATCTGGTCATCAACGGCAGCACGATCGCCATCGGTGCCGGCGACGACGCGGCGGCGATCCTGGCGGCGATCAACGCCGAGACCGGCACCACCGGCGTCACCGCTTCTCTGACCAGCGACAACAGGCTGCGCCTGACCAGCGCCGATGCCGACACGCATATCACCATCGGCGGCGGCAGCACGATGGACGTGCTCGACGAGCTGGGATTGAGCGTCGGAACGACCAACGCGACCAATCTGCTGACCCAGGCCGCCGTTTCGGCGGGCCAGACCATGACCTTGAAGGTCGGCAACAATCCTGCGCTCCAGATCACGTTCGGAAATGGGCCGGGCGAAGTCTCGTCGATGTCTGAACTGTCGGCCGCGCTTGGCGCGCTGGTCGGTGGCACGGCCGTGTTGAACACCAGCAACGGCGACATCACGACGACCGCCGGAAACATGTCGGATACGATCACGATCGGTGGGGATGCGGAGGCGCGCAACTTCGGCATCCGCACGCTGGGCGCGTTGCCGTCCAACGGCACGGTCGTCGGCAGCGATGTGGAGACCTTCGTCAACGAATCGATCGGCGGCGGCGCGATCACGGTGTTCGACAACACCGGTACGCCCGTGAACATCCAGCTCCGTTGGGCGAAGGTCGAAAGCTCGGAATATGGCGGCACTGACAAATGGAATCTGTTCTATCAGGTCGATTCCGGCGCCACGGGTTCCGAGGTGGCCTGGAAGAACGTCGGCATCGACTACACGTTCGGTGCCAACGGGCAGATGTCGCCGCCGGTGACCGGCGTTTCGCTGAACAACGTGGTCATCGACGGTGTCGCGCTGGGCGACATCCAGCTTTCTCATGGCACGGGTGGCATCAGCCAGTTCGCCGACGCCAACGGCAATGCCAATGTCACGCTTCTGGAGCAGAATGGCTTTCCGGCTGGCGAGCTTCAGCAGGTCTCCGTCAACGATAAGGGGCGCGTTGTCGGCATCTATTCCAACGGCCGCACCATCGAATTGGCCGAGATCGTTCTGGCCAACTTCAATGGACCTGAAGGATTGAAGCGGATCGACGGCGGCGCCTTCCAGGCAACCGACGAGTCCGGCGTTGCGACCTATGGCGCGTCCGGCCAGATCGTCAGCTCCGCGCTCGAAGGCTCCAACGCGGACATCGCGGACGAATTCACCAAGCTGATCGTCACCCAGCAGGCCTACTCGGCCAACACCCGCGTCATCACCACCGCCAACCAGATGGTCCAGGACCTTCTCAACATGCTGCGATGAGGAGCCCGAAGAGCGGCGGCTGCGCGGCAGGGTAGAACACCATGGGTCTATCGCAGGTTCTGTCCACGTCCATGTCCGGTCTGCGCGCGGCGCAGACCGGGATGTCGCTCGTGGCCTCCAACGTGGCCAATGCGCAGACGCCCGGCTACATCAAGAAATCCATCGTCCAGACCACGACCGGCGGCACCGGCGTCGGGACCGGCGTCCGTGTCACGGCGATCAACCGCGAATTGGACGTCTATCTCCAAAAGCAGCTTCGCACGGAGACCGCGGGCGACGCCTATGCGGAAACGCGGGCGCTGTTTTACCAGAGATTGCAGCAGGTCTATGGCGAGCCCGGAACGGCCGCATCGCTGGAATCGGTCTACAACGCGTTTGAACAATCGTTGAGCACGCTCACGGCGAGCCCCGATTCGGTCGCCGCGCAAAGCACCGTGATCGGAGCCGCCCAGGCCCTCGCCCAGCAACTCAACAGCATGACGCGCGACATCCAGCGTCTGCGCGGTGACGCCGAACACATGCTGTCCGATGCTGTTGGGACAGCCAACAACGCGATGCGGCAGATCGGAACGATCAATCAGCAGCTCGCGACGATGGACGGAACCGATGCGGCCTCCGCCGCGCTGCTCGATCAGCGTGATGCCTATATCGACGAACTGTCGCGCTTGATGGACATCAATGTCGTCAGGACCGATAAAAATCAGATCAGCATCTTCACGAACTCGGGCATTCAGCTCGTCGGATCGCAGGCCTCCACGCTGTCGTTCGATCCGCATGGGACGCTCAATGCTGGCGCGCAATGGAGTGCGGATCCAACGGAAAGCGGCGTCGGCACGCTGAAGCTGGTCCTGCCCAACGGCGGTGAATACGATCTGATCGCCAATGGATCGATCCGGTCCGGCGGAATCGCGGCCCTGATCGAGATGCGCGACACCGTTCTGGTGGAAGCGCAAAATCAGATCGACGCGCTCGCGGCCGGCCTGGCTCGCGCTCTCTCTGACAAGGAGACAATCGGCACGGCCGTCACGGCCGGTCCGCAGAACGGCTTCGAGATCGATGTCGGCGCGTTGAAGGCCGGCAACACCCTGAATCTCAGTTATTTCGATACGACGACGATGCAGGAGCGCAGCGTCACCATCGTTCGCGTGGACGATCCGTCTGTTCTGCCGCTCCAATCGGAGGCTTATGGTTTCAACGGCGATGTTGTCGGCATCGATTTCTCAGGCGGGCCTGGCTCCGTCGCATCTCAACTCAATGCGGCATTCAACGGGCGGTTCGACTTCTCGAACCCGTCCGGCGATACGCTTCGGGTGCTGGACGGTGGCTCCGGAGGCACGGCGCAGCTCACGGGCTTGTCGTCCCGCCACACGGTGACGGGGCTGTCCGATGGCGGTCCGGAATTGCCGTTCTTCCTGGACAGCCATGTTCCGTACACGGGCGCGGCCACGTCGGCCGGTGGCCAGATGGTGGGCTTTGCCGGCCGCATCCAGGTGAATGCCGATCTGGTCAATGATCCCTCGCGGCTTGTGGCTTACGCATCCTCCACGCCCGTGGGCGACGCCACGCGTCCGGATTTCCTGCATCAACGGTTGATCAATGCGCATGTGGACTTTGCGCCCAACACGGGACTGGGCTCATCGGGGCAGCCCTACAAGGCGACTGTCGCGACCTTCATGCAGCAGGTGCTGAGTCTTCAGGGTGAGGCGGCGGCCCACGCCGACAATCTCGCCCAAGGGCAGAAGGTCGTCGTCAATGCGCTGAAGGTGCGTTTCACCGAGACCAGCGGCGTCAACATCGACGCCGAGATGGCGGCGCTGATCACGCTTCAGACCGCCTATAGCGCCAACGCCCGCGTCATGTCCGTGGCGCGCGAAATGATCGACACGCTCCTGAGGATGTGAGCCCGGCCATGAACACGATCGGTATGCAATCCTCGTTGAACATCCAGATGCTGGTGGACATGCGCGCCGGCATGAATGACTTGCAGCGCCAGCTCGCCACCGGGAAGAAGGCCGATACCTACGCCGGTATCGGTCCCAGTCGCGGGCTCACGGTCAGCATGCGCAATCAGCTTTCGGGCATTGCCGGCTTCACCAACACCATCGATCTGGTGAAGCTTCGCGTGAATGTCGCCTCGACCGCGCTGACGGAGATCGACAATCTCGCCCGCACGGCCAAGCAATCCGTGATGCAGTCGCAGTTCGAACTGAGCGGCGGCGGCCAGGTCATGGACCAGACGCTGGCCCGGTCGATGCTCGACCAGATGCTGGGCATCCTCAACACGCCGGCCGGCGACCGCTATGTGTTCTCGGGCAAGGCGACCGATCAGCCGCCCGTCGCCAAGACCGATGCCATCATGGACGGCGACGGCGCGAGAGCGGGCCTGCGGCAGGTCATCGACGAGCGCCGGCAGGCGGATGTGGGGGCCGATGGCCTCGGCCGGCTGGTGCTCGATGCGCCGGCGCCCGACACTGTATCTCTCGCGGAGGACGCGGCCGGCTCGCCCTTCGGATTCAAGCTCGAATCGGTCCAGTCGTCGCTGTCAGGCGCGACCGTGAGCGGTCCGACCGGCGCGCCCGCTCAAATCGAATTGGCGTTTGCATCCAATCCCCAGCCTGGCGAGTCGTTCGGCGTGACCTTCACGCTGCCGGACGGATCCCGCGAGACGGTGACGATGACGGCCACCGCGTCGGATACGCCCGGCCCGGGTGAATTCCGGATCGGCGCCACGCCCGACGAGACAGCCGCGAATGTCCGGGCCGGTCTCGCGGATTCGGTGGAGGGTCTGGCGTCCACGGCGCTGACGGCGGCGTCCGCCGTGGCTGCGGGGGACGACTTCTTCAACATCGACGATGCCAATCCGCCCCGGCGGGTGGACGGCCCGCCGTTCGACACGGCGACGGCCCTGCGCGACGGGACGCCCGCCGACACCGTGACCTGGTACACGGGCGAGGGTGGTTCCGATCCGGCGCGCCAGACGGCGACCGGGCGCGTGGACCAATCCATGGTGGTTTCATATGGCACCCGCGCCAACGAGGAGGGCATCCGGCTGGCGATCCAGAACGTCGCGGTCTATGCCGCCGTGACCTTTTCGGAGGGCGATCCGAACGCCAAAGCCTCCTACGAGGCGCTTTCATCCCGAATCGGCGAGGGGCTGGGCGGCAAGCCCGGACAGCAGAAGATGTCCGACATCCAGGCCGAAATCGCCGGAGCGCAGAAGACGGCCGATTCGGCCAAGACGCGGCACCTGCACGGCACCGCGATGCTGGAGAATTTTCTCTATGAAATCGAGGGCGTGACTCCCGAGGAGGTCGCGGCCAAGTTCCTGACCTTGCAGACCGCGTTGCAGGCGTCGCTCCAGACCACCTCGATGATGCTCCAGACCAATCTGCTGAATTACCTCTGACGTCCGCCCTGGACGCACGCCTCCAAACCGCGCAAATAGGCCGGAGCGGGACCGGCCATGCTTTGTCGTGGCCCGCGTGCCCGTTCAGAGTTCTCGTTCATACGACGGGCCGTGCCATGAACGCCGCTCCCAAGGTCTTGCGACATCTGTCGGACCTGCTTGCCGCCGGGCTTGTGTCCGATGCGGATCGGGCGGCGTTGGAGCAAGTGGCCGCGCGTTATGCGGTTTCCATCACGCCGATCATGGCCGGCCTGATCGAGGTTGGCGCGGCGGATGATCCGATCGCGCGGCAGTTCGTGCCCCGGGCCGCTGAATTGGAGACGACGGCCGAGGAGCGGGCCGATCCGATCGGCGACGAGGCGCATTCTCCGGTCGCGGGCATCGTTCATCGCTATCCCGATCGTGTCCTGCTCAAGCTGACGGCCGTTTGCGCGGTCTACTGCCGCTTCTGTTTCCGCCGCGAGATGGTGGGGCCGGGCAGCGAGGTGCTTTCGCCCGCGATGCTGGAGGCGGCGCTCGATTATATCGCGTCCCATGAGGACATCTGGGAGGTGATCCTGACCGGCGGCGATCCGCTGGTCCTGTCGCCGCGACGAATCAAGGCCGTCCTGGACCGGCTGGCGGCAATCGATCATGTGAAGGTGATGCGCGTGCACACCCGCATTCCCGTGGTCGATCCCTCGCGCATCACAGACGATCTGGTGCGGGCTCTGCGGATCGACGGCAAGGCGACCTATGTCGTGCTCCACGCCAACCATCCGCGCGAACTGACGGAGGATGCGCGCGCCGCCTGTGCGCTTTTGATCGACGCCGGTATTCCGATGTTGAGCCAGTCGGTGCTCTTGGCGGGCATCAACGACGATCCGGAGACGCTCGGGGCGTTGATGCGCGCCTTCGTCGAATGCCGCATCAAGCCTTATTATCTGCATCATGGCGACCTCGCGCCCGGCACGGCTCATCTGCGAACCTCGATCGCGCATGGCCAAGGCTTGATGCGCCATTTGCGGGGGCGCTATTCCGGACTTTGCCTGCCCGATTATGTGCTCGATATTCCAGGCGGTCATGGCAAGTCGCCGGTCGGTCCGCTCTATTGCCGGGAGGCCGACGAGCCGGACCGCTATCTCGTGGACGACTTCAACGGAGGCCAGCATTGCTATCCGCCCAAGGACTGACTGCCCAAGGATCGACGGGAGAGGCGCTGACCGCTCAGGCCATCATCGACATGCTCGGCCTGCAACCGCATCCCGAGGGCGGGCATTTCCGCGAGACGTTCCGCGATAGCCGCACCTTGGAGAGCGGGCGGGCCATCTCAACCGCGATCTATTTTCTGCTTGCGCGCGGCGAGCGCTCGCACTGGCACCGCGTCGACGCGACGGAGACTTGGCACTGGCATGCGGGCGCGCCGCTGACGCTCCGCATCAATGATGGCTCCGGCACGCAGGTTTTGCGGCTCGGTCCCGATCTGGCCGCAGGCGAGCGGCCGCAGGGGATCGTTCCCGTCAACGCCTGGCAGGCCGCCGAAAGCACCGGCGACTGGACGCTGGTCGGTTGCACCGTGGCGCCAGGCTTCGACTTCGCGGGCTTCGAATTGGCGCCGAAGGGCTGGGAGCCGGCCTCTTAGTTTATGCGAAATATTGCCCGCCGTTGGCCGTGAGCGTCGAGCCGGTGATGAAGCCCGCATCGTCGGAGGCCAAGAACACCACGCAGCGCGCGATCTCTTCGGCCTCGCCGAGGCGGCCGACCGGAATTTGCGGCAGGATCGACTTCTCCAGCACGTCCTTGGGGACGGCTTGAACCATCTCGGTGTTGATATAGCCTGGCGCGATGGCGTTCACCGTGATGCCGGCGCGCGCGCCCTCCTGCGCCAGGGCTTTGGTGAAGCCGATCTCGCCGGCCTTGGCCGCCGAATAATTCACCTGACCCATCTGACCCTTCTGGCCGTTGATCGACGAGATGTTGATGATGCGGCCGAACTTGCGGGCGCGCATACCCTCGATCACGGGTCGACACATGTTGAAGAGCGAACCGAGGTTCGTGGTGATGACGGCGTTCCATTGCTCGGGCGTCATCCGATGGAGCATCGCATCGCGGGTGATGCCGGCGTTGTTGACCAGGATTTCGACCGGACCGAGATCGGACTCAACCTGCTTCAGGCCGTTCGAGCATGCCTCGAACGAACTCACGTCCCATTTATAGACGGGGATTCCGGTCTCGCCCTTGAAGCGTTCCGCCGCTTCGTCATTGCCGGCATAATTGGCTGCGACGGTATAGCCGGCCGCTTTCAGGGCCTTGGCGATGGCCGCGCCGATCCCGCGGGTTCCGCCAGTCACCACCGCCACGCGCGCCATCGAATCCTCCTCTGCCGCTTTCGGCTTCTATCCATGGCCGGAACAGTCCGGCCATTACCGTGCTAGGAGATGGATTCCCGCCAGCGGACGGGCAAGCCCGAACCGGCTGCGACACGACGACGTTTGCGGGAGTTTCGCCTAGCGCTCCAGGCACATGGCAATTCCCATGCCGCCGCCGATGCAGAGCGTTGCCAAGCCCTTCTTGGAGTCGCGCTTTTGCATCTCGTGCAGCAGGGTCACCAGCACGCGCGTGCCCGATGCTCCGATGGGATGGCCCAGCGCGATCGCGCCGCCGTTGACGTTGACCTTGCTGGTGTCCCAGCCGAGGTCCTTGTTCACGGCGCAGGCTTGGGCCGCGAAGGCTTCGTTGGCCTCGATCAGGTCCAGGTCCTCGACCTTCCAACCGGCCTTCTGGAGCGCGGAACGGCTGGCCGGAATCGGCCCCGAGCCCATGATCGCCGGATCCACGCCGGCCTGGGCCCAGGAGACGATCCGCGCGAGCGGAATCTTGCCGAGTTTGGCGGCCTGGCTCGCGGTCATCAGCACCACGGCGGCGGCGCCGTCATTGATGCCGGAGGCGTTGGCGGCGGTCACCGAGCCCTCTTTGTCGAAGGCGGGCCGGAGCTTGGAGATCGACTCCATCGTGACGCCGGCCTTGGGATATTCGTCGGTATCGACTACCGTATCGCCCTTGCGGGACTTCACGGTGACCGGGACGATTTCGTCCTTGAACCGGCCGGCCTTCTGGGCCGCTTCGGCCTTGTTCTGAGAGCCGACCGCGAACTCGTCCTGTTGCTCGCGGGTGATCTGCCACTTCTTGGCGACGTTTTCGGCGGTATTGCCCATATGATAGCCATTGAAGGCGTCCCAGAGTCCGTCCTTGATCATGGAATCGACCATCTCAAGGGAGCCCATCTTCACGCCGTTGCGCAGGTGGGCGACATGGGGAGCCTGGCTCATGGATTCCTGGCCGCCGGCGACCACGATCTCGCTGTCGCCGTTGAGGAGGGCCTGATAGCCAAGGGCCACCGAGCGCAGGCCGGAGCCGCAGAGCTGATTCACGCTCCAGGCGGGGCTCTCGGCGGGCACGCCAGCCGCTATGGCGGCCTGACGGGCGGGATTCTGGCCCTGTCCGGCGGTCAGGATCTGACCGATGATGACCTCGGAGACCTGCCCGCCCTCGATCCCGGCTCGCTTGAGTGCCTCGCCGATCGCGACCTTGCCCAGATCGTGGGCCGGCAGGCTTGAAAGCGACCCGTTGAACGCTCCAACCGGGGTGCGGGCGGCACTCACGATGACAACGTCTTCCTTCATCGGAAATCTCCCAAAATCCCTGTCATCTTCGATAGCCCGGCGACTTTAGGCTGTCCATATGACCCCGGCACGATGAGGTCGCAAGAAAACGCAGGAATTGGCCTCGGGAGAGGAAAATTCCGGCAGATCCGACGGAAGGCGGTTCCGCATTGCACAAAGCGGTGGCTCGATGCTGTGAATCCGCTTAGCTTTAGCGTTCAGGGCGGCAACAGCTTGAAGGGGCGGGCGGATCAAATATGGCAAAATCCGAAGGGCCGATCACAATCAAGAAATACGCCAACCGGCGTCTCTACAACACCGGGACGAGCACTTACGTCACCCTCGAAGACTTGGCTGCCATGGTGAAAAGCGGTGAGGATTTCGTCGTCTACGACGCCAAGACGAGCGAGGACATCACCCGCAGCGTACTGACCCAGATCATCTTCGAGCAGGAGAACAAGGAGGGGCAGAATCTCCTCCCGATCAATTTCCTGCGCCAGCTCATTCGCTTCTACGGCGACAGCATGCAGATGATGGTGCCCCGCTATCTGGAGGTCTCGATCGACAGTCTGACCCGTGAGCAGGAGAAATTCCGCGGACAGGTGGCTCAGGCGTTCGGAATGGGTGGCTTCGGATCGGTGGAGGATCAGGTCCGGCGGAACATGGAAATGTTCGAACGGGCGTTCTCGATGTTCACGCCGTTTTCCCGGCCGGGCTCTCCGTCCGCTGACGCCGGCGGCGGAGAACCGGCAACGCCCGCATCTCCGCAGTCGGGCGACGACATCGATGCGCTCAAGCGGCAGATGGAAGAGATGCAGAAGCGTCTCGACCGGCTGACCGATTCGGATAAGTAATAACGCGCCATATAGCGGGAAAAACGGCTTCGCTCAGGAGCGCGCGCGCTTGCGGCGGTCGGACCGCACAGCCTGGCCCCACGGCCGGTCGGTCGAGGCCAGTCCGATCAACCGCCCCTGAAGATAGTCGCATCCCCAGGCGGACAGCATGGCGGCCGCCTCATCGTCCTGCACCCATTCGGCGACGGTTTTCAGTCCGAGCCGATGCGCCAGTTCGACCAAGGTGTGCACGATCGCGCGGTCATCCTCGGAATGCGCGAGCCCCTGCACGAAGGCGCCGTCGATCTTGAGAAAATCGACGCCGAGCTTGCGCAGGTTGCGGAAGGACGTGTAACCGGACCCAAAGTCGTCAATGGCAATGCGGCAACCCATATCCTTGGCGCGAGCGACGAAGCCGCGAGTCTCGTCGAGATCCTCGATAGCGGTGGTTTCGGTGATCTCGACAATCAGCCGTTCGGCGATCCCTGGATTGGCGCGCAGCAGAGCCGTCAGCGCCGACCACCAGTCCGGATCGGTGATCGAGGCGGGTGAGACGTTGACGCTGGCTTTGAGCGTCGGCACGGCCGCCATCTCCCGGATCAGCAACTCCAGCACGCGGTGATCGAGCATGCGCACGAGCCCGAGGCGCTCCGCCACCGGCACCACCTGTCCGGACGGCGCGAGGGTGCCGTCCGCGAGCCGCAAGCGCATGAGACATTCGTAGAACGCGGGTTCGCGCGTCTCCGTCTCGGCGATCGGCTCAAATGCCAGCAGGACGCGGCGCTCATTGAGGGCCGTCACGATTTCGTCGGCGAACCGCACGTTGTCCCGACGGAGGGTTTCCCTTTCCGGATTGGGGCGGTAGGCCAGGAACGAGCCACGGCGGCGGGCTTTGGCGGCGGCCAGGGTCTCCTGCGCCTGCGACAGAACCTTATCGACGGTCTGCGCATGGCGGGGCGCCGCCACGCCGCCGATCGTCACCGTCGCCGCAACTGGGCCCGCGGAGGTCCGCATCACCTCTTCGCGAACGCAGGCCAGCAGCCGCTCGGCGGCCACGGGCATGTCATCGGGGAAGCAATCGTGCAGGATGATGCCGAACTTATTGCCGGAAAAGCGTCCGATCTGGTCGCCTCCGCGCAACTTTGAGCGAAGCCGCTTGGCGACGGCGGCGATCACCTCATCGGCGATGTCGAAGCCATAAGCCTCGTTGAACTGGGCGAGATTATCGAGCGCCACGAGCATGAAGCCGCACGAACTGCGCTGCTGGCTGGCTTGATCAAGGGCGGCCTCCAGCTCCTCGGTCAGATGGAGCCGGTTCATCTCGCCGGTGAGGCTGTCGAAGCGCGACAAATATCCGAGCCGCTCCGCCTCTGCGCGGCGTTCGTTGATAATCCGGACCAAGCCCAAGGCCCGGGCCGGCCGCCCATCGGCGCCAGCAAACCAACGGCCGGTGTCCTCGACCCAAAGCGGCTCGTCCGCATCCGGCAGGACCAAGGCGTATTGGATCTGGTAGGGCACGCCACTGCCAGTATCGTGGTCCGAGGTGTTCATGATGGCGTCGGCGCGTGTCTGGCCACCGCCGGGTTTATACAGCCGGGCGAAGGCCCGTCCGCTGGCAAGGGCCTCGGTATCGGAAAGACCGAACATCGCGGCGGCGTTGCCGCTCCACGACAGCGCGTCGATTGCGATCGTCCACTCGTAGGCCGCCTCGCCCGCGGCGGCCAGGATGGCCGCAACGTCGGGGCCCTCGGGGGTGCGGGTGCGGTCGGCCGTCATGATCGTGAATGTCGAAGGGAGCCCCGGCTGGTTCGTTCCGGGCGACGCAAAGACATCCGCGGAGGCAAAGACATTGGGCTCGTTGGCCTCCTTGGAAGGAGGCGGGTTCTTGCGGGAGCGCGGATTGCGGTCGGTCACGGTTGAACCCTTTGAAAAGGCTGGCGCTGTGCCGGGAAGACACAGGACACCCTGATTCCAGAGACATTAAAAGCGCAAACCCCTAAACAATCGGCAAAATCCCGGTGAATGAACGAGGGGATCGCTCCGGCACGCGCCTTGCGAGTGAT
>Ga0182743_1001867_pt1 | contig 19516 bp, 17 predicted proteins | sample eDN3rd30CKraftOP_FD_128522 | JGI IMG/M metagenome (GOLD analysis project Ga0182743, IMG submission 128522) | Enriched Organic Plus compost microbial communities from Emeryville, California, USA - eDNA 3rd pass 30_C Kraft OP (version 2) (version 2) ... | reverse complement strand
GGGTGCTACGTCGGCGCGGCACGACGATTCTGCTGGTCACCAGCGATCCGCAATGGCTGTCTGCGGCCGACGCGGTATGGCGTCTGGATGCAGGGCAACTCCAATCAGTTAAAGAGACGAAACATCTACATACATCAGAACATGCATGTGCGGAAGTAAATATATAAAAGGATGCCCTCGCCGGGCGCCTCCGCACAAGCATGATGCGCGGCCCATTCGCGCACTCTGAGTGTATGAGGATAACTTGAGTATCAAGACTCGGATCTGGGTGTTCCAGTCCATAGTCGCCTTTTCCGTCATTGTCATGGCGATTACCTCTGTCTTTGCCACGCGCACCGCCAAGGACTATTTCGATCGGCTTTTGCATGCGCGCAAAGAGCTGGCCCTGACGTCTGATCTGGCGATCAACGCCAATCGCTATGCGGAGCAGATCGCCGAACTGATATTGATCGGCCCTGCGGAACTGTCTGATTTCGAAAGCGCCCGTGCCGACGTTTATAAATCGTTCTTCGACTTGAAGCAGCTGGATCTGCGCATCAAGGCAGAATCGGAGCGCGACGACATCATGACGCTGTCGCTCTATGAGCGCATGCATCTGCTTATCGACAGCATAGGCGGCTCCGTGGATGAGTTGCTCGCGCTGTCCTTGACCGGCAAGCGCGATGAGGCCATTGCCCTGTTCCGTTATCAGATCGAGAACCGGCTGGATTCGGAGCTCGAATATCTGATTGCCGAGAATGTCCGCAGCAAACAAGCCGAGGTCGACGCGCTGGAGTCTGTCACTGAACAATTGCGACAGAAGGTGACGGTGTCCATGCTGAGTCTGCTGGCAGCCCTGCTGGCATTGATCTCCGTATCGGGCTATTTGCTGGCCCGCTCCATTGGCCGCCCTATCCGAGCCCTGGCAGCAGGCACGCGCGCCATTGAACAAGGCTCGCTGCACTATCGCATCGGCAGCCAGGCGCGTGACGAACTGGGCGTACTGTCGCGCAGTTTCGATGCGATGGCCGAGCAACTGCATGCACAGCACGCGCAATTGCTCGCGTCCAAGAGCCAATTGGAATGCGAGGTTGCGCAACGCACACGCGACCTGGCCCAGGCCAATCATCGGCTGACCCAGGTAGACCAGCAGCGCGTACGCCTTCTGGCCGATATCAGCCACGAACTGCGCACCCCGTTGACCGCGCTGCGGGGCGAGGCCGAGATTGCGCTGCGCGGCAAAGCCTGGCACGAAACGATGTACCGTGAGGCGCTCGCTGCGGTGGTGGCGCGCGCGCAGGAAATGGGACATCTGATCGAAGACCTGCTTTTCCTGGCGCGTTCGGAGGGCGATGATATTGCATTTGAAAAAGACGCCCTGGACCTGAAGGAAGTCGCGCGGGCGGCCATCCATGACACCAATGTGCTGGCCTGCCACCGGGATGTACGTCTGGTGATGCGTCAGGATGCGCCAGCGGACGGCGTGCCCATATGGGGCGATCGGGCACGGCTCAAGCAGGCCGCCATGATCGCGTTGGACAACGCGATCAAGTATTCACTCGCCGGCACGACGGTCGAGATCTCGGTACACGCAGGTGCACAGGCGCAGCTGGTCATCCGTGACCACGGCGTGGGCTGCGCTGCCGACGAGCTGTGCCATGTTTTTGAGCGCTTCTATCGCGGTACGGCGGCACGTGAGCGCTGGGCAGCCGGCAGCGGCCTGGGCCTGTCGATCGCTCGCTGGATTGTGCAGAAACACCAAGGCACCGTCGAGTTCAGCAGTACCGTCGGGGAAGGCTCGACATTCACCGTTCGACTGCCATTGAGACATCAACATGTATAACGCCAGAATTTTGCTGGTCGAAGACGACCCTCGCATTATTTCTTTCCTGCAGCGCGGCCTGCAAGCCGAAGGCTACGGCGTCGAAGTCTCGCGCGATGGCCAGCATGGATACGAAACCGCTCGCGACGGCGAATTCGATCTCATCATCCTCGACCGCATGTTGCCACGGATGGAGGGCGTTGAAATCTGCGCCCGCTTGCGCGCGGATGGTTGCCGCTGCCTGATTCTGATGTTGACGGCCAAAGCGGAACTGCAAGAACGGATTCAAGGCTTAAAACAAGGAGCGGACGATTATCTGTCCAAACCATTCGCATTCGACGAGCTGGTGGCGCGCATGCAGGCGCTGTTGCGCCGGCGCCAGGATGGCCGCGCCCCAGGCACGACGCTCAGCGTCGGCGATCTGCGGCTGGATTTCGCCGCCAGAACGGCGCATCGTGGCGAGCGCCGCATCGAACTGACGGCGCGCGAATTCGCGCTGCTGGCTTATCTGATGGAGCATGCCGGTACAGTGGTCAGCCGTGCGCGGTTATTGCGCGACGTCTGGGGGATGGACTTCGATCCGGGCACCAAGGTGGTCGACGTTTACATCCGCTACCTGCGGCGCAAAATCGAACAAGAGGGCGAACTCCCGCTGCTGCGCACCGCTCGCGGCTTTGGCTATACGATCAGCGCAGAAAAGACCGATTAGAAAAGACAGCCCCAGTGAAGACGCCGCGGCAATCTAGTAGAGTTTGACCAATTGAGGTAAAAGCGACAAGAACCCAAGGAGACCCGCGTGAGTACAAAGCGAGTGTTGGTAACAGGCGCCAGCAAAGGAATCGCCAAGACACCCGAGAAGTAAAAAATGAACTTCTATTCGCTGCTTTTCCAGCACGCCCAGACGGCCCCCGCGCGGATCGCATTCCACGATAAAGACCGTGCCCTGAACTACGCGGAGTTGTTGGCCGAGGTGGACCGCCTGGCGGCGCTGATGGCATTTCACGGGGCTCGCCGAGGAGACCGCCTGGCGCTGTGGATGCCCAATTGCATTGAATGGCTCGTGACGTTTCTCGCATGTGCCAGATTGGGAATGACGGTGATCGCTGTCAATACCCGTTTCAGGGAACATGAGGTCGGCCAACTGTTGCAACGCGGCCAATGCCGCTGGCTGGCATTCTGGCCGGCCTTTAAAGGGCTGCCGTTTGTTGATGTGCTCAAGCGCGTGGACACCGCTATCGTTGCTCAGCTGAAAGGCGTCATTGCCGTCCAGGCCGACGCAGACACCGCTCAAGCCTTGCGCGACGAGTGGCCCGCGCTCGATCTGATCTCGTACTCCGACACGGCGGCGGGGGTTGCCGTTTCCGATCCTGGACAGGGCTATGACGGCGCGTTGGTGTACACCACCTCGGGCACCACCTCCGCACCAAAGCTTGTTTTGCATCGACAAGAGGGGCTGATCAATCACGGATCCATCGCGGCCTCGGCCTATGGTGTCACGGCACAGAGCGTGGTGCTCATTGCCGCGCCGATGTGCGGCGCGTTTGGGTTTTCCACGATGCTCAGCGGTCTGGTCCCTGGCGCCTCCTTGGTCTCACTGCCAGTATTCGAGGCCAGCACTACTGTGCGACAGATTGGCGATCACGCGGTGACCCATACCTTTGCCAATAACGAACTCATTGATCTGCTGCTAAAGGAAACGGCAGGCAATGCGCGGCCCTTTCCTACGCTGCAGTATGTGGGCTACGCCAGTTTTGCTCCCTCGATGGACGATCTGCCCGAACGCGCGTTACGGGCGGGGATTCCCATTGCCGGGTTATACGGATCCAGCGAGCTCCAGGCCTTGGTCGCCGGCCAAAGGCTCGATGCAGACTGGCAATATCGACGTGCCGCCGGAGGCACCTTGGCCTCGCCAGCCGGCAGGGTCCGTGCCGTGGATCCCGAGCATGGCGACACGCTGCCTCACGGAGCCATCGGGCAGATTGAAATCAAGGCCCCGAGCCTGATGTCGGAGTATCTGGATAATCCTGAGGCCACCAGCAAAGCGATCCATCCTGATGGATTTTTCCGCACTGGCGACCTGGGCTTCACCGTCGATGAACGCACGTTTGTTTTTCAGGGCAGAGACGGGGAGCATCTGCGCCTGGCAGGTTTTCTGGTCAACCCGATGGAAATCGAGACATTCATCCGCGGGCTCGAGGGCATTCAAGCGGCGCAAGTCGTGGGCGCCGAACGCGGCGGGAAAACCGTACCGGTGGCATTTGCCATTGCCATACCTGGAGCCGATGTGAACGAGGCAGCCATCATTCGCGCCTGTCAGGCCTCAATGGCAAAATTCAAGGTCCCTGAACGGGTCGCGTTTGTGCAGCAGTTTCCAATGGTGCAAAGCGCCAACTCCAACAAGGTGCAAAAGCACGAGCTCAGGAAAATGGCGCAAATGCTGCTTGACGGAGATCCGCGCACCACGTCGTAAAGCCACAGTTCAATGCACCGCTCGACGCAGCGGCAGAGATCCCTGTCTATTCATTGCGCGCCGCCCTTCGAGGGCAGCGCGAGCCCAACCTATTCCGGCTTGCTCTCCAAAGCTGACACGCGCAGCTCCAGTTGCTGCACCTGAGCCTGCAGTTGATCCACACGCTCGCGCGCACGTGCAAGCAGATCAGCCTGCACGTCGAATTCCTCGCGGGTGATCAGATCCATTTTCGTAAAGGCCTGCCCCATCATCGCCTTTACATTGCGTTCCAGATCGGCGGCCGGGCTGCGGGCGATCAAGTCGGATAAATTTTTCTGGAAATCTTCGAGCCATTGGGTGCGGTTCATGACGTCCTCGCATTCGATGTTCTGAATGTATAGAGTGTAGCCGCTTCAGCCCTGCCAAACCCTGGCTACAAAAAAATGGGCGGGCCGTACACGGCACCGCCTCAAAGCACAGGAGAAAATCGAATTGCACCAGAGACATTGCTTGCGATAAACACACTGTCCGAGTGCCCGTCGCACTGCATCTGGTACGGTTTGATTCTTCCTGACGTTGCCGCCGACAACAAGCCACTGGGTGTAATGCCGCGTATCAACAAATTCGATACATTGCTGCGAGAGGCCGAAACAGACGCAGCAATTCGATACAACCCTAGCCGTTGGCAAATGTTTTGTTTCAACCGTCCCTACCCCGGTGCTGCGCACCAATCAAGGGACTAACCCAGGGCATGAATGCACCAAAATAGTGCAATGGCGCACTATATCTGTTCAAAATTCGATCAGCGCCCCGCGCCTCCACGGCATCAACGGCGTCGCCGCGCGGCATTTCCAGTGCGCTCATAGCGAATTTGCGCCCTGACAACGCTTTTTTGTCCTGCGGCGGCACGGTGTCCAAAAGATGGCACGCATATTGCTTTATTGCTCATGCGTGAATGCAACCATCAGAGGAACTGCCATGAAACTCATCATCGCCATCATCAAGCCGTTCAAGCTCGACGAAGTACGAGTAGCGCTTTCCGGGATCGGCGTACAGGGGCTGACGGTCACCGAAGTCAAAGGCTTTGGCCGTCAAAAGGGACACACTGAACTGTACCGCGGTGCGGAATACGCCGTGGACTTCTTGCCCAAGCTGCGCGTGGAAGCCGCCGTGCCGGATCACCTGGTGGACCAAGTGATCGACGTGATCGAGCAGGCCGCGCGCACTGGCAAGATCGGCGACGGCAAGATCTTTACCGCTCCGTTGGAGCAAGTCATTCGTATTCGCACAGGTGAGTCCGGCGAAGCGGCCCTGTAAGCACAACAACAAAGCAAGAGCATTGGAGCCTGAAAAATGGATAAAGCGGATATCTCCTGGATGCTGGTATCAACGCTGTTGGTACTGATGATGGCAGCGCCCGGATTGGCATTGTTTTACGGCGGCATGGTGCGCAGCAAGAATGTGCTGTCCGTCATGCTGCAGGTGTTGTGCACATTCGCCTTGGGCGTCGTGCTGTGGTTCGTTTATGGTTACTCCTTGGCCTTTACGGAAGGCAATGCCTTTTTTGGCGGACTGTCGCGCGCGTTTTTCTCTGGGATGTTCAATTCCGCGGATGGCACCTACGCCATGTCCGGTTCGCTGACCGAACTGCTGTTTGCGTCGTTCCAGGCTACGTTTGCCGGGCTGACATGCGCGCTGATCGTAGGCAGCTTTGCCGAGCGCGCACGCTTTTCCGCCGTGCTCGTGTTCACGGTCATCTGGTTCACCTTTGCCTATGTGCCTATTGCGCACATGGTGTGGTTTGCCTCGGAGACCGCGCCCGGCTTGCTCAATGCCCGTAAGGCGCTGGATTTTGCCGGTGGCACCGTGGTGCATATCAACGCGGGGATCGCGGGCCTGGTCGGCGCCTATGTCATCGGCAAGCGCGTAGGCTATGGCCGCGAAGCCATGCAGCCGCACAGCCTGCCCATGACCTTCATCGGCGCCTCGCTGCTGTGGGTGGGTTGGTTCGGTTTCAACGGCGGTTCGGCGCTGGCATCGAACGAAGGCGCTACGCTGGCATTCTTTAACACCATGATTGCGACCGCTGGTGCGATTCTGTCCTGGCTGTTTACCGAGTGGGCCATCAAGGGCAAGCCCTCGATGCTGGGCGCCGCGTCGGGTGCCGTTGCAGGCCTGGTAGGTATTACGCCTGCCGCAGGTTTCGTAGGCCCCGGCGGGGCACTGATCATCGGCGTGCTGGCGGGCATTGTCTGCGTCTGGGGCGTCAATGGTTTGAAGCGCATGCTGCGTGCGGATGACTCGCTGGATGTGTTCGGCGTGCACGGCGTCGGCGGTATCGTCGGAGCGTTGCTGACGGGTGTTTTCAATGCCAAAGCGTTGGGCGGTCTGGGCGCCGGCACCGGTGAGATGATGTCTCAGCTCTGGGTGCAGTTGGAAGGCGTGCTGCTGACCATCGTATGGTCGGGCGTGGTGGCTTGGATTGCCTACAAGGTCGCCAACATGCTCTGCGGTATCCGCGTACCGGAAGACCAAGAGCGCGAAGGCCTGGATGTCACCAGCCACGGCGAATCGGCATACCACAGTTAAAAGGAAGGGGCTGACGCCGCACTGCGGCGTACCGTCTCCCCAAGGGGAAAAACCACCGATGTGCGAGCATCGGTGGTTTTTTTATCGCCAGGGCAGCAAGCCGCAGGCGCAGCGTGGGAGACATTTTTATTTGCTTCCGTATTTAGCCCGCTATTACCCATCCCCGATCAAATCTGCCTAGACTGCTCTCCATGCAGCGATGACGAACTGCATTGCTGACTATAAAAACTGCTGGAGACTTGCATCATGGCAAAACTGATCCACACGATGATACGTGTGCGCGATCTCGATAAATCGCTGAGCTTCTATCAAAGCGCATTCGGACTGGAGCCGAGTTATCGCCTGGATTTCGATAGTTTCTCGCTCGTGTATTTACGCAACAGTGAAAGCGAAACTGAAATCGAACTCACGTGGAATAAGGACCGAGCTGAGCCCTATTCTCACGGCGATGGATATGGGCACGTGGCCTTTGTGGTGGACGATGCCATTCACGAACGCGAACGCCTGAGGGCATTGGGCTTCACGCCCAATGATCTCAAAGAATTCTTTGCCGCGGACGGTGCATTGATCGCGCGCTATTTCTTTATCCAGGACCCAGACGGCTACAAGATCGAAGTGCTCGAACGCCACGGGCATTATCAGTAGGCTATTGCCGCCGCACCATACTCTGAGAGCATCAGAGCCTGCGCACGAGAAAAGCCCAAGCACGGGGCTAGAAGGAGACAAGCATGCAATCCAAACACATCGCGCTCGCTGTCGAGCGAGAACAGTCACGCGCCACAGGCAAGCCCTGTATTTCGCTCACGCGCAGAGCCTTGTTAAAAGGCACGGGCGTGCTATTTGGCACCTTGGCGATGTCGTCCGCGCTGGCCCTGATCGCGCCCAGCCGAGCCTGGGCGTTGGAATTGAAAAGCCTGGACGAGCACCAAGGAAAAGTCCTGCTTGCGCTGGTCAAGCGCATCTATCCCCATGCCACACTAGAAGACGCGGTGTACGCGCTCGTCGTCAAAGACCTGGATGGCAAGGCCGCAAACACTGCCACGATACGTGACCAACTCGCCGAGGGTGTACGCAAACTCGATGCGCAAGCAGGTGGCGATTGGTCCGCGCGTGCGGCTGGCGACCAGGACCGGGATATCGCGGCGCTGGCGGACACGCCGTTTTTTCAGACTGTACGCTCGACGGCAGTGGTCTCGCTCTACTCCAACGCCCTGGCCTATGCCCATTTTGGTTATGGCGCGCAGGCAGGCGACGGCGGCTATCTATACAAGGGATTCAATGATCTGGCGTGGCTGCCGAATCCCCCGGAACAAGACAGCGGGCCGATCCCGGCAAACTGATTAAAACGAGGAGACCAGACATGACCAACACAAACACCCAAGAACAGCCGGGCAAAAAATTTTCCCTCGACGACGATCATGTCGTCGTAGTGATCGGCTCGGGCGCAGGCGGCGGCACATTGGCCAATGAACTCGCACAGAAAGGCGTAGATGTCGTCATCCTCGAAGCCGGAAAACTGCACACACAGGCGGATTTTCTGGCCGACGAATGGGCGTCGTTTCAGCAACTGGCGTGGCTCGACCCGCGTACCGCATCGGGTTCATGGCGTATCGCGAGAGATTTCCCCAACTTGCCCGCATGGATCTGTAAAACCGTCGGCGGAACATCGGTGCACTGGGCCGGCGCGAGCCTGCGCATTCAACCGTACGAATTCAAGGCGCTGACGACATACGGAAAAGTCGACGGCGCAACGTTGCTCGACTGGCCGATCTCGCGCGAGGATCTCGATCCCTACTATGCACGAGCTGAGAAAAAACTCGGTGTGACACGTACCAACGGATTGCCCGGACTGCCGGGCAACAACAACTTCAAAATATTCCATGAAGGCGCTACCAAGATCGGGTACAAGCACGTCAATACAGGCCATATGGCCATCAACAGCGTGACCAATGACGATCGGGCGCACTGTTATCAGCGGGGATTCTGTTTTCAGGGCTGTCGATTCGGTGCGAAGTGGTCGACGTTGTATACGGAGCTGCCGCGCGCAATTGAAACCGGGCATGCGGAGTTGCGTACCGAGGCACATGTGGCGCGTATCGAGCATGATGAGACGGGCAAGGTGAATGCCGTGCTGTACTACGACGCCAAAGGCGCGTTGCAACGGCAAAAAGCCCGTGCCGTTGCCGTGGCGGGAAATTCGATCGAAACACCTCGCCTGTTGCTGAACTCACACTCGGCGAAGTTCGCCAATGGGCTGGCAAACAGCTCGGATCAGGTGGGCCGCAACTACATGCGCCATACGACGGGCTCGGTCTACGCCACGTTTGCGAATAAGGTCGATATGTACAAGGGCACGGTGATGGCAGGCATTGTCGAAGACGAGGCGCGCCACGATACCTCGCGCGGATTTGCAGGCGGCTATCACATGGAGACGATATCCCTGGGCCTGTCGTTCTATGCGGCATTCCTGGATCCGGGCGCATGGGGTCCGAAGTTCGCGGATGCCATGGATCAGTATGCGCACACGGCAGGGCTATGGATCGTGGGCGAGGACATGCCGCAATCCTCCAACCGCGTCACGCTGAATACCGAGTTAAAGGACCAATACGGTCTGCCGACCGCGAACGTGCATTTCGACGACCATCCAAACGATGTGGCCATGCGTGAACATGGCTTCAAGCAATCAGAGGCGCTGTACAAAGCCGCGGGCGCGAAAGACACCTATCGTGTACCGCCCTATCCTTCCACGCATAATCTGGGCACGGCGCGGATGAGCGACAAGCCCGAAGACGGCGTCGTCAACAAGCATGGCCAATCTCACGATATCCGTAACCTGTTCATTTCGGATGGCAGCCAATTCACGACTGGTGCGGCCGAGAATCCTACGCTGACGATCGTGTCATTGGCCATTCGCCAGGCGGACTACATTGCCGCACAGATGAAGCAAGGATCCATTTGAACGCTTGAGGCCTTGAAACAGAGAGCACGCCACATTGCGTCTGCTCTCGTCACCGACGCCGATACTGTACCCGCACCAGCGAATACGAAATCGGCGTAACATCATTGCGACAAGCCCGGCGCTCGACCGGGCTGCGCCATTCATCAAGGTAGGAGGACAATCGTGTGCCAGATCTATGTAAATACGGATCCGATTCTTTACGAATCCCGCACGCGCTCGTTGCGCATTCATGGCGTGGTGACGACAGTCCGATTGGAAAATCTGTTCTGGAACGTCTTGCAGGAAATCGCCGAACGCGAAGACCTGACGACGAGTCAGTTCGCGATCAAATTGCACGATGAACTGCTCGCTCGTCATGGGGACATGCCCATGAGCTTTGCGTCGTTTTTACGTGTCTGCTGTCTGCGATATTTGTCGCAGAAGAACACCGACCTTACGCCTTTATGCGATGGCCGTGACGCAACGCGGTTTCAGCCAGTGTTGGCCCATGCGCGGTGATGTGCCGTTGAACCGGTCGCGTGCTCAGCGTTTGAGCGGCGCCGCCGACTTCGGAGACGCCATGCTGGCGTCTATCAGGCGGCTGGCGACTTCGGGCAGATAGCGCGCCGGCCCGCCCTCGCCGAATATCTGGCCAGACACAAACGCCCCCTCCAGCAGCAGCACCAGGCCATCAGCCAGGATTGCCGGCTCGGCCGCTCCCATCGCCGTCGCGAGTTCGACCATGCGCGCGCGCAGCGCCGCCTTGTGCGTCACGGCGACTTGATGAGCGGGGTGATCGGGTTCGGGATACTCGACGACGGCATTGGTCAAACCGCAACCCCGATAGCGCGTGGTGGCCGGCGCCATGAAGGCCTCGTCCGGAACAACGCGATCTGATACCGGCTGAGCCCGCTTACCCGCCGACCGTTGAGCCAGGCGTTCGAAATACACCATCAATGCAGCCCGCGGATCATCCGGGTACAGGGCCGCTCCCTCATTGAACTTGGCCCAGAACTCCCCTTCGTAGTCGCGTAAATACGACGCCGCTAATTCGTCTTTCGACGAAAAGCTGCGATACAGACTGGGCTTGGTCACACCCGCCTCGGCCACCAAGGCGTCCACGCCCACCGCGCGAATGCCATCCTCATAGAACATGCGGCGCGCGGTCTCGCGAATACGCTCGGACGCCAGCTTGGGCGGCGCCGATTGGGGGGCCAACTCAGCCGCGGCAGAGGAAGCAGTTTTACGGGTCATCGCGATACTCCTGACATCGGATCAATATTTTTTACTTGACGATGTTACTGACCGGTACGTAGCATACGAGTTCCCGATACGTACTGGTCAGTAACATGAGTATATCCCAGCTCCCCCGCCCTTTTCGGCAGTATGGGCAACGCTACGCTTTTGTGGTGGTTGCCGTCACCTTTCTATCCCTATTAGTTTCGGCTGGCCTGCGCTCTACGCCGAGCGTGTTGCTCGTCCCATTGGAGGAAAACTTCGGGTGGACTCGCGCCACCACGTCATTGTCGGCCGCCGTGGGGATTTTTCTGTACGGTTTGGTGGGCCCCTTTGCTGCGGCAGCGATGGAACGGTTCGGCGTACGCCGGGTGTTGATCGCTGCATTGAGCTTGATGGCGGTATCCACAGGGCTGAGCAGCTTCATGACCGAACCCTGGCATCTGCTGCTGACCTGGGGCGTGTTCTCCGGTATTGGCTCGGGCGCAGTGGCGGTGGTGTTGGGCGCGACGGTGGTCAACCGCTGGTTCTCGTCACGCCGTGGCCTGATGATGGGTTTGCTGACCGCCAGTACCGCGACCGGGACGTTGCTGTTTTTGCCCGGTCTGGCCGCGCTGGCCTCGTCTGGCGACTGGCGGCGTGCGGTGTGGGCAGTGACTGCGGCGACTGCGGCTTTGGTGCCGCTGGCTTGGTGGCTGGTGCGTGACCGGCCGGCCAGCGTGGGCCTCACACCGTATGGCTCTGCGCCCGATACGCCGCTGGCGGCACCGGCGCCGCGCACAGGCTTGTTGGCTGCGACATTCGGAGCGCTGAATCGTGCGATTCGAACACGCGCATTCTGGTATTTATTTGCGACGTTTTTCGTCTGCGGTTTCACGACGAATGGTCTGGTGGGTACGCATTTGATCGCGCTGTGCGGTGATCATGGCATCCCCGAAGTACGTGCGGCAGGACTATTGGCCGTCATGGGGATTTTTGATCTGATCGGCACGACGGCGTCTGGATGGCTGACGGATCGCTATGACCCACGCAAGCTGCTGTTTGTTTACTATGGGCTACGCGGATTGGCGTTGATGTACCTGCCCTATTCCGATTTCTCGTTCTATAGCCTGTCGATTTTTGCGATATTTTTTGGTCTGGACTGGATAGCGACCGTTCCGCCCACATTGCGCCTGACGACCGAGGCGTTCGGTGAGCGCGATGCGCCGATCGTGTTCGGCTGGATCGTCGCGGGCCATCAGGTCGGCGCTGCGTCGGCGGCATGGATGGCGGGCTATATCCGCGACACGCAAGGCAGCTATCTGGTGGCGTTTGTGTTGGCGGGAGCGACCGGCATCATCGCGGCCATCCTGGCGCTGATGATTCGGCGCTCGGGCAGAGCGCCCGAGCCGAATCCGTTGGCAGCAACCTGAGCTTGGCTTAAAAGCGATATTTCAACGCCAGATTTCCACCGGTTTCGTAATATCCCGAGTTGCCTTGATTGCGGAACAAGGCAACATCGAGCGAGACACGCTGGTTGATGTCGCCCTCCACGCCCAATTTCAATTGGCCCGCGTTGCGGCCGCCGTCCATCTCGGCGCCCACCCCATTCATACGCACCCCGTAGTTTTTGCTGGAACGCAGCCAGTTGAGCTCGAGGTGCGGAGTGATGGTCGAGGCCAGGCCGCTGGGAATGTGTGCGGCCGCCCGTAAACCGACGACCGTCTGCGTACGGCCTCGATTCAGGAAGTCGACGCGCGTACCGTTAGCCTCCTGCAGATTAGCCGAGCGTACGTTCTGATAAATGATCTGCGCGTGGGGCTGCAACACGTACTTTACGTTATTGCGCTCGGCGATCTTGGCGTTGTAGCCGAGTTCTGCCGAGGCCGTGACGCCTTTCGAGGTGTACTTTTCGAGCGGCAGGTCGTCACCCTTGACCTTGTTGTTGAACCGGTTCCATAGCACCCAGGTGTCCAGGTATATCCCGCTCTGGGTGTCGGCGTTTTGCTGATAGGTGCCATAGATCCCCACGCTGTGGCCGTCCACTTTGCCATGACTCGAATAACCCGACACACGCGATGTCGTGCGCCCACCGTAGTGCCCGTATCCGCCCATGACGCCAATGGTGATCTGATCGAGCAGGTTGATCGAGCTCGCCAGCATATCGATGCCCAGCATCGCCACGTTTTTGTTGCCTCGGATACGTAACTGCCCCGAGGCCTCGTTGAGATGACTGCGTGAGCCGTTGTATCGCACCCATACGCTGCCATGATGGCCATGACCCTCGCCCTGATAGTAGCTGCTCAGCCGGTCGTTCAGATGCATCTGAAACATAGTGTTGGCTGCCAAGGCATTGCTGTTGTAGGTTCCTGCTTCGGGGCGGATGATTTTGATACGTGGCACTAGGGGCGCCCGCATGCTGAGGGCTTTCCCCTGTGCAGTGTTGAGCTTTGAGTCTGAGGAACGACCAGCGTTGGCCGCAGCGTTCTGTTCGCTCTCGGACTGTCCCTCGGAGACCGGCTTGGTAGACGTGCCGCCCTCTGAACTCCATGAATCTCCCGCGGATTCTTCTGATTGCTGCTTATTCCCCGATGTTGGTGATGCATCACTCACCAAATACCAGTCCTTCAACGAGCTCGAAGCTGGGTCGCGATCATCTCGTCGTACCAGACGGTACTCATAGGAACCCGCCACGGCGCGCCCCGCCAGGGTGAACTCCGCCTCTGAATTCCCCCGTACGGTAATCAACTTGATAAGGCCGCGAGCGTAATCGATATCAGCGCCACGACCCAAATTGATAATTCGGACACGGGATTCGCCGCTGCTATTTCCCATGATCACCAATTGGTCGTGGGCAATGCTGTGCGTTGGAGCAACCGACTTCACCAGAGCAGGGCGCTCGTCGATTGCCATGTGCACGACACTCCCTTTTTCGCCATGGTAATCCCCCTGCACATACAATGTACTGCCGGCCCCCCTTCCCAAATTGTGAATCCAAACGTCCCCATGGACGGTCAGATTGCCTTGAACAACGAAACTTTTGGATTGATCTTCTCTCGCCTCTAACGAGCCCACTTGCAGTGACCCACCGCGCTCTATCAGAATGTGTTGATCCTGCTGCCGCGCAGGCCCATAGTCGGGTGCGGCCAAGCCGTTCCCCACCAACCACGTATCATTTTTCACTCTGATCAGTTTTGCAGCGAGACGACTATCGTCCACCTGCAGCGTGCCCGCATCGACAATTATTTCTCCCTTGAAATCGTTGTCATGCATGATCAACGGCTTGGAGATGCTTCCCCCTCTGATGATCAATTTGCCCAGGTGATCACCGACAATATGCACGTCCTCGAAGGGATGATCGTCCCGTGTATTCATACCGTCACGGACGATCACGGTTTGAGAGCCGAAAAACACCTTGGGCCGTTGCCAGGTAACTCGTTCAGGCCAGGACTGCTTTTCACTGCGGAACTCAGAGAAAGGAACGGCTTGAGACAGGCGGCTATCGTTGCCGACATGCGGCCCCGCCGCAGACTGAGCGGCGCAGGGCAGGAACAACCACGCCAGCAAGACAAACGACTTGCCCCTTGCGGATGGCTTTCGCCGGCGCTTACGCATTGCCGAGGACACCACCCAGCCACGAACATCCGAGTTCCCGTTGAGTTTGCAGATCGTGATCATTCGCTCGCTCCCACTCAGTTAGATGACGCGAGTTATTGAGCCACGACCTTTCGGAAACCGCAGAAATGCGCCGACTAGAGTCCAGAAATGAGACGAACCGAATTCGAACGAGTAGAAACGACAAGGCCGATCGCGTACGCTATCGGCGACGACGTTATCCCGCCTTTATCGGGCGGGGGCACGCGCAATTTCAGAACTCACGACGCAGCGGTCGGCGCCGTGCGCACCGTCCGCATCTGATAAGCCTTGCGTCCCTTTAAATGACCGCGGATCAGGGATTCCGCCTCTTCCCCGTCGCGCCGCAGCAAGGCGCCTACAAACGCCTCATGGTCGTTCATCGCCTTGGTCCATTCGTCCAGATCGAAATTTGAGCGATAGCGCAGTGCCTGGACTTGCAGATTGAATCGGTCGTAGGCGTGCGTCAGCGCCGGGTTGTGCGCCGCGCGGTTGATCGCGATGTGCGTCCCCATGCTGGTGGCGTAATAGGCACGGATGTCGCGGTTGTTGTAGTGATCGCGGGTCTGCTCGTGCAACTGCGCGATGTGCGCGAGTTCTTCGTCCGTGGCGCGCTCGGCCGCACTGCGGGCGGCCAAGCCCTCCAGTACCGCCAAGACATCGAAGATGTTCTCGATGTCTTCGGCAGACAGTTCTATCACCATGGCGCCGCGTTTAGGCTGTAGCGTCAACAACCCATCAGAGGCCAGCATCCGATAGGCCTCGCGCAACGGTGTGCGCGAAATTTTCAGGCGGTCGCACAGATCCCGCTCGTTGAGCCAGGTGCCCGGTTTGAGCGTGCCATCGATGATCAATTGGCGCAGCCGTTCAGCCACGACGGCCGGCAAAGTGGGATGGTGAATGGCCAAATCCAGAGGAGATTGGTCGGAAACCGAAGCTTCAGCGTTAGCCATGGGTTGTTCGTACGTCCTAAATCGTCTATTGTTGTATCTGGTATACCAAACACCAACGGCATACCAAGCCTGTACCAATCATAGAGCAAGCAATGCCCGGACAGGCTCACTTACTGAGGAGACATCCCCCTATGCATACCCCCGTTCGTGCCTGGGCCAGCGCCTTGGCGATCACCACTCTGATTTCCATCGGCTCCCCTGCTCTAGCCCAGGACGCGTCCAAATGGCCTGAACGGCCGATCCGCCTGGTTGTCGGTTTTGTACCCGGCGGCGGCACCGATGTATCAGCGCGCATTCTGTCGGCGAAACTGTCCAGCGTTTTAGGCCAGCAGATCGTCGTGGAAAACAAACCCGGCGCCTCGGGCTTGATCGCGTCCGATTACGTGGCCAAGGCCGATCCCGACGGCTATACCCTGATGCTGGCCAATATGCAGTCGACGGTGTCCGCCCCCTATGTGGTCCAGTCGGACATCGACCCGATCAGGGATTTCACCGCTGTGCGCTATATCGGGTCGGTGCCGAACGTATTGGTGATCAATCCTACCAAGCACGACTACAAGACAGTGCAGAATCTGATCGACGACGCCAAGGCTCGTCCAAAGCAACTGCTATACGCGTCATCCGGCCAGGGCAGCCCGCAGCACCTGAGCGCCGCCCGGTTCTCGCAGATTGCCGGCGTGGAGATGGAACACGTGCCGTACAAAGGCAGCGGCCAGGCGATGACGGACTTGCTGGGCGGCAACGTAGACATGAATTTCGATACGCTGCCAGGCGCGATCGGCCAGGTCCAGGCCGGCAAATTGCGCCCACTGGCCGTCACCAGCGCGCAGCGCAGCAAGCGTTTGCCTGAGGTTCCGACCCTGGCCGAGGCCGGCATCAAGGGAATGGACATCATCCAATGGTATGCCTTGCTGGCGCCTGCCAAATTACCCAAACCGATCCTGGACAAGCTAGACCAAGCCGTGGCACAGACGCTGGCCGATCCTGAAATCCAGGCAAAACTGGCCGACCAAGGTATGGAACTGGGTGGCGGCCCCGAGACGCCGGTCGAGTTCGCCAGCTATATCAAGGACGAATGGAGCAAATACGGAAAAATCACCAGCAGCCTGGGCTTGAGCAAGCAGTAGACCAGCCGGCTCACTCGACGGCTGCGCGTCTCAGACGCCATACGCAACATTTTTGACTGATCCTGCAGCCTGGCGGCTGCGCCCTTTTCCCACCCGGCATCAATATCGAGGCCGATCGGAGAATCAATGAACACAACTTCCACCACCAACGCCGCCGGCGAATCGCTGGTCCAGGTGCAACGCGATGACGGCATCGTGACCGTCGTCCTGAATCGTCCGGAAAAGCTCAATGCCTTCACCATCGATGGCTGGCGATTGCTGGGCGATACCTTTCTGGAGCTGAACGAGGATGACAGCGTACGCTGCATCGTACTGCGAGGAGCCGGGGAAAAATCCTTTTCGCCCGGCAACGACATCAGCGAATTCGAAACCTCGCGCAGCAATAAAAAACAAGCCGTCGCGTACGGTGCGGTCATGCGCCGCACGATCGAATCACTGGCCAACTGCCGCCATCCGATCGTGGCGCAGATTCATGGGATCTGCGTAGGCGGCGGCCTGGAAATCGCCAGCCTGGCCGACATCCGCATCTGCGGCGAGAGCTCGCGTTTTGGCGTGCCGATCAAGAATCTCGGCTTGGTGATGTCGTACTCGGAACTGTCGCCCCTGGTACGTCTGGTGGGACCCACGGTGGCACTGCAGGTACTGCTGGAAGGCACCATTTTCGACGCCAGCGAGGCCCTGCGGCTAGGCGTGGTCACGCGCGTAGCCGCGGACGATCAGGTCGCCGCCGAGGCCCAGGCAACCGCACGCCGCATCGCCGAAGGCGCGCCGCTGGTAGCGCGTTGGCACAAGAAATTCGTCCGCAATCTGATGGCGGGCACGCCATTGACAGACGCCGATCGCGACGAGGCCTTCGATTGTTTTGATACGGAAGACTTCCGCACCGGCTATCGCGCGTTTTTGGCAAAAGAAAAACCCCAGTTCAACGGACGCTGAGCCTCGTTTCAGGAAACACTATGGAAAAGCACGCACCCAATCCCCCTTCCGCGAGTGGCGCTGCGAAAGGCGCGCTGGCAGGCATGCGCGTGATCGAGTTGTCTCAGATCATGGCGGGCCCCACCTGCGGCATGATGTTGGCCGACTTGGGCGCCGACGTGATCAAGGTCGAAAAAATCAACGGCGGCGACGATTCGCGGCAGTATCGCGACCCGCAGATCAATGGGATCTCGGCGCCGTATTTGATGTTGAACCGGAACAAGCGCGCCATCGCGCTGGATTTAAAGCATCCCGAGGGCAAGAAAGTCCTGCTGCGCATGATCCGCGACGCCGATGTGGTCACGGAGAACTTTCGCAAGGGCACGATGGAGAAACTGGGCCTGGGGTACGAGACGTTGCGCAAGGAAAATCCGGGTCTGATTTACTGCGCAGTATCGGGTTACGGCCTGTCTGGTCCTTATGCGGACAAGGGTGGCTTTGATCTGGTCGCGCAGGGTTTCTCGGGCCTGATGGCCATTACCGGTGAACCTGGCGGGCCGCCGTTGCGCACGGGGAATTCGGTGGCCGATATCAATGCGGGCTTGCTGGCGGCATTCGGCGTATTGGCTGCGTATCAGCACAAACAGCGCACGGGCGAAGGCCAGATTGTCGAGACCTCGCTGCTGGAGGCCAGTCTGCAGCAGTTGTATTGGCATGCCGCGATTTATTTTGGCAGCGGCGTATCGCCTGGGCCTACCGGATCGGCGCACGTATTGAGCGCACCGTACCAGGCATTTCCGACAGGGACGGACTGGATCATCATCGGCGGGGCCAACGAAAAGAACTGGCAGCGTATTGCAGCAGCGTTGGGCAAACCTGAATGGGCAGAGGATCCGCGCTTTGCACGCAACCGGGATCGGATGAACAATCGCGATGAGCTCGTTGAATGCATGTCCGCTATCTTGAAAACCCGCAGTGCACAGGAATGGCTGGATATTTTCGATGAAGCTGGCGTACCGGCCGGGCCCGTGCATTCGATCGCACAGGCGCTGTCGCATCCGCAGACGCTGGCGCGGGGCATGGTGGTGGAACAGGAGCACTCTGTCGCGGGCACAGTGCGTACTGTGGGGATGCCGGTCAAGTTGTCGGCTACACCGGCGCAGTATCATCGGCCGGCTCCGCAGCTGGGTGAGGATACTGTCGCTATTCTGGGGGAATTTGGCTATAGCGAGTCGGAGATTGACGATTTGATTAGGACTGGGGTCGTGGCGGCGATTGATCGTGAGGCTGCGACGGCGTAGGTGTGGCTAGCTGTGGATTCCGTCAGGGGAATGAGTGAGGCTGGTGTGTTTATTGGACGTCGAGCCGAGGCAATCGGGCCGTGCGGGCTTCACAAAGCCGGTCCGGCGCGCGGGCGCCGGACATCGTGTTCGCTCGTCTCGTCCGGCCCGTTCGGGCCTACCTTCGACGTCCGCTCCACTCGGCTTTGAGGCGCCCGCACGGCCCGATTGCCTCGGCTCGACTCGCAGTAATTCAAGCTCATCACATCGCTGGCACGGCTGTCTTGCTTGGCGTTTTTTTGTAGCCCTGTTGGCAAAGAGAAAGATCTTACGGTGCTGCTATTCGCGCGTGCCCTGCACACGCGCGAATAGCGATCGGTCCGGGCATGCGGCGGGGTGGCGTGGTGCCAGTTTGGAAGATCTGCTTGGCTAGAGTTGATGCATGCGGCGATGATGCGTAGCGCATCTCTGGGTATAACGAAATCGTAGCTCGAGAGATCTTCCGTTCATCCCCGATGCCAAAGCCTTCGCATGCCAATCACGAACGCTATTCATGGCCGCGCCCGTAGGCGGCCATGAATAGCAGCCCTGCAAGATCTTCCTCCTTGCAAACGCC